>SKED01001269.1_pt1 | contig 22633 bp, 23 predicted proteins | sample 4826651 | NCBI WGS metagenome assembly SKED01 (sample SAMN11008818, study PRJNA524170) | human gut metagenome | biome: Human fecal sample; material: Feces; isolation source: fecal sample from pouch patient p19 | host: Homo sapiens | place: Israel: Tel-Aviv | collected 2016-06-28 | reverse complement strand
TTGGTCAACTGTTCGTTAATGGCGCGCTGAACCGCGACTATTCACTGGTACTGAGCCTGACAATCCTTGTCGGCGCACTGACCATTTTGTTTAACGCTATCGTCGATGTGCTGTATGCCGTTATCGACCCGAAAATCCGTTACTGATACTGGAGCACGCCATGATGTTGAGTAAGAAAAACAGCGAGGCGCTGGAAAACTTCAGTGAAAAACTGGAAGTAGAAGGTCGTAGCCTCTGGCAAGACGCCCGTCGTCGCTTTATGCATAACCGTGCCGCGGTCGCCAGTCTGGTTGTTCTGGTGCTCATCGCGCTGTTTGTCACCCTGGCGCCGATTCTGTCGCAATTTACCTATTTCGACACCGACTGGGGCATGATGTCCAGCGCACCCGATATGACGTCCGGGCACTATTTTGGTACGGATTCCTCAGGGCGCGACCTGCTGGTGCGTGTCGCTATCGGTGGCCGTATTTCGCTGATGGTCGGTATTGCTGCCGCCCTGGTGGCGGTGATCGTGGGTACGCTTTACGGCTCACTCTCAGGCTACCTTGGCGGTAAAGTGGACTCCGTCATGATGCGTATGCTGGAAATCTTAAACTCCTTCCCGTTCATGTTCTTCGTTATCCTGCTGGTGACCTTCTTTGGCCAGAATATCCTGTTGATCTTCGTGGCAATCGGGATGGTGTCCTGGCTGGATATGGCGCGAATCGTTCGTGGTCAGACGCTGAGTCTTAAGCGTAAAGAGTTTATCGAAGCGGCGCAGGTGGGCGGTGTCTCCACCGGTAATATTGTGGTTCGCCATATCGTTCCTAACGTGCTCGGCGTGGTGGTGGTATATGCCTCGCTGCTGGTACCAAGCATGATCCTGTTTGAATCTTTCCTGAGCTTCCTGGGTCTGGGTACACAAGAGCCACTGAGCAGCTGGGGCGCGCTTCTGAGTGATGGTGCAAACTCAATGGAAGTCTCACCGTGGTTGCTTCTGTACCCGGCGGGCTTCCTGGTCGTCACCCTGTTTTGTTTCAACTTTATCGGCGATGGCCTGCGTGATGCCCTCGACCCGAAAGACCGTTAAGGAGCGCCGTCATGACGATTATTGAAACGGCCACTGCGCCACAGGCGCAACAGCAGGGTAACCTTCTGCTGGACGTAAAAGACCTCCGCGTGACCTTTAAAACGCCGGATGGCGATGTGACCGCCGTGAACGATCTCAACTTCAACCTGCGTGCGGGTGAAACGCTGGGGATCGTGGGCGAGTCGGGTTCCGGTAAATCCCAAACCGCCTTTGCGTTGATGGGGCGGCTGGCGTCTAACGGGGTCATTGGCGGTTCCGCCAAATTCAACGGGCGTGAGATCCTCAACCTGCCGGAATACGAGCTGAACAAGCTGCGCGCTGAGCAGATTTCGATGATATTCCAGGACCCGATGACCTCGCTGAACCCGTATATGCGTGTCGGCGAGCAGCTGATGGAAGTGCTGATGCTGCACAAAGGCCTGGGCAAAGCAGAAGCCTTTGAGGAGTCCGTCAAAATGCTCGACGCGGTGAAAATGCCGGAAGCGCGCAAGCGTATGCGCATGTTCCCGCATGAGTTCTCCGGCGGTATGCGTCAGCGTGTCATGATTGCGATGGCGCTGATGTGCCGGCCAAAACTGCTGATTGCCGATGAACCGACCACCGCGCTTGATGTGACCGTCCAGGCACAGATCATGACGCTGCTGAACGAGCTTAAGCGTGAGTTCAACACCGCGATTATCATGATCACTCACGATCTGGGCGTAGTGGCCGGTATCTGTGACAAGGTACTGGTGATGTATGCCGGTCGCACCATGGAATATGGTAAGGCGCGCGACGTGTTCTACCAGCCTGCACACCCTTACTCCATTGGTCTGCTGAATGCGGTGCCGCGCCTCGATGCAGAAGGGGAATCCCTGCTGACCATCCCTGGCAACCCGCCAAACCTGCTGCGTCTGCCGAAAGGCTGTCCGTTCCAGCCACGCTGCCCGCACGCGATGGAAATCTGCAATACCGCGCCGCCGCTGGAAGAGTTTGCACCAGGCCGTCTGCGCGCCTGCTTTAAGCCGCAGGAGGATCTGGTATGAACGCATTAGATGAAAAAAGAAATGTCCTGCTCGAAATTGCTGACCTTAAGGTGCATTTCGACATTAAAGACGGAAAACAGTGGTTCTGGCAGCCGCCGAAAACCCTGAAAGCGGTCGATGGCGTAACGCTTCGTCTGTATGAAGGGGAAACCCTGGGTGTGGTGGGTGAGTCCGGTTGCGGTAAATCCACGTTTGCGCGTGCCATCATAGGCCTCGTGAAAGCCACCGACGGCAAAGTTGCCTGGCTGGGTAGAGATCTGCTGGGCATGAAGCCAGACGAGTGGCGCGATGTGCGTAGCGACATCCAGATGATTTTCCAGGATCCGCTGGCCTCATTGAACCCGCGTATGACCATCGGGGAGATCATTGCTGAGCCACTGCGGACCTATCATCCGAAGATGCCGCGCCAGGAAGTACGCGACCGTGTGAAGGCAATGATGATGAAAGTGGGCTTGTTGCCTAACCTCGTCAACCGTTACCCGCACGAATTCTCCGGTGGTCAGTGCCAGCGTATCGGTATCGCCCGCGCACTGATCCTTGAGCCGAAGCTGATTATCTGTGACGAGCCCGTCTCGGCGCTGGACGTCTCTATTCAGGCGCAGGTGGTTAACCTGCTGCAGAAACTGCAACGTGAAATGGGGCTGTCGCTGATCTTCATTGCTCATGACCTCGCGGTGGTGAAACACATTTCTGACCGCGTACTGGTGATGTATCTGGGTCATGCGGTGGAATTAGGGACTTACGATGAGGTGTACCATAACCCACTGCACCCATATACTCGGGCACTGATGTCTGCGGTACCGATTCCCGATCCGGATCTGGAAAAAAATAAAACCATCCAGCTTCTGGAAGGTGAATTACCGTCCCCGATTAACCCGCCGTCCGGTTGTGTATTCCGTACGCGATGCCCGATGGCCGGGCCGGAATGTGCAAAAACACGTCCGGTTCTGGAGGGCAGTTTCCGACATGCGGTTTCCTGCCTGAAAGTAGACCCGTTATAATCGCAAGGGCTGACATGATGTCAGCCCTTATTATTTGCGAGGTTAATGTGTCGCGATTATTCACCTCAGCCCGTCGGCGGCTCTATCATCTTTTATTCGATCCTGAAACGGTAACCGGACGGCGTTTTGAAGCCCTCTGCGCCCTGTTTGCGCTGCTCAGCGTGGTGATCATTTTTATCGAATCGGGCGTCGGAACGCAGTATCACCTGACGCTGGAAGAATGGCATCTTTTTGTCTGGCTGGAGCTGGTCATTACGCTGGTCTTTACCGCTGAATATTTCCTGCGGGTATTCTGTTGGCCTGACCCGGCCAAATATGTCTTCAGCTTCTGGGGATTTATTGATTTAGCCACGATCCTGCCGCTCTATGTCATGTGGCTATGGCCAGAAATCAGTCTGAGCTATGTTTTTGCCTGGCGAGCGATGCGCGTTATTCGGGTGTTACGCATTCTTAAACTGCTGCGGTTTATGCCGTCATTGCGGATATTCTGGAGTGCCATCGTCAGCGCGCGGCATCAGCTGATCCTGTTTTATTCATTTATTGCCATCGTCATGGTGATATTCGGCGCGCTGATGTATTTGATAGAAGGGCCGAAGAATGGCTTCTCAACGCTGAATGCTTCTGTTTATTGGGCGATTGTGACCGTCACGACCGTTGGCTATGGTGATATAGCTCCTCACACTCCGCTGGGACGGATTGTCGCCTCGGTACTGATTCTGATTGGTTATTCGGTGATTGCGGTCCCGACAGGGCTCATTACTACGCACATGAGCAGTGCTTTTCAGAACCGTAAGGCGCAACGAAAATGCTCGAAATGTCACCAGGGTGAACATGAACACAGCGCGCGGTTTTGTAATCAGTGCGGAAGTGAGTTACCGGATTAAATAAAAAAGGCTGCAATCGCAGCCTTATTTATTATTCGCGCCAGAGAATATGACACAGCTTGTGGTCTTTCTCGCGACACAGCAGGACGCGGGCGAAGATGTCGTTAATTTCACCGCCATCTTCATCGGCCAGGCCAATCACCACTTCGGCAAAGAAGTCAGGATTGAGGTCGAAATCCACATGTTCAGCCCAGTCTTCAGAAGGGTCGAACAACTCGGCGCCCCCGCGCTCTTCAAACTGGAGATTAAAGAGGATCACGTCTGCGGGATCGAGGTTATCAACCGCCAGTTCGAGAAAAATGTCATAGGCCTGTTCGAGCGTTTCGTCTTCGGTCAGGCGATTGTTCAGATCCATTTCCATGATGACTACCTGTTTAACATCGTTGGGCACGTTTTACAGCAACGGACTAAAGAAGTAAAACAGTCGTTCGGTAATTCTCTGCCACAGCGGGCGTTTAACCCACAGTCTGGCATCCAGCAGTCGCGAGCGGGAAATATAATCATCCTGGACCGCGGCCAGATCGCCGCCAAAGCCGGCATCATCGATCACCAGTGTGATTTCAAAGTTCAGCCACAGACTGCGCATATCCAGGTTAACCGTACCCACCAGACTTAACTCGCCGTCGACAAGCACGCTCTTGGTGTGGAGTAATCCGCCTTCAAACTGGTAGATTTTCACCCCCGCAGCCAGCAGTTCACTGAAGAATGCCCGGCTGGCCCAGCCCACCAGAAGCGAGTCATTTTTGCGTGGCAAGATGATACTCACATCGACACCGCGCTGTGCCGCGGTACAGATGGCGTGCAGCAGGTCATCGCTGGGAACAAAGTAGGGGGTGGTCATGATCAAATATTCACGCGCTGCGTAAGTGGCCGTCAGCAACGCCTGATGGATCAGGTCCTCCGGGAAGCCCGGTCCGGAAGCGATAGTATGGATGGTGTGCCCGCTGGCCTCTTCAAACGGCATGATATTGCCATCCGGTGGTGGCGGCAGGATACGTTTCCCGGTTTCTATCTCCCAGTCGCAGGAATAAACGATACCCATCGAGGTGGCAATGGGCCCCTCCATTCTCGCCATCAGGTCTACCCACTGCCCGACACCCGAGTCCTGCTTGAAGAACCGCGGGTCAACCATGTTCATGCTGCCGGTATAGGCAATATAGTTGTCGATCATGATCATTTTACGGTGCTGGCGAAGGTCCATCCGGCGCAGAAATACACGCAAGAGATTGACCTTCAGCGCCTCAACCACTTCAATACCGGCATTACGCATCATGCCCGCCCAGGGGCTACGGAAGAAGGCGACGCTGCCAGCGGAATCCAGCAACAGGCGGCAATGAATGCCCCGACGCGCAGCGGCCATCAGCGATTCAGCAACCTGATCGGCCATGCCGCCAGGCTGCCAGATATAGAACACCATCTCGATATTATGGCGAGCCAGTTGAATATCGCGGATGAGGGCCTGCATGACGTCATCCGAGGAGGTCAGCAACTGGAGCTGGTTGCCCTTAACGCCGCCAATACCCTGACGGAGTTCGCACAGCTTAAACAGCGAGGAGGCAACACTGCTGTTCTCCTCGGCAAAGATATGTTTGCAGGCTTTGAGATCGTTGAGCCATTTGGCGGTTGAAGGCCACATGGCGCGGGCACGCTCGGCACGGCGTTTACCCAGATGTAGCTCACCGAAAGAGAGATAGGCAATAATCCCCACCAGCGGCAGGATGTAGATTATCAGCAGCCAGGCCATGGCAGAGGGTACGGCTCTGCGCTTCATCAGGATGCGCAAAGTCACACCCGCGATTAACAGCCAGTATCCCAGAATGACCAGCCAACTCACCACGGTGTAGAAGGTTGTCATAGGTAAAAAAATCCTTTTGAAAGCGTATTGTTATGAGTGTACGCATCAGGAATCATCTGGCAAATAAAAACGCCAGTTAAAAGCGCTGGTTTGCTGCGGGGTTGGGTTTATAATGGGGTTTCTGTTAGAGAAAGAGTTGTAAACATGAAGCGCAGTAGAACAGAAGTAGGGCGCTGGCGCATGTTGCGACAGGTGAGTCGTCGCAAGGCTCGTTGGCTGGAAGCACAATCCCGCCGCAATATGCGTATACACGCCATCAGAAAATGTGGAATGACCAGACACCGTAACGCGTTGCTGTTCGCTACACAGGTTATCTGAGAACCATCAGGGCACCGTTAAGGTGCCCACTGATTTTCAGGCTATCATTTTTCGCAGTCTCTCCCCCGATTCATTCCGCGATATACTCCGCCCTCTTAATCTTATGCATTTCAAAGATGAATCCTTATCTCTGGGTATTTATTGTGCTGCTTGCGCTGGATGCGATCGGGGAAAACGCAGGATTATCGTCATTATCCGCGTTGATTAATTTACTGCTCAGCGGGATATCGCACTGGATAAACTAAAAAGGAAAAGAGATGAACGGAAAAGTGGTTGCTGCCCTTCTTGGGATTGCCGTGTTGAGCGGTTGTGCCAGCAGTAAAACGTCACCGGAAAGGCATGCTTATTATTTCGTGTCGCATAAAACCAATTTTACTGGCGGCAATTTTACGTCAAGTGTATCGCAAAATTATCGTCTGAATGTTCCTCAGTTCCGTGAGCTGTATGAGCAGGGGAAAACCGATCGCGCTGCAGGACGCACACTGTCTGAGGCTAACCAGTACGCCCAAAGCATTCGCGATCAACTGAAGAATCAGGCGAAAACGGAGCATGCTTTCGACGGTAATACCGCGGATAAATGGACGTCTCAAATGGAAGAGAAGGACGCCGTTTTATTTGGCAACGAACTGGCTGCGACTTATCTTGATGGCTATAACGGCGTACAATAGCGTCTGATTTTGGGGATATCGTATTTGCAGCGGTATTCCCGTCGTTTTTTAGCAAAAGGAGTGAGAGGTGTTTGCGGAGTTTGGTGTACTTAATTTCTGGACCTATGTTGTAGGGGCATTTTTTATCGTGCTGGTGCCTGGACCGAACACATTGTTTGTACTGAAAACCGGTATTGGGCACGGTGTTAAAAAAGGGTATCTCGCCGCCACTGGCGTGTTTATCGGCGATGCAGTGCTGATGTTTCTGGCCTGGGCGGGCGTCGCAGCATTAATCCAGACGACCCCGGTTCTGTTTAATATTGTGCGCTACCTCGGTGCTTTCTATCTCCTGTGGCTCGGCGGCAAAATGCTCTGGTCAGTCATCACCCGTCAGAAGAATACCCATGAGAGCGGAACCGAGCCTGCGAGCATGATCATGAAACGCTCGCTGGTGCTGAGCCTGACGAATCCAAAGGCTATTTTGTTCTATGTCTCGTTCTTTGTGCAGTTCATCGATGTGAATGCGAAAAACACGGGCACGTCTTTCCTGATCCTCGCGACCACGCTGGAGCTGATTAGCTTTATGTATATGAGCTTCCTGATCTTCTCTGGTGCGTTTGTCACGCGTTATCTGAAAACCAAAAAGAAACTGGCAAAGCTGGGGAACGGGCTGATTGGGCTGCTGTTTGTCGGATTTGCGGCGCGCTTAGCGTCACTGCACTGAAGAGATGAGTGGCTCCTTTCGGAGCCACTTTTGCATCAAAACACTTTCTTGTACGGGCGAACCGTCACCTTCGCATAGACACCTGCGGCAACGTACGGGTCTGCATCAGCCCAGGCCTGAGCCGCTTCCAGGGATTCAAACTCGGCGATCACCGTGGAGCCCGCGAAACCGGCAGCGCCAGGGTCATTGCTGTCTACCGCAGGCATTGGACCCGCGGTCAGTAATCGACCTTCATCCTGGAGCAGTTGTAAACGCGCCAGATGGGCAGGGCGAACGGACTGGCGTTTTTCGAGGGAATCAGCGACATCTTCAGAGTAAATCACGTAAAGCACGGTGAAGCTCCTTAACCATTAAAAGTGTCAGTAACGTTATGTGAAAGGGCAACTGACTGCAATGTAAAGATAAAAACAATGTTAAAACCCTGATCTGAATGCGCCTTTTTTGGCCTCTCTTGCGCTTAAATTGCGCCAGGACAAAGTGTCTTATTGAATATGATTGCTATTTGCATTTAAAATCAGTGTTCGGTTTTTTAACGTTGATGATTATGACTTCGATGACCCTTGATTTACCTCGCCGCTTTCCCTGGCCGACGCTGCTTTCTGTCGTTATTCACGGTGCTGTCGTGGCGGGTTTGCTTTATACCTCGGTTCATCAGGTTGTTGAAATGCCAGCGCCCGCACAGCCTATTTCTGTGACGATGGTCTCGCCAGCGGATCTCGAACCGCCGCAGGTTGCGCCTCCGCCGCCACAGCCCGTCGCCGAACCGGAACCCGAACCTGAACCTGTGCCGGAACCGCCAAAAGAAGCTCCGGTGGTGATCCACAAACCCGAGCCGAAGCCGAAACCTAAGCCGAAGCCAAAACCGGTGAAGAAGGTAGAAGAACGTCCAAAACGCGAAACGCGTCCGGTTGAACCCCGCGCCACGCAGACGGTAGAAAACGCAGCACCTTCGCGTCCGGTGATGAATAACACCACGACGACAGCCAAACCGACAGTCACCGCACCCGCGGGACCGCGTGCGGTCAGCCGTAATCAGCCGCAGTATCCGGCTCGTGCTCAGGCATTACGTATTGAGGGCCGTGTACGGGTGAAATTCGATGTTACGCCGGAAGGGCGTGTTGAGAACGTGGAAATACTGTCCGCGCAGCCGTCTAATATGTTCGAGAGAGAAGTGAAAACGGCGATGCGCAGATGGCGTTATGAAGCCGGTAAACCGGGCAACGGACTGATCGTGAATATTGTCTTCCGCCTGAATGGCGGGGCACAGATGGAATAAAAAAAAGCCTCCGCAAGGAGGCTTTTTTTTAGCGGGCAATCAGGCCTGAGGAAGCGGTCGGGGTTTACCTTCGTTGTCCACGGCCACATAAATAAACAGCGCTTCTGTCGCTTTATAACGCTGTCCAATGGGTTCGGACGAGACCTTTTTCACCCACACTTCGATGTTAATGGAGATGGAGGTATTGCCACGTTTTACGCAACGCGCGTAACAGCAAACCACATCACCCACTGCAACCGGGCGCAGGAAGGTCATGCCATCCACTCTCACCGTCACTACCCGGCCATGTGCAATCTCTTTTGCCAGAATAGCGCCTCCCATATCCATTTGCGACATCAGCCAGCCGCCAAAAATATCGCCATTGGCATTGGTGTCAGCGGGCATTGCCAGTGTGCGTAAAACCAGTTCGCCCTGAGGGGCGTTATTTGTTGTCATTGTTTTAACTCGTAACTGAAGACTTCAGGCGGGATGCTACTATGATTTCAGGCTGGAGAGAATAGACCAGAACGCCTGCTGCACACGTTCTGGTCGGTGAACGATCAGTGCTGGTCGTCCTGTGGCATGTGGCGATAGATATAAACGCCACTTAACAGCGTGAAGATGAGCGTCAGAGCCGTCAGGCCAAAGACCTTGAAGTTGACCCAGATATTCTGCGGCAGCCAGAAAGCAATATAGATATTGGCAAGACCACAGAGAATAAAGAAGATCGCCCAGGCGATATTCAGTCGGGACCACACTTCCTGAGGCAGCGTCAGCTCTTTGCCCAGCATGCGCTGGATCAGCGGCTTCTTCATCACCCACTGGCTAATCAGTAACGCACCCGCAAACAGAGCGTAAATCACCGTGACTTTCCATTTGATGAATTCATCGTTGTGGAAGAACAGGGTGAGTCCACCAAACACCGCGACCAGGACGAAGGTCACCAGCGCCATTTTTTCAACTTTACGGTAGCGAACCCAGCTGTAGATCAGCACAACCGCTGTGGCCACGATCAGTGCAGTCGTGGCGGCATAAATGTCATACAGCTTGTAGAAAGCGAAAAAGACCACGAGCGGTAAAAAATCAAGAAACTGCTTCATTCTGTGATTCCATCTTCTGTGTAGGGCCGGGCTGACGTTCCCGGCCACAGGATTACTGACGAATTAACATATACAGGCGGAACAGATAGACCAGCAGTACCGCTGAAATGAGGTTGCTCAGCGTATTTGCCACCACCGCGCCCACATTTGGCGTGAGTACCGCAAAATTCGGGGCAAACAGCAGCAGGAGCGTTTTCGCCAACAGCCAGCCGATAACAGCCGGTGCCACCAGGCGTATATTTGCCCAGGCGAGCCGGATGCTGCTGCGCATCGCGGTAAAGATCCCCAGTTTATCCTGCACGACCATTACCGGCGCGAAGGAGAGCAGGATAGCCAGTAATACACCCGGCACGACGACCAGCATAATCCCCATCTGCACCAGCATGGTGGTTAAAAAGATGAGGATAAACAGCTTCGGTAATACCGGCGCGCTGGCACCAATCGCCCGCAGGGCGCTGACGCGCTGACCGGCGGAAACCAGCTGAATCATCAGCAGAACGCCACCTGCCAGAATCGCATTGCCGATAAGACCAGAGAATGTCGAAGCAGCGGAAGCCCGCAGCAGGATTTGTTGCTGCTCCGGCGTCATGTTTTGTACCAGTTCAAACAACCCCACGCTATCTGCAAGGTTGTCGCCCTGGCTCAGGCTGGCAATCTGTTCGTCACTTGGCGAGAACGCATGGCCAAGCACCACTGTAATGAAGGCGCATAGCAACGCGATCAGTAAAAAGGTTAAGAACTGATTGCGGAAAAAGTTTCCCGTGTCACGGTAGACAGACTTCGCCGTGATAGACATGCACTCTCCTTGAGTATTGCAGGTGTTAATTAGCCGGCAATTGTACACCGGATAACACTGTCGTGGCAGCATCAAGGCTTGTATGGAAAAGCATATCTTTGTAAAGCGGCGGTAATCCAAAGCGCGCACGGGCACGATTACAGGCTTCATTGACCTGCCCATCCTCACCTGACATGGAAAACTCCCGGCACGGGCTGGGGCGGTGCTCGTAGATAGAGCACCGGGTGGACACCCCAGGTTCACCTTGAAGCGCAGCGCATCGGCACGGTTTTTGGTTGGTGCCGCTCATGCAGCGCAGAAAAGGCGTTAACGGTTCAGTGAGATGAACCGGAACGGTACCGCCGCCATCGCTGGCTTCGGCCCAGTAGAAAGAGACTCGAAAATACGCACAACAGGCTCCGCACGTCATGCACGGGTTAACATCACTCATGGCACACCTGCAAAAGAAGAACGCATCAAATCAACTTGTGAGAGCGCTAAATTATCCAGCCGCGAGAGGAAGAGCAAGAGGGTGAAAAGAGAAAATTTTGTAACGCCGAAATGCCAGAAATTGACCTGACGACAACTTATCGCTTTACGGTGTGTCACCAAAAATTAACCCAGATCAATGAATGTTAACTTACTGGTTTTAATGTGATCTGTAGCAGATCACTTATTACTCATTTGTGAGTATATTCTCCTCCGCGACTAAAACCACAACGATGGAGCGGATATGAAAAAATTAGCGGTGGCAGCCCTTGTATTAAGCAGTCTCTCTGGCGGCGCGTATGCGCATGAAGCAGGTGAATTCTTTATTCGTGCCGGTTCGGCAACGGTGCGTCCAACAGAAGGCTCTGATAGCGTACTGGGTATGGGCGGTTTTAACGTCAGCAACAATACCCAGCTCGGTTTGACCTTTACGTATATGGCGACGGAGAACATTGGTGTTGAGCTTCTGGCAGCAACGCCATTCCGTCATCGCGTCGGTTTAGGGCCAACCGGGGATATCGCGACGGTGCACCATTTACCGCCAACACTGATGGCGCAGTGGTACTTTGGTGATGCTAACAGTAAGGTGCGTCCGTATATTGGCGCAGGGGTGAACTACACCACCTTCTTCGACGAGAAATTTAACGATACCGGTAAAGAAGCCGGGCTTACCGATCTCAGCCTGAAAGACTCGTGGGGTGTTGCGGGGCAGGTGGGGCTGGATTATCTGATTAACCGTGACTGGTTAATTAACGCCTCGGTCTGGTACATGGACATTGATACCGACGTTCGCTTTAAAGCGGGCGGTGAACAGCAAAGTATCAGCACTCGCCTCGATCCGTGGGTGTTTATGTTCTCCGCGGGTTATCGTTTCTGATTTATCCCCTGAGACTGGCCTGGTTATGGCCAGTCTTGCTTCGGGGGGCGATTAAGGTTGCCCCTCCATATTCCAGCGTGCTGAACTCATCTCATCAAATACATGCTGAACCGTAAACGGCGGAAATACTGCCCGTTTAGCCGCGTCAGCCAACGGCTGACCATAACCTATTCACACCATTCCTAAAGTAGAGGTTCAGGTTGCACCGCTTACCGCTTCATGCGTGAGGATCGGTCAGGGCGGCGTCCAGTGATTGCTCAATGGCGCAGGCCTGTGGCCCAGGATACGATAATAAGCCCCGATAGCACGGGGCTTATCTTTCCTCGCAGGCACGCTAACGCACCACCAGCACCGGGCATTTTGCGTGGCGCACGACGACCGCAGCGTTAGAGCCTAACAGATAGGTCGAAATATCAGGTCGATGAGACGCAATAATTATCAGGTCTGCATTGATACTCTCAGCCAGTTTCAGGATCTGATCTTTAGGTGTGCCAGAAATGGCGTGGGTCTGAATGCGGTCGGCCGGTAAATTGAACTGCTTAACGATCTCATTCAATTTCGCCAGCGCCTCCTGCTGCATTTCTTCCAGTTTTGGCATCTCAACGGAATAGGCCAGCCCAAGAGAGGAATAGTAGGGGAAAGAAGGAACGACAGTCAGAAAATGCACTTTGCCGTTACTGATTGCTGCGTTCGCCTGAACATAGGGAATCACCTGTTCGGTCAGGCGACGCTCTGAAATATCGACAGGAACGAGAATTGACGCAAACATGCCACACCTCCTGTTTGTTTTTTATCCACTTTAAGTGTAGTTCCGGGGGAGAACAGGGGACTGTATTTACCGCCAAAGTGGGTCGTAAGGCGGATTTTTGGGGCAGGAGACGCCCCCGGTTAAGGAGCGTCTGTGGCGGGATTATTTCTGTATCAAATAACGAATGGTTGGCCCATCCTGTTGAATGTCCAGCACGGTGTAACCGTGGTTTTTAGCATCCAGAGGAATGTTGTTGATGGACTGCGGGCAGTCGCTCACCACCTCCAGAATTTCCCCTTTCCTGAGCTGAGGCAGGGCTTCCAGCGTAGCGACAGCGGGATAAGGGCAGGGTTCGCCCACCATATCCAGACGATAGTCAGGTACGATCTCTTTCATGCGGCATTCTCCTGCGTTTCATTTTTGACAGCAGCACGGCGGAAGAACCGTTTCTCCTGCGCAATCACCAGTAAAAAAGCGACCAGCAGCAGGGCGTATGTCACTAACAGGCCACCGAGCGGGCCGAACGTGCTGAGCAGGTTGACCTTATCCCAGTTCGTCGCGAGGACAGGAGAAAGGGAATCCCAGTAGTACGCGAGGAGAGTTGACCCGAGCACGTTCCCCAGACCAACCCACCAGTAATGCACCTGACCTTCAACGGCGCGGTACATCCAACCGGTTTCACAACCGCCAGCCAGCACAATCCCGAAGCCAAACAGCAGGCCGCCAATCACCGCATTCGGGCCGGCCCACATGATTTTCGGTTCAACACCTAACTGAACATAGCTGAAGATGCCGATAGCACTCACCGCCATCCCGGCAATAATCGCTTTTGCCATCATTGTCCGCCCGGTGATCCACATATCGCGAAACGCTGAAGTAAAGCAGATCTGCGCGCGTTCAATAAGCAAACCAAAGCCCACGCCAAACAGCATTGCCAGACCCAGTTTAGGTTGATTGAGCGCTGTACACAGTGCCCATGCCACCATGGCGAAAAAGACCAGCATCCCCAGGCGGAAACGACGGTGTGCCTGAGCCGGTTTTTGCGTCAGCGGCGATGCGGCGCTGACCTTAACCATCCTGACGGGAATACGGAACAGCGGCAAAAGGGTAAATTTTGCGCCAAAGTAAGAACCGATGGCGGTAGCGACGGCAAAGAACCAGGCATGTAGCGAAAACTGTGGGATACCGGTAAAGAAGGCGGCAAGGTTACAGCCCATCGCCAGGCGCGCACCGAAACCGGCAATCATGCCGCCGATGACCGCCTGTACGATGCGGATCCGACTTTTTGGCATTCTCAGCTTAACGTTGTTTGCCCACAGCGCGGCGGCAAAACAGCCGCCGAACATGCCGATGATCATCATCCCGTCGATGCGGGTCAGCGGAGTGCCTTCCAGATGAATGAGCTTAAAGTAACCCCACTCTTCAGCATGCACACCGGCAAGCTGCAGCAGCTGTCCACCCCAGCGGGTAAACTCGCCGGTTACAGCCCAGAACGTACCGGTAATGCCGAAGTAGTAAGTAGACAGGATCCCCGCTGCGATAACCGCGGGTACAGGTGACCAGAACTTAACCAGGTAAGTCTGTTTGAAGTATTGCCATGACATGAGTAAGCCTCTGAACTCAGAAGGTATATTTGGATTTAACGGGCTGGAATATATAACTTTTTTTCTTTCTCCAAAACCTCTCCAGACCGTTTATCGAGAATAGCTCCATTTTTTATGACCTCCGTCATCAAATCTTCTTTCTTACGAATACCATTCATGGGAAAAACGCAAGGGTAAGCGTGAGTCATTCTGTCCCGTGAACGTCGTTATGCCAGTCTGCTACTGACTGGTTTTATAACCAGTCAGGTTTACGTTGTTAGCCTACGTACGACAAATTAGTCATTCATAAATGATAGTGAATTCTACTGCGGCGTTAGCTGGACCGGCTTTAAGTGGAACGACGCCATTTTCTGGGGTTGCGCGAACGCGGGAATACCGGGCACGAAGTGGGATCGTATAACTGGTGGCGGAGCTACCTGAATAATATTGATTTAAAAAAGCTTTGTCTCGCCAGTTATAAAAAGCGCTATCGAGGGCGTTTGTATAAATCCCATTTGAAATCGATGGATCGTCAACCTCAACACAAACGCCTTCAGCAGCATTAGGGGCAGATTCGGTTTTTAAACAGGACTCTCCCATATAGGTGAATCCTTTTTCGTTGATAAAATCCAACCGGTAGGCGATGAGGTTAGGATAGTCTGGAACTTTAACATAGGTATTGCTGCTGCCTTCCCCTGCCCAGTTCGAGCCAACACTCTCATGCCGACCAGCCATCACTGGGCAGTTGATAAGCTGAATATTAAATTCTTTCCACGGTGAGTTCCAGCCAGGTCTCTGCATCATATCGGTTATTTCATACTCACCAAGCTGTACATAAACATCCGGAGTCTGGCAACTTCCAGCCACAACATTAACCGTTCCAGAGATATGGAGACGATCGCTATTAAGGTTAAAATTTGCCGCCATGTTCTGGCCCGGTTCGGCATAAGTAATGATGGCTGGGATATTTATCGGGACAGTCCATGTCCCTGCAGGGATATCACCGGTTTTCACCAGTCGGAAATATAAGTTGCGATTGGTTCCTGTCAGTGATATTCCGCCAAAGGCGACAGAGGTGTTCACAGCAAATTCCTTTGTTACCGGAAGGTTCTCAGCAGTGCTACCGTTATCACCATATGTTAAGGAATAGCCAATGCCCTGGATGCCTGTTTCGTAAATAGTTCTTCCATTGATAGTCGTAGTCGATGCTGGCGGACCACCTTCGAATTCTATTTTAGATAGAGTGGAGAATGTGCCCGTAGCGGTTGAATCAGAAGAAATGCAGTCCATGTAACGCATGGCCTGATTGATGGTGGTACGTGAGATCTGCTGGACAAAAAGCTCTTCGCCCACGGGTAAGTCGCGAAGTGCGCTGACGGTGATACCGCCGGAGAGGATCGGAATATTGATATTTCTGAATTCAGGGGCCACCGGTACGATCACGTTATTCACCTGGGCACTGGTGCACGTTACCAGCGCGCGGGCAGGGAAGCTACAGAGTAGGGTACCCGCTATCAGTGCGCTCATCATGCTAATCAGATGTAAAAATCCGTGTTGTCTCTGCATAGAGTTTATCCTTCAAACAATTTCAAACAGTGCGTTTCAATGCGCCACGCATCGGCTATTAAGGGTTACGATGTCACTGTTGTTTGCTTTATCGTGGTTCGGTAATTGGTAATTAAGCAGGCATTGCTGATGACGCGCTTTGCCCCATCGAACGTTCAACTGTCCGCTTTGCTCCGGTAGGCGAGCAAAGATGCGTCTTCCCTGGCCGACGACACCCACAACTCTATGATTACTGTCATAGACGTCAGCGCCGAACGGTACGTCGGTATTTTCGTCAAGCATAATCAATGCGGGTGTCCCGTAGGTTGTGCCATAGCTGAGCTTAACCACGGCACCGCTGTACGGTGCCACTTTTTGACTGGTCAAATTCAGCTCAATATCATTTGGCAAACCTTTCGGATCGAGGCTTACATCATTCATTTGCCATGCATTGAGGTAGGGCACCAGCGCATAGCCGAAACGGTCAATGCTGACTCCGGGATAACTACTGACGGCAGCGCCTTTGGCGCCTTTAGCCTCAACCAGGGCCACTGTGTTCGCGGTATAAGGCGAGAAGGTGATACCACCACTGTGAAGTACGGCCGTGCCGTTCATGCCCAGTGAGTAATTGTGATAGTTTTTACCTGCCCCAGCTGCAGCTTGAAGCGTAGTTAAAGACGTGCGTAGCGAACTGTTAAAGGTGCCGCTGCTGGAACCACCCTTATTCGCGTTTGCGGCACTCACGCTATAGCTGAGTGCATTGCTTTCCAGTGCGGTACCGCTCAGCCCCATTTGCTCACGCATTCGGCCTTCATTATCACGATTCAGGTTAACCGACATCTGGCTAAATACGTTTTCGCTTGAGAACGGAATGCTCATACTCAGCATATAGCGAGTTTCATTTCCACCTTCACCATTGCGGTTGCGACTCGCACTCAAACTGTAATTGACTTTGCCAATGTGGTTGTTATACCCAAATTGGTATTGATGATCGCTACCATGTTGATTCCAGTAGTCTTGTTGGAACAGGCTGGCATAGATGTTTCCCCAACCCTCAGGTAATCGCTGGTTAGCCGTCAGCCCCAGACGGCTCTTGGGCCTGTATAGCTCGATCTGGCTACTATTTTGTTCCAGAGCCTCACGCAGTTGCATGGCCGAAATGAAATCCATGTAGCCTTCAGTAGAGAAACGATAGGCCGCCACGCTGATATTACTGCCGGTCTGCTGAATCATATGGCTGTATTTCAGTTGATAACTTTCCCCGGACATCATTCGGCCATACTGCTGATATTGATGTGGCAGCTCAGTTCTGGCGTGCGTGACATCGAATGAGAAAGCACCTACAGGCGTGCCAACAGCGAGCCCTAGCTGTGCCGCTTTGTAATCCTCGTTACCCTGAATGCCGGTATAAGCCGTAAAATGATTGGAAAGCCCCCGACGCCATGTAAACTCTGCCAGTAACGGTTCATTTTCTACCCAGCCTTTACGCAGAGAACCCACGGTGGCACTGTAATGTGTGATGCCCGGGCGCAGAAGGTTACTGGTTGAGGCAAAGGGCACGCTCTGGCGCTGTACCGAGCCGTCTGCTTCTTCGATAATGACCTCAAGTTCGCCACCGTAACCGGTGGGGTAGAGATCGTTAATTTCAAATGCACCCGGCGCTACGGTCGTCTCCAGCAACAAACGATTTTGCTGCATCACTTTCACTTTGGCATTGGTTCTGGCAATGCCGGTAATTAAAGGCGCGTATCCGCGCTGGGAATTTGGTAGCATTTGCTCAGCGTTTGCAATTTGGATACCGCGAAAAGCAAGCGTATCAAATTGTTCGCCGGTGGTTTGCGTATCTCCCAACGTAAAACGGCTCCCAAAATCTGGGAGATAGCGTTGAACGTAGGTTTCAAGTGACTGATAGTGGCGACCGAAATCATTCTGCCAGTTCAGGCTGCCATTATGGCGAAAATGCCATCCTGATAAATTAATACCACCATTGATGCCTGCATAAAGCGCATCATTTTGATTATGATGAGCCACATTACGATAAAAGTTGGTATTGTAGTTTAGTATTCCGGCTGTAATGCCTTGATCCCATATTTCTGGATTAACATAACCCCGGGGACGTTTGATGAGATAAATTTCGGCAATCGATATGTTAAGTGTCTGTTCGCCGGTATCCAGCTCGAATGAAGCTTCGGGCAAAATCTTGTCAACCGGCAGGCATTCATCATCGCTCGCGCTGTTGAATAATTTAAGTGACTCTTGAGTGAGTTTGGTAGTATTAAACTCTAGCTGAACATAGTTTTTTTTGGCCAGACATATTGAACCCTCAGCATTCACACCCGATCCATCTGCAACCTGGAGATCGTATTGCCCCATTGGATTGCTATTTATAATGAGCTCAACGTTGTATTTACCGGGCAACGGAACGCCTTTTTGAAAACGGCTAATATCAATGCTGTTTTTGCTTGTTGGATTGATAAAGTTGGTATTAAATTCAACAAAAGAGGTATTGGCTGCTTGAGCAACAGGAAAAAACGCCGTAGCAATGGCAATCGCTAATGGACAAAGCTTAAGCGTGCTGTTGATCTTAAAATTAAGGTTCCGTTCCATCATATCTTCCTGTAACTACATTTTATAATCTGTTTTGCAGCATTATTTCTTTTCGGTTTCAATGAGACGCATAGCGCCATAGTCATTAATAATGAATGGATAGTAATTTTGTGTGTTGCGGCTGAGCGTAAAGGTTTTTGTTGCGCCTGGGGTTATCATCCCACCGCTGCCGATACTGACTTTACCGTCACGTTCTTCTGAGAAGTAGGCAATATTGATAAAGTAGGGCGTTGGGTTGGTGGCCGTTATCGTGGTGCCATTTCGTGCCCATTTCATTTTCTGCGGTGCATCGCTGGCGTGAGTTAATAAGCCTGATGGGCGGAAAAAAAGTTTCAGGCGAGAGCGGAAAGCCATCTGAAGCAGATTTTTTCCTTCTGTGTTATTCACCCTGGCAGGAATTTCAAGCACGTTAAGATAGAAAATTGACTCTTTATCTTGCGGTAACGCTTCGCCGGTATAACGTATACGTAACGATTGACCTTTACCGGGGTCAACACGGTTGATAGGCGGGGTCAGCGTAAAGGGGGCTTGCGCATTGTCAGGACGGGACTTTGGATCACCAGAATCAATCCATGACTGAATTAAGACAGGTGATTTACCATTGTTTGTCATTTTAATGGAGACTTCTTTGTCTTTTTCTGGATATATTATTCTCGTACCAGAAATAATCACTGCACTTTGAACAGAGAAAGCTAAAAAGGCAGAGGATAAAAGTATTATGAAAGAGGGTAGTTTCATATTCATAACAAACTCCTTATTCAGGCGAGCACAATGCTCGCCTGTGTCATAACAAATAAATAATCTTGTTATTATTCGTAATCGATGCTGAAATTGACCTGGCTTTTAACAGTACCTGGCGTGGTTGCCCCTAAGGCATAATAACGCACGGTATACGGCAGGCTTGCGGAACCACTGCTCATATCGTTGCGGGTAGTGTTTGTGGTCTGACTGGTGTTGCCCACCTGTAATGGGAGATCTGTTGCTTTGTCTACCAGTTGTAACTGTACGTTGGTCGCACCGTCTGCAATGCCTTCGTCAGTGTTCAGCAGGTTATAAGTTGTGTTGTCTACCGTAGAGCCATTTTCAAAGAAGGCCGCAGCTGTTGAGGTGCTGGTTACGCCAGTACAGTTGGCAAGCTCAATGCTAAAACCAGTATCACCTATCGTCGCACCTGGAGTCTGCAACAGCGAGGTACTTACCTCTGGCAGTACAACTGTTGCTGGTGAAGCCTGGCCGTCAACGGTGATATCACAGGTGGTGTTGGTCAACTTACCTTGAAAATAAATAGTGCCATCGGATGCCTGAGCCTGCATGCCAACTAACCCAGATACTAATGCGGCAGCGATAAAGTTTTTTTTCATGTTCATTTTACAAACTCCATGTATGTTAAAATACTCATGCCGTTAAATTGGCATAAGTATGAGCATCAAAATTTTCAATACCCAGTTTTCACGAAGGAAAATATAATCTCAAATTACATCCAATCTTCCTGGAGGTGCTTTTGTCCGAGAGTTATATATGCCTTCGATAATTAAATGGTAATGCTGACTTTTATTTCAGTAAAGCCAAAATCCAAATTGGCGATAAAAATAGGACAAAATTCTTGGTTTTTATGTGCGCTCACTTTTTAAGTTAAGAGTTTTATCTTAGAAATGTAATTGAACCGAGGATGTTTCAAGTGATTGAAACTGTATTAGATTTATCAGTTATATCCGTAATAATTATTTGTTATCTTGACATTATATAAGAAAAAATTCTTACTTTATGTAATGTCTCCTGCTATGAAACTGAGAAACTCTAAGGTAGTGAATATTTTCAACGATTTATTCTTTACGGTAAGGGGGCCCGCGTCTTGATACTCTGGAGCTCTATTCGATAGCGTAGATGCCAGGACGACATTCATCCTGGGGCGCTACTGTCAAGAGTAAAAAAAATAGCTGGAAAACTTTTATGTTTCTTTTTTGTTATCTAGTTGTTTGTTTGTGGATAAAATTTGTCAAATAATGCTTTATATTTATGTTAAGAGTGTTTTTTTGACGAATAAATAACCTTTTACGAAAGCGAAGTTGCGGTTAAAGAACGAGAAGTCCGCATTAAAATGAGATTATTCTTAATTCTGAATAATCGTTATACGCGCCACCAAGTGTTGGTGCTCGATAGTTACTATGAGTGATAGTAACGATAATGTAAAAATATATTTTAAATAAATACAATTAAATTCATATAATTACACGTTCGCCCAAAACTACAGGTAAATATTAATCTTTTTATGTAAAAGACGAAAGCATGTACCCAGCTTTGCATTTTAGAGTAAATCTTAAGAATTTCTAATCGATTTATGCCAGGATTTTTCCACTTAAAACAAAGATTGCTTCTTTGTAACTGGTGATGAATTATCGAAATGTTCGGACTTAAGGGAAGAAGAATGACTTGACACGTTATGGAGAATGCTATGGGAAAAAAATTGAATGTTGCTGAAGGCTCATGCCGGGAATCTACAATTACTATTATTACTCAGGATAAGTACTTCTTTTTAGCGCTAAAGTATTTAATCAATTCTATGTTGCCCGAAATTCTTAATGAAAAAGGTATTCTCTACAATGTTGCCCATTGCGAGAGTGTATTTCATATGAATTATCAAAATGAATTGCAATGTCCAGAAAGATTGCTTATCGCAGATTACGATGTGCGACTGATTGGGAATTCTCATGTGCTTAAATTAATTCAGGGAATGAAAATCTTCAGATCAATAATGCTGGTCATTCACAAGGAACTTCCTCTGGCTGGTGTTGATGGTTGCCTGTCTAAAGGTTTGTCAGTTGATGAGATTAAAAACACTCTCCGGGACTTTATTTTGCGAACACCAGTATCAAAAAATATGGATAGCAACTATTTGCTGTCGCGTTTTACATCTCGCGAACACGAGATCATTCGAATGATATTAAAAGGTAAGCGTGTTGATAGTATTGCAAAAACATTGAAAGTGAGCCCGAAAACAATCTATGCGCACCGGGCACGTATTTATCAGAAGGTTGGAGTGCGTAATCTTCAGGGGCTGTTTCAGCATGAAGGGTTGCTAACACCGGAGATCGATTGGCCAAAGGCCTGAGGCCTTAAAATAAGTATGAAATTCAGCGGGTGGCTCAAACTTACTCAGACAACTTTAATTCAAAGCTCTCACCATAATGCTTTCAGCCTGGTGTAATCTGAGGAAAACGATAATTAATTCTGAGCCACCCTATATTTTAGTGGATGCGTAAAATTCATTAAACCTAACACACCCTGCCATTCGCACCGGTACCTTGATACAAAAGGGCGCACTGCCGGGCAATATCTCAGGTTGTATAGAATTCAATCCTTTCGCGGCTCCTCACGCAGAATACGCGAGCGGCAGACATCCAGAATTTCGTCAGCGAGTGCAGAATTATCCGGGCAGGCACGGGACAACACCAGAGCCCCGACAAGATGTGCAAAGGTGTCTATCAGGTCAGCACGTGAGACATTTTCGTCACTTAACATTGCCAGCTGGCGTTCAACCCCGGCTGCAAATGTCTCTTTGATGGACCCGGACTGACGGGCGGTGTCGGTGCCCAGGGCAGACATCACACAACCCCTGGCCATATCATCGCGATGCTGTCGGGAGAGGTAATATTCAATGAATTTTTCTCGGTCCACACCCGCCAGGTTTTCCGCGGCGTGTACAAAACCACAGTTCATGGCTTCTGACATCAGATCGGCCTTTGAACCAAAGTGCTTATAAAACCCGCCGTGGGTTAAACCCGCCGCAGACATCAGCTCCGCCACGCCCACGCCGTCATAGCCGCGCTCACGAAAAAGTTCTGATGCCGTTTCAACAATGCGCATCCGGTTTTCCCGAACCTGCTCTTTTGACACTTTCATGCTTTCCCGCCCCCTTACAAAACAAGGCTCAATTATACATTGATGATGATCATAATCAAACCAGTTGACTTTATAGATTATGATCATCATCATTAAATCCATGTCCCCGACGGCGCTTCGCAGAGGTAAGCGCGCTCCGTCAGTCTGACTGAGATCAGCAAAGAGAGCCGGGCATATCCCCGGATTTACCTGCATCGAACAGTGCAGATTCTGTTCAACATTTAATAAAGA
>SKED01001267.1_pt1 | contig 22656 bp, 16 predicted proteins | sample 4826651 | NCBI WGS metagenome assembly SKED01 (sample SAMN11008818, study PRJNA524170) | human gut metagenome | biome: Human fecal sample; material: Feces; isolation source: fecal sample from pouch patient p19 | host: Homo sapiens | place: Israel: Tel-Aviv | collected 2016-06-28 | reverse complement strand
AGATGCAGATGTCTGGATCCGTACAACGCTTGATTATAAAGATGTCTTTTCTAAGAGAAAGAACGTATTGCAGAAGTCTGGAAAAAAGCGGTATGGTATTTCGCTGGTGCTTGGAGGGTACCAGATGCATCTGTTTGATACAGTCAAAAAGAACACCTTGTGCACTGGGGAATATTATGATCCACGGATTGGACGTGATTTTTATTTGCCGTTTCAATTGATCGTAAGAACCCAGGAAGACTGCAAATGGCAGGAAATTCCTTACACCAGAGAGGAAATTCGACGGATTGCACAACAGCGTCTGGAAGATTACTGTAAGAATTTAGAAAAAAACGCTATTCAAATACAGGAAAAAAGTGTTATTATAAAAGCGAGTGTCACAGAAATATCTGTGGAAGGAACTTTGGAAGCGCTGGTGAAAGCAAGCCGGCGGACAGAGACAGAAAAGATAAAGAAACAGGAAGGAACTGGCACATATCGAATTGACACAACAAATGTTGGACATTCCGATTGAACATATGTCAAATGTATTCGGAAAGTTTGATGCCTGGCTGAAACAGATTGAAAAATATCTGCAGGTCACAATGGTTGTTCGTGATGGAAGCCTGAAAATTATGGGTGAGGACAAAAACGTGGAAGCGGCGCAGAAAGTCCTTACGGAATTACTTGCCATGTCGCAGCGCGGCAATGACATTACCGAGCAGACCGTTACTTATGCATTGGAAATGTGCGGCTGCAGAAAGAATCCACTGCTGGAGGCAGACAGTGAAGTTATCTGTCATACTGTGCAGGGAAAACCGGTAAAACCAAAGACATTGGGACAAAAAGATTATGTGGATCAGATCCGTGATAAAATGATCGTATTCGGAATCGGACCGGCGGGAACCGGAAAGACCTATCTGGCAATGGCGATGGCGATCACCGCATTTAAAAATGAAGAAGTAAGCCGTATCATTCTGACACGCCCGGCAATCGAAGCCGGTGAAAAACTGGGCTTTCTTCCGGGAGATCTGCAAAGCAAGATCGATCCGTATTTAAGACCGTTATATGATGCGTTATATCAGATCATGGGTGCGGAGAGTTTTATCAAAAATCAGGAAAAAGGTCTGATCGAGGTGGCACCGCTTGCCTACATGCGTGGTCGTACACTGGATAATGCATTTATCATTCTGGATGAGGCTCAGAATACGACACCGGCACAGATGAAAATGTTTCTGACGCGTATCGGTTTTGGCTCAAAAGTGGTCGTAACCGGTGATGCATCTCAGAAGGATCTGGCACCGGGGGTGAAATCCGGTCTGGATGTTGCCATGAGAGTATTGAAAAATGTGGATGATATTGCATTTTGCAAGCTGACCAGTCAGGACGTTGTGCGTCATCCTCTGGTTCAGAAAATCGTAAAAGCGTACGATGAATATGAGAGTGCACAGCAGAGAAAAGAAAAAAATGCACGCCAGAATAAGAAAGAAAGCAGAGGACGACGCAATGACAATTAATATTATCTGTGAAACGGCGCCGGGTTTTTCTTTTCATTATAAAAAACTGGCGAAGGATGTGATCGTGCAGTCACTGGATACGGAAGGTTTTCCATATGAGGCGGAAGTAAATCTGACACTGGTGGATAAGGATCGGATTCATGAGATCAACCGCGAGATGAGACAGATTGACCGTCCGACGGATGTGTTGTCTTTTCCTATGATCGAATATGCCGAGCCGGCAGATTTCGACGGAGTGGAACATCAGTTTGACGACTGCGTGAATCCGGACACAGAGGAAGTTCTGTTGGGAGATATTGTTATCTGTGTAGAGAGTGTCTATGAACAGGCGGAAGAATACGGTCACAGTGTAAAGCGGGAGTATGCATTCCTGATCACACACAGTATGCTGCACCTGATGGGGTATGACCACATGGTTCCGGAGGAGGCAGAAGTAATGGAGGAGCATCAGCGCAGGATTTTGGATGTGCTGAAAATCAAGAGATAAATAAGAAAGAGGAGCAGGATTATGAAGAAAGCATTTGTATGGGTAATGATGGGGATTCTGGCAGTGTCAATGCTGGCAGGCTGCGGAAAGAAAGAGACTGAGCCTGTGATCTCTCAGCCGGTGGAAGAATCTGTAGCTGAGCCGGAACCGGAACCGGAGGAGCCGAAAACTCCGGAAGGAATGGCACGCAGTTATCTGACCGGAGAATGGATCGATGAGAACATTGCAGCGCAGCGGCCGGTGGCAGTCATGCTTGGTAATACGAAGATCGCTACGCCACAATATGGCATTACAGATGCAGATGTGATCTATGAGTCTGCTGTAGAAGGTCAGGAGACACGTCTGATGGGCATTTTTCAGGATTATGCGAATCTGGAAAAAGTAATGTCCATTCGAAGCTGCCGTCATTATTATGTACACTGGGCACTGGAGTTTGATGCAATCTATGCCCATTATGGACAGGCAAAATATGCGGTAGAGCTGTTGTCACAGGATTATGTCAACAATCTGTCCGGTCTGGACGGAAGTCTGGAAGGAACGATGTACAAACGTGATTCCGGCAGAAAGGCACCGCACAATGCCTATACGACCGGAGAAGGCATTGTAGCCGGAATCCAGACCAAGGGATATGAGACAAAACATGCTTCTGATTATACCGGACATTATAAATTTAATGAAGATGACAGTACACAGATCGAGCTGACAAACGGACAGGATGCGGCAGTGATTGCACCGGGATATCTGGTAAATAAACCATGGTTTGTGTATGACAGTGAGACTGGTCTGTACAAACGTTTCCAGAACGGGGAAGCACAGACAGATGGCAATAACGGTGAACAGGTTGCTGTAAAAAATGTGATCATTCAGATCTGCGGCTGGAGTCGTATGAGCAATGATGACGAATATCTGGATATGGAGACTATGGCAGGCGGAAATGGTTATTATATTACAAATGGAAAAGCGATTCCGGTTACCTGGTCCAAAGATTCCCTTCAGGCTCCGACCAGATATTTTGATGCGGATGGAAATGAAATTACATTAAATCAGGGAAAAACATGGGTATGTGTGACAGAAGATACCTATGCAGATAAGATCGCTTTCTATGCAAGCGAAGAAGAGTATGCAGATCGATAAGCTACTTAAAAACCAATACTGCCCCTGGCAGGAGAAGAGGTTACTAAATGAGTAAGAAGAAAAATGATACAAGTTTTTTGGTGCAGGGATCGATCCTTGCCATAGCATCGCTGGTCAGCAGGGTAATCGGTCTGGTGTACCGTATTCCACTGACTGCGATCATCGGAGATCACGGAAATGATTATTACAGTTGTGCGTATGAGATCTACAGTCTGTTGCTGCTGATCTCATCCTATAGTCTGCCGATGGCGGTTTCCAAGATGGTTTCTGCACGTATTTCAAACGGTGAACGGCAGAATGCCTACCGTGTATTCAAGGGCGCCATGCTGTTTGCTGCTATTACAGGAACAATTGCCTGTGTGATCGTATTTTTCGGTGCGGAAGAACTGACACGGCTGTTTCAGACGCCGCTGGGTGTATATGCCCTGCAGGTACTGGCACCAACGCTGATCATCGTTGCGGTATTAGGTGTATTCCGTGGATTTTTCCAGGGAATGGGAACGATGATCCCAAGTGCTGTTTCACAGATTATTGAACAGATCGTGAATGCGGTTGTCAGTGTAGGTGCAGCGTATGTGCTGTTTGCTTACGGAAAAAGAATCGCAACGGTTCTTGGAAGTAAAGAACATTATGACGCGGCTTATGGTGCGGCCGGCGGAACACTGGGCACCAGTGCCGGCGCGTTTTTCGGATTAGTATTTATCCTTTTTGTATTTTCTATGTTTATGCCAAAATACAAAAAAGCGATGAAGCGTGAGCGAAAGATCGGACACAAAGATCCGGAATCTTACCGCAATATTTTCCGTATTCTGATCGGAACCATTGTACCGGTACTTTTAAGTACAACCATTTACAATCTGGTTTCCATCGTGGATCAGTGGCTGTTTAAAAACATTGCAACGATGCAGGGATATTCTGCAACGAATGTATCTGAATGGTGGGGTATTTTCTCCGGAAAATACCGTGTTCTGACCAATGTGCCGATTTCAATCTCTACGGCGTTGGCAGCTTCCTGTGTTCCGGCACTGGCAGCAGCTTTCGCTCAGAAAGATGATGCGCAGGTTCGCTCAAAAATCGGTATGTCCATGCGTTTTATCATGGTGGTTGCAATGCCGTGTACCGCAGGCATTATGGTGCTGGCAGATCCGATCATTCAGCTTTTGTTCCCGGGGTCAAGTGCTTTGGCAGGACATTTGCTGCAGGCAGGTGGAATCAGTGTTATTTTCTATTCTATTTCCACATTGTCTAATGCAGTATTACAGGGCATTGACCAGATGCATGTTCCGGTTCGTAATGCATCCATTGCACTGGTGCTTCATGCAGGTGTGATCGCTGTGGCAATGTTTGGCTTTGATCTGAAAATCTATGGTATCTGTATCGGAACCATTGCATTTTCACTGATCATGTGCATTTTGAATGGATTGTCGGTACGAAAACATTCTGGCTTTAAACCGAATGTAGCCAAGACTTTTGTAAAACCGGCGATTGCATCCGTGATCATGGGTGTTGTGGTATATGCAGCATATTTTGTGGTGCATAAAGCATTACACAGCAATGCAATCGGAGTGGTTGTGGCTGTTCTGGTTGGTATGATCGTATATGCGGCAGTATTGTTACTGATCAAGGGACTGACTGAAGAAGAACTGCATAGCTTCCCGAAGGGTGAGCTGATTATCTGGATTGCAAAGAAGTTCCATTTATTATAAAATAATTGGCAAGAATGATTTCATTGAAATCCATATAAGTTTATTGCTTATGGGTTTTTATGTATAAAAGCTTAAATTGAATAAAAAAAGAAGAAATGTGAATACTACGAAAAAAGGAGTTTTATTTATGATGAAACAGACACGTATGATTCGCATTTCTTTTTTTATTGTAACAGCGCTGATCATCGGTGCTTTCTGGGGCGGATTTTATTTTGGCGGAAGCTTAAGCGGCAACGCGGATTCCGGAATACAGATCGCATCGGTGGAAGATCAGGCACAGGAAGCTGCCAATGAAAATGCGGATGGAAAAAAAGAAAACACTGTGGCAAAACAGGAGACTGTGGAGAGTATGAAGGCACTTTCCGAGGAAAAATATTACCTGAAGGCATCCGGAGAATATTTATCTGTTTATTTTTCAGATACAGACCGTCTGTATTTTGAGACAAGCCTGAAAGTGAGTGATCTGCCGGAAAAACTGCGAAAAAATGCGATCAATGGAATCAAGTTTACCAGTCTTGAGAATCTGTATAGTTTTCTTGAAAATTATTCGAGTTAAACGGGTTCCAAAAAGTAAAAGCTTGTGCTATACTGAACAAAAGTGCGTCATCAGGCAGATTGCCTGATGGATACGGAGGAAAAAAGTATGGCAAGAGAAAATAAATTAAAAAAGGCAAGTCTGGGAACCGGATTTATGATTGGAATAGCCGTGATCTATCTGCTTTTTGGACTGGCAATGCTTTTTGTTCCGCAGTTTCAGGAACGCTATATTATTTATATTGCAGGACTGATCTTTCTGATCTGTGGTGTGATCATGATCGTGAAATATTTTATGGCAGCAAGTTATAATGATCTGGGGAATTATGGATTTTCCGGCGGTGTATTGTGTATTTTGCTTGGTATCTGCCTGTTGGTTCGTACACAGCAGATCGCAGGTTATCTGCCATTGTTTTTAGGTGTTTGTATTCTACTGACAGCGGTGATCAAATTGCAGAATGCCGTGGATTTAAAAAGCCTCAGGAATGGAGCATGGCTTTTGTTTCTGATCATTGCCCTAGCATTTCTGGCAGCAGCAATTTTAGTCATTTTAAATCCGGACGGGAAAGTATTGCAGCACAGAGAGGTGCTGTATTACATATTGATCGCAGACGGTACGGTCAGCATCATCAGTCCGATTTATCTGATGTTTGCGATCCGTGCGGGAAAACGGGCAAAACACAGTAATCGAAGAGAAAACGGAAAAGAAACAGATTCCGTTGAAACGGAAAAATATATAACAGAAGAATCCGGGGATAAGGAAAAAGCAGAAGTTTCTGAACAGAAAAAAGAAGAAAAGAAACATACCGATACCGTATCCAAAGGAAAAATATGGAAAAAGTCAGCGAAAAAGCATGCTTCTGAAAAAGAAGATGACTGGTATTATGATGAGGAAGATTCGGTACCGTCTGTAACAGAAAAACATACAGATGAGAAGGATACCATTGACCATATTTCTGAGGAAATTCTTGGATTTTTTGAAGATGAAGATAAATAAAAGGAGTTTTGAGTGAAAGAACAGATTTATGATGTAATTGTGGTCGGCGGCGGAGCTGCCGGACTGATGGCGGCAATTTGGGCGGCAAAAGAAGGAGCGCATACAGCGATTCTGGATCATCATACTGTTTCAGGAAAGAAAATACTTGCCACCGGAAACGGTAAGTGCAATTTTACGAATGAGCTGCAGGGGGAAAGCTGTTATCGAAGCGATTCTCCTGCCTTTGTATTGCATATCCTGAAGCAATTTTCCGAAAAGGATACCGTTGCATTTTTTGAGGAACTTGGTGTTCTCTCCAAGAGTCGTCAGGGTTACCTCTATCCGCGCAGCGGACAGGCGGCAACCATACGGAATGCTCTGCTTAGTCAGGCAGAACAACTTGGAATTGTGATTTTTCAGGAGATTGGAATCCGAAAAATTCAGCGAAAAGAGAATGGTTTTGTATTTGATACGAAAAATGGTACATTTCAGGCGAAAAGCTGTATTCTTGCCACTGGCGGAAAAGCTGCACCGAAGACGGGAAGTGACGGAAGCGGCTATATTTATGCAAAATCTTTTGGACATCAGATCGAGACACCATTGCCGGCATTGACGGCGTTGTATGCGGATGCCAAGTGGTTAAAGCAGACCAGTGGTGTCCGGGCAGATGCGACAGTATCATTATTTGTAGAGAACCAATGCGTGGCAGAAGATACCGGGGAAGTACAGTTTGCGGATTATGGTATTTCCGGTATTCCGGTTTTTCAGGTGAGCCGCTATGCATCTATTGCGCTGGCGCAGAGGCAGAGTGTGCGGGCAGAGCTTGATTTTATCCCGGATTATCCGGCAGAACAGATCGAAGTATTTTTGAGTAAGCAGATTGCAAATGCATCAGTGCATGAGAGCTGGCAGCAGTTGTTGTCCGGAATTGTCAATGAAAAACTGGCAGGTATGCTCTGTGCGGGACTGCATGCCAAGCATGTGTCAGATATTCCCGAGAAACGGCGGCCGGCAGCGATAAAAAAATTAATGCAGGCACTAAAGCGAACGACACTTACGATCACTGATACCAGAGGTTTTGACTTTGCGCAGGTGACCTGTGGCGGAGTCCCGTTAAATGAACTGACGGAGGAAATGGAATCCCGTCTGGTTTCGGGGCTTTATTTTGCTGGTGAGGTCGTGAACGTGGATGGCATCTGCGGTGGCTACAACCTGCAGTGGGCGTGGTCCAGCGGAACGGTGGCAGGAAAAAATGCCGCAAAGCAGGCAGGATAAGAGCAAGTAGATTAAAAGAATGGGTTTATAAAAACAGAAAACAGGAATGGTTATTAATTTTGGCGCTGAGCAAACAGAAACAATAACCAGAAGAATACAAATTGGAGAACAATATGAAGAAAGTAATTCGTGTATCGCAGATTTCGGTACCGTTGGCACATACAAAGGAGCAGATTTTGAAAAAAGCATGTGCGTTGTCTCAGATCTCGGCGAAAAAAGTGCTGGATATGCAGATCATCAAGCAGTCTGTGGATGCCAGAAAGAAAGATGCCCTGTCTTATACATATACGGTTCATCTGGTAGTGGACGAGCATCAGAAGGTGAAGAAGAATCCGGCGCATGTGCAGGAAGTACATCCGGTGAAGTACCAGATTCCGGCAAAACCGGAGAATGCTTCAGACATTAAGGCTGCAGTCATCGGTGCAGGTCCGGCGGGACTTTTTGCAGCGTATGAACTGGCACAGTGCGGGTTGTGTCCGCAGGTGTATGAGCGTGGAAAAGCGGTAGAAGAGCGTCAGCAGGATGTGGAAACCTACTGGTCAGAAGGCAGTTTAAATCCGGAATCCAATGTACAGTTTGGCGAAGGCGGAGCCGGTACCTTTTCCGATGGAAAATTAAATACTTTGGTAAAAGATAAATTTGGGCGGAGCCGCTATGTGCTGGAGACCTTTGTAAAATTTGGCGCACCGGAGGATATTTTATATGTGGCAAAACCACATGTGGGAACGGATGTGCTTCGAAACGTAGTAACCCAGATACGGCAGGAAATCATCCGGCTTGGTGGAACCTTTCATTTTTCTTCCAAAGTAACGGATCTTCGCATGAAAGACGGAAACGTGTGTGCGATTGAGATCAACGGACAGGAATGGCATGAGGTTTCGCATCTGGTACTGGCGATCGGACACAGTGCAAGAGATACGTTTGAAATGCTTTACGAGCGCCAGATCCCGATGGCAGCAAAATCTTTTGCTGTCGGTATGCGTGTGGAACATCCGCAGGAGATGATCAATCACAGTCAGTATGGTACAGATGCGGATATGAGCCTGCTGCCAACCGCGACATATAAGCTGACACATCAGGCATCAAACGGTCGTGGTGTGTATTCTTTCTGTATGTGTCCGGGTGGTTTTGTAGTTAATGCGTCATCTGAGCCGCAGCGACTGGCAGTGAACGGTATGAGTTATCGGAAGCGGGACAGTCACAATGCAAACAGTGCGATCATTGTTTCGGTGACTCCGGAGGATTATCCGGATGGCAGTCATCCATTGTCCGGCGTTGCTTTTCAGAGAGACTTAGAGGAAAAAGCATGGAATCTGGCAAAAGGTAAAGTGCCGCAGCAGTTATTCGGTGATTTTGAGCAGGGAAAGGTAAGCACAGGTTATGGCAGTTTTGAGAGCTGTGTAAAAGGACAGCATGATTTTGCCAACTTAAGAGAAATTTTTCCGGAAGCTTTAAATGAAGCTTTTTGTGAGGGCATGCATGCCTACGGCAGAAAAATTGTCGGTTTTGATCGGGCAGACTGCATTTTATCCGGTGTGGAAAGCCGGACGTCATCACCGGTGCGTATTCACCGGGATGAGACCTTTCAGAGTGAAATCCGTGGGCTCTATCCTTGCGGGGAAGGTGCCGGTTATGCAGGAGGCATTATGTCTGCTGCCATGGATGGCTTGAAAGTTGCGGAAGCGATATTACAGCAGGAGATGAAATAAATGGAGATAAATATAGAAGAACTGACTCCTATGATGCAAAAGTACATGGAGACAAAGCAGGAATTCAAAGACTGTATTCTGTTTTACCGTTTGGGAGATTTCTATGAGATGTTTTTTGAGGATGCCCTGACTGCATCCAGAGAATTAGAGATTACCCTGACCGGAAAAAGCTGCGGATTAAAAGAGCGTGCGCCAATGTGTGGCGTTCCTTTTCATGCAGTAGAAGGATATCTGAATAAGCTGGTATCCAAAGGCTATAAAGTTGCCATCTGTGAGCAGGTGGAAGATCCGAAACAGGCTAAGGGACTGGTAAAACGTGAAGTGACACGAATTGTCACACCGGGCACCAATCTGGATACGTATGCCTTGGATGAGACAAAAAATAACTACATTATGTGTATCGTTTATGTAGATAACAAATACGGCGTGTCTGTGGCGGACGTTACGACAGGTGCTTATTTTGTGACGGAACTGGATTCTGAACGAAAACTTCTGGATGAGATCAGCAAATATATGCCGTCTGAGATTATTTCAAATGAAGCATTTTTTATGAGTGGCATTGATCTGGCGGATCTGCGTCATCGTCTGGGCATCACGATCTATTCTCTGGAATCCTGGTATTTTGGAGATGATCTGGCAGCAACGACGTTAAAAGAGCATTTCCATGTGGCATCTTTGGACGGTCTTGGATTAGGGGATTATAACTGTGGCGTGATCGCTGCCGGTTCCCTTTTAAAATATCTGTATGAAACCCAGAAAACCACACTGGATCATATGACAACCATTGAACCATATTCTACCGGAAAATTCATGGTGCTTGACAGTTCCACAAGACGAAATCTGGAACTGGTAGAGACACTGCGTGAAAAACAGAAACGTGGTTCCCTGCTCTGGGTATTAGATAAGACAAAAACTGCTATGGGTGCGCGAACCCTGCGTTCCTATCTGGAGCAGCCGCTGATCGATAAAAAAAAGATCGAAGCCCGACTGGATATGGTAGAAGAACTGAAAAATAACATGATTTGCCGGGAAGAACTGCGGGAATACTTAAATCCTATCTATGATCTGGAACGCCTGATCAGCCGCGTGGTTTATCAGACTGCCAATCCAAGAGATCTGATCGCGTTTCGCTCCTCTCTGGAAATGCTGCCTGTCATCAAGACATTATTGCAGGATCTGAGCAGTCCGTTAGTGAGGGAACTGGATGAACAGTTAGATCCGCTGACAGATATCTGTACATTGATCACAGAATCTATTGAGGATGAACCGCCGATCTCCATCCGGGAAGGCGGCATGATCAAGACCGGTTATGACGAGCAGGTGGATCATCTGCGTAATGCGAAAACAGAAGGAAAAACCTGGCTTGCCAAGATTGAAGAAGAAGAACGGGAAAAGACCGGTATCAAAAATCTTCGTATCAAATATAACAAAGTATTCGGATATTATTTAGAGGTAACAAATTCTTACAAAGATCTGGTGCCGGAATATTATACACGAAAACAGACACTGACCAATGCAGAGCGTTACATCACACCGGAGTTAAAAGAACTGGAAGAGACCATTCTTGGTGCAGAGGACAAGCTGACAGCGTTAGAATATGAGATTTTCTGCAAGGTGCGTAACCAGATTGCAGAACAGGTGGTTCGAATCCAGCATACGGCAAAAGCCATTGCCGGTCTGGATGTGTTTGCTTCTCTGGCACTGGTTGCGGAGCAGAATAATTATGTGCGTCCGAAGATGAATGAAAAAGGAATTTTGGAGATCAAGAGCGGACGTCATCCGGTGGTGGAAAAAATGATCACCAACGATATGTTTATTGAAAATGATACCTATCTGGATAATAAAAATAACCGGATCGCCATTATCACCGGACCGAACATGGCAGGAAAATCCACCTATATGCGACAGAATGCCCTGATCGTTCTGATGGCACAGGTCGGAAGCTTTGTCCCGGCACAGAGTGCCAATATCGGTATCGTGGATCGTATTTTTACCCGTGTGGGTGCATCGGATGATCTGGCTTCCGGACAGAGTACGTTCATGGTAGAGATGAATGAGGTTGCCAATATTTTACGGAATGCCACCAGCAGCAGTCTGCTGATCCTGGATGAGATCGGACGTGGAACAAGTACCATTGACGGACTTTCCATTGCGTGGGCAGTCGTTGAATATATTAGTAATCCGAAGATTTTGGGTGCAAAGACTTTGTTCGCAACACATTATCACGAACTGACAGAACTGGAAGGAAAACTTTCCAATGTCAATAATTATTGTATCGCGGTCAAGGAAAAAGGCGATGATATCGTATTTTTGCGAAAGATCGTATCCGGTGGAGCAGACCGAAGCTATGGTATTCAGGTCGCTAAGCTGGCAGGCGTTCCGGATCCGGTCATCGAGCGGGCAAAAGTCATCTGTGAGGAGTTAGAGCGGGCAAATATGAGCAATCTGGCAGCAAATCTGCCGGAAATCCCGTCACAGCATAAGGCAAAAACCAAAAAGCCGGATGATGTGGATCTGGCACAGATGTCCTTGTTTGATACGGTTAAGGACGATGATATTATTGAGGAGATCCGTGAGATCGACCTGACCAATATGACACCATTTGAAGCGATGAGCAAATTGTATGAAATCCAGAATAAGATTAAAAATCGCTGGTAGGAGGCACGTATGCCACAGATAGAAGTATTAGATGAACAGACCATAGATAAAATTGCGGCGGGAGAGGTGGTAGAGCGCCCTTCTTCCGTAGTTAAAGAGCTTGTGGAAAATGCCATTGATGCGAAAGCATCGGCAGTGACGGTGGAGATCAAAGATGGTGGAACGTCACTGATCCGTATCACGGATAACGGATGTGGTATTGATGCGGCACAGATTCCCATTGCATTTTACCGTCATTCCACCAGCAAGATCCGTAAAGTGGAAGACCTTGTAACGATTTCCTCTCTGGGATTCCGTGGTGAGGCACTTTCCAGTATTGCGGCGGTTGCACAGGTGGAACTGATCACCAAGACACCGGAGCAGTTTACCGGAAGCCGTTATCTGATTGAAGGCGGAAAAGAGATTTCCTTAGAAGAAATCGGAGCGCCAAACGGAACGACGTTTCTGGTAAAAAATCTGTTTTACAATACTCCGGTGCGCCGGAAATTTTTGAAATCCAATCAGACAGAGGCTGGCTATGTCAATGATCTGATGGAGCGAATAGCACTTTCCCATCCGGATGTGTCCTTCAAATTTATCAACAACGGGCAGATTCGTCTGCATACTTCCGGAAACGGACAGTTAAAGGATATTATCTATCATATTTATGGCAGAGATATCGCTGCCAATTTATTGGAAGTTCAGGCAGATTATCAGGGATTTTCCGTGGAAGGCTATATCGGAAAACCGATCATTGCCAGAGGAAACCGAAATTTTGAAAGTTATTTTATTAACGGACGTTATATCAAGAGTAGTCTGATCGCGAAATCCTTAGAGGATGGCTACCGCGGTTTTATGATGCAGCATAAATATCCGTTTACGGTACTGACCATTTCACTGGATGGTACGCTGGTGGACGTGAATGTCCATCCAAACAAAATGGAAATGCGTTTTTCCAATGGGGAAGAAATGTATCATCAGCTGGTTGCACTGATTTCGGAGCGCCTGCGAGAGAGTGAACTGATTCCAAAAGTGGCAGTAAAGGAAGAGCGAAAAGAAGAAAAGCGTCCGGTTCAGGCGGCAGGTGCGGTTCCGGAACCATTTGAGACGAAACGTCTGGAAAAACTGCGGGCTACCATTGCAAAAGACAGTCCTTATGAGCGTAAATATCCGGAGCGGGAGCGAAAGATCCCGGTATCGGTAAATACACAAAATACTCAGAATCAGGCAGAGGGCTTAAAAGAGGAACCTGGAGTAAAAACAGGAGAATCTGTTGGAGCAGAAAAAAACGCAAACGTGAATCTTCCAGAAAATGAGAAGAATATTGCTGCGAATATTGCAGGAAAAGACGATACTGTTACTATCGAACAGAAAGTTCCAGTAACTGGAATGGGCGAAATGCAACAGGTAGCAGTAGCAACAGAAAATTTACAGCAGAAAGATACATTAACTGCTGAAACGGGAACAGTGGAAGTCGGCAATGGATCTGTTTACACAGAAAAAACGGATTCTGTTGTTTATGAAACAAAAACACAGGAGCCAGTTATGGAACAGGCAGTGCAGCAGACATTATATGATCTGGCAGAACAGCGTGAACACAGTGATGCGGTACGGGAAGATTCTGTACGTGAGGAGTTGAAATTGCTTTCCAAAGAAGCACGTCCACAGCATCGGATCATCGGACAACTGTTTGACACGTATTGGCTGGTGGAGTTTCAGGATCAGTTTTATATGATCGATCAGCATGCCGCACATGAAAAAGTGCTGTTTGAGCAGACCATGAAGGCATACCACAGCAAAGAATTTACGTCTCAGATGGTAAGCCCGCCGATCATTTTATCCCTGACGATGCAGGAAGAAATTTTATTAAAGAAATTTTTACCGGAATTTACGAAACTGGGATATGAGATTTCGCCGTTTGGCGGAAAGGAATATGCGGTAACGGCAGTTCCGGGCAATCTGTATGGGTTAAACGGACAGAGTCTGCTGTTGGAACTGATGGACAGCTTAAGTTCCATGTCGGTGAAAGATACGCCGGAATTGGTAGTAGAAAAAATTGCAAGTATGTCCTGCAAAGCTGCCGTTAAAGGCAATCAGAAGTTATCCAGACCGGAGATCGAACATCTGATCGATGAACTACTGACACTGGATAATCCTTATTTTTGCCCGCATGGACGACCGGTTATCGTTGCCATGAGTAAATATGAGATAGAAAAGAAATTTAAGCGTATTGTTTAAAGGAAGATAGATAGATGAAGACAGAAAAACAACCATTATTAATTTTAACCGGACCGACTGCTGTCGGAAAAACAGATCTGTCCATTGCACTGGCAAAAAGAATTAACGGTGCCGTGATCTCCGCAGATTCCATGCAGGTATATCGCGGGATGGATATTGGTTCTGCCAAGGTCATGCCGGAGGAAATGCAGGGCGTAGACCATTATCTGATCGATGTGCTGGATCCGGAGGATGAATTTCATGTGGTTCGTTTTCAGGAGATGGCAAAAGCTGCCTTAAAAGAGATCTATGCGAAAGGGCAGATTCCGATCGTGGCAGGCGGAACCGGATTTTACATTCAGGCGCTGCTGTACGATATTGATTTTACGGAACAGGAGGAAGATACCGCACTTCGGGAGCATTATGCGCAGATCGCAAAAGAGCAGGGAAATGAAGTGCTGCATGAGATGCTGAAAAAAGTAGATCCGGCTTCGGCAGCGATCATTCATGCAAATAATGTGAAACGTACGATCCGGGCACTGGAATATTTTGAAAAAACCGGAGAACCGATCTCCAAACACAATGAGCAGGAGCGGGCGAAAGAATCGCCGTATGATTTCCGTTATTTTGTGTTGAACGATGATCGAGCACATTTATATGAACGGATCGACCGCAGGGTAGATCTGATGCTGGAGCACGGACTGGTGGAGGAAGTAAAACGGCTGCGTGCAAAGGGGTATCACAAAGGCATGGTATCCATGCAGGGACTTGGCTACAAGGAGATTCTTTCCTGGCTGGATGGAGAGATCAGCTATGAGGAAGCCATTTATTTACTGAAACGGGATACCAGACATTTTGCAAAACGCCAGCTTACGTGGTTTCGCCGGGAGCGGGATGTGATCTGGCTGAATAAACCGGACTATGATTATGACGATTCCAAAATATTGGAAGCGATTTTAAATGAGATAAAAGCTGGAGGATGGCTATGACAGAAGAATTAATTGAGAATAAGTATATTGAGATGGGAATTTCCAAAGAGGTTTATGAATTTGGAAAAGAAATCGAACAGGGATTAAAAGAACGTTTTGACCGTATCGATCAGACGACAGAATATAATCAGATGAAAGTCATTGATGCGATGCAGAAATGCAGAGTCAGTGCAGAGTGTTTTCAGGCAACCAGCGGATACGGCTACAATGATATTGGACGTGATACGCTGGAAGAAGTATATGCGGAGTGTTTTCATGGAGAAGCTGCGCTGGTACGCCCACAGATCACCTGTGGTACCCATGCGCTTGCACTGGCACTGATGTCTAATCTTCGTCCGGGCGACGAGCTGCTTTCACCGGTTGGTAAACCTTATGATACCTTAGAGGAAGTTATCGGAATCCGCCCGTCCAAAGGTTCACTGGCAGAGTATGGCATTACTTATCGCCAGGTAGATCTGTTAAACAACCGGGATTTTGATTTTGAGGGCATTCGTGCTGCAATCAATGAACGCACAAAACTGGTAACCATTCAGCGTTCCAAAGGATATGAGACACGTCCGACACTTTCCATTGCACGGATCAAAGAACTGATCTCCTTTGTAAAATCTATCAAACCGGATGTGATCTGTATGGTAGATAACTGTTACGGAGAATTTGTAGAGGAGCAGGAGCCATTGGAAGTTGGCGCTGACATGATCGTTGGTTCCCTGATCAAAAATCTTGGCGGCGGTCTGGCACCGATCGGCGGCTATATTGTTGGTAAAAAGGAGTGCGTGGACAATGCGGCTTATCGTCTGACTTCTCCGGGACTTGGAAAAGAAGTCGGAGCTTCTTTAGGTGTGATCCAGAGCTTTTATCAGGGACTGTTTCAGGCACCGACCGTTGTGTCCGGCGCATTAAAAGGAGCAATCTTTGCGGCAAATATTTTTGAAAAAATCGGATTTCCGGTCATCCCAAACAGCACCGAATCCCGCCACGATATCATTCAGGCAGTAACATTTGGCTGCCCGGAAGGTGTGATCGCATTCTGTCAGGGCATTCAGGCAGCAGCACCGGTGGATTCCTATGTAACACCGGAGCCTTGGGATATGCCGGGCTATGACAGTCAGGTCATCATGGCAGCAGGCGCTTTTGTACAGGGTTCTTCCATTGAACTGAGTGCGGACGGTCCGATCAAACCGCCGTATGCGGTATATTTTCAGGGCGGACTGACCTGGTATCATGCAAAACTTGGCATCCTGATGGCATTACAGAAACTGATGGATGCAGGAATTGTGACAAAAGATTTTACAGCTGCAAATGTGAAAGATCTGTAAGGCGTTCTTCATAAAAATTTAAGAGAAATGCAAAAAAATGTTCTCATTTTTCCGGTATACACGAAAAAAAAAATATGCTATGATTATACAGACTGCATAGAGAGAGTAGAAAAGAGAATTTTATGCAGAAAAATATGACAGTAAAAGAGTTACCGGATCAGGAACGACCGTATGAAAAATGTCTGGCGTATGGAGCCGGCGCACTGTCCGATGCAGAGCTGATCAGCGTGATCATCCGCACCGGAAGTCAGGGGGAACGAAGCATCGATCTGGCAAACCGCATTTTAAATGCGGGACCGGATGGACTGCTGAACCTTTTGCGCCTGGACGTGGAACGTCTGACACAGATCCGTGGGATTGGAAATGTCAAAGCAATTCAGTTAAAATGTATCGGTGAGCTGGCAAAGCGTATTGCATCGACAAGCCGCCGGGAACAGATCACTCTGCAGTCTGCCAGGAGCATTGCAGAGTATTTTATGGAACAGCTAAGACATGAACCGCAGGAGCATCTGATGCTGGCAATGTTTGATAACAAAAGCATGCTGATCGGAGAAAAGCTTCTGTCCACCGGGACGAGTAATGCGGCACTGATCTCTGCCAGGGATATTTACCGGACAGCGCTGCAGTATCAGGCAGCGTACGTTGTGGTGTTACATAATCATCCCAGTGGCAATCCGGAACCAAGCCGGGAAGATATTCTGGTGACCCGAAAGATAAAAGCGTGTGGCGAATTACTGGATATTTTACTTATGGACCATATCATTATCGGAGATAACCGATATTTCAGCTTTCGTGAGCAGGATATTCTATTTGAGAAAGGGAGAGACTAATGGCAAACATATACGGAATTGACCTTGGAACCTGTAATCTGAAGATTTTCAGCAAACACAGCAACAAGATCATCAAAGAGAAAAATACAATTGCGATCATCAACAAAAATCAGTTATATGCATATGGAAATGAAGCATATGCAATGTATGAAAAAGCACCGGAGAATATCAACGTATCATTTCCAATCACAGGCGGTGTGATCGCAGATTACAATAATATGCAGGTAATGGTACAGGAAGTACTGGAGAAAAATGTCAAGGGACACGTAAAAGGCTCTGAATTTATCATTGCTGTCCCGACTGATATTACAGAAGTAGAGAAGAAAGCATTTTATGATCTGTTTTACAAAAGCAAAATGAAACCGAAATCTGTTCTTCTCTGTGATAAACCCATCGCAGATGCCGTAGGTCTTGGACTGGATGTCAATGAGCCGACCGGTATCATGGTCGTAGATATCGGAGCAGATACCACAGAGATCTCAGTGATCTCCCTTGGCGGACTGGTTTTAAGTGATCTGCTTCATTTTGGCGGCAACCGCCTGGATGAGTCGATCATTACGCATATCAAGAAAAACTACAATCTGGTCATCGGACAGAAAACTGCCATGCAGTTAAAAGAGCACATCGGCAGCGCGCTTCCGGGTGAGGAAGGAATTTATACCATTGTAGGACTGGATGTAGTCAGCGGTCTTCCGATTGAAATGGAGATTACTGCAGATACTGTATATGAGGCGATGAAAGACAACCTCAGTTCTATCTGCAATGCAATCAAGATGATTCTGGAGAAGACTCCGCCAGAACTTGCAAAAGATATCATCCATTCCGGTATTTATCTGACCGGTGGTGGTTCCAATATCAAAGATATGGATAAACTGTTTACACAGATTACCAATATCAAGGTAAATACCTGTGAGGAGCCGGATGAGACCGTTGTCCAGGGCTTAAGTCTTGTTGTGACAAATGACAAGTTCAAACGTCTGGCTTACAGCATGCGTACAAGAATTTTTAAATAACAGAGGCATAGTATGAGGAGAAAGAAAAAAAGTAAATTTCCAGCAAAATATGTGCTGCTTATTATGACTTTACTCTGCGCTGTGATCATCGGATGCAGTTTGAAAGCATCCGAAACCGGTCCGGTATCAACGGCAGCCGGTTCTGTGATCGCTCCGATGCAGAAAGGTGTAAACAAACTGGGAAGCGCGCTGACGAATGTCAGAAATCATCTGCAGTCCAAGAAAAGTCTGGAGACTGAGAATGAGCAATTGCGCGAACAGCTTGCAGATGCACAGGCAAGTCTGAATCAGGTTCAGTTAAATCAGGAAGAACTGGACAATCTGAAAAAATTGTATCAGATGGATCAGACCTATGCAGACTATGAGAAAGTTGCGGCAAATGTGATCGGAAAAGATGCAGGAAACTGGTTTTCTGTATTTCTGATCGACCGTGGAAGCAACGACGGTATTTCCGTTGGAATGAATGTACTGGCAGACGGAGGACTTGCCGGTATTGTCACACAGGTGGGACCAAATTATGCAAAAGTCCGTTCCATCATTGATGACAACAGCAATGTCAGTGCAAAGAATCTTTCCACTTCCGATCTGTGTATTGTAAGTGGAAGTTTAAAATCAATGAACGAATCCAGTCAGATTGATTTTGATGATCTCAGAGACAAAGATGGGCAGGCAAAAGTTGGGGATCAGATTGTCACATCAAATATCAGTGATATGTTTCTGGAGGGGATTCCGATCGGATACATTACGGATATCCAGACAGATTCCAATAATCTGACCAAGTCCGGACACATTGCAACGATCGTGGATTTTGAACATCTCAGCGACGTGTTTGTTATTTTACAGACAAAAGACGTGACAGATACGACAGGTACAACAGAGGGGGAGTAGGTTATGAGGAGAAAAATTGTTTTGACAATTACGATCATCGCCTGCTTCCTTTTACAATGTACGGTGTTTAAAGCACTGTCCATTGCTTCAATCTCCCCGAATCTGCTGATCGTTGTGGTCGCATCATTTGGATTTATGAGAGGAAAAAAGGAAGGACTTTTCGTAGGATTTTTTGCAGGACTGCTGTTAGATATCATGTTTGGAACTGTGATTGGATTTTATGCGCTGATCTACATGTATATCGGATATCTGAACGGTTTCTTCAAACGGATCTTTTTCCCGGATGAAGTGAAACTGCCCCTTGCCCTGATCGCATTGAGTGATTTCTTCTGCAATATAATTATTTTCTTTACGTTATTCTGGTTCCGCGGCAGATTTTCCTTTGGCTATTATCTGCTTCACACGATCCTGCCGGAACTGGTCTATACGATGGTTGTATCCATCCTGCTTTATTTTATCCTGTTGAAGATAAATGAAAAGCTGGAAGACATTGAACGAAGGAGTGCAGCAAAATTTGGTTGATAAGATAAAAGAATGGATTGTAAAAATTGTAACTTCCAGACTGTTTGTGCTGTGGGTAGTGATACTGGCGCTGTTTGCATTTGTATTGCAGCATCTGTTTACCATGCAGATCATCAACGGTGCAGCTTATCTGAAGGATTACACATACAGCATTCAGAAAACAATTGAGATAGAGGGAACACGCGGTAATATTTATGACCGAAACGGTGTCCTTCTGGCACACAACGAATTATCTTATACCGTAACATTGGAAGATAATGGTACTTATGCAAATAACAAAGAGCGTGCAAAGCTTTTGAATGAGGAGATCAGTACGCTTATTGAAATGATTGAAAAAAACGGTGACAGCATCGTCAATGATCTGGATCTGTATATGGATCCGAGCGGGGAACTGTCTTTTAATGTAGACGGCACAGAACTTGACGGTTTCCGCCGTGATGTTTATGGCAGAAAAAAAGTTTCAGACCTGAAATTCAATGCAAAATTAGGTTATGATGAGTCAACGGCAACACCGGAGCAGATGTACGAGTATCTGGTGAATAAGTTTGCGGTAGATACAGAAACTTACGACCGGTATCGGGCATATCAGATCATGGTAGTTCGATATGCGATGTATCTGACTTCTTTCCAGAAATATATCCCGACCAACATTGCGGAGGATGTATCAGATGAGACCGTTGCGATCATCCGGGAACATGCTTCGGATCTGCAGGGTGTAGAAGTGAAGGAAGATACGAAACGTGTGTATGATTATCCGGAATATTTCTCCCATATTCTTGGTTATACCGGAAAAATTTCTGATTCTGAATACGACGATCTCTCTACACAGGATGATTCCTACAGCAAGAGTGATATCATTGGTAAAGCGGGAATCGAACAGGTTATGGAGTTACAGCTTCAGGGAAAGAAAGGTGCCGAGACCGTTTATGTCAACAATCTTGGTAAAGTATTACAGGTAAAAGATTACAAGGATTCTTCTGCAGGAAATAACGTATATCTGTCTATTGATGCAACGCTGCAGATGGCAGTATATGATCTGTTGGAACAGGGACTTGCGGGTATCCTTAACTCCAAAATCGTAAATGCGAAAACCAGTGAAAGTTCAGAATTATATATTCCGATTTATAAAGTATACAATGCATTGATCGAAAACAGTGTAATTGACACGTCTGCCATGGCAGACGCGGCAGAGGGAACCACACAGGCATCTGTATATCAGACATTTACAAACCGAAAGACAGAGGCGCTGACAGATGTGGCGAATACGCTGCAGTCAGATACTGCCTATGAGGATCTTTCCGACGAAATGCAGGAGATGGTGACCTATGTAGTAAAAATGCTGCAGGATAAATCTGTGTTCCTGACTTCTGCCATTGACAGTTCGGATTCTGTATACAAAGATTGGAAGGACGGCAAGATTTCTGTACAGGAATATCTGCGTCATGCCATTGATTCTTCCTGGATCAATATTACAGAGTTTGATCTGAATGAGAAATATGCAGATACGAATGAAGTATATCAGCAGCTGATCTCTTATGTGACGGATAAATTTCAGAATGATAAGGCTTTCGACAAAATTGTCTATAAATATTTGATCTATAATGATAAGATTTCCGGAAGCCAGTTATGTCTGATCCTGTATGAACAGGGAATTCTGGTACAGGACGATGAGAGCATGACATCTCTGAAAAATGGTTCCACCAGCGCTTATACGTTTCTGAAAAACAAAATTCAGAACATGGAGATCACACCGGCACAATTAGCCTTGGATCCTTGTACCGGATCCTGTGTGATCATGGATCCGAATACCGGAGAATTGCTGGCGAGTGTAAGTTATCCGGGGTATGATAACAACCGGCTGGCAAATTCCATGGATTCTGCTTACTATAACGCACTGCTTCAGGATGGTTCTCTGCCGCTGTATAATAATGCGACACAGCAGACCACAGCGCCCGGTTCTACCTTCAAGATGGTTACTGCATCTGCCGGTCTGACCGAAGGTGCTATCAGTACCGGAACAGTGATTACAGATACCGGTGTCTTTGACCGACTGGGATTAACTCTGAAATGTTGGGTATATCCGAGCAACCATGGAAGCATTACAGTTTCACAGGCGATTCGTGATTCATGTAACTATTTCTTTGCAGAGACAGCTTACCGTTTAAGTCTGAATGGAGACACGTATAATGAAGATAAAGGATTAAGCGCGATTGCGAAATATGCAACAGAATTTGGCCTTGCGGATAAGACAAATATTGAGATTCCGGAAGGTACACCAAAGATTGCAGATGAATTCCCGATTGATGCATCCATCGGACAGAGTAATCACAGCTATACGACTTCACAGCTTGCCCGCTATGTTTCTTCTATTGCAAATGAAGGTACCGTATATGATCTGACACTGTTAAATAAAGTGACAGATTCTGATGGAAATGTATTACAGACCTATACGCCGGAAGTACACAACCAGATCACAGACCTTTCTGCATCTACCTGGGAAGTACTGCACAGCGGAATGGAGATGGCAATCGGTGAACACGATCAGTTTAAGGATCTTCAGGTGAAACTGGCAGGTAAAACCGGTACTGCACAGGAAGATGAGAAACGTCCAAACCATGCGTTGTTTGTCGGCTATGCTCCGGCAGATGCTCCGCAGATTGCGATTGCAACACGTATTGCTTATGGATATGGTTCCAGCAATGCATGTGTATTTGTAGATCAGGTTATGAAGTACTATTTCAAACAAAATACGGAAGAAGAACTTCTGAATGGAAAAGCAACCAACGTAGGGACATCTTCGAACAGCTTTGGCGATTAGAAAATCAAAGGTGAGAGAAGCCGATGAAAAATCACATTACAAAAGATAACAGACAAATAACAGGAAGGGATCTTTTGTATGTGTGAAATTATTGTTGTTACTTCAGGAA
>SKED01001254.1_pt1 | contig 22924 bp, 15 predicted proteins | sample 4826651 | NCBI WGS metagenome assembly SKED01 (sample SAMN11008818, study PRJNA524170) | human gut metagenome | biome: Human fecal sample; material: Feces; isolation source: fecal sample from pouch patient p19 | host: Homo sapiens | place: Israel: Tel-Aviv | collected 2016-06-28 | reverse complement strand
GTATCTGCGACTTTTCCGTTTCCGACAAGATTGAACTTGACAGAATCTGGGCGGATGCCATCGGAATCGTTGTTATCACTCCATTTCTTCTGAATGGATCTGGTCGTTGAATCTGGTCTATGAGTGTTTGTGATATCTGTTGAGATCGTTGTGATACCTGTAGATTTATCCGTTGATTTCTTTACTTCGTATGCAACTTCATAACCTGTTTTTGCATTTCCGTTAACAACAGAAGATGAATCTTCTTTCACTTCATATTCGTAATCTTCTCCAACAGGATCAGTCTTATTGAGGTTATTAAATTCTGCAGTCCAGTTATTGCTTGCACTTAACGTATCATGGTAATCCGTTTTTGTTCCATTCCTATAAACTCTTATATTAACAGAATCTGGGCGGATACCATCACTGTTATTGCTGTCATTCCAGTTTTTCTTGACAACAATTCGTACTTTATTACTCTTATCATATTTGTTTGTATAAGACAAAGTATAAGTATTTTTATCCCAATCACCACTTGCTTCACTGACTCTTGTGTAACCTGCTGCATTACAAACTTCACTAAACGTATAGTTCTTTTCCTCACCACGCTTGATATCTGTCTGCATTGCCCAGTTGTTATCTTTGTTCAGAACATAAGTCTTCACTTCATGTGTATTCTTATTTTCGGCTTTGATGGTCACTGATACAGGTCTTGTGTTCATGGAGTTGTTATCATCAATCCAATACTTCTTCACCTGCACATAATCTGATGGAGTGTTGACAATTGTCTTGGAATCATGTTTGTAAGTTGTTTCATCGGTATTGGTGTTTCCCTGGGATGCCACGTCGTGGATAAAGTCCGCGGCCGTATTGTTTAATACTTCTCCGCCAAATGTCAGCTTTTCATCTGACTTATTATATCCAAGTGGTGCTTCGATCTCTTCAACTGTATACATTTCTTTGCCAACACCGTCTTTTGCATAAATACCAGTTGGCAGTCCGAAGAATTCCAGATAACCAAACTGATCATCTCCGGAAACGGTTGTTGCGATCGTATCACCTTTCTTAAAGATCGTCTTTCCATTGCGGTCCACGATCTCACAGGCTGCTTTTAATGCAAACTTCGCACCCGGTAACATATTTCCTTTGTTATCTGTTTTGATAAACTGAATACTGTATTTCTGAAGCTTATCAGTCAGGTTCAGGTCGATGTTTACATGTTTTGCCGTATCTAAGGATACATCACTCGTATCATCAGGATCGATGACTTTGACTGTTGTTTCAATCGTCTGGTATTTTGCATATTTACTGGATGACTTAAAGCTGATCTGAACTTTCTGTTTTCCAGACATATCTGCATAGGTTGGATTGAAGCTGACATCTGCGTCCGTCACATCTTCCAGTGTTTCCTCTCCATTATCATCATAGAGCATAGAGAAGTCAAAATCACTGGCTTTGTATTTATCTCCTAACATAAAGTCTGTTTTGGGAGAAGCTGTGATCTGTAATCCTTTTGCTGCCACGTAATCATCCGTGATCTGTAACTTCTGATCCTGTGTATAGGTTGTCTTTAGTTCAGAACATCCGTAAAACATTTTGGATACATCTTCCACATTAGATGTGTTGAAACTTGATAAGTCGAGTTCTTTTAATGCTCCGCATCCGGCAAACATCTCAGACATATCCACGGTCTGTGAAGTATCAATGTTTTTAAATTTGATCGTTGTCAGTGCTGTACAGTTTAAGAACATCTTACTTGATACAGCGTTCATGTAGATGACCTGTCCGGCTCTCTGTGTGGATACATAATAGTTGTTTCCATCTTTCCATAAAACAACACTTCCGTCCTTGTTCTGGGAAACGTCTTTTGTCTGGACTCCGTCTGCTGCCTTTTCCCATGTAAACGTGATCGTCTCTGCATTGGCAAATTCTTTGTTTAAAGTTTCGCCTTCTTCCAGAACATAGATCCCTGTTGATGGTTTCGCATCTTCACTTCCCATTGGATCTTCCACGTCCGGCGTAGTATTGTTTTTATTCAGGTTGTTCATAGCATCTGGTTTCGTATCCCATGTGATATTGACTTCATGCTCTTCTTTATCAATGGTATATCCGTTTGGACCGGAAAGTTCTTTGACATAATAGTGGCCCTGATAGAAATTAATCGTCTGTTTTCCATCGCTGCCTGTTCTCGTGAAATTCACTGGTCCGTCTTTGCTTGTTGTCTTTTCATCGATCTTTGTTCCCGCTTTCCATACAACGGTTCCATCATCCTTTGTGATATCTTCTTTGGCAAACAAGCCGTAAACAGCTCCTTCGATGTTATTATCTTCATATGTGAATCCTAAATCTCCATCATGCCCTGTCAGATACTCTCCTTTCTTCTGTAAGGAGATCGAACCCATGACCGGTGTATCTGTCTCGTTTAAGGTTGCTTTTCCGTTTCCGGCATTGTCATATTTGATCTTGATACTGTCAGACTTTTCACTTAAGGTAAAGGTTCTTTGTTCTGTATCAAGGTTGTAGCCATCCGGTGCAGTTGTTTCTTTGATCGTATAAGTTCCATATGGCAGTCTGCAGGATGCTTTCCCGTCAGAGGTCGTTCCTGTTGTTAATGTTGCCACCTGATTCTTTTCACTGTCATAGACTTTGTAGACAGCTCCGTTTAACAGTTTTTTTGTTTCAGAGGATTGTTTGACAAGTTCTACTTCGATCGGTTTTTCATTATCATCGTAAGAATAGCTGACAGTCTTATTTTTGTTGTCTTTTGTTAAGACGATATCCTGATCTTCGATCCAGTCATGCTTATCCTGTTGTTTTGTGCAGCCATTTTCACCGGCTACCTGATGCAGGATATAAGCTCCCAGTGCTACTTTTTCGCTGGTCTTTGCTTTTCCGTTCTTTCCGATTGTCAGTGTTTCTACGACATGTCCATCCGCTTCTTTTAACTCAAACTTCGCTCCGACTTCTGGTACATATTCATCCGCTTCGACTCTCTTTTGCTTGTAGATCTCTACCCATCCGGAATCAGAATATGGATCAGATGCCTCGATCTCATAAACATCCTGTCCTTTTTCCGTCTTTGGGTCATGATCTTTGGAATAGTAGATTCCCATCAGATCATATCCGTCAGCTCCCATGGTCTGAATAACGACAAATCCATTCTTCTTACTGTATTTGTCTAACATCAGGGCAGCTTTTCCCTCTTTGTTCGTTACGATCTCTCCAAGGATTGCTTTTTTGTCCAGGGAATTGATATAGTCGATCCTTTTTTGTGCATTTCCAAGATCCTGTTTTTCAATATCTTTGGTATAAGATGCATCCAGAACCGTAAAGGAAGCTCCAACTTCTGCCTTGCTTCGTTTATTCTTACTCATCTTCTTGATGATACGAAGTTTTGTGGAACCATAGTTCTTTAATGCAACATTGTGATTGTATTTTCCTGTATCCCCATCCTCGATCTTGATATCTGCGGAATCCTCACTAAATTTATAGTTTGGAGTTCCTTCGATCTGATGAACATAATATGTTCCCGGATCCAGCTCTTTGGATTCCGCATATCCTTCCGTATTCGTTGTGATCGTATCGGCAACTTTTTTTGTTGCTTTGTTGATGATCTCAAACTTGGCTTTCACTTCTTCTTTTTCCTGATGGGTACCTGTCTCATCATCATCAATGACTAACTTCTTTATTACAGAGATACGGGCTTTCTTTTCCTTGTTTTCACATTCAAACGTATAAGTGATCGGAGTCCCATTATCGTTCATTTTCTCGATCGTCTTCGTCATATCCTGTGCCATCTCATAGCCTGCTTTTCCTTTTGTCTGATGAATGGTATAAGATCCATATGGCAGCAGTTTTGTTGTTGCCACACCCTCAGAATCCGTTGTGATCGTATCAACAACATCGTCGTTGATGTTCTTGATCTCAAAGACAGCATCCGGCTCTTTGACTTTTGTACTTCCTGTGACATAGTATTTCTTGATACTTAGTTTTCCCTGTGTTGGTTTTTCGTTTGCAGCAACTGTTTCATCTGTATTGTTCAGATAGACTTTGATCTTTCCGCCTGCTTCATTCTCTGCTGTTATGCGGAATCCTTTTGGTGGTACAAGTTCTTTTAGATAATATTTTCCAGGGTGAAGATCTCCGGAAACGCCATCTCCATTCTTATCGGTTGTGATCCTTCCAACTTCTGTACCAGCCGGATAAAGGACCGTTTTGTTATCAGAATTCTTGATATCTTCTTCTGCATAGATACCATAGATCGCACCTTCAAAAGAAGCTTCTGCTCCGTAATCCACGTTACACTGTTTATGTAAATGAATCTTGATTGGATTCCATCCATTTGAGACATCCCCAAATTTCAGTGTGCTGCGTTTCCCATTTCCTTCCTGTAATGTATGCGTCGTGTCATTTAACAGATGTCCAAAAGGTGCGGTTCCTTCTTTGACTGTCCATACATGTTTCGTATTCATCTGAGATTCTATGGACGCTTTGACTTTTGCTTTTGCTTCGGCATTCGCTGCTTTCTTCGCAGCAGCTTTGGATTTATAACGCTTTAATACTTCTGTTTGTTCTTTTTGCTGTTTTTCAGACAGTTCATCCCAGTTTGTGACATATACCTTTTCTTCCTCCCTTGGAATGGTATAGGATGCACTGATCGCTCGGCTATAAGTGACCTTTGCAACTCCATCATCTCCTGTTGTTGCTTTGTCCACATAGACCCCGTCACAGTAGAATAAGAAGGTTGCTCCGGATAATAAAGCTCCTGTGTCAGCATCTCTTTTCTTGATCTGGAGACTGATCTCTTTTGGCTTGGAATCACTATTAGATGCACCAATGGAAGCTGTTTTAGGCTTCGTATATGGAGTGTCATTTAATCGATACAGCATCTGATGGGAATCATGTTTTTTTCCTTTGACACATTTCTTTACTTTATAATAATAGATCGTTCCCTGCGGACCAGTCTTATCGATCGCATCGCAGAACTTTTTTGCATCGGATGTAGAATATCCACCATCGATGTTTTTTCCTGCTTGATAGACTGTTGTCTGTTTGCTCTTTCCTTTTCCACATGCCCAGATATAAGCCTGTGTTAAGATAAAACTTTTCTCACTCTTAGAACCCTGCTCGTAATGAGTCAGTGCTTTTGCAATGGATTTTTTGCCATATTTCACAGCATTAGCGGTTTTATACTCCACGGTATCTCCGTTGCACATGCTCTTTCCGGAATCCAGACAAAATGTCTGCTTTCCGCCGGCTTTGATCTTCCATAAGCCTTCACTGGACGCTCGTCCAAGTTCCCTGATCCCAAAACTGCCTCTTGCTTTACTCATGCTTACTGTTGCTGTTCCTTCTTTGGCACTGACGTTAGTGATCGGTGTTGGCATTCCTGCTAACCCGCCAAAGAGAGATGAAAACAATGTGAGCAAAGATAAGAAGAATGTTCCGATCTTTTTCAGATTTTTTTTCAACTTATTTTTCATGTATGGCTTCCTCCTGTTTCTTTTATCTAAAACCATGGATCTAAAACAAAACTTAATTATTGTTTGATCCATAACGGTCTGTAAAATATCCCGGATCATCTTCTTTGTCGATGTGTGCAGATTTGGAATCAATGTTTGCATTGCTGTATCCAGTTCCATTCTGTCCGGTAAGATTCACATCTCCTAAGAACATCTTGTCATCATGGATGATGTTCTTCGTCTCAAAACTTCCATCGCTCTTTTTCCAGATAGCGTACAAATGGCATGTTTCTCCCGGTTCACACAGATCTTTCACTGCCTGCCCATCGGTATATTTCACTTCTTCCGGTACTTCTTTATCACCATCTTCTTTTTGAGCCCATCCAATGAACGTATACCCTGGACGTTCAAATATATTTTTCGGTAAACTTACGGATTTATTATAAGTAAGATTTGCTGTGTAATCTGCAGCAGATGATCCGTTTCCGTGGAATTTTACTTCGAAATCACTTTTTGCCCATACAGCATAAAATACGGTATCTCCGTCTGTTTGATAGGTAAAAGACTGTCCTGCGGTATACTGAGGAGATGTTGCGTTTTCATTAGTGCTCCAACCCAAAAACTTGTAACCTTTCTTTTTATATCCACTTTCTGGAAGAGTAAAGTTACTATCATAGGTTGCTGTACTATCTGAAACATTTCCAGAATCGGCTCCATTATCATCAAAGGATACATTATACTGATTAGCTATCCACTGAGCAATTTCTGTGTAATTACCACCACATACAATCCAGTCAGTACTAGATTCCCATCCCGTTCCCTGATCAATCCATTTATCAAATGTGTAACCTCGTCTTGAAACAGTAGGGAAAGCAAAATTATCTCCATCTGTAAAATTCCAAGATACATCTGCGCCTGTTCCACCATTTCCATTATAATAAACACTGTATTGAGATTTGGCCATATGAAATGTTCGACTACAATTAAAATCTCTAACATTATTATCAGTATGTGTAGATAATCCAATAGAATATGCACTAATACGTAATGTTTGATAAACCGTATGTTCTGATTTCTCGTGTCCAGTAGAACCTTCTGTTGCTTTTACATAATAATCATTTGAGGTATCTTGTGATTGCCAACTTTCATACTCATGTGCAGGAATTGTATAACGAATTTTTACATCTAATGACGTGTATCTTCCATTATCATTTTTATATGTTGTATCAGACCATGATGCAAGATGAAGGTCGTAATCACCACCGCCTCCTTGATTTTCACTAAAGGTAACTTTTCGACCTTTATTATTAAATGTTCCCTGTGTTACGTTTTTTCCTAGTCCACTACAATAAAATTTCACTTCTAGCCAACTGCTTTTATTACCAGGACCATCTACATAAAATCTTCCATATCCGTTTGTATATGTTCTACTAAAACCGGGATATTCCTGATTATGAGCACTTGCATTTTGCATTTGATGCCATACCAAAACAGTAGCAAAGGATATCACAACCGCCAATGCGGCAACGATCTTTCCTTTTCCTTTTAAGATCTTTTTTATCCTCTTCATGCTTTTCCTCCTTTCCTGATTGTTCCTTTCCAATTTTTTATTATTATGATCCAAAAAATAAGCAAGATCCCAAATCCGATCATATGACATAGTTTTTCTCTTCGAATATCCCATTCGGAAGATTTAAAGTGCGTGTCTTTGATCGTGCTGTTCTTTTTCTCAACGATCTTTTGGCCGTGGTCTCTGATACAGTACACAACATACCGGTACTTTCCATGACTTCGATACGGGTGACAGGTTAAAAGCGTTACCATATCTTTTTCTTTCTGAATCTTAATCTGATCGGAATCATCCGGCTGTATGATTTTGATTTCTTCGACACGATAAGTAAGCTTCTCCCATGGATTCTTTATGATCACTCGGTCTCCGACTTTTAATCTCTCGATCTCACGAAAATACGGGATCCCTTCGTACCCACGATGTGCAGCGATAACACAATTACTGTTTTTTGTACCAAGCGGCAGGGATGTCTCTCCCATGATTGCAGCACCTTTCCTCATATTTTCTAAAGTTGCTCCAAGGTATAATGGAAGTTTTACATCCATCTTTTTTATCCTGATATATCCAAAGTTACTTTTACTATCTTTCAACTCGATTGGTGATGTACGATAGCTCCATACATCCTTTAAATTTTTCTGCCCTTCCGTATAAATTTTTTGATTATACTGTATGGCTTCTTTATATAAAGGATCTTTTTCTTTTGGGACTTTCTTTTCCTTTTCAAAATTTTCAAAAGCTTCTATTTCCTGATCGGCATTTTTTTGTTGTTTATAGGAAGAAAAAACAGGGGAGAGAAATACAAAAGTTCCGATTCCTATTAAGATGATGCCTAATATATTCATCAGATTTCTTTTCATTTCGTCTCTCCTTCTTTTTGTCGTATTTTTTCTGTCTTTTTTCTTCGAAGCTTTTGATATACTTTGCCTGACAAGACCAGTGCCATAACGATTGCAAGTCCAATTGCGATCGCTCGTTTATAAGTTCCCATCCATTGGGAACCCTTATTTCTTGGTCGTATCGATGATCGTTGCTTCTTTACATATTTGGTTCTGACACCCCGTACCAGTAAACGATGGTCATTGACCCCATAAGGCGTACATGTTACGAGAGTAACATAATCTTTTCCATCTATGATTTGAAGTTTTTCTGTATCCTCCGGCTTAACAACTGATATCTGATCAACTTTATAAGCTAGTGTGCGATCTAATACATGTATAAAGAATAAATCATCATTTTTCATCTCTGTCAGATCAGTGAATAGTTTGGCTGAGCTGAGTCCTGTATGTCCAGTTAATACACTATGTGTACTTTTCCCACCTACCGGAATTGAAGATGCTGCAAGGTGTCCAACTCCACGTTCCAAAATTTCTGCATCTGTACCATGATAAATAGGAAGATTAACAGAAATACAAGGGATTTCTAAATACCCCATAATTCCTGAATGATCAAGATTTAGGATATTATTGTAAATCATTGTTTCCCCATCACTTTTTTTCGCCTTGAACGGGTCAGTTAATTGCACTGCTGATTTTGTTAAATCTTCATTATATTCTTTTGCTTCTTGAAAAGCTTTATCTTTTTGTTTCTGATCATATGTTTTTGCTTGTTTCTCATAAGACTTAATTGTTGAACCAGCACTTTTTTCAAATATATAATTACTGATAAACGGATAAGATAATAATGCAAAACCAAACAATACAATCAGTATTGGAATAATTTTTTGTTTCATAATCTTTTTACTATACCCTGTCAAATTAATTTGACAGGGTTTTATTTTACAATCAATCTTTACAATCTAATTGTCAAAAGGACAATTTATGAAGTCCTGATTTAAATATACTTTGTCATATGCATAGTAAATTCTAAAATCTTAAAATTTACTATTTAAATTCTACTGTTTTAACATTTGACCATTTGCTGTAGACTCCATTTCCATAATCAGCTCTTACTCTTGCATAACTGTATCCGAGTGCAGAAGAGATTGTTACACTGGTCTGATCTGTTTTTACTGTAATTGGAGTGAATCCAGTTTTTGAATCTTTTGTAAAATCTTTGTTCCAGCTAAGCTGTACCTGATAAGATTTTGCAAACTTTGCTTCTTTAAAAGTAATTGTTTCGTCATATGTTGATAAAATATATCCCCATACTGTTTTGCCGTTGCAGATGTAATCTCTGGTGCTTTAATAAACTGACTGATATAGTCTAAATAAGCCTGTTTGTAGTCTGTATCAGCTACAGTTTTACTATAAGATGTCTTAGCAGTTGGATATTTTTCAGCAGCAGATACTCCTGTTATACCTGATCCAAGAATAGATCCACCGATCATGCTTGCTGCCATCGCATATGTTGCAATTTTTCTTGCAATTTTTTTCTTAGTCATTTTATTTATTCTCCTTCTATTAATTTTTCCGGACCATACATTTAAATGATCCGGAAAAGTCATGATTTAATCGTCAAAAGGACCATTGACGAAATCCTGATGTAAATGTAATTTTCCGCATCCAATCATTTTTTTCTCGGACCATTTTCCATGGACTCCATAACCATAATTAGCTCTTACTTTTACATAACGTCCGTGCCATGTAGGTGTAAGGAAATCATCGTTCTTAGTGTATACACCCAAAGAAGGTTTCTCTGTTGTGTATGTTTTCGTTACTTTAAAGTTGTCATCTTTGCTGATCATTACATCATAAGACTTTGCATATTTCACTTCTGTAAAGCTGATACTTAACAGATTATTTGTGAAAATATATCCATGATCAAATACAGCCTGTTCAACCGTTGGTGCCTGCATATACTGATTCATGAAATCTTCATATGCCTTCTTGTAATCTTCATATGATTTTTTGTAATTTGTGCCTGTGTTAGACATTACCTTACTATAAGCTGATTTGGCTGTTGCTGAAGATGGATACTTTTCAGCAGCAAATACGCCTGTTGATCCTGAGCCAATAACTGCTCCACCGATCATAGTTGCTGCCATTGCATATGTAGCAATTTTTTTTGCAAATTTTTTTGCCATGATATTCTCCTTTCAGACAATTAATAATTGCCTAATCCTAAATAAATAGTTACATACTGTCTCTTTACAGTTCTTGTCATTCTTACAAGCTTCAACTTTTATGGAAAAAATATTTATTTAAAATTTTTACTGGACTTCTTTACGTTTCTGGTTCTTCTTGATAATGATAAATCCGCACCCAGCGATTACAACTCCTGCGATGATCAATGCGTAACTTCCTGCTCCACCTGTCATTGGCAGTAAAAACTGTTTCTGGTTTGTTACCTGCATATCAACAAACGCATTTGTGGATTCTCCATTTGCACTCATGGTTGCTTTCTTATCATCTACAGTGGCAGATGCATTGATCGTCTGAACTGCTACGTCATTTGCAAGTTCTTTTCCATTCTTCACTCCGTCATTGGCTGTAGAATCGTTTCCATTCTTGGACTGGATTCCTGTGATGTTAGCTTCTGTTGGTGTGATATTGGCTTTTGTAGATGTGATATTTACAATGATCTCTTTCTTAAGCAGTGTGTATCCTGCATCAGAGTGTGTTTCTGTAAATCCATATTTGTCAGCTTCGATACCGTTGATCACAAGTTTTCCGGCTGCATCTGGACTGAACTGTGTAGCTCCTTCTTCTGTAGCGGATTTACCTGTTACCTGATATACTCCGGCTTTGTCTGCTCTTGCTACTAAGTAGTAATTATCAGATTTGTTCTGGATCACGAATTTAACCTTTGTTGCATCTCCCTTGCTGTCAGAGAATTTCTTTGTGAAGTTGTATCCAAAGCTGTATACGATACATTTATCTTTTAAGATATCCCAGTAATCTGTAGATGTTCTCTTCCATGTTAAGGACACATCGTTAGGGTTACCTTTATCACCAAGAACAACTGTATCATCTATATTGACATCTGCTGTGTAGTAAACAACGATATATTTGTCAGAGTATTTCTTGTTGATTTCACTTAATCCTGATTTTGTCATTTCTACTTTCATAGTAGAGTCTTCGCCAGATTTACCATAAGTTACAGCGAACTTAGGATCTGTGTCAGATGTTTTCCATACTGCGATTGCACCGCTCTTGTCAACGTTGTTAACGTTTGTTGTATCTGCTGCATCTTTGTTGTCATAGATTGCGATCACTGCATTTTTGTTGTATGTCATACCTTTAGCCATCTTATCATCGAATGTATAAGTAGAAAGATATGTTGTGCTTGATGTGATATGTGGCAGTTTGGAAATAAACTGATAATCCAGTTTTTCTGCCTTGGATGCTGTGACTGTACTCTGATATGTGTACTCTTCTCTTGCGTGTGTGAAATCAGCTAAAGCATCCTGATTTGCTGTTGTTACATTATCTTTGTCAGGATTATTACGCACACGTTTGTCTAATGTAGGAACACCTGTTTCGTTTTTTGGATAACATACAACATCGTAGAACCAGTCGTCACCTTCTGAATCTGTAGATGGTAACTGCACGAACCAAGGATTTGTTGTATAAGTTACATCTTCTGGTACTTTTGTTTCAACGATCAGATATAAACCTAAAGGAAGTTTGTCTTTCTTTGTTACACCTTTTGCATCTGTAAGATCCATGGCTGTTCCACCTTTGCCCATATAATCTTCCAGTTTATCTTTTGTGGCTGTATTATCTTCTAATGCTTTTGCCAGTTTGTCATTGATGATCTGGCTTGTAAAGTAATCTTTGCTACCTTCTGTTTTTGCTGCATCGGAATCTGTTAATCCAATGATTTTCTGTAACGCATCTGGTAATTCATAGATCATCTGAACTTTTCCATTTTCAGACTGCTGTTCTACATCACCGACTCTTAAGTAACTAAATTCTACCCCTTTGATTGCATAATTCTTTAATGCTTCTTCTGCTGCTGCATCCTGTTTTCCAGTAGAAGTAAACTGATCTAAGTTAACTCCACCTTTTTTCGCTGCTGTCATGTCGTATTTGTGAATTGTTAATGATGCTGTTCTTGTTGTATCAATAACATCATTCTGAGCTGCGTAAGCAGGCACTGTAGGAACAGCAATCATTGCTGCGGACATACATGCGTACATCACTTTTTTTAATACTTTTTTCAGATTCATACTTTGTGTTGGTAGCACGTAATGAGCTACCTCCTCCTTTCAAAATAAAAAACAATAGATACCCTTTTCTATCACCTGACAGATCCCGCATTCAACGGGCGATTACAATATCTTTTATTTTGAATTATGAATCCCAATAAATGTATCATAGTCACAAGGGAATCAAGAAATATCAGTTCTTGCTTTTATTGGATTCGTATAAAATATAAGTAAGATATTATGCACTTCTTCATCATGGATTGACAATCTGTAAAATTACAATGACCAAAACAACAATTATGACTATATAATAGATAAACCAATACCACGACTTCCTACCGAGAATTCCTCGGAGTACATAAGATAAACTTAATTTTTGTCCTTTCTTCTTATTACATGTCTCACATGAAGTGGTCAGATTCTTTTCATCATTAATGTCGTTGATCTTTACCAATCGAAGAATAAACTGCAAAATCTTTGATTTCTGAGCTTTTCTAATTGATATGATATGATCAACTGTTACATCTTCCTTTTTTAAGAATCTTCCGCAGTATGCACATATATAATAATCTTTGAAGATTGGACGATTTTTATCAAAAAACTTCTTTCGGTAATCTCCTGAACGAAGATAACTGTTTGGATAACTCTGGTATTTTGTCCGATAAGATTCAAGTAATGTTTTCATTGTTTCAATCTCATTTTCATCATCCAGTTGTATCACATATTTTCCTCTTACATGAGAAAAACCTAAAGAAGTTAAATGCTGTTTGTAAAAGTTTCTTCTATTTAAAAGCTTTCGATTTCCTTTTGGAATCACGTCTTTTTCTAAAACTTCAATGATCAAGTTTACACCCTCTTTTCGATTCCCCCTCTTTTCGATATTTTTTATTTTCATGTTCAATAAAAGAACAAAGTTAAGTCCTTAATTTATAAATTGCTATCGCCGACAGCTTTTACCTTAGTAAATTAATTCGATAAAATTCTTATTTTTACTCACTGTGTAATTTGGCCCTTTGGAATCATCTGATTTCACACAGTTCTAAAACTACATGGTTTGCTTAATAAGGGGATGGGCGCCTTTGGAATCATCTGATTTTATTTTTCATCATCCTCAACCGATGGTTTTGCTTTTATTCTTTTTCGTAAAACAATAACTGCTGCCAGAATCACAGCAAGTGATACACCACCTGCAGTTGCCATCGCCGGCACACTGTGAATAAATCTGATCCATAGGTTTGTTGTAACATAAATGTTATCCATCGTAATTTCAGATTCATTTCCCGCGGCATCCTTCACAATTACATGAATGCTTTGAGCTTCATCTTTCTGATCCAGAGGAATGTCAATCTTTTCAGGAACTTTTTCATCGTATTCCTTTATCAGATTATCATTGACATAAACTTTCGCACTCTGTAACAGCAAGTTGTCTTTTACAAGAACTGTTGCGGTTCTTCCATCCTGGGCATAAACCTTACCACCTTCAATGTTTGAGATTAAGATGTTTGGTTTTGTTGTATCAACCCCAAAACTGATTGACGCTTTTTTCTTTGACATATCATTGGAAGATGTATGCTTTGCCGCATCCTTAGAAGATGTAATGATACGATAAGTACCTTCCTCTTTCAGTGCCGAAGCATTGACTGTGTAGGTAACTTTGTACCACTTATCATGTTTCTTCTCAATCGATGCATCTTCATTTTTCAAAGCAATCGGATCATTATCTCTTACAACTTTTAAATTGCAATCTGATAATTGATCTGGATTAATCTCTTCCAAGACAATCTTATCAGCATCTTTTACATAAGTACCATTAATAGATTTTGCATAAGATGATAAATGATAAACAGAACCATATCGATTAACCGTAAAGTGAATGGATTTTTTTGAAATATTTCCGGCTTTATCTTCTGACTGAATCACGAATGTATAATAATCATCATTTTCCATTGCATTTGGAATCTGCTGATAAGTTACTTTGTATCCGTTCTCCACTTTCTGTTTTTCATTTACTTTAAACTTACGACCTTTCATTTCTCCGACTAGCTGATCACTGCCTTTGTCAAGGTACTTATCTGTTAATGTATATCCACAAGTAACAGCTCCAGTATTCGCACTGGAATCACTTGGTGTTACCTGATCGATCTTAGGCTTTGTCTTGTCAACGATAAAAGGTTTTGCACTTTGTTTCTCTAAAACATTTCCGGCAAGATCCTGTCCTGCAATAGAAAGATGATATTCTTTATCTTCATTAAATGTAACAGTCATCACATGTTCATTTCCATGACTGCTCCATCCACTTTTCTTTCCATTTGTTGAGACATTCAGTTCTTTAAAATTTTTCTCTGTTACCCGAATGGTTGCAACTCGATCCGCTTTGTAATATTTTTCATTCTTCACAGAATTATTATCAAAGGAGATTTTCGCTACAGGCTTTGTTTTATCGATCACAAAGCTGTCTGTATGAGTACCAACATAAGTTACTGGAAGGTTCTTGTTTCCGGCAAGATCGGTACTTGCTGCTGTTAAGGAATATTCACCGTCCTGATCAAATACTACATTCATTTGATAAATATAATACTGACTGCCATCTTCTCTGCTGTGTAATACTCCATCACTGACAAAATTGGATTTCAATCTTGTTTTTACACCATTTTTTGTCAAGTAAACAAGTGTCTTATTACTGTCAAAGTTCCTTTCTTTGATCGTGATTGTTGCTGTTCGATTCTTTTTGAAGTATTTTCCCTCAGACTGATTATTGTCATAAGAGATTGTGATCTCCGGCTTGGAAACATCAATGTTGAATTTCTTTCGGACCGTACTCTTATGTCCGGTGTTATCCACCATTGTAAATTTAGCTTCTACACCGTTTTTGTTATTCTGAGAAGCATCAATCCTTACATGATCCTTCTTATATTCATACTTCATATCATCATAGGAAGATTCTTTCGAATTCACTGCCCCGGCTTCATATGATATATTCCCAATTCCGGAATAAGTATCTTCTGCTTGAAGTCCAAGGTAAATATCATGATTATAATATTTCTTTTCCTGTGTCTCCTGTAAGATATGAATTGAACTGGTTGTACTGTGTTTTCCATTATTCTCTAGGATCGTTCCGGCTGATTTGTATTCTTCTGATACATTTCCAGCTTCATCGATCGCTCTCGCATAAATGTTACCCTTGAAATTCGGAGTGATCTCAAATGTTGCTTTGGAACCGTCTTGTGTTTTTTCTTTTGATTGTGTTCCTTCATCTACTGTATGATAATCAATCCTTGCAACTCCACTGGTATCATCATGAGATGTAATTCCAATCTTTGCGATCGTATCAAAGAAATATTTAAATGGTCCAGATTTCTTTGTACTCTGGTATCCTTTTACAAAATCAATTGCAATATTCTCAACTTCCGGAGCTGTCTTATCAATCTTATAAGACTCTTCTCCAACTTTGGAAATTGCACCATTGCTGCTATCTTTTAGATAAAAGGAAACATTCTTTTTCTTTGTATCTTCTGTATAAGCAAGTGTTTTTTTCCATGGTCCATCTTTGGATGTTGAAACCAGATCATAACCACTGGTTTCTCCATGAATTGGCTCAATCACAAAATTCTTTTTCGTAAACCAACCATTCTTTCCATCCGGCTTTGTTAATTTATAATGTTCATTTTCATAAATATCATTTGCTTCAACGTATAAATCTCCGCTTTCATAAGTTACATCATAATATTCTGGCAGATTCACACCTGAGATTTTAATGACTCCCTCATGTTTTCCTAAACTCGTAAGTTTTGGAACATCCAATGTCAATGTCGGATCGTTAAAATCACTTTGCTGATCACCTGCAACAAAACCTTTTACTTCATAAGTAAGTTTTGGATTTGCTTCGCCATATTTTCTGGTTTGATCTTTCGCCCGATATACAAGCTTCGCTTTCTCAATCGTTCCTGTTACTTCTGAAATTTCTTTCAATCGGTAATTGGCACTGTCTGTACCCTCAATTGAAAAATCACCATCAAATACGATCTTCTTGTCAGTTCCAACATTTTTTGTATCATATGATGGTGTTGGAACATTTAATTGTACATCATCTCCGGATATTACTCCGAGCAATGTTACTTTGTTTGCATACTCTGCAGTTATTGTACCATCATAAACTTTACTCTTGATCTTGATCGTACTGGTCGTGATCTCTTTCTGTTCAATCGTTGCTTTCAGTCCGCTGATATCATCAATTTCATAGTTGTCACTTGATAAATTGATAGAAATTGGAGAAACCTGTTGTTCTCCAACATTTTTCTTTTCAAAGGTTGGATTTTTATAACGGAAATAAAACTGATTTTCATCACTATCCAACACGTTTTGAATACTTGGAGAGGACTCGTATTCTGCATTGGTCGTTCCATCATAGACTTTATTCTTGACGGATGCTTTTGCAGTCAGTTTTCTCTTTTTAGTTTTCAAAACGACATCCTGCCCTTTGATCTTGATTGCAGCACTTCTCATTGCTTCATTTGCAGTAAATGTAAGTTGATATCCATCATCTGTTTCTTCCTTATTAAAGGAAAAACCATTAATAGTATCTGGAACCTCATAATCAGGTATCACATCTGTTTCTGAATCTTTCTGCCCATCATCCTGTTTCTGATCATCTTCATTACCAGAATTATCTGTTTGATCTTGATCAGGTATTTTTGTCTTAGAAACAAAAAAAGTAATAGAATCACCATATGTTATATCATATGAATCTTCTATATTATTTTCTTTTACTTCCTGTCGTTTCCCTGATGCAGTTTCAAAATTCGTTGATGTTTGCAAAGACTGTTTCAATGTCTTTGCTCCGATAGAACTTCCAACAGATACATTTTGTGCCATGACGGCAACATTTGCTACCTGCGGACACGGAAGCATACATACAGCACTTAAAACAGCAATTGTACGCTTCACATTTTTCCTCATTTTACAACTCCTCTCTAACTATTATTTCCACTACTGCCACTCGGCAGATCCTACCTTTGTAGGTTGTTTCGATTATTTCTTATTTTTACTCGCTGTGTAATTTGACCCACTGGAATCATCTAATTTTACACTGTTCCAAAACGCTTCGTAGCTTTTACTCTCACATGGACCACCACTGGAATCATCTAATTTTACACTGTTCCAAAACAGGAAATTTTATAAGGCACATATTTATATGCCACTGGAATCATCTCTTGTATTTGATATTTAAAGACATTCTCGTTACACAATTTTAAAATCCTACAGTAAATATCATTACTTTTCTGCTGACCATCATTCCATTGCAAGCAATGACTGATATGCCGCTGCTGCCATCTCGACAACTTCTTTTTTCTTTTTTGCTTTAGGTTCTACAAATACTCTTGTCACATTACCATAAGAATCTCGAATTATCTTTACAATAATCCGCGATTTCTTTTTTTCTTTTTTCTTACCATTACTGTCAAGACTCTTTGATGTTTCTGTGTTATTTCGATTATCATAAGCACGTTTATTATTATAAGCACGGATATACCAGACCGTTTCATAATAATTATGCTCATCATTTCCGATATCTGTTTTTTCTAATTCTAAGTATTTATATCGTTTAAAAAGCATGTATCTCACACTCTTTCTTTTTTCATTGTTATTTTCTGCCACCCTGCAGATCCCACCTTTGTAGGTTATTTCGATTCTTTTCTTATTTTTACTCACTATGTAATTTGATCCATTGGAATCATTTGTTTTTACATGGTTCTAAAACACCATTCACAGAATGTGTTAGTTTTCGATGCCATTGGATTCATATGTTTTTTACATAGTTCTAAAACCAATCACGAAAATGGTTATTTACCATTCAACCATTGGATTCATATGTTTTACATATGAATCTATATCTGTTTCTCAAGATCATGAGAATGTATCATTTTTACAAATTTCTTATATACCGAAGAATTCTTATCGAGAGATCCCCAAAGAATTTCTCCATACATACGAATTGCACTCTTTTGATATCTGTAAAATGTCGTTTTAGAAATATCAGAAAATAATCCAGCTTCTTGCAATGCTGTGATGATCGCATCGTCTGACATTTTGTAGGGTCTAACGTCAAAATATTTCATTTGTAGCAAATGATACCATACACGTCCCATCTCCGGCATCTGTTTTAGACAATGCAGTGCTGAAATGGCTTCTTGCAAAACCATATCATTAAATTCTATTTCGTTATCTCGCAGTTCCCATTCAAAACTCATATCATTCGCGGCCAAACGTTTCGTTTGCATCGCCTTAGAATATTTCAAGGATAATTCCAATCTTCGATAACTTTGTAAGAATTTCTTTGTATCATGAAACAACTTATCTTTCTTATCCTTTGATTTCTTTTTGTTTGATTCTTTTTTCTGAGTCGTTTGTTGCACGAGAACTGCTTGCTCTTTTTCAGGTGGCATAATTAACAACTCCTATCTTCCATTTTTCTATGTGTTTTTGATGCACATATTCTTTTGATATATATAATTATAAACACGTTACACATTTTTTGCAACTTTTTTCTTATTTTTTAAAAAAATTGTTCCATATTTGTGTAATGCCCCCACATTTTAAAGGAAATTATGTATATTTTAAAATAGGGCTGATTTCTCAGCCCCTGATTATGTTTATATACATGAAATACATTCTACAAACCATATTGATTCATCATTTCTTCTACAGAAGTATCCCCGTAATCTGGAGTCTGATCATTTACATTTTCTGCACCATTTTCAGCCTCGTTAAAATCAACATTTGTATTTATAGCATCATTTTCAGAATCTGAGATTGTTGGTGTAACTTCTTCTGTTTCATCTGATTTGTCTAAATTGTAATTCATCTGCTGCTGGCCACTAATGCCATTTGCCCAAGAGGAACCTCTCCTGCTCTTCTTATTTTTATGTGGTTTATTAATCGTATTCTTTTTTGCTCCTTTTGATGTAGAACTGCTCATCGTATGTTCTTTGTTATCTCCAGTAGCTGCAGCAAATGCTTTTCGGTCAAATGCTTCTGTACCAGGAATATATCTTAGAACATACAGCTGGTATGGTTCTTCTCTCTTTCTCCACTCCGGCACATGCTCAATTGCTTTCTCATATTCTAACTTCTTTGCTTCTGGATGAAGCTCATAATCAAACTTATTACAACGGAATACATTAAATCCTTTGCAGAAGATCAATTCATCTTTATATTTGAATCGCTGTAATTCATCTGGATTATTCACGTAACGCTTTCCTTCTCCTTCTGATTGACGTACTTCTGGTGTGTAATCCGTGATTCGAAGCGTTTTTAAGGATCTCTGTTCTGTACCAACTTCAATAGTCGAAATACCACTCTTTTCAGAATAATATTTCGCACTGGTTTCGTCATTACATCCTAAGAACAGGCTTGTATCACAGGCTGCAAGAATCTCTTCCCATAATCCATTCGGATATCGGTTCTGCATCTGCGTGATTGCCTGAAAGATAATGGTTGTTGCAATACCACGACTTCGGACTGTTGAAATTTTCTTTCCAAAATCTGGGATTTCTCCAAATGCCAATAGGTAAATCTCTGATAATATCTCGGATTTTTCCCCTGGCCCGCACCGTACATGACAGTTTCCCGTCATACGGCGTTCCACCGATATTATTTATACCGGCTTGAGGCTATCCCTCCGCAGCTTGTTATCACTGTTTCATCGGTACTGTGCCTCTGCTCTCACTACGATAAATATACTTATAGCAGCAGTTTCATTTGCTTCCTTTCGTCATAACCAAGATACTTTTTCACTGTGTAGCCAGTTCTCTTGTCCGCAGCTTTCCGTGTTCCATATAACCTAGCATTGTTTTCCCTTAGGTCGTTTCTTTAACCCTGTGTGCATTTCTTATGAAACGTATGTCCTGTAAACATACAAGGAATTTCAGCACAAACAAATTTTACTCTTCCTCGCACACACATCATTTGATCTGATGCTCCTGCATTTCTACAGGTCATTCCTATAGAGCCGTACATTCGAAACTTTGTCAGACTATCATAAGTCATTCTAACCATAGGAAAACCCCGCCCACACTGTCGTACACAATCTCCACCTCTGGAAATGTTTCCTCGTCTGTACGTTAGGGTATACTTCATATGACTTCTCCGAGCTTATAACCTCAAATGTCTACATCACTTGACGCTATTCGAAGGTTTAGCGTGTTCCCTTCCGGGCGTTACCCCATCATTTGAAACAATTGGTTATATAGTTCGCAATCGGATTTATATTGAATAAATACAATTACGCCGCATTTTTGTCGGTTATTGCTACCGTTTTGTGATGCGGAACACGTCACACTATTTGGGAATTCATCTAACAACATCTGCACTTTGACTGGTAAGATTCCACCTTCTGCTTTATCATCTGCATATTTGACGAGCTTATTATAAGCGACCGCTTGAAATAATGAAGCCATGAAATCATACGCAGAGTTCTGATCCGGTGTAATGATAAAGTAAGCACATTTTTTTGTTCCTGGTAATGTCAGATCGATCTCATCGTGAATTGAAATACTTTGAACACCTTCCTGAGCATATACTAACAGTCTTGTTGCAACGTCTGCTGTAATATTGGAACGGAAGTTTTCAGAAGACTGAGCATAGATCAGATATGGTTTCTTTGCTGGATGTGTTGCATCCAATCCATCAAAGATCGCATCCAATACTTTTGGATTTGTTAACGTGATCAGATTATAGAGTTCTACCATGTTCTGGTTTTCTTCCGGTAATTCTGTTACAACGAACAGCATCAATGCAATCAAAAGATTCAGTGCCGCATTTGCGTTTCCACCAGATCCGGACATACTTGCTGTATTCTTCATGATAATATCAGCAAGTACATTAATAAAAGCATGTCCCTCTTCGTTATTCAGTCCCTGCAAACAGTTGAAGGAATCAGAAGCTTCAAAGTTCTTTAGATTATAGTATTTTACGATATAACCATTCTTTTTCAGATACTTTGCCATACTTTCGGCCATTTCACCTTTAGGGTCCGTGATAAAGATAGATTCTCCACGTCTTACACACTGGAAGATGATGTTACGTACCAGAGTACGTGATTTACCGGTACCAGGACCTCCACATACCGCGATGTTTCGGTTGGCATTTCCATGAACATCCTTCACAATGACTTCTTTTGTATCTTCCATGTATCCAAGAATGTTTCCATCAATCTCCGGATCATCCAGCTGATCGATAGGAATCCTCTTTAAAGCTTCTGCTTCATCTTCTGTGTCATTTAATAACTTTGCTGTTCCGTAAGTTCCGTTCTTACTGATCCGATAATCTTCTCCACGCCCTGATTTTTCAAGAAACCAGTGGTACGCAAAATATGCCACTACATTAGACAAGATGAAGATTGCGATTCCCACAAATGAGAAAAATGATCCAATACAATTAAAAAAACTGTAATCTTTTTCTCCAAACAGCTTCGCCGGTTGATAACTCACACTGATCATTCCTGATATATAGACCAGAAACAATTCTCCTATTGTGAGAAGGATTCTTTTTCTCCGTAATTTCTTGTCTTTTACGGTATAAAATCCTTTCACACCGCCAACAAGAGCATCTTTGACATCTCCTACTGCCAACTTTTTCTTTTCTTCTGATTTTTCCTCCTTTTTCTTTGTACTTTTGATCTCCACTTCTTTTTGATCATTAAATTTCATTTCCTTTGTCCATCCTTTCTGCTTTGTGAAGATTCTCTTTGTCCCCCTTCCTTGAATCTTCTTATTAACTTGTTACTGTTCCAACTGGAACTTCCGTCTCTGACACGGACATGTTCTTTAAATTTGGACAAAGAAAAAACAGCGATCAAAATGATCACTGCTAGAAATAATGATTAAGTTTACATATATTTTATTTTTTATCTTTATAATTTTTAGTTGGTAAGAAAGATTTTAACAATTCAATATACCATTGGCCGTTTATCATTTCCTGCATAATTTCTTCAAAATCATGAGAATCTTTCATAAAACTCCAATAGCTTTCACACCCATAGATAATCTTCTTTAGTTCAAAAACGTAAATTACGGGATTCATTAATAAAAGAACAAGGAGCAATTTATCATTAAACAAATTACTCCTTGTTCTCATTTTCCTTTATGTATTATTTAATATTTCCTTCTGTAATAAACACGATATGATTTTTCAGTACCATTTCGTAATATGTACTTAATATTGCATACAATACAGAATATTCTCCATGATCACAAGTTCGACCTGTCACATATAAAGCAGTTTTATTATTTAATAATTGTGACCATTCCGCTTCTTCTCGTAAGTAGCTGCTCATTTCCATGTGCAATAAAAGAAGTGAAGGAAGTAATAATTCGATCAGCTCTTCATTCGAATCTTCTTTGCTTCTTAGATTATCACTGGCTCTTTGTAAAAAATCAATACTTTCAATTTCCGCAGTAGCGTTTTCTAATATTTCTGATCGAATCGTTTTTATATCTTCAATCTGTCTTTGAATATCAGTATCAGAATTTATGAATTTTTTAAATTCTAACTCTTTAATTTTGTATCCTTTTTGTCTCAGATTATCTTTCGTAGATTCATACAGCTTTCCATCTTCGTCTTTTATGATCACACTTAATTTTTCTGGTAATATTTCAGGATTGATAATTGCTTCTCGTTTTTCTACATTTTCATTCATTTCTTCTTTCCTTAACAATCAATTTGCGAGTGTGTAAAAATTTATAGCTAGAACATTTGAAATATACTTCTCCTTTCCGTCCTTAATATACATAATATGAAAATTATTACTCACTGCTACAATTATAG
>SKED01000389.1_pt1 | contig 23191 bp, 19 predicted proteins | sample 4826651 | NCBI WGS metagenome assembly SKED01 (sample SAMN11008818, study PRJNA524170) | human gut metagenome | biome: Human fecal sample; material: Feces; isolation source: fecal sample from pouch patient p19 | host: Homo sapiens | place: Israel: Tel-Aviv | collected 2016-06-28 | reverse complement strand
GACGTCAACGGCCCTGCCGCTGTTGCCCCGCTGGAACGTCCACAGCCGGCCGCTAAGCTGATTGTCGATCCACCGCTTGCCGGCCCGCTGAGCAAGGGGGCGGTCTTTATTCAATACCGGGCTGAAAACCTGCGCATCGAGCCGGTATTCGGGCCCGATGCGCTGAAGGTCACACCACGTATCGGCCATATCCATGTCGTGGTGGATGACGCCCCCTGGCACTGGGCCGATACCAGCGGAGAGCCAATCATTCTGGTTGGGTTACCCGCCGGGAAGCATAAAGTGACCATAATTCTGGCCGACCCCACGCATAAACCCATCGACCATAAAACCATTGAATTCACCGTACCGCCTCACGCAACGGTCCATCATTTTTAAGGAGCCAGGCAATGAAAGCACGCACTGTACTGACAGCGGGTCTACTGGCGCTTTCAGCCAGCGCCTTTGCTGAGAGCAAAACCAGCGTGGTGCTGGTCCATGGCGCGTTTGCCGATGGCAGCAGCTGGAACAAGGTCATTACCCGGCTGCAAAAACAGCATACCGAGGTGATTGCCGTCCAGCTGCCGCTCACGTCGCTTAAAGATGACGTTGCCGCCACCCGGCGCGCCATTGCACGGGCGCAGGGCGATGTGGTGCTGGTAGGTCATTCCTGGGGCGGAACGGTGATCAGCGAAGCGGGTAACGATGCACGGGTAAAATCCCTGGTGTACGTAGCGGCCTTTGCGCCTGATTCCGGCCAGTCGACGGCAGACCTGGCGGGAAGTTACCCACCGCCAGCGGGGAGCGCGGATATCGCAAAAACGGCAGACGGGTATTTGTATCTCCCGCCAGAAGCCGTGATGAAAGACTTCGCACCGGATGCAGGCGCCGTTGAACAGCAGACCATTGCAGCCACTCAGGGGCCGATCAAGGCCGACGCGTTTGCGGAAAAAGTGAGTCATGCGGCCTGGCATGAAAAGCCAAGCTGGTTTGTGGTCAGCAAAAATGACCGGATGATTAACCCGGAGCTTGAACGTGCGATGGCGAAAACGATCCACGCGAAAACCACGGAAGTGGCAGCAAGCCACGTGTCGATGGTGAGTCAGCCGGATGATATTGCCCGCACGATTGAGCAGGCAATAATAAACCATTAAGAATGCAACAAAAGCCCGCGTAGCGCGGGCTTGCAGAGCCTCGGGTTACTTCACTTTCTGCACTTCAGTATCTTGCGCCTTCAGCGCCGTTCCATCCTGCGCTGCTGGCGCCATCAGGGGAACCGGCTTGCCGGTACGCCTGTCGATCAACAGCGAGTGGCGCTCCCCGCGTTCAAACAGATGCTGCTCTCCCCACTGGCGAAGCGCAACGACGATGGGAAACAGGCTTTCGCCTTTGTCCGTCAGGACATATTCCTGATACGACGTACCGTCTGACGCCCCCTGCATCGCGAGAATACCCGCGTCGACCAGCTTGCGCAGCCGGTCAGCCAGAATGTTACGCGCAACCCCGAGATCCCGCTGAAAATCCCCGAAACGGCGCATGCCGTCAAAAGCATTACGCACAATCAGAAGCGACCAGCGCTCGCCAATCAGATCGACGCTGCGGGCAACGGGACAAAATTCCTGTTCAATCGGTTTACGAGACGGCACAGCGTTACCCCGGCAGGTCAGTCAACAATAACTGGTTGCATTTTAAAACCGCATAGCCTAGCCTTCAACTGGTTTCTTTTTAAAACCACTTTACCCAGGGCGAGGATTTGAACATGTCACACGCGTCACCACTACCGTCAGATCGAAAAACCGGGCACGTCCGCTCAGGCGACATGCCGCGTAGCCTGGTGTGGCTGTTCGCCCTCGCCAGCGGCTTAAGCGTGGCCAACGTCTATTACGCACAGCCGTTGCTTGACGCGTTGTCCAGAGACTTTGGCATCAGCCATGGTGCCATTGGCGGCGTGGTCACCGTCACGCAGATTGGCTGTGCTCTGGCTCTGCTGTTCGTGGTTCCTCTGGGGGATAAAGTGGATCGCCGGCGCCTGATGGCGCTACAGCTTGTCGTACTGGTCGCCGCACTGGTCACGGTCGGCATGGCGCAGACGTCAACGATGCTGCTGGCGGGTATGCTCGCCACCGGCATGGCAGGAACGGCCATGACGCAAGGGCTTATCGCCTATGCGGCCAACGCCGCGTCGCCGCATGAGCAAGGCCGCGTTATTGGTGCGGCACAAGGCGGGGTATTTATGGGCCTGTTAGTGGCCCGCGTCGTCTCCGGAGGCATCAGTGATATCGCGGGCTGGCGTGGCGTGTATCTCTTTGCCGCCGGGCTGATGGTCATTATTGCGTTTCCGCTGTGGTGGAGGCTGCCCCGCTTGCCTGTGGTGCCTGAAACGATGAGTTACCCGCGCCTGATTCACTCAATGCTGACCCTGCTGCGGGAAGAAAAAGTCCTGCAGGTGCGCGGCGTACTGGCTTTACTGATGTTCGCTGCGTTCAATATTTTCTGGAGCGCCCTGGTGCTGCCGTTAAGTGCCCCACCCTATAACTTATCGCATACCGCCATTGGTGCTTTTGGCCTGGCCGGAATGGCAGGCGCGTTAGCGGCAACCCGGGCCGGAGAGTGGGCCGATCGAGGATATGCCCGGCGCACCAGCGCGGCTGCACTGGTCTTGTTACTCCTGGCGTGGTGGCCGATTTCACTGATGGATCGTTCGCTCGGTATTTTGCTCGTTGGCATCGTGCTGCTCGATTTGGGCGGGCAGGCGCTGCATGTCACCAACCAGAGCCTGATCTTTCGCGCCCGCCCCGAGGCGCATAGCCGGCTGGTCGGGCTTTATATGCTGTTTTATGCCGTCGGCAGCGGTCTGGGCGCGCTGAGCACCACGATGACGTATGCCATCGCGGGCTGGCAGGGCGTCTGCCTGACTGGCGCAGCGGTGAGCCTGGTGGCGCTGGTGTTCTGGTGGGTAACGCGCAAAACAGGATAAGGGTGATAAAAAAGCCCGCGGGGTGCGGGCTTCTGCAACGTCAACGTGGATAGTCGCGGTTGATCCACGCGTGATCGTCTTCCCAGGTGAACATCCATTTTCGCACCGGACCGGCCATCACGTTGAGATAGTAGCTGTCATAACCAGCCAGCGTCGCCACCGGATGGTAGCCCTTCGGCACCATCACCACGTCGCGGTTATAAACGGCCATACACTCATCCAGCGACCTGTCGTCGGTATAGACCCGCTGCATGCAGAACCCCTGCCCGGGATTGAGGCGATGATAGTAGGTCTCCTCCAGGTAGGTTTCCTGCGGTGGATTATCCGTATCGTGCTTATGGCTCGGGTATGAACTGGTGCAGCCTTCGTTGGTCCAGACCTCAACCACCAGCAGGCTGTCGGCGGGTTGATCTTCCGGCAGAATGTTGTGCACATAGCGCTGGTTATGGCCTTTACCACGCGCCTGCGCGTCGATATCCTGCGGAGCGATAAGCCGTGTCGGGAAGGTCCCTTTGCCGGGTGCAGCGCAGACCGCCAGCTCCAGCGTCGTCAGCGCCTTAATCTGCACCGTCTCTTGCGGCGTGACGTAGACCGCCCAGGGCTTTATACGCTCAAACGGGCTCATCCGCTCGCCGATGTCAGTAAACTGCGCGGTAGCTGTGCTGACAGAGGCCCGTCCGGCCACCAGCACCAGACAGCGCTCTTCGCTGACGGCGGGCAGCGTCAGCGTCTGCCCTTCCTGCAGTTCATACGCTTCAAAGCCAACGTATCCCCAGCCCGCGCGTTCCGGCGTGACGGACTGGGTGCGGCCCTCCGCACTCGGCGGTTGCCAGCGTGATAACAGACGTGACATGTCACCTCCTCAGATAAGCCCGGCGTCGCGCGCCATGCGGCTCAGGTTGTTATACCCCAGACGGGCGTAGGTCAGCGGGTGAGCGATAGCAGGATCCTGCTCCGCCTCCACCACCAGCCAGCCGTGATAATCCTGCGCCTTCAGCAGCCGCATGATAGGCGGATAGTCCACGCAGCCGTCACCCGGTACGGTGAAGACCCCACTCAGCACCGCATCAAGGAAGCTGGTTTTGCGGTTTTTGACGTCCGCCAGCACGTCGGCGCGCACGTCTTTGCAGTGAACATGGTTAATGCGCGATGCCCAGCGCTGGGCCACCGCCAGCGGATCAGCCCCGGCAAAGGTCAGATGGCCCGTGTCCAGCAGCAGGCCCACCTCTTCACCGGTATGGGTCATCAGGTTATCGACATCTTCAGCGGACTCAATGACCGTTCCCATATGGTGATGGTAGGCAATCTGCACCCCCTGCTGCTGCGTGTAGCGGGCAAAAGCGGTCAGCTTCTCGCCGTACTCTTGCCAGCGCGCGTGCGGGAAGCGCGGGCGAAGATGAACCGGCGTCTGTTGCTCACCGTGAATACAGCCGCTCACTTCGGCGAATACCAGCACCTTTGCCCCCAGTTCGCGCAGCAGCGTCAGGTGTGACTGCACGGCGGCAATCTCCTCCTCCACGCTACGCTCCAGCAGACGCCCTGAATACCAGCCGGAGACCAGCTGCAGATCGTGGCGCTGCAAAATGGGGCCAAGCAGGCGCGCCTCACGCGGGAATTTATTGCCCAGTTCGAAACCGGCAAAACCGGCCTCTTTCCCTTCGCTCAGACAGGTATCCAGCGGCGTCTCCGCGCCGAGTGAAGGCAGATCGTCGTTCGTCCATGTCAGTGGGTTAATGCCTAATTGCACACTCATTGTCGTCTCCTGAATTATGCGTGTCCGCGCTCGCGCCACCAGGCGATAAGCTGCAGGTAATTGTCCCGGATGCGTGCCACCAGCTGCGCATCGTCAATATCGTGTTTCAGCCATGCACGGGACGCATCGCCAAACAGCGTGCGTCCTACGGCAAAGCCCTTCACCAGCGCGTGTCCCGAGGCGGCTTTAAAATCAGCACGAAGCTGCTCAGCCGGGGCGTCCAGCCCGAGGATCACCACGCCACGACAGTGCGGATCCCGACGTTCAATAATCTCGCTCAGCGCCGTCCAGCCATCGGCAGAGAGCGGCGGCAGTTTCCACCAGTCGGGATAAATCCCCAGGTTGTAAAAACGCGAGATGGCGCGCAGGTAAAGCTCATCGCTGCGCGGCATGCTCGCAGGCAGGATCACCTCCAGCAGCAGTTCATGACCGGACTGGCAGCAGGCGTGGTAGACCTCTGCGATTTTCTGCTCCTGCTCCAGACGCAGGCCGTGCGCATCTTCCGGATGGAAAAAGACCAGGCATTTCACCACATGTTCCTGCGGCCAGCTGATGAGCTGCGTGCCGATGTTACCGTGCTCCATCTCCAGCGGCCGGGAGCCCGGCAGCTCAATAGGGCGGCCTATCCACCACCCTTCACCGGTAATCGCGTTCAGGGCGTCCTGACCAAAAGTACCGTCACACAGCAGGCCGGCTTTGCCCTCAAGCCCTGCGCTGCTGGCCGCCTCACGGCTGGCCTGCAGAATAAGCTGCTTCAGCGCCGGGATGCGCTTCAGGGATGCCCCGCACTGCAACGCCATATCTTCCAGCTGGCTGCGATGATCGAAGGCCATCACGCACAGCTCCGGCCACTCGCGGCGGCGGGTAGTGACGCGGTGCAGATGGTTCAGGCGCGCATCAAGATCGGGACGCGGCACCGACGCCGCACGCGACAGGTAGTCGTCCAGCTCAGCCTTGCTCGGCATCGCCGGGGCACAGCCGTGGCGGGAAACCACCAGCGCACCACACGCGTTGGCATAGCGGCAGGCCTGCTCCCAGCCTTCGTCGTTAAGGTAGCCGCGCAGCAGGCCGGACATAAACGCGTCGCCCGCACCGAGCACGTTCAGCACCTCAACGCGCACGCCGGTCACCGTCAGACCCTCATCCAGCCGGGGCGGTATAGCGTCGGTATACACCGAACAGCCAAGCGCGCCACGCTTGCAAACCAGCGTAGCGTTACTCACGGCGCGCACGCGCCCCAGCGCCTGCAGGGTATCGGTACTGCCACCTGCAATGTGAAACTCTTCTTCGGTGCCGACAATGACGTCGAAAAGGTGCAGCACCTCCTGCAGTTCACGGGTCACGTTTTCCGCGGCAATAAAGCGCGTCTCCCCGTCCCCTAATGAGGTCAGCCCCCACAGTACCGGCCGGTAGTCGATATCCAGCACCGTGCGAACACCGTGACGGCGGGCATAGTTAAGCGCCGTCAGCACCGCGTCACGGGTCTGAGGGTGCGAGAGATGGGTCCCGGTGATGGCAAGGCACCGTGCGGAGGCAATGTAGCGTTCATCCACATCGCTGGCCGTGATGGCCATATCCGCGCAGTTATCGCGATAAAAAATCAGTGGAAAGGTGTCCCGGTCTTTAATGCCGAGGAGCACCAGCGCCGTCAGGCGTTCTTTGTCGGTGATCAGATGGCTGGTATCGCAGCCCACCTGGTGTAACTCTTCTCGCAGGAAGCGTCCCATATGTTCATCACCGACGCGTGCCAGCATCGATGAGCGCAGCCCCTGACGCGCCGTCCCGTAGGCTACGTTGCCGGACGAGCCGCCGAGATATTTCGCGAAGCTCGACACATCTTCAAGACGGGCACCAATTTGCTGACTGTAGAGGTCTACCGCCACGCGGCCCATGCATATCACATCAAACTGCTTTTCCACGTTGATACCTCATCAGACAATATCGTTCACGTTCAGCCAGCGGCCTTCCTGGTGCGAGAGTGCGATGGCGTCCAGCACCCGCGAAACCTTCCAGCCCTCTTCAAAGTCCGGCCACATCGGCACATCAGCGGCAATACCGTCGACCAGGTCGCGTACTTCCACCGTTTTTTGATCGTTAAAGCCGATACCATGGCCCGCCCCCATGCAAAACGCGCCATAGTCCGGATGTGACGGACCCACAAGCAGCGTGCGGAATCCCTGGCGGTTTACCGGGTCGTCATGCAGATAGAGCTTCAGTTCCGCCATCCGCTCTTGGGTAAAACTGATGGCCCCTTTGGTGCCGGTTATCACATACGACAGTCCCATCTTGCGCCCGCAGGCGACGCGGGACGTTTCAATCACCCCTTGTGCTCCGCCGGCGAAACGGACCATCGCGTGCGCCTGATCTTCGTTTTCAACCGCAACGTTTTGCGACGAACCGGCCTGCGCCGGGCGCTCAGGCACAACAATTTTTAAATCACCGCAGACCTGCTGAATGTCCCCGACCAGATACTGCGCCATGTTGACGATATGCGCCGCCAGGTCCCCCAGTGCACCCAGCCCGGCGGTCTCTTTAAAACAGTGCCAGTGAATGGGAGAAAGCGGGTCGGCCATATAATCTTCGTTGTGGGTACCGTAGAAGTGGATCACCTCGCCAATCTCGCCGCGGGCGATGATCTCTTTCGCCAGCTGTGCCGTCGGGTTTTTCATGTAGTTAAAACCCACCAGCGTTTTCACCCCTGCCCGCTTCGCGGCGTCCACCATTTCACGTGCGTCATGGGCATTCAGCGCCAGCGGCTTTTCCGAGTAGACATGCTTACCGTGGCGAATGGCCTCCAGCGCCATCTCTTTATGCAGATGGTTGGGCGAGCATATATCCACGACATCAATCGCCGGGTCAGCCACCAGTGCCCGCCAGTCGCCGGTTGAGCGGTTGAAGCCAAAGGCCTGCGCCCGTTCTGCCGCCAGCGCGGGCGTCACTTCCGCCACCATCTCGCGCACCAGTTTGCAGCGCAGGGTAAATACCGTCGGCGCCTGGGCATAGGCGATGGCATGTGCCTTGCCGATATACCCGGTGCCAATCAATCCAATACGAACCTCTTTCATCCTGATCCTCACAATGCGCCGCGACGGCTCTTGGCATAGGTGTCGAATGCCACCGCCAGAACGATAATTAATCCGGTGATTATTTGCTGGTAATAGGCCGAGACGTTCATCAGCACCAGGCCGTTTATCAGAATGCCCATGATGATGGAGCCGATAATGGTGCCGCCAATGCGCCCGTAGCCGCCCATCAGCGAGGTGCCGCCAATCACCACCGAAGCGATAACGCGCAGTTCAAAGGAGATCCCGGCGACCGCTTCCGCGCTGCCAAGACGAGCGCTGAGAATGAAGCCCGCCAGTCCCGCCAGACAGCCAATCAGCACATAGACACTCACCAGCACGCGCTTCACGTTGACCCCCGCCAGGCGCGCTGCCTCCGGGTTACCGCCGATGGCATAGACGAAGCGTCCCCAGCGGGTTTTATGCAGCGCCAGATACCCGCCAAGCGCCACGATGGCGAAAATCCAGATTGGAATGGAGATGCCAAGCAGCTCCCCGCGTCCCCACCAGCGGTAACCCGGGTCGAAACCTGCAATGGGCGCGCCGTCGTTAATCACCAGCGTCAGGCCACGCCAGATGGTCATCCCGCCGAGCGTGACGATAAACGGCGGCAGGCGCAGTCGGGTTACGCCCAGGCCGTGCAGGAAGCCAATCGCCGTGCCCATCGCCAGACAAATCCCCAGCCCAATCAGCCAGCTCATGCCGCCCCAGGCGTTCGGATCAACGGTGGTGAAGTTGTCGCCCTTAATCACGTATGCAGCGGTCATGGCGCAGACCGCCAGGATGGAGCCGACTGAAAGATCGATACCGGCAGTCAGAATGACGAAGGTCATCCCCACGGCCATGATCCCGTAGATGGACACCTCGGTCAGGATGTTGAAAATATTGCGTTCAGAGAAAAAATTGCTGTTCTGCGACTGAAAGAAAATCAGCAGCAGGATCATGAAAATCAGTACCCCGAAGCGCTCGAAGAAGGCGATGGGATCGAGGCGTCCGCTGCGTTTCACCGGAACCTGCGTTTTAGAAATCATCTGCGTCATGGAAAACTCCGTTATGCCGCGTTGAGGGCGTTGTGGTTGATGGCCATCATCGTCATCAGCCGCTCTTCGTTAGCGTCGTCGCCGTGGATCTCACCGGTCACCCGGCCTTCACTGAGCGTGATGATCCGATCGGATACCGCCATCACTTCAGGCAGATCGGAGGAGATCACGATCACCGCCACGCCCTGTTTGGCCATATCAAACAGCACCTGGTGTACTTCCGACTTGGTGCCCACGTCGATACCGCGCGTCGGCTCATCGACAATCAGCACCCGAGGGTTCAGCGCCATGCAGCGCGCCAGGATAACTTTCTGCTGGTTACCGCCGGAGAGCTTGCGCACCTCCTGCGCGCTGTTGACCATTTTGATCTGCAGCGCCTTGCGGTAGGACTCAATCAGATCGTCCTCTTTGCGGGTATTCACAAACCAGCGCCACTGCATCAGAGAAGAGAGACTGGAGAGCGAAAGGTTGTCGCGAATCGATAACCCCAGCACCGCCCCCTCTTTCTTGCGATCTTCCGGGACCAGCGCGATGCCCTGCTCAAGGGCGTACATCGGGTCGCGCGGTTGATACGGGACGCCGTCCAGTTCAAAGCTGCCCGAGGTAAAGGCATCCGCCCCGAACAGACAGCGCGCCACTTCGGTGCGCCCTGCACCCACCAGGCCGGCAATGCCCAGTACTTCTCCGGCGTGGACATGGAAGCTGATGTCATGCAGGGCAATGCCGTGCGGATCCAGCGGCGGTTTTTCGCGGCTCAGCCCTTTTACTGCCAGGCGGACCGGCTTGTTTTCATGATGGGTTTCGCTGGCGGGACGGCGATTAAAGGCCACGTCACGCCCCACCATCAGACGGATCAGCTGCTCGACATTGGTTTGCGCCACGGCGCCACTGCCGGTGAAACGGCCGTCCTGGAAAACGGTAAAGCGATCGCAAAGCTGGAAAACTTCGTGCAGTCGGTGGGTAACGTAAATAATGCTCACCCCCCGGTTTTTCAGCTCGCGCACCACGCGGTGCAGGCTTTCCACCTCGCTGTCGCTCAGCGCCGCGGAGGGTTCATCCATGATGATCAGCCTGGCGTTCAGCGTCAGCGCCCGGGCAATCTCGACCATCTGCTGCTGGGCTACGCTCAGACGGGCGACAGGCGTGGTTGGCGCAACGTTCAACTGCAGATAATCGAGGATCACCTGCGCCTCCTGGTTCACCGCTTTTTCGTCGACAATCAGGTTACGTTTACGCGGCTCACGCCCGAGAAACATGTTTTCCGCGACGGTCATATTGGGCAGCAGGTTAAATTCCTGATAGATAGTGATAATGCCCTTGTTCTGCCGCTCAACCGGTGAATCGTCCACCGGCAGCGTGTCGCCGTTGAACCAGATATCCCCGCGCGTTTGCGGCTGTGCGCCCGCCAGGGCTTTCAGCAGCGTGGATTTCCCCGCTCCGTTCTCACCCAGCAGCGCGTGGATCTCCCCGGCACCGACGGTGAGCTGTGCGCTGCTCAGCGCCCAGACGCCAGAAAAGCTTTTTGCCAGGTCGGTCACTTTCAGTAAGGGTTGCGACATCGGTCTGCTCCTCCTTAATAGTGAGCCGCCACCTGCGCGGCGGCTCCGGATAAATCAGTTACCGGCCTCACTGATGCGCTCAGCCTGCTGCAGATTTTCTTTGGTGATAAGCGTTGGCGGGTAGTCCGCGCCGGTGATGGCTTTCTTCTCACGCACGTTGGCCACCAGCTGGCTCATCGCCGTTTGTACCGCGAAGCCCGGGCGCTGATCCGCCGTGACCGCCAGCCAGCCGTCGCGCACGCGCGCCAGCGCTTCAGGTACCGCGTCAAATCCAGTCACCAGAATTTCGCCTGGCTTCACGCCCTGGCTCTGCAGCGCTTCAATTGCGCCCAGTGCCATGTCGTCATTGGCGGAGAGGATCACCTGTGGGCGTTTCGGCAGTGACGGCAGAACGCTTTCCACAATGCGCATCCCTTCAGAACGCATCCAGTTGCCGGTCTGATCGGCAACGATCTTGTACTTGTCCCCGCCCGCCTTCAGGCTGTCGCGGATCCCTTTGGTACGTTCAATGTTGGAGGAGGAACCTGGCTGGCCGGTGAGCAGAATAATGTCTGCCCCGTTGGGGAATTTGCTTTTAACGAAGTCGCCAATCGCCTGACCGCCTTTGTAGTTGTTAGCACCAAAATGCGGCACCTTCTTCTGGCTGTCGACGGAGCGGTCAAGCGTCACAACGGGCAGATTCGCATCCTGAATTTCATCCACCGCGCTGGAGACGGCATTGACGTCATTCGGGGAGACGATGAACCCCTGCGCACCACGGGTGATGGCGTTTTCCAGGTCAGCGACCTGTTTCGGCGAGCTGCCCTGCCCGTCCAGTACCTGAAGCTTTACGCCCATCTCTTTTGCGGCTTTTACCGCGGTACGCTGCATGTGAACTTCAAACGGCATCGCCAGGTTTGGTGTACTGAAAACAATTTGCTCGTTTTCGGCCATTGCTGCCCCGGCGGTCATGGCGATGAGGGCGGCTAAGATCAGTTTTTTCATTATTATGTCTCTCTGTGTAGGGTGGTTGTGTTTAGAGGACGATCTCACGCTGGCTACGCAGGGATTCCAGCGCTTTATCCGCCAGATACAGCGCACGTTCACCATCATCGCCGCTACAGTCAGGCGTCGCTTCGCCGCGCAGCACCGCAACAAAGTGTTCCCATTCCGCGGCGTAAGCGGATTTGTAGCGCTGCAGGAAGAAGTGTTCCGGCAGCGCGCCGGTGCAGCCCTGTTTGCCGTAGTGCTGCACCTGATTTTCAAGAATATTGCCCGCGCACAGCAGGCCCTCTGAGCCGTGCAGCTCCAGGCGCTGGTCGTAGCCGTAAGAAGAGCGGCGACTGTTGACGATGGTCGCCATCGCGCCGGAGGCATACTTCAGTACGATAAACGCGGTATCGATATCCCCCGCCTCGCCAATCGCCGGATCCACCAGATTGCTGCCCTGGGCATATACCGACACCGGCTCTTCGCCCATGATGAAGCACGCCATATCAAAATCGTGAATGGTCATGTCGCGGAACATACCGCCGGAAACGCGCACATATTGCGCCGGTGGCGGGGACGGGTCGCGGGAGATAATCAGCAGCGATTCGGGCTTACCGATCCGCCCGGCCTGCACCTCGGTTTTGACCCGGCGAAACTGCGGGTCAAAGCGGCGGTTAAAACCGATAAACAGCGGTACGTTGTACTCGTTAACCACTTTCAGGCAGTCGCGCACGCGGGCAAGATCCAGGTGTACCGGCTTTTCACAGAAGATCGCTTTGCCGTGGCGGGCGGCCATCTCAATCAGATCCGCGTGGGTATCCGTCGCAGACGCGATCAGCACGGCATGAACGTTTGGGTCGCTCATCGCGTCCTCCAGGCTCTGCAGACGAGCCTGATATTGCGTGGCGAGGCGGGTGGCAAATTCCTGATTCGGGTCGACCACAGACCAGAGCGTGGTCTCACTGTGGCTGGCGATGTTAGCTGCATGTACCTGGCCAATTCGGCCAGCGCCCAGTAAAGCAATGTTAAACATAACGGCTCCCGGTGTTGGTGAATGCTGTGAACTAACGACCCCTTAAATAAAACATTTATTTCATTTTTATAAATAGTGAAAATTATATTTTTGAGTGCGGGTTAACACTTTTGAGATGATTGAGATAAATTTTGTTATCAATCTCACAACATGGAAGAAGGTGCTACTAACCCCTCACCCCTGCCCTCTCCCCAAAGGGGCGAGGGAGAAAAGAATGCACCACACCATCCCCTCTCCCCTTTGGGGAGAGGGTTAGGGTGAGGGGAAAATGAAATGAAAATTTCGTTACGGCGGGAAAACTTAATACTGGCGTGCTTTTTTTACCTGCGCCTGGGTTTGCTCAGCGGCTTTGCGCACCGCAGACGATCCCGCGACCTGCGCATCACCGGTTCGCCACCATGACGCGTAATCATGGGTCATGGTTTTCGGCAGCACTTTGATATCCAGCAGCGTTGGGCCAGGATGCGCCCGCGACGCCGCCAGCGCCGCCAGCAGACTCTGCTCGTCGTGGACCCGCCACGCGCGACAGCCGTAGCTTTCCGCGTTCTGGGCGAAATCGACTTTCACCAGCGGCCCGTCAAGCCGGCCTGAATCTGGATTTCGATGACGGTTTTCCGTACCGAAGCTCCCCATCCCGTGCCCCATCTGCAGGTTATTAATGCAGCCGAAGCTGGCATTATCAAACAGCAAAACGGTGACGTTGATCCCCTCCTGCACCGCGGTTTGTAGCTCGGAGTGCAGCATCATGTAGGAGCCATCCCCCACCATGGCGTAAACCGGCTGATGCGGGCTGGCAAGCTTCGCGCCTATCGCCGCCGCAATCTCATACCCCATGCAGGAGTAGCCGTACTCCAGGTGATAACTGTCCGGCGTCTTCACCTGCCAGAGGCGCTGTAAATCCCCGGGCAGCGATCCGGCCGCGCCCACAACGATGGCATTATCTTCGATATGTTGATTGATAAGCCCCAGCACCCGCGTCTGGGTCAGACGGGTGTTGAGCGCCTCACCGTATTCCACCAGCTGCGCATCAAGGTGCCCTGCCACTTCAGGCGCATCGTCGGGATGCCACTGACGGCCCCATAAGCGCTGGCACTCCGCATGCCAGGCAGATTTCGCCTGAGCGATCTCCTCTCCCCAGTGGCTTCGGTACGCCGGGAGCGCCTGCGTTAAAGCGTGCAGCCCGGTTTGCGCATCGGCAATCAGCGCCGTGGCATCCAGTTTCAGAGCATCAAACTCGGCGACGTTCAAAAGCAGGAACTCGACGTCCGGATGGGAAAAGAGCGCTTTGGAGCCGGTGGTAAAGTCCGTCAGGCGCGTGCCGATGCCAATCACCAAATCCGCCCTGGGTGCAAGCTGGTTAGCGGCCATTCCGCCCGTCACACCGATCCCCCCCAGATTAAGGGGGTGATCGCTTACCAGCGCCCCCTTTCCGGCCTGGGTTTCGGCAAACGGCAGTTGCAGCGTCTCGACAAATTCCCGAAATGCCTCATGCGCGCCGGAATAACGCACGCCCCCGCCACACACCACCAGCGGACGGCGTTTACGGGCAATCAACGCCTGTGCCTGGGCCAGACGCTGGGGGTCAGGCGGACGGCGTTCAATGTGATGCACGCGACGCGCAAAGAAGCTCAAGGGATAATCCCAGGCTTCGCCCTGTACGTCCTGCGGCAGGCAAATGGTCACTGCCCCCGTCGCTGCGGGGTCAGTAAGCGTTCGCATCGCATTTAACATCGCGCTCATTAACTGTTCGGGACGGTTAATGCGGTCCCAGTAGCGTGAAACGGGACGGAAGCAGTCGTTGGTGCTGATACTGAGATCGTGGTACTGCTCGATTTGCTGCAAAACCGGATCGGGCTGGCGGCTGGCATAGATATCCCCCGGTAACAGCAGGAGCGGAATGCGGTTCGCGGTGGCAGTCGCCGCGGCCGTCACCATATTCGCCGCGCCGGGCCCGACGGATGAGGTGACGGCAAAAATGCGCCGACGGCGATGCTGTTTGGCGAATCCGGTCGCCATATGGGCGATGCCCTGTTCGTTACACCCCTGCATCACCTGCAGGTGGCCAGGATCCTGCTCCAGTGCCTGGCCGATACCCAGCACGTTGCCGTGACCAAAAATGGTCACCACGCCCTCCACGAAGGGCGTTTCTTGTCCATCAATGGAGACATATTGTTGATTAAGGAATCTGACCAGGGCCTGAGCCATGGTCATACGTTCGGTTTGCATAAAACCTCCTGTCAGCCCAGCGTCGGCATGGAGAACGCAGCGCCAGTCTCCTGCTGCATTTCCGGCCAGCGTGCGGTGATGGTTTTCATTCGGGTGTAGAAACGCACGCCGTCGTTGCCGTGCACATTCAGCGCACCAAAGATCGAACGCTTCCAGCCACCAAAACTGTGGAACGCCATCGGCACCGGGATCGGCACGTTCACCCCAACCATCCCCGCCTGCACCTCTTCGCAGAAGCGGCGCGCGCAGCCACCGTCACGGGTAAATATTGCCGAGCCATTACCATATTCATGCCGGTTAATCAGGTCCACCGCGCTGCTGTAATCTGCAACACGCACCACAGAAAGTACCGGCCCGAAAATCTCTTCTTTATAAATGGTCATCTCCGGCGTGACGTTATCGAACAGCGTTGGTCCAACAAAATAGCCCTGCTCGTGGCCTTTCACGCTGAACCCACGGCCATCCACGCGCAGGCGGGCTCCCTGAGTTTCCCCGCTGTCGATATAGCCCAGCACTTTGTTACGGTGTGCCGAGGAGATAAGCGGCCCCATTTCGTTCTCTGGCGTCTGGTCCAGACCCGGTCCGACGCGCAGCGCGGCAATCTGTTTTTCCAGCCGGGAACAGAGTTCATCAGCAGTGTTATCCCCCACTGCCAGCACCACCGACAGCGCCATGCAACGTTCTCCCGCCGCGCCGAAGGCAGCGCCCATAATCGCGTTCGTCGCCATATCCATATCGGCATCCGGCATTAAGATGCAGTGGTTTTTTGCCCCGCCCAGTGCCTGACAGCGTTTACCGTGGGCGGAGGCGGTCTCGTAAATGTATTGGGCGATCGGCGTTGAACCGACAAAGCTCACAGCCTGCACGCGTGGGTCAGTCAGCAGCACGTCAACCGACTCTTTATCACCCTGCACCACGTTAAACACGCCGTCAGGCAGGCCGGCGTCTTTCAGCAGTTTTGCCAGCGCGAGCGCCAGAGAGGGATCTTTTTCCGACGGTTTCAGCACGAACGTGTTGCCGGTGGCCAGCGCAATCGGGAACATCCACATCGGCACCATTGCCGGGAAATTAAACGGCGTGATCCCGGCACATACGCCGAGCGGCTGCATCAACGAGTGGCTGTCGACACCGGTGCCGACGTTAGCGGAGTGCTCACCTTTTTGCAGATGCGGGATGCCGCAGGCAAACTCCACCACTTCCAGGCCGCGGGTCAGCTCGCCCACCGCGTCGGAGAAGACTTTGCCATGCTCTTCGCTGATGATGCGGGCCAGGCGCTCCATGTTCTCTTCCAGCAGTGCTTTGAAGCGGAACATCACGCGTGCGCGTTTAAGTGGAGAATGACGTGCCCAGCCAGGAAAAGCCTGCTGTGCTGCGGCAATCGCCTGTTCGGTTTCCTGTGCCGTACTCATCACCACCTGGCGGATCTGCTCTCCGGTGGCCGGGTTGAAGATTGCCTGAACGCGCTGGCCTGAACCGGTGACACACTCGCCGTGAATAAAATTCGCTACCGTCTCCATCCTTAACCTCTCGCTGTTGATACGTGACTGTTACCTGAACACTATATATGAAACAAATATTCCATTTTAAGTTGAAATAAAATAAATGATGATTATTGTGATCAAGGATGGATTTTTATGTTAACAGCCACCATCACCGGTGCAGCCTGCGCTATTAAGGCATTTCAGGCGTTGAAATGCGTGAAGCTTCTGTTTCATTTTTGAGGCCAGATGGACGGCCGGCATTTAAAAGACGCGGTTTTGCGTTTAGAATCATAAAACTATGCATAGGGGGTAAAATGACCACAGCAACCAGCCTGAATGAGCTGCAGCAGCAAATCCGCGATCGCTACGATAGCCTGAGCAAGAGGCTGCAGCAGGTCTCCCGCTATGTGCTGGATAATACCAACAGCGTGGCCTTTGATACGGTCGCCGTCATTGCCGAGCGTGCCGATGTGCCTCCGTCAACGCTGATCCGTTTTGCCAACGCTTTTGACTTCACCGGTTTCAACGAGATGAAACAGCTGTTTCGCATGAACCTGGTGGAAGAGACCGCCAGCTACAGTGACCGCGCCCGGCTGTTTCGGGAAATGGAAAGTCAGGCCGTCCCGGAAACCCCGCTCGATATTCTGCAGGAGTTCGCCCGTTCAAATGCGCAGGCCCTCCAGCAGCTGGCCGCCCGCGCCGAGCCGGAGATGCTGGAACGCGCCGTACAACTGCTGGCCGAAGCCGACACAATCTATATCGCCGGGTTACGCCGCTCGTTTAGCGTCGCCGCCTATCTGACCTACGCCCTGAGCCACCTGGAGTGCCGCCCTATTCTGCTCGACGGAATGGGGGGGATGCTGCGTGAGCAGATCAACCGCATCAAGGCGCAGGACATCGTGGTCTCGATCAGCTTCTCCCCGTATGCGGAAGAGACGGTGATGGTCAGCGAAACCGCCGCCAGCGTCGGCGCGCGGCAGATTGTGATCACCGACAGCCAGATAAGCCCGCTGGCCACCTTCAGCGATCTCTGTTTTGTGGTGAAAGAGGCGCAGGTTGACGCGTTTCGCTCGCAGTCGGCAACGCTGTGCCTCGTGCAGTCGCTGGTGGTAGCGCTGGCATATCGGCTGGGCAGTGGGAAGTAACGGAGAATAAAAAATCCCCTGCGCAAGCAGAGGGTTTGGGGTGATATCAGGGGAAAATCATTCCCCCTCGATTATAGACTGGCCAAAAAAAACCTTATAACTTAGCATGTTGAACACGAACCAATCTACTGAACCATGAAAAATACCACGTTCAAATTAGAGAGGTAGAGTGCGCCCTTCCTTGGCGTCCTCCGATCTCACAGCATCTACCGAGGCCGTGGCCATCTGCCGCAACAGAATGGCCAGTTCGGCCGGGTTGCCGTCGCGGCGGACGTCGGCAACCAGCTCCGCTGCATAAGTTGGGTCGGCGCGGAAGTGCTCGGCCATGGCTTCGCTATGTGGTCTGTCTTTCATTTGGTGTCGTCCTCCTTGCTGGTCGCACAAGACTCTCTTTGCCTCTTACCATCGTTACCGGGCGGGCGAGAGCATATTTACGGCCGCGTTTGTTTCGGCAAGGAAGGATTCGATGGCCCTGACAAGCGCAAGCGGTGTCTCATTCATCGGATAGTGGCCAGCGTTCTCCAGAATCTCAACAGTCGCAAGGGGATAGAGTCGAAGGTAGGTTTTGGCCATCAACTCGGCATTGAATGTTGGATCGTGCTCACCCACGAGCACCTTTACCGGATGCAATCCGACAATCTCGTCGCTGAAATCGGTATCGGCCCACGCATGGAAATATGCAGCAAACGCTTCCTGAGAGGAATACGATGCCGAATACGTTGCTTTCCATTCGACCCACGATGAGGGCAACCGTCCACCGGTACTGCGGTTGATGATGGCTCGTCGATTTTCCGGGTGCTCAGCAGCACCTTCGAGCAGACGGCGCGTCGTTGCATCGTACGAAATACCGCCACAAGGAACTGGCGCAACAGCAGCGAGAGCCCGTACTCGATCAGGCGCGCGCGTTGCAATCCGCTCGATCGCCATGCCCCCCATTGAATGACCAATCAGGCTGAAGGTGTGAAATCCGAGAGCGTCAGCAAGCGCCAGCGCATCGGAGGCGATCTCATCGATCGTATATGCGCCGCGCGTCTCCTGCATGCCCCCGTAGCCGCGATAATCCATAAACACGTAACTAAACGCGTGACCATTCAGCCAGGGTTCAATCGGTTCGAACGAGTGTGCGTCACCGAACCAGCCGTGAAGAACGAGGACGGGGTGGGGTCCGTTCCCCACGCGATGATATGTATTAGTCATATTAACTCCGATGTGAGCGAGATGTGGTTTGCAGCCGGTGTGACGTGAACTTTCCGTAGACGCCATTGCGCCATCACACGACTATTTAACCGATAACGTTTCGAAATGGCGGTAAGTCATCCAAGCGACCATGCTATGTGACGACTACCATCTTATAGCTCGACCAGGACCACGCCTTTGAGACGACCGGCACACGCTTCCTGCAAAGCAAACGTCGCGTTTTCAATACCTTTGAAGGTCGCGGACGGAAGATGAATACGCCCGTCACGCTTCCATGTCTTCAGATCACGCAACCAGAACTCAAACGCATCGGGCGAATGATCCGCGCTGAAGCCCCGTAATGTCATACCTTTGAAGATGATATGAAAGGTGTCCAATATAACCGGAGCCTGCAAAGAGGCCTTTTCTGCATTCAGCTCTGCGGTGAGCGCGCCGAGCAGAACGCCACGGGCACCTTCCCTTGCCATCATGACGGCCGCCGCGAGCTGTTCACCGCCCACCATGTCTACAATGACATCGATACCTTCGGGTGCGGCTTTCGCCAGTTGCTCAATCATCGGGCCACCGTCGCGGGTGACGACAGCGTCATAACCCAGTTCGTCTTGCATCCAGCGGGCCTTGTTGAAACTGCTCGTGCTACCGACCACGCGCGACGCGCCGAGGAGTCGGGCAATCTGTCCCGCCATCGAGCCTATGGCCCCCGCTCCGCTTGAAACGAACACGGTGTCACCTTCCTTCATCTGAACGCCTCGGATCAGCGCGGCATAAGCTGTCCAGCCATGACCGAGATAAGCCACAGGGTCAGGTTCACTGCAATCGATAAGCTTGCAGTCATGTTCGCGGACCACGGCATATTCCCGCCAACCGAACGGATGCATAACAAGACTACCGACAGGAAGACAGCAGGCCGATCCGGTCTGGATCACCTCCCCAATCGCGCCGTCCGCCAGAGTGTCTCCGGGGTTGAGAGGTGGGAACGGAATTCCCTCAGCGGCCTTTGCATCCTCCTGCGCCATCAACCGCGTCGAGATGGAGACGCGGAACCAACGATTGCGGACGACGACTTCATGCGGTCCAGGTACAGGAATGGCTGTTTCCATGATGGCGAAATCCTCAGGGTTAATTTCTCCTCGTACATGGCGGATGAGTTTGACTTCGCGGTTGTGTAATGAACCAACAGGCATGACGGGCGCTCCATGAGATTAATTGAGCTCTTTTATGATAAAATCACAAAATGTGAGCATACACTCATATTACTAACCGAGGTCTCATATGGCTACTCGCATTCCCCCAGGGCGCCATACGATGCGGAAAGCCCCTAAACAGCAGCGTTCCCAGAGCACCGTAGAGAGCATCGTCGAGGCTGGTGCTCGCGTTTTGGCACAAAGAGGCTGGGCGAACTTCACGACTAACGAGGTGGCGCGCACTGCTGGCGTCAGCATCGGATCACTGTATCAGTATTTCCCAAACAATCTGGCGATTGCAGAGGCTATTCGGAAACGCCATCTCGATGAAATCCTGCAAGTGCTCCCCGATATCGAGAAGCAGAGGGAAGTGGTTCCGCTCGAATACCATATTGGCCGGTTGATTGATGGCGTTATAGCGCTTCACGCAACTAACCAAAATCTGCATCGCATCCTGATCAATGAGGTGCCGCTCGCTCCGAGGGAATTCTATGACGCTTTTGAGCGTGAGTATCATGGTCGATACGAATCCCTCATCCGCGCTGCAGCCCCGTCAGACGACATGAGTTCGGACCACTTAATCATGGCCCGCATCCTTGCGGATGCGTTGGAGGGTATCGTTCATTCCGCCTCTCGCCGGAACGAACTCATGTCGCCTGTCGTGAAGAGAGAGGCGACGAGAATGATAACGTCTTATCTCCGGGTACAAGAGAGGACCTGACACGTCATTCCATACATTTTCCTCTGTGCATGAATGAAATGTGGCAATGCTATTCAGGACGAGTCAACAAAAACAAAAAGCCCGCAGTTACGCGGGCTTGGAGGTGTTTTACTGCTTTTTAGTGTCGGTCTGTACCGGACGCGGGATTACTCCCACTCAATCGTAGCCGGTGGCTTACCGCTGATGTCATACACCACGCGGGAGATACCGTTCACTTCGTTGATAATGCGGTTAGAGACGCGGCCCAGGAAGTCGTACGGCAGGTGCGCCCAGTGCGCGGTCATGAAGTCGATGGTTTCTACCGCACGCAGGGAAACAACCCAGTCGTACTTACGGCCATCGCCCATCACGCCGACAGAGCGCACCGGCAGGAACACGGTGAACGCCTGGCTCACTTTGTTGTACAGGTCAGCTTTGTGCAGCTCTTCAATGAAGATAGCGTCCGCGCGACGCAGCAGGTCGCAGTACTCTTTCTTCACTTCACCCAGCACACGCACGCCCAGACCTGGACCCGGGAACGGGTGACGGTAGAGCATGTCGTACGGCAGACCCAGTTCCAGACCGATCTTACGCACTTCATCTTTGAACAGCTCACGCAGCGGTTCAACCAGGCCCATCTTCATCTCTTTCGGCAGGCCGCCCACGTTGTGGTGAGATTTGATGACGTGTGCTTTACCGGTTGCAGACGCCGCAGATTCGATAACGTCAGGGTAGATAGTACCCTGCGCCAGCCACTTCACGTCTTCCAGTTTCAGCGCTTCTTCATCGAATACTTCAACGAAAACGCGCCCGATGATTTTACGTTTTGCTTCCGGATCGTTTTCGCCAGCCAGCGCTGACAGGAAGCGATCTTCTGCCGGAACGTGAACAATATTGAGACCAAAGTGATCGCCAAACATATCCAGAACCTGCTCTGCTTCGTTGAGACGCAGCAGGCCGTTGTCGACGAATACGCAAGTCAGGTTTTTACCGATAGCGCGGTGCAGCAGCATTGCGGTTACGGAGGAATCCACACCACCAGAGAGGCCGAGGATGACTTTATCGTCGCCTACCTGCTCGCGGATGCGAGTTACAGCATCGTCGATAATTTTCGCTGGCGTCCACAGGGCTTCACACTGGCAGATATCACGCACAAAACGCTCCAGCATGCGCATACCCTGGCGGGTGTGAGTCACTTCCGGGTGGAACTGTACGCCATAGAAGCGTTTTTCTTCGTTAGCCATAATGGCAAACGGGCAGCTTTCGGTGCTGGCTACGGTGACGAAGTCGGACGGGATAGCGGTAACTTTATCGCCGTGGCTCATCCAGACATCGAGCAGAGGTTTACCGTCTGCGGTCAGAGCATCTTCAATACCGCGAACCAGTGCGCTGTCGTTTACGACTTCAACCTGCGCGTAGCCAAATTCACGTTCGTTAGAGGCTTCAACGTGACCGCCCAACTGCATTGCCATGGTCTGCATGCCATAGCAAACGCCGAATACCGGTACGCCTGCTTCAAAGACATACTGCGGCGCACGCGGGCTGTTTTCTTCGGTGGTGCTTTCCGGGCCGCCGGAAAGAATAATGCCGCTTGGATTGAAGTCACGAATTTGTGCTTCTGTCACATCCCACGCCCACAGTTCGCAGTAAACGCCCAGCTCACGCACGCGGCGCGCAACCAGTTGAGTATACTGAGAACCGAAGTCCAGAATGAGGATGCGATGCTTATGAATGTTTTCCGTCATTGACGCTTATTCCGAGGCAAGTGAAACAGATAATATAAATCGCCCGACATGAAGTCGGGCGAAGAGAATCAGGAGCCCAGACGGTAGTTCGGGGACTCTTTAGTAATGGTCACGTCGTGAACGTGGCTTTCCTGAATGCCCGCACCGCTGATACGTACAAACTCCGCTTTAGTACGCAGTTCGTCGATAGTACCACAGCCGGTCAGCCCCATACAGGAGCGCAGGCCGCCCATCTGCTGGTGAATGATCTCTTTCAGGCGACCTTTATAGGCTACGCGACCTTCGATACCTTCCGGCACCAGTTTGTCGGCAGCGTTGTCGCTCTGGAAGTAACGGTCAGAAGAACCTTTGGACATCGCGCCCAGGGAACCCATCCCACGGTAAGATTTGTAAGAACGGCCCTGGTAGAGTTCGATTTCACCCGGAGATTCTTCAGTACCCGCCAGCATGGAACCCACCATTACCGCGCTTGCGCCAGCGGCGATAGCTTTGGCGATATCGCCTGAGAAACGGATACCGCCGTCAGCGATAACCGGAATACCGGTGCCTTCCAGGGCTTCTACTGCATCAGCAACGGCGGTGATCTGTGGAACACCGACGCCAGTCACGATACGAGTCGTACAGATAGAGCCTGGGCCGATACCGACTTTAACCGCGCTGCAACCAGCTTCTGCCAGAGCGCGTGCACCTGCAGCTGTTGCCACGTTGCCGCCGATGATTTGCAGATCAGGATATTTAGCACGGGTTTCACGGATACGTTGCAGAACGCCTTCTGAGTGACCGTGAGAGGAGTCGATCAGCAGAACGTCAACGCCTGCGGCAACCAGCGCGTCAACACGCTCTTCGTTACCCGCACCCGCGCCAACCGCTGCACCAACACGCAGACGGCCTTGCTCGTCTTTACAGGCGTTCGGTTTACGTTCCGCTTTCTGGAAGTCTTTCACGGTGATCATGCCGATCAGGTGGAATTCGTCATCAACCACCAGCGCCTTTTCAACGCGTTTTTCGTGCATTTTTGCCAGCACCACTTCACGGGCTTCGCCTTCACGCACGGTTACCAGACGCTCTTTCGGCGTCATGTAAACGCTAACCGGCTGGCTCAAGTCGGTCACAAAACGCACGTCACGACCGGTGATAATGC
>SKED01001239.1_pt1 | contig 23198 bp, 38 predicted proteins | sample 4826651 | NCBI WGS metagenome assembly SKED01 (sample SAMN11008818, study PRJNA524170) | human gut metagenome | biome: Human fecal sample; material: Feces; isolation source: fecal sample from pouch patient p19 | host: Homo sapiens | place: Israel: Tel-Aviv | collected 2016-06-28 | reverse complement strand
TGCAAGGATAAAGGAGGACAAGCAGTGAAAACAGTAAAAGTAACACCGGATAACATTATATCAGTAATTGATATAAACTTTGATGATTTCCGTGATCTACAGAAAGCAGTAGGCGGGCATTTTGAAATCGTAAGCACGAAAACCTTATATGAGACATTCAAGATGCCTGTGATCATGTTAGTGGATGAGGATGGAATAATGAAGCAGAAAGAAGTCAACCGCCTTGGAAGCTATTTTTATGATGCAGACAGGCACGGATGGCCAATCTTAGGAGATATTGTATTTGCAATTGCAGCCGGAGAAGATATTGAAGCACCGGATGATGCGGAAGCTCTGATGGTATTCCTGAAAATGAATTTTTCGTACTTAAAAGAAGAATAAAAAACGCTTGCGAAAAGAAATATCGCAAGCGCCGCAACCATAAAGGTACACGAATAAACTAAGCACTTATAGTGTACCTTTTAGCGGCGGGAAAGTCAAGTATTTACAGGGCAACCGCCCTTTTTAATAACTTGATAAGACTATTAATTTTATGAGGACACGCTATGAGAATCAGACGAGTGACATATGATTTGGGAAACGTAATAGAGAGGCAGGAATATCTGGACGGAAGGTATGGAGCACCGGGAGAGAAGAGAGCCAAAAAGAAGAAAGCCACACCGGAGGAAGTGGAGCAGGTAAACCAATGGACCAGGGAGAGGAAGGCACGTCACAGACTCCGGATGTATTTCAAAGTGAATGATTACTTCTTCACTCTCACATATCCGAAAGAAGAACGTCCGGCGGACATGAAGCAAGCGGTAAAAGATTTTGAAGATTTTTATAAATATTGCAAGAAAGAATACCGAAAACGTGGCGAGGAACTCCGGTGGCTCCGGAATATTGAATGCACGCCGTCTGGCAACTGGCATGTTCATGTAGTTCTGAACCGAATCCAGGATACCGATCTGATCATAGCTGCAGCCTGGAAGCATGGGAAGGTTCGGAATAAGCAGTTGCTATACGAAAAAGGAGAGTTCCGGAAACTCGCCCAGTACATCACAAAAAATGAGAAAACACAGAAAAAATATGTGGAGGACGGTGTTCTGGATCACAAGATCAAAGAAGCGAGTTTTTCAAGATCCAGAAATATGCCGCTTCCGGAACCGGAGACGGATATTCTGTACCGGTGGCAAAAAGAACCGAGACCGAAAAAAGGATACTACATAGTAAAGGACACCTATTTTGAAGGAATCAACAAAGCAACCGGATTTCCATATCGGCATTATGAAATGATCCAGATAAGGAGGACGGAAGATGAAGATAGAACTGTTCACGGAAGTAAACTTCCGGGGACCAACCGCAAAAAACGGAAAGTGCATCGCTCTGGTAGAATGCGAGACTAAGAAAGGACCAGCGGTCAAAGCACAGATCGAGACCGAACAGAATACGACCTACCACAGAATGAGCATGATCGCGATCCTTGTCGGTCTAAGGATGCTCCGACCGTGTGAAGTAACCGTCTACACGCCGGATCAGTTCCTGGTCACAACCATAAACGAAGGAAATATGGACAAATGGAAACGGGAAGAGTGGCGAAGACCACATGGAAAAGAGATCAAGAACAAAGAGCTCTGGCAGGAGCTGTCGGAGCAGATGGAAAAACATTGTGTAAGCTTAGAGTTTTCTGAGTCTACGCGGTATTCCGATAGACTACAGTCTAAAATGCGGGAAAAGGAAGAAAACAATGAAATATAGGCAATGGAAAAAGAATTACAAGAAAAAGTATGGAGCAAATCCTCCGTTCGAGCTGGATAAACGAAAACAACGGCGGTACGCAAGGAAAATGGCGAGGCAGATAAATATAACATTGCCGACAATGATGGAGACGTTAACAAAAGAGATTGACGGATGGATGAAAAGCCTAAAATCAGCACTTATCACGATGTGCGAAAGTATGGCAATAACGCTTAATGGTATAGCAGGACATTTAAGAGAAGAAAGGGAGGAAAAAATAAAATGACAACCAGTGGAATAACGAATATCAACGCCAAACTGATTCACCAGCATCCGGATAACCCACGAAAAGACCTGGGTGATCTGACGGAGCTGAGTGAGTCAATCAAGAAGAAAGGAATTATGCAGAACCTTACGGTCATTCCGGGACACTGGGATGAAGATAAAACACACCATGACGAAGGATATACCCTGATCATCGGGCACCGCCGGTTTGCCGCCGGAAAAATGGCAGGCGTAACTATGTATCCATGCCGGATCGTAGAGGACATGAGTTACAAAGACCAGGTAGGAACCATGCTGGAAGAGAATATGCAGCGCATCGATCTGACACCTTTGGAGCAGGCAGAGGGCTTTCAGATGATGTTAGATCTTGGAGATACGGAAGAACAGATTGCAGAGAAGACCGGATTCTCCAGGACAACCGTGCGCCGGAGGTTGGAGATCGCGAAGCTTGACCGGGATCTGGTGAAGGAAAAGACGGATGAAGACGGGGTATATCAGCTGAATCTAAAAGATCTTGCTGAACTGTCGAGAATCGAAGATGTTGAAACAAGGAACAGAATATTGAAAGATGCTGCAGACTCAAGACAGATTAAGTGGAAAGTAGAAGCGGAGATTAAAAACAAAGAGAGGGAGAAGAACAAAAAGATTATTGTTGAGCTTCTGGAGGAAGCAGGAATCAAGAAAGCCACAAAGGAGATAGAAAAAAAGAAGTATACGGCAGAGCTGAAAGATGTAAAAACGTTCAGCCTGGATAAAGAGCCACCAAAGAGAATCAATATCCGCGGAAAAGAACTGTATTATCTGGATGGTTGGAATGGGATTGATGTAGTGGAAAAACTCCCGAAATCAGAAAAGGTTGAAACAGAATGGGACAGGCAGAGAAAAAAGATAAAGAAGTTGAAAGCTTTGCAGAAAAAAATGAATGAAAGAAAAAAAGAATTCATCCGGACAATAGCAGACGGAAAAATCGAACTGCTAAAAGACGAGGAACGCCAGAAAATCATTGAAAAGATGATTCGGAACATGATGGAGAAGTCCTGTTGGTTAGGAAATGGAATGGTTCTAAAATTTTTTACCGGGAAAAGCCTGTATGATGCAGATGAGAAAGAAAAGGAAGAAGTAGAAGAAAAAATACAAACACTGGATACGCAGGTGTTGCTCCTGATTGCAATGAACAACATGCTGGATGATTATACCGGGGATTTAGTAGAGTATTCCGGAGAATACAAAGAGGATGCCGGAAAGAGATACCAGGAATGCTTCAAAATCTTAATGCGTTATGGCTGGAGTTATGAAAGAGAAGAGGCGGATTTGGTTTACGGCAACCATGAGCTATACAAAAAGGAGTCCTAAGATGGAGCAGTTAAGTGTAGAAGACTGGAAACCGGATGCCTGCCCGAAAAATATAACCGTAGAAGAATATCTGGCCACATTTCCCAAAATAAAATTAACCCGCCGGGAATATCTCCAGACAATTCCCTTGTATCATGCGGCTCTGTACCTTGCAGAGACAACCCAAAAAGTGCACAGTTCACAGGAATGGTATCTGTATTTAAACGAAAAAGTAGATCAAAACGGGGAGGTGTTATCTGGTGAATATGATGTTTCCGAAACCAACCAAACAGAAGAAACGTAAGAAGCACAAAAAAAGCATTATGCAGCCAAAAGGCGATCGTCGGTGCTATCTGTGTATGTTACTGGATGGAGATTTTACATATAAGCCATATTTGGAAGAGCATCACGTTTTGTTCGGTAATACCCATGCATTTGCAGAGGCGGAAGGGTTAAAAGTCAATCTCTGCCTGGAACATCATCGGAACGGACCGGCGGCAGTCCATAACAATGCCAAGAACGCGCGGATCCTGATGGCGAAAGCCCAGGAAGTGTACGAAAGAACCCATACAAGGGAAGAATGGATGAAAAACGCCGGAAAGAATTATTTATAGGCACCACAGGAAGTTAATATATCACAATTTCGCAGAGTGCATGGCTGCCCGGTGCGGCAGCCAGAAAGGAGCGACATGAAGAAAGAGCTGTTTGAGCTTAAAAGAAACATGAGGATAGAATTATGCAACATCACTAAGATAACAGGATATATCGTAGACAATAACAGGGACTGTCGGTTGGAGTTTACAAAGACATTTTTAAATATTCCGGAAACAGAGCAGTTCAAATATTTGGATATTTTCGAAAAGGTCTTATCTGGAAAGCCGGGAAAAAATATGTTCCAGTTGGATTTTCTGGACAAAGAAAGAGCCAGATATTTAAATGCCATTGCAAATACAGAGCTGAAGGACGATGAAGTGCGTCAGATCTTCTTGGAAGAAATTGCAGAGTCCATAGATGTATCGAACAAAACATACACCTTAATCCTGATCGCCAGCGGAATCTATGATATCCCGAAGATTGCCACAGATGGAACTGATCTGTATGAAAGCGAAGAGGTTTACCGGTATATGATTGGTTGCTTATGTCCGGTAGGATTATCGGCAGCAGGATTATCCTATGCACCGGAGCTGGCAGACGTTCAGGAACGGACAAGGGACTGGGTGGTAAGCATGCCGACGCAGGGATTTTTATATCCAGCATTCACAGACCGTCACAGTGATCTGGATCATGTCTGGTACTATAGCAAACGTCCGAACGATCCGGACAAAGGATTGATCACACAGACCTTATGGTGTAAATTACCGTCTACGCCGGAAGAACAGAAAAAAGCATTTAGGGAAAGCTTAAATGCAGTGAACGGAAAAGTGAGCCTGGAGCAGGCGAAAGATCTGTATCATTCACTTGGAAGAATCAAGGATATTAAATCGGATTCAGAAGATAGAAGGCTGAAAGCAAGCGAGATAGAGAATGTCTTGAAAAACATTGGGATTGATCCGGAGGCGGCAGCAGAAAGTGCCAAAGGCTGCAATATTGCCGAGATTGACACAGAGAACACCGTAAATACGAAGAGATTTGAAATCGGACTTCCGGATGCGCATGTGACCGTAAATGCTGATCGGACGGATCTGGTATCAACCAGAGTGACTGATGGTGAAGAATACATCCTGATCAAAGCAGACGGCGGTATCTGTGCAAATGGAATCATTTTAGAGAACCGGGAGAGTGAGAAAGATGAAGAGGAAGATGACTAAACCCGGCAATATGCGGGCGTTCATCTATCCAGTAACGAAGAAAATGCGCAAGGTAAGACGGAAAGGAACAAAAAAATGAAAGTTGGAGACAAAGTACAGTTAAGGCGCAGGATTTCCCAGAAGGGAGGTAAAACCAGACTCGCTACGGAAAAGGTCACGATCCTTGGAATCTATCCGCACCATGTGCAGGTCAGGAATCAGAAAGGGATTGTGAGGAGCTATATAAACTGGGAGTGGCAGCAGTTGACAAGTAAAGAAGGAATGGAAGGCGTGGAATCATGGCGCAGAAAGGGGTAAATAATGACTGAAAAAGAAGTATGCCTGATGTGCGAAAACTATTCTGAAGACACAAAATGTGATCAGCATGATAGCTGTAAGCTCATGGCGGTGCTAAAAGAGAATCGGGCACTAAAGAAAAAAGTAAGCCAGTTGAAACGCCGATTGGATGAATCAGAACTGAAACGATCCTACATGGTAAATCCAAGTGCAATTGGATACCGTAATGATATGGGGTGGTAAAGGAGAAAAAAATGGGAAAATTGTCAAGAAGAGATATGGAAGAGTTAAGAGAAGCCTGCAGCTACGATTGCGGATATACCGATACAGAAGAGGTTGTAAAAGATATCACAGCACAGGTTCTTGAAGAATTGGATTCGGATACAACATATGGAGATGAGGTTGGGCTGGTAGACAGCGACAGAGGAGAAGAATTTACAACACTGGATGACTTTGTGAGAATCTTCTGGGATAAGGCAGTAGAAAAGATCCTGAATGTTGTAGAGACACAGGGGAGGTAAGAATATGGAAAACAGAGAATTAAAAGAATATCTTGCAGAATTTGCCGATAATGCACCAGTGAGCATTATTATGGCAAACCCAAAAAAAAGAAAGCTATATATTCCGGAAGAACTTTTTATGTTAAGAGATGAAAAAATAGGACAACCGGTGCTTTGCATCCAGATCGCAGAAGAAAGAGAGATGAAGGAGGATGAAATAAAAGCAGCTGAAGAAGATGAAAAGAGGGAAAAGTAAGAGATCAAATTTCCGAAACTTTTATTTTTCAATTTCCAAAAGAAGAGGAGGCTGAAGATGAATAATCAACAAGCAATAGATAGATTAGTGAAACATCTTGAATGGGGCTGGACTGAGGAAACAGTAGAAGCCATTGAAATGGGGATACATGCACTAAAAGAAACACAGTGGATTCCATGCAGTGAGAAGATGCCGGAGGATAATACGGATGTAATTGTATGCTTTTACAGCGGAACGGTAACAGAGATGAGATATTGGGGAAATGGAATCTTTCAAGGAATCTATGAACACACGGCAAAAACAATTGTTGCCTGGATGCCGTTGCCGAAACCGTATAAGGAGAAAACAGAATGACAAATAGGGAATATATGATAAATCTATTGCTGAACGGTTTGGAATCACGCTTGAACCGAGTAAGCATTGATGATGGTGGTGCAAGCGAAGAAGCTATGATTTATTACAACATAAATTGTCCATATTATGCAGGCGATAAAAGAGCGTATTGCCGAAAAGAAGGTAGTCTAGTACCAAGTAGAGAGGTATGCGTAGATTGTAAAGCACATTGGCTTAAACAGGAAGTTGATGAATAAAAACAAAACGACAAAGGAGTTGAGGAATATGAATAGAGAGATTCTTTTTAGAGCGAAGAAAGTTGACGGTGGAGAATGGGTTGAGGGATATGTGGTTCAAAGGCATGGCGAATGGTTCATATATGACATTAAAAATGCAGATACGTGCAGACAGAATAGCTATCTCGTTGATTCGGATACGATCTGCCGGTACACTGGACTCACGGATAAGAATGGAAAGAAGATCTGGGAGAATGATATCCTTATGTGCCATGATAATCCGGTTGATCTTGTAAAAGCAGTATTCGGAGAGTTTAACGTCATAGAAGTGGAAAGCGAAGAAGTAATAGACAGTGTAATTGGATGGCACTACGAAACGATTCCGACGGATGCTCTGAGCAAATGCGAACCGTTTTGCTATTCAATGCCATTAACGGAAGATTATGTAAAAATGTGTAAGATGAAGGTTATCGGGAATATTTGGGATAAATCGGAGGATGCAAAACCGAAGGAAACCGATAATATTATTTATCATGATTTCATGAAGAAAGGCAGAGAATAATGAGTAACGGATGGATTCCAACAACAGAAAGACTCCCAGATCAACGGGAGTTCATAGAATCATATGTCAGAAGTGCATATGCAGCGGAGTTTCTGGTCACGATCGAGGGAGCTGATAAGGCAACAACGCTGTATTATTCCCAGACTGGTGTCTGGTTCGATGAACAGGGAGAACCGTATAAGGTTGTGGCGTGGATGCCGATTCCGGAAAGGTATAAAGGATAATGGAAGATAAATATACAAAGATACTTGTATGGATAATTACGACAGTTGCAGTAATTATTGGAATGAAATGGACGGGATCGGCGTGGTGCTTATGGGCGTTGTTCATTCCGGCAATGATAGAGTAGCAGAGAAGGTGATGAAACATTGTATAAAAACCAGGAAGGATATTGTGATCCAACAGCAGGAAAAGCCATCCAAGATGCAAGCCGCATCCCACATCATGTAAAGGAAGCACATAAAGCATTAAAGGATATAGCAAGTCTGCTTGGATTCGAGGTCTTAGTATTAAGAGATAGGAAGACAGGGAGGGTATACCGATGGAAACAGTGAAAGAAGAGAATGAGAAGAAAAAGGAATACCTGAAACAGTACGGCAAAGCATTACACCAGGAGAAGCGGATTGAGGAAGAGTTGGAACGCCTGAAGCTGGATAGGATGCTTCCGGGAGCACTGGCAGCAGATGGGCTACCAAAAAGCAGCAGCCTTTCTGATCTGTCGGATTATATGGCAGAAGTAGACGAACAGGAACGGAAACTGGTGGAACAGAGGAAGAAAAGAGTCAGGATCCGGACTGATATCAGGGAAAGAATTGAGCAGATGGAAGATGAGACAGAGAAAGATGTACTGACTTACTGCTACATAGATCTTATGAGGTGGAAGGATATCTGCAGAAAGACAGGATATGAGTGGGCACAAGTACACCGGAAACATTCAGAAGCACTAAAAAACTTCAAGATGATATAGAATGATACACTTGGTCTGTGGTATAGTGTATTCAGGTAAAGAGATGAACAGGGCAGCAGTCGAAAGATTGTTGCCTTTTTCTTTGCCGTGAATTCCGGAAAGAGGTTTGGCGGTTTACTCTGGAAAGAATTTATTCATACATCAGTACATTTGTTTGTTGCAATTACTTTTTTAGAACTCCTTATTACAGATACAGAAACCGTCAGAGGAAAAGATATGAAGGAACAACGGAACCCAAGAAGCGCCAACGGGAATCTGAGAAGAAAACACCGGGCGAGGTTTAAAGCAATAGGTGGAGAATGCGGGATATGTAAAGGCAGGCTTGGGCCCATACATTACAATGAACCAAGCGATAGCAAACATCCGTTGTCTTTTGTTATAGATGAAATCAAACCGGTGTCAAGGTGGCGTGAGTTTGGATATAACTCACGTGAAGCAGCGGCACAGGACTGGAACAACCTGCAACCGGCGCATTACTGTTGCAACGCAGCGAAAAGCAATAAAACGTTGAATGAAATGCAGAGGAGCCAGCAAAAGCCCAAAATGAACGTTACAGATGGGGAATGGTGAGAACTGCAAACAGAGGGTGGGGAGGGTACCCCGCCACGCGGCGGCGGCGACCACCGCTGTCCAGCGCCGATTTACACACAGGAAAATTTTTGAAAGGTGAATTTAGATGGGAAGAGCTAAGAAAATGGCAACTGTAACAAGCGAGGGAAGCCGCTTGGAACGCTTGGAAAATTTGGCACTGATTCTCGCAAAACAGATTGATATATGCGCGAAAGATGCTGTTGATGGTCCAAAGACAATGCCACAGCTCTCCAGGCAATACAGAGAAACAATCAAAGAAATTGAAGAAATAAAAGGAATGGAGAAAGACGATGACGAAATCGGAGAAATCCTGTCGGCACGAAAAGCTGATGGGAAGCCAGACACCGTCCGATAGAATTGTTCCGGATTATGCTTATACGGATGGCCCCGATGCGGTAAAAGTGCTTGCGGTCGGGAAATTGATTGTGGATCCGTGGCAGAGTGAAGTGCTGAATGATTGGATGGGGCGTACAGAGGATGATGTTTGGTCAGCGCCGACATGTGGCTTATCTGTTCCAAGACAGAACGGGAAAACACTGGATACTTCCGGGCGGATTGCATCCGGAATGATTCTGTATGCAGAATGGGTTATATACACAGCTCATCTGCAGAAAACTGCAACAGAAACCTTTATGGAATTGCGCGGCTTGTTTGAAAGCAGAGGACTCCGTAAGTATGTAAAAGAAATTAAGGCGGCACTCGGAAGAGAACAGATTATTCTAAAAAATGGTGGAAGAGTAGTATTTGTTGCCAGAACAAGGAATGGTGGTCGAGGACTGCATGGCGACTGTCTTGTGTTTGATGAAGCACAGGAATTGACAAGCGAGCAGCAGGCATCTTTTTTGCCGGCAATATCAGCGTCAAGGAATCCGCAAACGATTTATCTTGGAACACCACCGGATGAAAATTGTACCGGCACAGTATTCCGGAAGATAAGAAAACGGGCAACGGAAGGTGAAAGCAAATCCACAGCCTGGACAGAATATTCTGTGAAAGAGATTGGAGATGTTACTGATCGTCAGAGATGGGCGGATTGCAATCCGGCATTAGGGCGCAGAATGACAGAAACAACCATAGCTGCAGAGTGTGAGCAGATGGATGCGGACACATTTGCAAGAGAGCGTCTTGGTTGGTGGTCGCCAATCAATAATGATCAGGATTATGCAATTGATAAGAAGAAATGGGAAGCGTGTGCTTCAGAAAAAGAAAAGCCGGAAGGGAAAACTGCTTATGGCGTAAAGTTTTCTTCTGATGGTTCGGCAGTAGCATTATGCGGAGCTGTCTGTCCGGATGCAGGGAAAGCGAGAATTTCACTGATCGAGCTAAAAGCAACTGACAGAGGAATCCAGTGGCTTGCGGACTGGCTGAATCAGAGATACAAGATGGCAAGCTGTGTGGTGATCGATGGAAGAAATGGAGTTGACTTCCTGATAGAGAAGATAACACCGGTGTGGAAATATAAGCAGTCAATTGTTCGACCGGCAGCAAAAGAAGTGATAGCAGCGGCGAGTCAGCTATCACAGGAAATCAATGAACAGACTGTAACATGGTATAAATACCAAGAAATACTGAATGAGTCAGCAATTACGTCTGTAAAAAGACCGATTTCCGGTGGCTGGGGATTTGGTGGAGAAAACTCGATTCCGATTGAAGCAGCAGCACTTGCACTTTGGGGATGCAGAACATCGAAACGAAATCCGAACAGAAAGATGAGGATAGGATAATGGAGTTAAATTTTGGAAGAGTAGAAGGATTACCACCGGAAGAACAACAGTGGCTTCAGGAATTGAAATACATATATGATTATCACAGAAGTGCAAATAGGAAAAAGCGCCGTTATTATAACGGAAAAGTCACACTGAATGAAGTGAATCTTGGGATTGCATTGCCAGCAGGTCTTGGAAAAGTTGAGATTGGATGTGCCTGGGGAGCAAAAACCGTTGATGTACTTGCGGGAAGATCGATGTTTGATGGGTTTGTTACAGAAAATGGAACGAAGTCAGAAGATATGGATCAGATTATGAAAAGGAATCATTTGATAGCGGAATACAATAAAGCGGTCAAAGAAGAACTGAAATACGGTTGTGCATTTGCGGCGGTATCCGGAGAGGAAGATGATGCAAGAGTACGGTTTTACTCTCCGCATTGTGCTGCAGCTTCGTGGAATGCACACGAAGGACGCATCCGATATGGATTTGCCTTTGAAGATGCGCGAAGAGACGAGTCGGATGTTACATGGTCTCCGGAACATGTAAATTTCTATACAGACACAGACATCTGGGAACTGGATCGGATTGGAGGTACATGGTATGCTACGCAGAATCCCCATGATTTCGGAGAACCCCTTATGGTGGCTCTGATCTGGGACGCAACAAACGATAAACCATTTGGTCAGTCAAGGCTAAAAGAGCCGGTCCGCAGACTAATCCAGGGATATGTAAGAACAGTCGCAAATGCAACGATTGGACTGGAATTTGCCACTTCTCCACAGAAATATCTGCTCGGGGTGTCAGATGAACAATATGATATGTTGATTGATAATAAATTCAAACAGTATGTTGGAAGTATTCTCTACAGTACCAATAATCCGGAGACTGGGGAAAAGCCGAATTTCGGGCAACTTTCGCAGGGAAATATTGAACCACATGTTCAGATGCTCCGGATGCTTGCTACACAGTATTCAGCGGCAACGGGGTTGGCGGTTACGGATGTTGGTGTGATAAATGATGCAAATCCGACTTCCAGTGAAGCAATTATTGCACAGTCACAGACCTTGATCCTTATGGCAGAACAGCTGAATAAATCAAATGGTGATGCATTGTATCGGATTGGACGGATGGCACTTGCAATTGAACTTGGAACGATTCCGGATGAGCTTCCGGAAGAAACACATGAGCTGATTGCACATTTTAAGAATCCGGCAATGCCAAGCGTGGCATCTACTACAGATGCAGCACTCAAAATTGCGACAGCGCGACAAGGATTTGCACAGACAGATATTTTCCTTGAAATGATTGGTTTTGATCAGGCGGATATCCGGCGAATCAGAGCGCAGGAACAGAGAGCAAAAGGAGATGCTATCTTGACGGAGGAATTTGGAAATGCAGATAACGGAGAAGGCGTGGGTGGAATACAGAACGAAGATGTCACAGATTAGCCAGAAAGCAGCGGATCTGATGCAGTCCTGGGTTCAAAAGAATGGACTGGAAAATGATAAAGCACTTTTGGACTACGCCTATGCACTGTCACAACACTATGGACAGGCTATCGGTGCATTATCGTGTCAGATGTATGAAGCGACAGCAGCGGCACAGGGAGTAATAGTCCCTACGGCAGAAGTAGCAGATCTCCCGGACTATGGGGAAGTGGCGAAAGCAGTAAAAGGAACAAAAAAGCAGTCTCCGAACAATATTCCCGGAACGCTTGCAAGGCTTGTAAAACAGGTAGGTGCAGATACGACACTGAAAAATGCAGAGCGTGACGGGGCACAGTTTGCCTGGGTGCCACATGGGGACACCTGTGCTTTCTGCATTACACTTGCGTCCAGAGGATGGCAGAATATGTCAAAGAAAGCTCTTAGGAATGGTCACGCGGAACACATTCATGCGCATTGCGATTGCGAATATGCAGTCCGGTTTGATGGAAAAAGCACGGTTGCAGGATATGATCCGGATAAGTATCTGGAGGAGTATCAGGCAGCAGGCGGTGACATCAATGCCATGCGCCGGATGAGATACAAAGAGAATAAAGAGGCTATTAATGCGAGGAAGAGAGAACTGTATGCAGAACAGGCTTACCGAAAGGTTAAAAGAGGAAAAGCAGAAGAAATTTCATTGACCAGAGGCGGCAAAGAAGTGGCGGTTTCGGTTAGAAAAGTGGAAAGCTATGATACATCTATGTATATATCAGATCAAGCACAGATAAAGCCAAAAGCATTGAATGCAATTAATCAGAACACAGAAAAGGCCTTGAAAGAATATGGTGTTCCAAGCGAACGGAAGCCAACAATTGTGATTCTGGCAGATGATGAACTGAAAAATGCCCTTGGTTTGTATGATCCGTGTACAAATACAGTATATTATAGTCAGTCAATAGCAAAGCAGGAAATACAGAAATTAGCTGGTGGAAAAGATGCTGTTGAAAGGCATGAAATGTGGCATATGAAACAGGCAGAAGAATTCCGAAAAGCGGGTTGGGAGATTACCAAAGAAAACCGTAGTGAATATCTGAAAGAACTGTGCAAAAAGGCAAAGAAAAATCTTGACGCATTAGGAATTACGCAGGATAATGTAAGTGAAATAAGCGATTATGCATATCAACAATATCAATTAGGACGATATGATGAAACGGAAGCAGAATATATGTTGATTTATAACAGGAGATAGAGAGAATGAAACTCATAAAGTATCCGGATGAGATAGAAAAGTTAATGAAAGTATACGAACCGTATGTCAATCATATTCATGATGGGAAAATTGAAAACGTGCCGGAAGAGGTTAGTGAAGCGTTTGAAAAAGTAAAAGCCTGGGCTTGGGAGCAAGAACAGTAACAGAGGGAAAAGAACCGGCAGGTTTTATGAAAATACGAATTCCGGATGGAGAGATTGTAGAGCATGAAAATACAAGCATGTTTGCAGCACCACACGTGAGGCGAGAATTGAAAAGGATTGCAAAGATGGATAATCCACCAAAAGAAAAAACGGTAATATGGTATTAAAAGCCACTGATCGGAAACGGTTGGTGGTATTTTTATACTCATTTTCAAGAAAGGATAGGGTAAACGGTATGAAAAAAATTATTTATCAGTCAGCCAATGAGAGGAAAGTCTGATGAAGATATTCTGACAGAGCGCAAGAAAGCAATCGAGAGCGCAGAGAAGGTGATTGGTGAGCCGGTAGAAGTGATTGATTCATTCTTCCAGAAAGCACCGGTAGATGCAAAGCCACTGTGGTTCCTTGGAAAATCTCTGGAACTTTTAGCAGGTGCAGATATCGCATATTTTGCGGAAGGATGGCAGGATGCAAGGGGATGCAGAATTGAGCATACTTGTGCTGCTGAGTATAACATTGATCGAATTGAACCGTAGGAAGGCGGTGATCCAGATATCTCCCTTTAAGGCGCAGGGTTACGCGTCTTATTTTTATGGCAACACGTGCCTTAAACGTGGCAACTAAAAACACTCAAATCAGGAGGGAAACAAGATGGCAGATGACAAAACATTCACTCAGGCAGAAATGGATTCAATCATAGAGGGACGCCTTGCGAGAGAAAGACAGAAATATGCAGATTATGATGACCTGAAAGAAAAGGCAAGTAAGTACGATGAGTACCAGGCGCAGAATAAAACGGAACTTCAGAAGGAAAAAGAAAAGTCCGATGCACTTCAGGCAAAATTAAGCGCACTTGAAAAGAAAGACACTGTGAGACAGGTAAGAGAAAAAACAGCAAAAGACACTGGTGTACCGGTAGAATTACTGACAGGGGAAGATGAGGAAACCTGTAAAAAACAGGCAGAAGCGATTATGAAATTTGCGAAGCCAAAGAGTTATCCGGGAACTAAGGGAAACAGGAAAAAGACAACAGAGTATAACACAACGGATGATGCAATGAGAGAATTTGCACATCAGATTTTTGGTAAAGGAGAATAAAAAATATGGCAGCACTCATTAGTTCAGATTTTGAAATTCCGGCAGAGATTTCGCAGGGGATTTTTGAAAAAGCACAGAAAGGATCTACTCTGGCGCAGTTATCCGGAGCAAGACCGCAGAAATTTGGAAAGCAGCAGGTGTGGGTACTTACATCGCCACCGAAAGCAGAACTCGTAGGAGAGGCAGGGCAGAAATCGCCAACCCCAACTGCATATGCTTCTAAAACAGTAAATCCGTTCAAACTGCAGGTTACCATGAGGTTTTCGCAGGAAGTACAGTGGGCAGACGAAGATGTACAGATCGGCGTACTGCAGGATCTGGCGTCAAATGCGTCAATCGCACTGGGAAGAGCATTGGATCTTGTTGGAATTCACAAAATCAATCCGCTTACAGGAACGGTATCAAGCCTTGTAAAAGAAGGGCTGGTTGACACGAAACAGAGCGTGCAGCTTGCAGGCACAAAGTATGATGAAGCAATCGAGGCGGCAGCAGGAATGATCATCTCATCTGGCTATGTACCGAGTGGTATTGCAATGGATCCAACACTTTCCTTTGGCCTTTCCACTATGAGGGATGCGGATGGAAGAAAGATTTATCCGGAAATTGGATTCGGACAGAATCTTACAAATTTTTCCGGAATGACTGCGGCAGTATCTGATACGGTTTCAGCAAAAAATGAAATCACACCAGATACGAAGTTACTTGGAATCGTAGGACAGTTTGATGCGTTTAGATGGGGAGTACAGAGATCCATTGGTGCTCACTTGATCGAATACGGTGATCCGGATGGACTTGGAGATCTGCAGAGACAGAATCAGATCGCAATTCGAGCAGAAATTGTATATGGAATTGGAATCATGGATCAGGTAGCATTTACAAAGATCGTGAAGGCGGAAGGGTAATATGAAATATTTATACAAACAAACTGGAATAGTAGTGGAGTCTGACGATGTGTTAGACTCCACGATGTTTAAGCTGATTATTGAAGAAAAAACCGAGGATTTGATCGAGGATAGCGAAACAGAAACAGGAGTTGCAGAAGCTGAAAATACAGAAGAACCTGTGGAAGAGCTCAAAGAACCGACGGAAGACTCAGAGATTCCAGATATAGAAGAACCAGTCGAAGCAAAGAAAGAGGCATCAGCTAAGAACACCAGAAAGAGAACGCAAACAGCGAAAAAGTAGGTGATACAATGACATACGCATCAATAGAGGATATTTGGAAACGAAAAGGAACAGATATTTCGGATACAGATTATGTAATGGCACTCTTAGAGGATGCAGCGATCATCATTGATGCATATAACCGCAATGCTACAGACGAGGCAAAGAAATTAGTGTCATGCAACATGGTTATTCGGACGCTCGGAAGCAGAGAGGAAGGTGTACCTATTGGAACGACACAGACAACTACGACAGCAATGGTATATTCGCAGACCTGGACAAATGCAAATGGAAGTGGCGAATTGTATCTGACTAAATTGGATAAGAAAATTCTTGGTGTCGGGAATCGAATTGGCTATTTTAATCCATATTCGGATTTGAGGCAGGAGGAAGAGGCTAATGATTAAAGGAATACCGGTGAAGCTCTACGAACGAACCGCAAGTGGGACAGATACATTCGGACATCCGATGTATACAGAGACACCTGTGACCGTGGAAGACGTGTTGGTTGCTCCGGCATCGACAACAGAAGTGCTGGATATGCTTAATATTACTGGAAAAAAAGCAGTCTACAATATCGCAATTCCAAAAGGAGATACGCACGACTGGCAAGACTGCAGAGTGGATTTTTTTGGCACATCATGGCGGGTAATTGGATTCCCACAGCAAGGAATTGAAGAAAATATTCCAGGAAGATGGAATCAGAGATGGATGGTGGAGCGTTATGGTTAAAACGAAAGTTGAGTTAAATCGATCCGGTGTAAGAGAGTTGATGAAATCTGCAGAGATGCAGGCAATTTTACTGGAACAGGCAAATCAAATATCATCAGATGCAGAGAAAGAGTCGTATGTGGCGCAAACGAGAGCGATTGTAAAAATAAATGGAGACGACGGCAACAATAGCTTGCTGAAAGCAATGGGTAGAAAAAATGATCGAGGAAAAAGTTAGAGAATATCTGGAAGACAAGCTTGATATTCCGGTAAGGATGGAAGAAGAACCGGGACTTCCGGAGGAATATGTATTGATTGAAAAGACTGGATCTGGCGAAGAAAATCATATTGCATCAGCAACTCTTGCTATCCAGTCTTATTCAGGATCTCTTTACGGGGCGGCAACTCTCAATGAGAGAGTGAAAGAAGCAATGAAAAAAATTGTTGAAATGGATGATATCAGTAAGTGCCAGCTTAACAGCGACTACAACTATACAGACACAACTAGGAAGAAATATCGGTATCAGGCTGTATACGATATGGTTCATTTCTGATGAAGGAGGATAAAAATGTCAGATGCTAAAAATGTAAGTACAGGTAAGCCGAAAGTAGGCGGTGCAATTTTTAGAGCACCGCTCGGAACAGAATTGCCGACAGATGCAACCACAGCATTAAATGCAGCATTTAAGTCACTTGGATATTGTTCAGAGGATGGACTTACTAATTCTAATAGTCCGGAAACTGACAACAAAAATGCTTGGGGCGGCGACACTGTATTGAATATGCAGACCAGTAAGAAAGATAATTTTAAGTTTACGATGATCGAAGCCTTGAATGTAGAGGTCCTGAAGAGTGTTTACGGAGATGATAATGTTACCGGAACACTTGAGGAGGGGATTACGGTAAAAGTAAATGCAGATGAAGCGGAACAGAATGCGTGGGCTGTGGATATGATTCTGAAAGACGCAGTGAAGCGTATCGTTATTCCGTGTGCAAGCATTACGGAAGTCGGAGACATTGTATATAAGGACGATGATGCGATTGGATACGAGACAACGTTATCGGCAGTACCGGATGCGGGCGGACAGACACATTACGAATATATTAAGGGGAATAAGAAATAATGAAGGGAAAAACAAGCAGTGGTTTTGAGTATGAGTTAGATGAAGCGGCGTTGGATGATTATGAACTGCTGGAAGATCTATGCGAAATGGATGAAGGAGACATGACAAAAACGATCAGCGTATTAAACCGTCTTCTTGGAACAGAACAGAAAGAACGTTTGAAAGAGCATTTGCGAATGGAGAACGGAAGGGTACCGGCGTCGGAAATGATGAATGAAATTGGAGAAATTTTCGGAAATATAAAAGAAGGAAAAAACTCTTAGCCCTCGCCTACATGCTTAATTTAGATAAGGACGCACTTTTGTGCGATCTTGCAGAAACATATCATATCTATGATTATAAGTCGTTGCCGTGCAGAATGGTAGCGACTTTTTCTTGTGGGTTGAGGGAAAATTCAAGAATCAAAATGAAAATGGCTGGGATAGATCCTATACCGGAACAAATTCTTATGGCAGCTATTGCGGATGGAACACGTATGACCGCCTGGTTACAATCCGAGGATGGAGCGACTGGGAAAAACCGTCCGAAGTCATTGCTTGGAATGATCATAGGTGATGGAACGGAAAAATCCAAAGAAATTCAGACGTTTGATTCTGGAGAAGATTTTGACAGAGAATGGGCGAGATTGACGGGAAAGGAGGGATAAGATGGCTACGGAACTTGCAAAAGCGTATGTGCAGATCATACCATCGGCGGTAGGAATTCAGGGAAGAATTCAAAAAGAAATAGAGCCGGAAGCAGACTCAGCCGGAAGTTCTTTTGGCGGGAAAATGGTTGGCATGATCAAAAAGGCTATTGCCGCAGCAGCAATCGGGAAAGCTCTGTCAGCAAGCATCAGTGAAGGCGCAGCACTCGAACAGAGTCTTGGTGGAATTGAAACATTATTTAAAGATTCTGCCGATAAAGTGAAAGCAAATGCGGCAAAAGCCTACCAGACAGCAGGAATGAGTGCAAATGACTACATGGAACTAACTACAAGCTTTTCAGCGAGCCTTCTTAGTTCCCTTGCTGGCGACACCTCCAAAGCTGCAGATGTGGCAGATATGGCAATGGTAGATATGTCTGATAATGCGAATAAGATGGGAACCAATATGGAAGACATCAAAAATGCATATCAGGGATTTGCCAAACAGAACTATACAATGCTGGACAACCTGAAGCTTGGATATGGTGGTACGAAGTCGGAGATGGAGCGTCTCTTGGCAGATGCACAGAAAATCAGTGGCGTGGAATACAATATTGATAATCTATCAGATGTCTACAGTGCAATTCACGTGATCCAGGGACAGTTGGATATTACCGGGACGACAGCCAAAGAAGCGGCAACGACTATATCAGGATCATTTAATCAGATGAAAGCAGCGGCCAAAAACGTAATGGGAGAAATTGCTCTGGGAATGGATGTGGGACCGGCACTTAATGAACTGGCTAATACGATTATAACATTTGCAGTTGGGAATTTGCTTCCAGCAGTATGGAATGTTATTTCCGCGTTGCCATCAGCGATCATTACGTTTGTAACGGCGCTTGGTCCTCAGCTATTCGCTGCTGTGTCCGGATTGATTCCACAAATTGCAAGCGGAATCACAACAGGAATACCGACTCTTTATCAGAGCGCAATGCAGCTTATGGATCAGTTTAATATCGGAATCCAGGAGCAACTCCCGATCTTGTTGCAGAAGGGTGTGGATTTCATAACAAACATTGTGAATGGAATCTTGCAAAATTTACCGCAAGTAATAACAATGGCGGGCAATGTTATTACATATTTTGCCAACACAATTATCTCGATGCTTCCAACAATATTGAGTGCTGGTGCAAGATTACTTTTAAGATTGGTAAATGGAATTATAAATAATCTGCCACAAATTGCTCAGGCTGCAGCAACTGCAATTGTGCGTTTTGTAGCGTCAATTGGACAGAATCTTCCACAGATTCTTCAGAGTGGTATTACGATTATCGCTAAGCTGGCAGCAGGCTTGATACGTGCTATTCCGAATTTGGTTGGACAGATACCGGCAATTATCAGCGCAATTGTGAATGCTTTTACGAGCCAGAACTGGGGAAGTATTGGAATCAATATCATAAGCGGTATCGCATCCGGACTTCGTTCGGCGGCACATATGCTATGGGATGCTGTAAAAGGTGTTCTTGGTGGATTTAAAGAAAATGTTTTGGCATTCTTCGGAATTCACTCACCGTCACGTTGGGGAATGTTTGTTGGAGAGATGATAGACACCGGTATTGCGAATGGACTTACCGGAAACACATCGTTGATCTCTAATGCTGCAGAAGAACTCCAAAAATCACTCAAGAAACCTGTCGGGACAAGCTTGGATTTTGCGGTTTCTGGAAGAAATAGCACTGAAAACGAGAACAATGCGCTCATTGAAAAACTGGAACAGTTGTTGGAGTATTTGAAAACAACATCCAAACGAGGAGAAACTATCGTGATCAATCTGAATGACAGAGAGGTAATGAGAGTATTAAGAGAAATGGGGGTTGTGCTTGAATGATTGAGATCAAATATGTGTGTTCCAATGGAGAGGAATATAATCTGATTGGTGATAAGATGAGAGCAACCTCCGGATATTTCCACGCTTACGAATGGATACCAAATACTACAGAAAAAGAAATGGGAGTGGCGGTAAATTCTTTCACGAAAGAACCGGTGGTGTATGATATTACACTTACGGTGCGAGGGAAAGAATTTGAGAGAAAGCAGTTTCTGAATAAGCTTACTAATGCGTTTGAATATGATGTGGTGAATTTGTCGCCTGGAAGGATTTATTATGGAAAATATTACATTGACGGATATATAAAGAAATCGAGCAATGAGGTTTCGGGTGAAAATAATAGCAGAACAGATTGCAAGATAGAAATATACTGTCCGTACCCGTTTTGGTCAATGGAACAGGAACAGAGCTTTTATCCGGATTCGGCAAACAAAGGAGAAGCATATGGATTTTTGGAATATCCGTATGACTATCCATATGATTATTCAAGAAAAAGAGCTGGCACACAGAACTGGTTTATTGATCATTTTCGTGATAATAATTTTGAAATTGTGATATATGGACCATGTGCAGATCCAAGAATCATTATCAATGATTATCCATATCAGATATATGAGACTTTGGAAAATGGAGAATACATTTTGATAAAGAGCAGGGATAAGACGATTACGAAACATCTTGGAAATGGAACGATCCAAAACATTTTTGCGAAAAGAGCAAAAGATAAAAGTGTGTTTTCTTTAATTCCGTCAGGCATGCTGACATTGAACTGGAGTGGCGAATTTGGTTTTGATATCAAAGTGTATAAGGAGAGGAGCGTGCCAGAATGGAGTTAATCTACACAGATCCAAATGGTAAAGAACTTGGATATATCCTAAATGCAAATATTGATATGGAAATCGGAGAGGATGAAAAGAACTCCATAAATGATTTTGAAATTGAATTTAAACGGTCAGGTTGGGATGGAACGATTGAATTTGGAAGCCAACTGTATGTTCCTGATACGGAGTATGGTGGGATTGTACAGGAAATCTCGACAAGTACAAAGGCGAATAGCATTACCACAAAAGGGTATACGTGGCGTGGAATGATGACAAAGAAGATTATTCAGCCTGGAAGTGGACAGGACTATGCAACGGTAGAAGGCGAACTGAATACGATCGTAAAGCAGAAAGTGCAGGAGGCTTTCCCAGGGCTTTTTTACGGCGTGAGTGAAGATACCGGTGTAGAAGTAACGAATTATCAGTTCGATCGGTATTGCACACTTCATGAAGGACTCCGAAAAATGCTGCAGTCTGTTGGATATCGTATGGAAATTAAGTATATCCAGGGCGATAAATACGGAATGGGATACGTGCAGGTAAAAGCAGTGCCTATTGTAGATTATTCATCGGAATATGAATTTTCAAATGATCAGAATATGAACTTCAAAATGGATGATAACAGAAGAGGCGTTAATCATTTGATTTGTCTTGGAAAAGGAGAATTGAAAGATCGCCTGGTAATTCATCTGTATGTTGGCCAGAATGGGGAAATAGGACAGGAGCAGTATTTTAAAGGGACGGATGAAATTGTGGAAATCTACGACAGTTCAGGATCGGAACGAGATGATCTCCTGAAAAATGGGATAAAAAAACTGGAAGAATCAAAGAATAAAACGGAATATGATATGACTATGGAGAAAATCGAAGGAAACATGGATGTTGGAGATGTTGTAGGCGGACGAGATTATCTTACCGGTGCAAGCATGAAGAAACCAATCGGACGTAAGATTTGGACAATTTCAGAGGGTAAAGAAAAAATAGAATATAAATTGGAAGGAGAGTCTTAATGGATATCATCACAGGATATACAGGAAGTCCACATGTTACTGCTGAACAGGACAGAGATGTGAATATAGGAATTTTTGGAGCAGAATCATACGTTTTGCAAACTGGATCACGGTTAAAGGCTGAAGTGTCGTCAAATAATGAAATCAAGGTACGTGATGGAGTTATCATGCATCAAGGGTGTGCTGCATCAATCAAAAAGAATACATATGATTCACTAACGATTGCAAATGGGTCACAGGGAATGAAGAGAGTAGACCTTATCGTGGCACGATACAGCAGGGATCAGAACACAAAAGAAGAATCACTTGTGTTGAAAGTAATTCAAGGAACGCCAAAAGAAAGCGGTCCGGCAGTACCAGGATATACTACAGGAGATATCCAAGCTGGGGATTTGATTGCGGACATGCCGTTGTATCAGGTAACTCTTAATGGACTTAATATTACAGAAGTGAAGCAGCTGTTTGCGACACAGGATTCGATTGCTGAATTAAGTAGCAATTTAGTAAATATAAATTCCAAAATAACAACCACGAATGCGAATTTAACCAAAACTAACACTGTTTTAGAAAACAGAAAACCAATAATCGTTGATTCAACTGCGCAAGGAACAGTAAATTGGGATACCAATAGCTTTTTGAAAGCTGGCATTACATATGCCTTTATCATTATAGTTTCCTCCAATATCAGCAGTGAAAGCTATAAACAGGAAATCGCTTGTGCATTAAACAATGTAAATATGGGAAATAACGGAAACTATTACAAATTAGTTTCTACTTTTGCAGGAAAATGTAGCAAAGGCGATAAGCTTCATATTACTTCGTACAAAAATGGAGGCACATGGACTCTTTTTGCGACAAGAGCTATTTTTATACCAGTTAGCTAAAATAAGCCGTTGTTGCAATCATTACGAATGAGGCACTATCTGTACCGACGATATATACTCCACCATTATGCATAGCTATCGGAATAAGACACTCGAATTCGCCATAACCATTTGGTGTCATTCCTGACGGGACACTGCCGAGAGCCTGATCGTTTGCAAATTTTCCATCATCAGAAAATCTTATCGATCCAGCAACAAATACCATGTGACCTATTTTGCGGAATTTTAGCTTTTCTGAAAGATTATTTGCATTAGTCATATATTTCCAACCAGAATCGGCAGTTGCCGTTTTCAAATTGCTACTTAGTTCAGTACGCCAGTTGATATACTGAAAGCAAAAAAGGAGCAATGTATGGAAGCAAAAATAATGGATGTATTGCGAAGAATGCAACCGGTATTAGATGAAATACAACTACGTGAGCTGAAAGAAGTGTTGCAGATGACATTTACCGGATGCAG
>SKED01001237.1_pt1 | contig 23203 bp, 17 predicted proteins | sample 4826651 | NCBI WGS metagenome assembly SKED01 (sample SAMN11008818, study PRJNA524170) | human gut metagenome | biome: Human fecal sample; material: Feces; isolation source: fecal sample from pouch patient p19 | host: Homo sapiens | place: Israel: Tel-Aviv | collected 2016-06-28 | reverse complement strand
GGCTCGAACCGCTGACCCTCTGCTTGTAAGGCAGATGCTCTCCCAGCTGAGCTAAACTTCCACATAAATGGAGCGGCCGACGAGGCTCGAACTCGCTACCTCCACCTTGGCAAGGTGGCGCTCTACCAGATGAGCTACGGCCGCATACTCCATGTGGCGTCCCGGGGTGTTGCTCCCGGCGACGTCGATTATTATACCGCAAGCCGGGGCCGTTGTCAACACCCAATCTGCATTTTTTGCAATTTTTGGGGCAAAAGACCGACATTCGGCCCTGCATCGTGCAATTTGCAATTTCAGACATCTCTGCATCACGTCATCGGACGTCCGATGACTATTCAATTTCGTTCAGGTTCCGCCCCGCTGATGCGAAGAAAATTAATTTGCATTCCACACCGGGAACTATTATAATGGAGTGTGTCAATAGGTCGTACAAAAACGCTGCGCCCACCCCTTGCAGGCCGGCGCGCGTTTTTGTGCGCGGAGATGGAAATGTCAGCATAAAGGAGCATACACGATGTATAAGATCACTGAAAAGGTCGCGCTGAACCCCACCGTGACAAAGATGGTCATTGAAGCCCCGCTGATCGCCAAAAAGGCAAAGCCGGGTCAGTTCATCATTGTCCGCCCGTTTGAGGACAGCGAGCGCATCCCCCTCACGGTCGCCGGTTACGACCGCGAGGCCGGTACCGTGGAGATCATCTTCCAGATCGTCGGCGGCACCACCATGGAGCTGAACAGCCTGAACGTGGGCGACAGCGTCCACGACTTTGTGGGCCCGCTGGGCCGTGCCACCGAGGTGGAAGGCCTGAAGAAGGTGTGCGTGGTCGGCGGCGGCGTGGGCTGCGCCATTGCCCTGCCCATTGCCAAGGAACTGCACGATCAGGGCTGTGTGGTGCACAGCGTCATCGGCTTCCGCAGCAAGGATCTGCTGATCCTGGAGGACGAGTTCAAGGCCTGCAGCGACGAGCTGCGCATCATGACCGATGACGGCAGCTACGGCACCAAGGGTGTGGTCACCGCCGCACTGGACGAGCTGGTGGAAGCCGGCAACCAGTACGACCTGGTCATCACCATCGGCCCGCTGATCATGATGAAGTTCGTGGTCAAGACCTGCCAGAAGCACGGCCTGAAGAGCATCGTTTCCATGAACCCCATCATGATCGACGGCACCGGCATGTGCGGCGGCTGCCGCCTGACCGTGGGCGGCCAGACCAAGTTTGCCTGCGTGGACGGCCCCGACTTTGACGGCGACCTGGTGGACTTTGACGAGGCCATGGCCCGCGGCACCATGTACCGCCCGTTTGAGGCACACGCCCGTGAGGCAGCCTGCAATCTGTTCAAGACTCAGGAGGGAATGTAAGATGGCTTTCAATATGGATCCCAAAAAGTGCCCCATGCCCACCCAGGACCCCAACGTCCGCAACAAGAACTTCAAGGAAGTTGCTCTGGGCTACACCGAAGAAATGGCCATCAACGAGGCCAAGCGCTGCATCCACTGCAAGAACAAGCCCTGCCAGACCGGCTGCCCGGTGGGCATCGACATCCCGGAGTTCATCGCGCATGTGGCCGAGGGCGACTTTGAGGCCGCTTATCAGGTCATCAACCGCTCCTCTTCCCTGCCCGCTGTCTGCGGCCGTGTCTGCCCGCAGGAGAGCCAGTGCGAGGGCAAGTGCACCTGCGGCATCAAGAACGAGCCCGTGGGCATCGGCCGCCTGGAGCGCTTTGTGGCCGATTGGCACCGCGAGAACGTGCACACCGCACCCGTCGTTCCGGAGTGGAACGGCCACAAGGTGGCCATCATCGGTGCAGGCCCTGCCGGTCTGACCGCCGCAGGCGACCTGGCCAAGCTGGGCTATAAGGTCACCGTCTATGAGGCCCTGCATGTGGCCGGCGGCGTGCTGATGTACGGCATCCCCGAGTTCCGTCTGCCCAAGGCCATCGTGCAGCAGGAGATCGACGGCCTGAAGAAGATGGGCGTTGACTTTGAGTGCAACATGGTCATCGGCAAGGTGCTGACCATCGACGAGCTGATGGGCGAGTACGGCTACGAGGCCGTGTTCGTGGGCTCCGGTGCCGGCCTGCCCCGCTTCATGGGCATCCCCGGCGAGAGCCTGAAGGGCGTGTACTCCGCCAACGAGTTCCTGACCCGCTCCAATCTGATGAAGGCTTACCTGCCCACCAGCAAGACCCCCATCCGCACCGGCAAGAAGGTTGCCGTCGTGGGCGGCGGCAACGTGGCCATGGACGCTGCCCGCAGCGCCATGCGTCTGGGTGCCGAGACCGTGTACATCGTCTACCGCCGCGGCATGGCCGAGCTGCCTGCCCGTAAGGAAGAGGTCGAGCACGCCGAGGAAGAGGGCATCATCTTCAAGACCCTGTGCAACCCCGTGGAGATCCACGCCAACGACGAGGGCTTCGTCAAGTCCATCACCTGCATTGAGATGGAGCTGGGTGAGCCCGATGCTTCCGGCCGCCGCCGTCCCATTGAAAAGAAGGGCAGCGAGTTTGAGCTGGATGTGGATACCGTGATTATGAGCCTGGGCACCAGCCCGAACCCCCTGATCCGCTCCACCACTCCCGGCCTGGAGACCAACAAGCACGGCTGCATCGTCACCGAGGGCGACGAGGGCAAGACCAGCCGTGAGGGCGTGTACGCCGGCGGCGATGCCGTGACCGGTGCCGCCACCGTCATCAAGGCCATGGGTGCCGGTAAGGCAGCCGCCAAGGCCATGGACGAGTACATCCAGAATAAGTAACCGTGATTCCTGGCTCCCCTATTAGGAGAGCTCCGCAAGGCGCTGGCACAGCCAGACCGAAGCGGTGAGAGATTCAGCCGACATTCCATTGTGGAGTGTCGGCTTTTTTGTTGTATCCCACTCTTTATGCATCCTGCCCAAAAAACAGAGCAATATTTCGTCACTCAACCTTGGCGGAATCTGATTGATTTTGACTGAGATTTTGCTATAATAATGGGGCAAGGCGGTCATAACCCGCCAACGTCAATCAAAATCAATCAGATAAATCGAACAAGGGGGAATGTTCCCGATGCTGGCAGAAGAACGATTCAGCCTGATTTTGGATCTGCTGGCGCGGCAGCGCACCGCCACCGTACAGGAGCTGTGCGAAGCGTTGAACGCAAGCGAATCCACCATCCGGCGCGACCTGAACGAGCTGGACAAGCAGGGCAAACTGAACAAGGTGCACGGCGGGGCCACCCTGCCGGACAGCCCCTTCCGCACCGACGAGCCCACCATGGCCGCCAAGGAAGAGCTGGCCGTCAGTCAGAAGCAGAGCATCGCCCAGGCGGCGGCAGAACTGATCCTGCCGGAAGATTTCATCTATCTGGATGCAGGCTCCAGCACGCTGGCTCTGGCACGGGCGCTGAGCGGCCCGGCCCTGAACGCCAGCTATGTGACCACCGGCGTGGCCCACGCCCGCCTGCTGGCCCAGAAAGGCTGCCGGGTGTTCCTGCCCGGCGGGCTGCTGCGGCCCCAGACCGAGGCCATCATCGGGGCGGCTGCACTGACTGCCATCCAGCAGTACAATTTCACCAAAGCCTTCATGGGGGCCAACGGCGTGGCGCTGGATTCCGGCTTTACCACCCCAGATCCCGAGGAGGCCGCCGTCAAGGCTGCGGCTCTCCACCGGGCGCGGGAGACGTGGTTCCTGGTGGACGACACCAAATTCGCGCAGGTCTACCCCGCCGTCATCTGTGATCTGCACAGCGGTGCCATCCTGACGAACCGGTGCCCCAACCCCAAATACCGGCAATACACTCTGATAAAGGAGACCGAGGTATGATCTACACTGTTACATTCAATCCTGCCATCGATTATGTCGTCCGTCTCGACAGGCCCCTTGAGGTGGGCGAGGTGAACCGCGCCGCCGGGGAGGACTGCGTGCTGGGCGGCAAGGGCATCAATGTTTCCGGCGTGCTCCGGGAGCTGGGCTGTGAGAGCGTGGCTCTGGGCTTTGTGGCCGGTGAGACCGGTGCCTGGCTGGAGCGTGGTCTGGCCGCGCAGGGGCTCCGGACCGATTTCATCCATCTGGCCGAGGGCATGACCCGCATCAACGTCAAGATCAAGGCAGGCACCGAGACTGAGCTGAACGGCGCAGGCCCCAGCATCCCGGAAAGCGCCATGCAGCAGCTGGAAGCCCAGCTGGACACCCTGCAGCCTGACGACATCCTCATTCTGGCGGGCAGCATTCCCAAGAGCCTTTCCCAGAGCACCTACGAGCGGCTGCTGGCAGGGCTGGAGGGCCACGGCGTGCGGGCCGTGGTGGATGCCACCCAGGATCTGCTGGTCAACGTCCTCCCCTATCACCCCTTCCTGATCAAGCCCAACGATCACGAGCTGGGCGAGATCGTGGGCCGGGAGCTGAAAACGGACGAAGAGATCACCGCCGCTGCCCGCGCCCTGCAGGAAAAAGGTGCCCGGAACGTGCTGGTGAGCATGGCCGGAAACGGTGCCCTGCTGGTGGATGAGCACGGCGAGGTGCACCGCATCGGCTGCCCCAAGGGCAAGGTCGTGAACAGCGTGGGCGCAGGCGACAGCATGGTGGCCGGTTTTGTGGCAGGCTATCTGCAAAGCGGCAGCTATGAGCAGGCCCTCAGGCTGGGCACCGCCTGCGGCAGTGCCACCGCGTTCAGCCTTGGGCTGGCAACGAAAGAAAAGATTGCCGAACTGATGCAGGAAATTTGAAGCAGAGCCCTCTTTGCGGTCTGCGGCGCAGACCGCAGCTGAGAGGGTTGCACAGAGAGAGAAAGGAGAACCCTTATGCGCATTACGGAATTATTCACCGCAAAGTCCATCGAGCTGGATTCTGCGGCATCCAACCGGGACGAGATCCTCTCCCGGCTGGTAGAACTGCAGGCCACCCACGGCAACATCACCGACACAGAAGCCTACAAGAAGGCGCTCTACGCCCGGGAGGATGAGGCTTCCACCTACGTGGACAACGGCATCACCGTTCCCCACGCCAAGACGAATGTGGTCACCCGGCCCAGCCTGGCCGCCCTGCGTCTGAGCACCCCGGTGCAGTACAACGCCGAGGATGACGGCAAGACCGACCTGCTCTTTGCCATTGCAGCCCCCGAAAACGGCAGCCTGCATGTGGATATGCTGGCCCGCATGATGCAGATGCTGATGAACGAGGACTTTGTGGAAAAGCTGAAGGCCGCCAAGACCCCCGCCGAATTCCTTGCCCTCATCGACGCACAGGAGGAGGCCCAGTTCGGTGAGGAGAGCTTCACCCAGCAGGCCATCCCCCAGAGCGGCTACCGCATTCTGGCCGTGACCGCCTGCCCCAACGGCATTGCCCACACCTACATGGCTGCCGAGGCGCTGGCCAAGGCCGGTGACAAGCTGGGCCTGCCCACCAAGGTGGAGACCAACGGCTCCGACGGCGCCAAGAACGTGCTGACCCGCGCTGAGATCGAAGCCTGTGACGGCATCATCGTGGCTGCAGACAAAAATGTGGAGACCGCCCGCTTTGACGGCAAGCCCGTGCTGTTTGCCCGGGTGGATGACGGCATCCACAAGCCCGAGGAGCTGCTGAAAAAGGTGGCCCACGGTGAAGTTCCCGTTTATCACGCCAAGGGCGGTGCCGCCGCTGCCGAGGAGGAGACCTCCGGCGACAGCTTTGGCCGCAAGGTGTACAAGGACCTGATGAACGGCGTGTCTCACATGCTGCCCTTTGTGGTGGGCGGCGGCATTATGATCGCGCTGGCCTTCCTGCTGGACGATTACACCATCGACCCCTCCAACTTTGGCATGAACACTCCCATCGCCGCCTTCTTCAAGACGGTGGGCAGTGCCGCCTTTGGCTACATGCTTCCCATTCTGGCAGGCTTCATCGCCATGTCCATCGCCGACCGTCCCGGCCTGGCCGTGGGCTTTGCGGGCGGCGTGCTGGCCATGAACGGCACCAACTTTGCAGGCCTTGCCAACGGTGAGACCACCGGTATCTCCGGCGGCTTCCTGGCCGCTCTGCTGGCCGGTTTCGTGGCCGGTTATGTGGTCGAGTTCCTGAAGAAGATCACCGAAAAGCTCCCCGCCAGCCTGAACGGCATCCGCCCCATGCTGATCTACCCGCTGGGCGGCATCCTCATCATCGGTGCCGTGATGTGCGGCATCAACCCGGTCATGGGCATGATCAACACCGCCATGACCAACTGCCTCAACGCCATGGGCGGCACCTCCAAAGTCCTGCTGGGTGCCATCGTTGCCGGTATGATGAGCATTGACATGGGCGGCCCCTTCAACAAGGCAGCCTACGTCTTTGGCACTGCCGCACTGGCCTCCGGCAACTACGAGGTCATGGCTGCTGTCATGGTGGGCGGCATGGTTCCTCCCATCGCGATTGCCCTCTCCACCACCTTCTGCCCCAAGAAGTGGACCCCTGACGAGCGCCGCAACGGCATCGTGAACTACGTCATGGGCCTGTGCTTCGTCACCGAGGGTGCCATCCCCTACGCCGCCGCCGACCCGCTGCGCGTCCTGCCCAGCTGTGTGGCCGGTGCCGCGCTGGCCGGTGCCCTCTCCATGACCTTTGGCTGCGCCCTGCGCGCTCCCCACGGCGGCATCTTCGTGTTCCCCGTGGTCGATCATGCCCTGCTCTACTGCGTGGCTCTGGCCGCTGGCAGCGTGGTGGGTGCCGTGATCCTGAGCCTGCTCAAGAAGAACCGCACCGACGCGGCCTGATCTGCCATTTTCCTTCTTCCTTTACCATATAAAAAGGGCCCGTCTGCGCGCACCAAAATGCGGCAGACGGGCCCTTTCGTGTTTATCCCTTGATGATCCGGAGCAGGGTCTTGTCCAGCTGGATGGTGCGGTTCCAGGGGTTCAGGATGATGCCCTGGATCTCCGGCACCTGCAGTGCGGCATCCAACAGCTTTTCAAGCTCCACCAGAAAGGTAGACTGCACCGCTTCCGCGCCCTTCATCTCCTCTTCAAAGCTGGTAAAGGCATACCACCAGCTGGCCCCATCGGCCGTGCGGAGGGCCCGCAGCTGCATCTGCTCACTGGCCGGGTTCGGCTCCACCGCCACCACGACCTGTCCGTTTTCCCGCATCCGCCGCCGGATCACGGTCAGGGTATGCGCCAGCTGCTCCTGTGTAGGCTCCTGCTGTAACTGGCAGACTGCCTGTTCGATCTTTTCGTTGCCGTTCAGGCCCTCGTCCTTCTTCTGTGCCATAAGCTCTCCCATTCTTTTTGTTGTATTTTATGCTTGTATTATATCCGGACTTTACGAAAAATGGAAGCGCTGGCCAGAGATTCTTTCTTTTTTCGTCTGCTTTCGGGTGTTTTTTCAAAAATCAGTAGCCCCCGCCCCGAAAAAGTGTTACAATGTTTTCGTCTGGTATCATTTCAGAAACGACAGGACGCGCCGTTTTTCCGTGAGCCGTTTTTGTCGGAATGGGAGAGATAAGTCAATGAAACGAATCCTTCGTTCTGCCGTCAGTCTGCTGCTGTGCGCCGCCGTGGCGCTGGGCGGCACTGCCTGCGGCCGAAGCAAGCTGCCCACCACCATCACGATCTGGACCTACTACAACGGCGATCAGCTGGAATGCTTCAACCAGCTGGTGGAGCAGTTCAACTCCACCGTGGGCAAAGAGAAGAACATCCGGGTCGAAAGCTCCAGTCAGGGCAGCGTGAACGACCTGGAGACCAGCGTGCTGGCCGCCGCCGAGGGCAAGGTGGGTGCTGAGAAGCTGCCCAACATCGTCTCCTCCTATGCGGACACCGCCTTTACGCTGGATCAGATGGGCCTTGCCGTTGACCTGAGCCCCTACCTGACCGAAAAAGAGAAGTCCGCCTATATCGCCGGGTTTCTCGAAGAGGGTGACCTGATGAACAACGGGGAGCTCAAGGTCTTTCCCATAGCAAAATCCACCGAGCTGCTCTACCTGAATACCACCGACTTTGTCCCCTTTGCCAAGGCCACGGGCGTGACCTATGCGGATCTTTCCACCGTGGAGGGGCTGAACGAGGCCGCACACAAATACTACGACTGGACCGATGCCCAGACGGCTGCGCCTAACGACGGCAAGGCCCTGTATGGCCGCGACGCGCTGACCAATTACCTGCTCTGCGGCGCACAGGAACTGGGTACGACCATCTTTGATGCCGAGAACGGCGTGATGACCCTGCACTTTGACAAGCCGACCCTCCGCAAGCTGTGGGATAACTACTATGTCCCCTACATCAAGGGCTGGTGCAGTGCCAGCGGCAAGTTCCGCAGCGACGATATCAAGATCGGCAGCCTGCTGGCCTATGTCGGTTCCTCCTCCAGCGCTTCCTTCTTCCCCACCCAGGTGCTGACCAGCGACACCGAGAGCCACGGCATCGAGATGGCCGCGCTGCCCTGCCCCAGCTTTGCAGGCTGTGAGCCGGTGGCCGTCCAGCAGGGGGCCGGCATGGTAGTCATCCCGGGCACCGAGGACGAGATCAGCGCCTGCGTTGCCTTCCTGAAATGGTTCACCCAGCCGGAAAACAACCTGCAGTTCTCGGTGCAGTCCGGCTATATGCCCGTGACCTATGCCGCCAACAGCATGTCTGCCCTTGAGAACAGCGGCCTGACGGTCTCCGAGAGTATCCACAAGGTGCTGAGCCTGTCCATTGATGCCATCGATCGCAGCAAGCTCTACACCACCCATGCCTTCCCGGATGCCCTGCGCGCCCGCAATACCCTGCAGTACGCGCTGGAGGACCGTGTCACTGCCGACCGTGCCACGGTGCTGGAGCGGCTGGCTGCCGGGCAGACCCCCGAGGAAGCCGAAGCCGAGTTCCTGACCGATGCCTATTTTGATGCCTGGTACGACCAGACTCTGGCCGCTCTCAGCGCCTTTGCGGGCTGAGATGCCCTTGGAACAACCACAAAAGGAGAGACTCTCAGATGCAGAACCGCAAGCCGCACAGTCAGAAGGCCCCTCAGACGGGCCATTCTATCTTCGGCACCATCCTTTTCTCCCTGCTGGCTGTGCTGGCGGTGGAGTTCCTGCTGCTGACCTTTGCCGTCCACGTCACCCGGCTTGGCCCCCAGCTGAACCAGAACGCCGAGGATATCCTTGCCATGCAGGTGGACAACCGCAGCCGGTATCTTCAGTCCATCTTCCACGATGCACAGGAGCTGACCAGCCTTTCCGATACCATCAATGGCCTGACCCAGCAGCTGCTGGACGCGGGAGAGATCAGCCTGAGCACGCTGGACAGCAGCAGCGACGCGGCCTATCCCCTGCTGGAAGCCGCCGCGCCGGAGCTCATCAGCACCCTGCGCATCAAGTCGGTGACCGGCGTGTTTCTTATCCTGAACACCCATGATCTGGACAAGCGGAAGCAGGACAGCCTCATGCCCGCCATCTACCTGCGGGATCTCGACCCGGATGCCGCTCCCTCCCAGCGCAACGCCGACCTGACCTTTGTGCGGGCACCGGCCCAGCTGGTGCAGTCCCTCTCCATTGCCACGGACAACAGCTGGGCTCCCACCATCCGTTACCGGGCACTGGGAAACCGTGGCTTCCTTTATCCCCCTTTCCAGGCCGCCTATAAAGACGGAGCCAGCCTTGCCGCCTCCGATTATGGCCACTGGACCTCACAATCCTATCTGGTGCCCGGGGACACCCACGAGGCCATTGCCTACAGCCAGCCCCTGATCCTGCCGGACGGCACCGTTTACGGCGTGATCGGCGTGGAATTGCTGGCCGACTACCTGTGGGAGAACCTGCCCTGCTCTGAGCTACAGAACAACGGCACCTATTTTCTTGCCGTGACCGATACGGAGGAGCTCTCTGCCTCTGAACTGCAGCTGCGTCCGGTGCTCCGTTCCCACTGCGACGGGCAGCCGGGTTCTGCGGACGAAAGCCTTACGCTGCGCCTCCACAGTGCCCATACCCACTGCTACCTCTTCAGCAATGCCCTCTACATTGCTTCGGTCTCCCCCTTGAACCTCTACAGCCGGAACGCCCCTTTCTCGGGCAAGCACTGGCTTCTCGTGGGCTCCGTTCCCGCGGTGCAGCTCTTTGCTTTCGCCCAGCGGCTGCAGCAGCTGTTCTCCTTCATCATGCTGATCACGCTGGCCGTTGGCATTGTTTGCAGCTGGCTGATCAGCAGGCGGCTGGCCCGGCCCGTTGCCAAGCTCTCGGCTGAGGTAGCCGCTGCCGAAGCGGATTCCTCCGCCATCCCGCATCTTTCCGCCACCGGCATCAGGGAGCTGGATCAGTTTTCCTCCGCCTTTACCCAGCTGAGCAAGGACGTGCTGGACTCCTCCACCCGCTTTTTGCGCATTATGAAATTGGCCAGTGCGGAGCTGGGCGGCTATGAGCTGCGCGATGACAGCGTTTATGTGACCGACAACTTCTTCTCCATGCTGGGCCTTGCGCAGGAGCAGCCAGATCCGCTCACGCCAAAGGCTTTCCGCGCCCTGATGGGCACACTGGAGCAGCGGTGGTTCTACCGCCTGTCCCCGGCCAACAACAAGGTCTTTGCCATCCCCCAGCCCGACGGCAGCACCCACTACATCACCCTGCGTGTCACCCATATCCTGGGCGAAAGCGCCTCCGAGGTGGGTCTTGCTGAGGATATGACCACCACGGTGCTGGAGCAGCAGCGCATTGAGCACGAGCGCGATTACGACACCCTGACCGGCCTATACCGCCGCCGTGCCTTTGACCGCGCCTGTGAAGCGCTGTTCCAGCAGCCCGAAAAGCTGGGCTGTGCCGCCCTGCTGATGATGGATCTGGACAACCTCAAACAGATCAACGACACCTACGGCCACGACTGGGGCGACCAGTACATCCGCCAGACCGGCCAGTGCTTTGCGGCCAATACGCCCGCCAACACCATCTGCTCCCGCCTTTCGGGCGATGAATTCCTGATCTTCTTCTATGGCTACCAGGATCAGAAGCAGCTCCGCGCCCAGCTGGAGCTGCTGAGTGCCGCCCTGCAGCGCAGCGTGTCCATCCTGCCCAACGGCAAGCAGCTGCACATCAGCATCTCGGGCGGCATCGCCTGGTACCCCACGGACGGCCACGACCTGCTCACCCTGAAAAAATATGCCGACTTTGCCATGTATCAGGTCAAGCATTCCCACAAGGGCCGCATGTGTGATTTTGATATCGGCAGCTACCATCAGGAGGCATACGCCGCCCAGACCCAGCAGGACTTTGAGCGCCTGCTGCAGGAAGAGCTGGTGTCCTACCACTTCCAGCCCATCTACTCTGCCCGCAGCGGCCGGGTCGCAGCCTACGAGGCCCTCATGCGGGTCGATCTGCCTACCCTGCACTCCCCCGCTCAGGTCATGCAGCTGGCCCATGAGACAGGCCGCCTGTATGAGATCGAACGGATCACTGTGTTCCATTCCAGCGAGATCTTCCAGCGCATGCAGGCACAGGGCCTGCTCCAGAGCGATGCCCTGCTCTTCATCAACTCCATCGCCAATGTCAGCCTGACGGTTGAGGATGTGGAGGAATATGCTCAGCGCTACCCCGAGCTGCTCAAGCGGCTGGTGGTGGAGATCACCGAACAGGAAGATCTGGACCGCGCATGTCTGGAACGGAAGCGGAACGTTCCGGGCTTCTCCGGCTCCTTTGCGCTGGATGACTACGGCAGCGGCTACAGCAACGAGCTGAACCTGCTGGAACTCTCGCCCCGGTACATCAAGATCGACATTTCCATTGTACGCGGGATCGACACCGACCGTGATAAGCAGCAGATCGTCTCCAACATTGTGGCTTACGCCCACGCCCGCAGTATGCAACTCATCGCCGAGGGCATTGAGACCGAGGCCCAGCTGCGCACCGTCATCGGTCTGGGCGTGGACCTGCTGCAGGGCTATTACCTCAGCCGCCCCGCTGCAGTGCCTGCGCCCATTGCACCGGCAGCGCAGGCGGTGATCGACCAGCTCGAACACCAGCGGTTCAATCCTCTCGGTTTATGATCTTTCCGGCTCCCCTGCAGGGGAGCCTTTTGTGACCTCATTCAGAGAAAGGAGACACGATGAACCACGAATCCAGTTCCGCTCTCCCCGCCGCCATCCGGGTGCGGGGCGCGCGGGTGCACAACCTGAAAAACATCGACGTAGATGTGCCGCTCCACAAGATCGTCGGCATTGCGGGCGTGTCCGGTTCCGGCAAGTCCTCGCTGGCGCTGGGTGTCCTCTACGCCGAGGGCTCCCGCCGCTATCTGGAGGCCCTTTCCACCTATACCCGCCGCCGGATGACCCAGGCCGAAAAGGCGCAGGTGGACGAGATCCGCTATGTTCCCGCTGCACTGGCCCTCCACCAGCGGCCCGGCGTGCCCGGAATGCGCTCCACCTTTGGCACCATGACCGAGCTTTTGAACAGCCTGCGCCTGATGTTCTCCCGGCTGTCCCACTACCCCTGCCCCGCCTGCGGCTGCATGGTGCCGCCCAGCCTGAACATTGCGGCCGAGATCCCGCTCTACTGCCCCCGGTGCGGCGCACAGGTGCCGGTGCTGGGCGCGGAGCAGTTCGCCTTTAACAGCACCGGAGCCTGCCCCAGCTGCGAGGGCACCGGCATCGTGCGGGTGGTGGACGAATCCACTCTGGTGCCGGACGAGAGCCTTTCCATCAACGAGGGCGCGGTGCTGCCCTGGCAGACCCTGATGTGGTCGCTGATGAAGGAGATCGCCGAAAAGATGGGTGTGCGCACCAACGTCCCATTCCGGGAGCTGACCCCGGAAGAGCGTGACATGGTGTTCCACGGCCCCGCCAAAAAAGTGCACCTGCTCTACCAGAACAGCAAGACCGGCGCGGCGGGTGAAATGGATTTCACCTACTTCAACGCCGTTTATACCGTGGAGAACGCTCTTGCCAAGGTGACGGATGAAAAGGGCATGAAGCGGGTGGAGCGGTTCCTGAAGCAGGGCCCCTGCCCCGCGTGCGGCGGCTCCCGCCTGAACGCCGCGGCCCGGGCTCCCCGGCTGCGGGGCATCGGGCTGGCCGATGCCTGCCGCATGACGCTGGACACGCTGGTGCAGTGGGTGGAGGGGGTGCCCGCCTCCCTGCCCGTGGAGATGCGCCCCATGGCTGAAAGCATCTGCGAATCCTTTCAGGCCACCGCCGCCCGCCTGCTGGATCTGGGGCTGGGCTACCTCTCCCTTGACCGGGAGGCTGCCACCCTTTCCACAGGGGAGCGCCAGCGGGTGCAGCTGGCCCGCTCGGTGCGCAACCGCACCACCGGCGTGCTCTATGTGCTGGACGAGCCTTCCATCGGCCTGCACCCCTCCAACATCGAGGGCCTGCGGGGCGTGATGCATGACCTGATCGCAGACGGCAACTCCATTGTGCTGGTGGATCACGACACCGAGATCCTGCGGGATGCCGACTGGCTCATTGAGATGGGCCCCAGTGCCGGTGAAAATGGCGGCACCATCCTGACACAGGGCACTGTGGAGCAGGTGGCCCAAAGCCCGGCCTCCCGCATCGGGCCCTTCCTTGCCGACCTGCACACCCTCTCGGCCCGCACCCGCACCCCGGAGGCGGAGCTCTTTGCGCTGGGCACCATCACCCTGCGCACCCGGGCCATCCACACCGTCAAGCCGCTGGAAGTCCGGCTACCCAAGGGGCGGCTCATTGCGGTGACCGGCGTGTCCGGTTCCGGCAAGACCACGCTGGTGCTGGAAAGCCTGATCCCCGCGCTGGAGGCCGCCGCCAAGGGCGAAGCTCTGCCCGCCCATGTGGAAAGCATCACTGCACCGGGCATTGCGCAGGTCAAGCTCATTGACGCAACGCCCATCGGCATCAACGTGCGGTCCACGGTGGCCACCTATGCCAATGTCCACGATGAGCTGCGCAAGATCTACGCCCGCTCCCCCCTTGCCAGGGAGAAGGGCTACAAGGCGGGCGATTTTTCCTACAACACGGGCCGCCTGCGCTGCCCCGGCTGCGACGGTACCGGCACCATCAGCCTGGACATCCAGTTCCTGCCGGATGTGGAGATCACCTGCCCGGACTGCGGCGGCTCCCGCTACCAGAAGGATGCCGCCGCCCTCTACCGCACCCGGAAGGACGGCACCCAGGCCGAGAGCCTGCCCCGCCTGATGGAGATGAGCGTGGACGAAGCCCTTGCCGCCTGTGCCGACCTCAAGCTGGTGGCCAGCCGGCTGCAGACCCTTTCCAGCCTGGGGCTGGGCTACCTGACTCTGGGCGAGGCCACGCCCAGCCTTTCGGGCGGGGAGGCCCAGCGGCTCAAGCTCGCCAGCGAGATGGGCAAAGGGCAGGCCGACACCGTGTTTGTATTCGACGAGCCCACCATCGGGCTGCACCCGCTGGATGTGCGCACCCTGCTGGGCGTGTTCCAGCGTCTCATTGACAGCGGGGCCACTGTGGTGGTCATTGAGCACGATCTGGATGTGATCCGCAACGCCGACTATCTCGTGGATCTTGGCCCCGGCGGCGGCGAGAGCGGCGGACGCATCGTGGCCTGCGGCACACCGGAGCAGGTGGCCGCCGATCCCGCCAGCATCACCGGAAAATATCTGCACCTGTAACCAAAAGAGGGACCCCGCCCAACGGCGAGGTCCCTCTGACATTTTATGATAAATTTTAGGTATCCTGCAGTTCCCCGCGGCTGGCAGCCTTGAGGTAAGCAAAGATGAAGCCGTCCAGATCACCATCCATCACGGCATCGACATTGCCGGTCTCGTAGTTGGTACGGTGATCCTTGACCATGGTGTAGGGCATGAACACATAGCTGCGGATCTGGTGGCCCCAGGCGATCTCATTCTGCACGCCCTTGATGTCATCGATCTTGTCCATGTGCTGCTGCTTTGCGATCTGATAGAGCTTTGCCTTCAGCATTTCCATGGCGTAGTCACGGTTCTGGAACTGGCTGCGCTGGGTCTGGCAGCTGACCACGACGCCGGTGGGCTTGTGGATCAGACGGACAGCGGAAGAGGTCTTGTTGATGTGCTGGCCGCCGGCACCGGAGGAGCGGAACACCTGCATCTCGATATCCTCGGGGCGGATGTCCACCTGAATGGTGTTGTCCAGCTCAGGCATCACTTCCAGAGAGGCAAAGCTGGTCTGGCGGCGGGCGTTGGCATCAAAGGGGGACACGCGGACCAGACGGTGCACGCCGTTCTCGCTTTTCAGCAGACCGTAGGCGTTGGCACCCTTGACCATCATGGAAGCGCTCTTCATGCCGGCCTCATCGCCGTCCTGATAATCCAGCACCTCCACGGTCATGCCGTGTGCCTGTGCCCACTTGTTGTACATACGGTAGAGCATCTCGGCCCAGTCCTGCGCCTCGGTGCCGCCGGTACCGGCGTGGAAGGTCAGGATCGCGTTGCTGTGGTCGTACTCACCGTTCAGCATGGTCATCAGCTGCAGCTCGTCCACGGCCTTGCCCACGGCGTTCACGGCTTCCTCTGCCTCGGGCACCATATCGGGGTCGTACTCCTCGTCCAGCATCACCAGCATGGTCTCGGCATCATCGTACAGGCCCTGCAGCTTTTCAAAGCGGTTCAGCTTGCCCTTCAGGTCGCCCACTTCATCAAAGACCTTCTTGCTCAGCTCAGCGTCATCATAGAAGCCGGGGCGGCTCATGGTGTGCTCCAGCTCCTGCACGCGCTTGCGGGAAGCGTCGATGGCCAGCGCTTCCTCCAGGTCCTTCACAGCGGTGCCGTAATCGGCCAGCTGCACTTTCAGTTCGTCAGTAGTAATCATATTTTAAGAATCCCTCAAAAGATACAGTTTATACACAGATACTTCATTAGTATACCCAGAATCCATGATAAAGTAAAGAGGAAAAATACTCAACCTACTGGAATTTTGAAGATTTTTGCCTTTTCTTTTCTCTTTTAAGGGAGTATAATAAGTTCAACTAGCATACCGGGAGGATCTTATGCCCAAATATTATGGCTGCCCCTGTGAGGGCTGCGGCAAGCCGCTGACGCTGCAGGACGATATCGTTGTCTGCCCCGACTGCGGCGCGCCTTATCACCGCGATTGTTATGAAAAGCTCGGCCGCTGCATCCATGCTCCGGCCCACGCCGCCGGATACGAGTGGAAGTTCCCCTATCAGGAAAGTGAGCTGTGCACCTGCCCTGCCTGCGGCGAGCGCACCCTGCGCAGTGAATCTGTCTGCCGCTGCTGCGGTGCGGCCCTGCCCCCGGAGGGGGCACAGGAGCCCACAGACCGTGCCGATTCGGATGAGCACAGCGAGGAGTTTGATTACTCCACCTTTTACCGCCAGTTCCAGGAGACCGGAGCCCCGCAGGTAGACCCGCTGCGTCAGACCTATCAGGCCGCTTTTGGCAAGGAAGAGGTCATGGACGGCATCCCCTGCAAGGACTGGGCAGATTTTATCGGCCCGGCTTCCCCTGCCTACCTGAGCGCCTACTGCCGGATGCAGCTGTCCCACACCAAGACCTCCATGAGCTTTTCGGCCATGCTGTTCGGCCCGTTCTATTTCTTCTACCGCAAGGCGTGGAAGCCCGCGTTCGCCTTTCTGGCCGCCGAGCTGGTGCTGGCCCTGCCCACCTTCATTGACCTTTTGCAGGTCACGGACAGCAGCCTGGCCCCGGGGCTTTCCACCTCCACCCTGCTCACCCTTTCCCGGGTCTGCTCGGTGCTCAGCTTCCTGCTGATGATCGTGCGCGGCCTGTATGGCAAGTGGCTCTACCGCCAGAGTGCCGCCGAGAAGATCCGCCGCATCCGCGCGGAGTTCCCGGACGCGGCACAGCGCAAAGCCGTGCTCTGCGCGCAGGGCGGCACCAGCTGGGCCGCCGTGCTCGGCTGTCTGGTCCTGCTCATGGTCATCGGCAGCGCGTTCACCCTGCTGCTTGGCCCCAATGTGGATGCCCTGATCCATCTGGTCTACGGCTGAGCGTTCAGCCTGAAATGATATGATGAAGGAGTTCCGAACCATGAAAAAAGTTACGAAGGCTGTCATCCCTGCCGCTGGTCTGGGCACCCGTGTGCTGCCCGCCACCAAGGCCATGCCCAAGGGGATGCTCCCCATCGTGGATAAGCCCGCCATCCAGTATCTGGTGGAGGAAGCCGTCAAGTCCGGCATCACGGACATTCTGATCATTCTGGGCCGCAACCAAAGCATTATCGAGGATCACTTTGACCGCAGCCCCGAGCTGGAAGAAAAGCTGGCCGCCCCCGGCAAGGAAAAGATGCTGGAGGAGTGCCTGGGCATCTCGAACCTTGCCAACATCTTCTTTGTGCGCCAGAAGCAGACGCTGGGCCTGGGCCACGCCGTGAGCATGGCAAAGGCCTTTACCGGTGACGACCCGTTCGTGGTCATCTACGGCGACGACGTGATCTGGGGCGAGGACCCTGTCTGCGCCCAGCTCATCCGCGCCTATGAGGAGTTCGGCCGCCCGGCTGCCGGTGTCTCCGCTGTGCCCTGGGCTGATGTGAGCCGCTACTGCAGCCTGAAAACCACCCCCATCCACGACAACTATTTCTTTGTGGATGACATGATCGAGAAGCCCAAGAAGGGCCAGGAGTTCAGCAACTACTCCATTCTGGGCCGTGTGCTGCTGACCCCTGAGATCTACGATATCCTCGCCCACACCAAACCCGGTGCAGGCGGCGAGATCCAGCTGACCGATGCCATGGCCGAGTATGCCCGCAACTGCGGCGGCATGACCGCTGTGGAGTTCACCGGCACCCACTACGACATGGGCAACAAGCTCCGCGTGGTGGAGGCTCAGGTGGAGCTGGCATTGCAGCACCCCGAGATCGGCGAGGCTTTCCGTGCCTACCTGAAGGAGTTCTGCAAAACCCTGTAATATTCCGCTTCTTTTCCATGACCCAAGACCGCTCTGCCGCCGGGCAGGGCGGTCTTTTGCTGCAATAACCCCGGCAAGGAATTGGTTGATACAAAACAGTTCCTGCGGTATACTGGGCGTGAATGTTTTTTTATGTAAAGATCGTGTCAAAGAGAAAGCGAGGTTTTTTCATGGCAAATGCCGACCGCAGCGCGGAGCAGTTCCGCAAAATGACGGAGACCCCCATCCCGAAATTGATCCTGAGTCTGGCGGCTCCCACGATATTGAGCATGCTCATCACCAGCATCTACAATCTGGCCGACACCTTTTTTGTGGGCCAGATCTCCACCAGCGCATCCGGTGCGGTGGGCATTGTTTCCAGCCTGATGGCCATTATCCAGGCGCTGGGCTTTATGCTGGGCCACGGCTCCGGCAGCATCATCAGCCGCAGCCTGGGCAGCCAGAACACCGATGCCGCCACCCGGTTTGCTTCCACCAGCTTCTTCACAGCGCTGGTGTTTGGCGGCATCATCACAGCGGCGGGCCTGCTCACCCTGCCCGATTTTATGATGCTGCTGGGCAGCACCGAGACCATCCTGCCCCATGCCTGTGCCTACGCGCGGTACATCCTGCTGGCCGCTCCCATTATGATGTCCAGTCTGGTGATGAACAATATCCTGCGCTATGAGGGCAAGGCCAGCTTTGCCATGATCGGCCTGGTCACCGGCGGCCTGCTGAACATTGCGCTGGACCCGCTGTTCATCTTTGGGCTGGGCATGGGCACCGCCGGTGCGGGCCTTGCCACGGCCCTGAGCCAGACCATCAGCTTCTGCATCCTGCTGTCCATGTTCCTGCGGGGCAAAACGGTCAGCCAGTTCCGGATCACGGCAGTCACCCACAGCCCGGCGGAGTTCGGCACCATTCTGATGACCGGTATGCCCAGCTTTGGCCGTCAGGGCCTGAACAGCATTGGCGGAATGCTGCTGAACATCGCCGCCCGCGGCTATGGCGACGCTGCCGTGGCCGGTATGAGCATCGTTTCCCGCATCTTCATGTTCATTATCTCGGTGGCCATCGGCACCGGTCAGGGTTTTCAGCCGGTGGCAGGCTTCAACTATGGTGCCCAAAAGTACCGCCGGGTGCAGCAGGCCTGCCTGTTCACCATGGCAACCAGCTTCTGCTTTCTCTCTGTCATTCTCACCGCCTGCTGGTTCAATGCCGAGACCCTCATCCGCCTTTTCCGTGATGATCCCGAAGTCACCGCCGTGGCCCTGCCCGCCTTCCGCTACCAGTGCTTTGCCATGCTTCTGCAGCCCGTGATCGTGGCGGGCAACATGCTGTTCCAGTCCATCGGCAAATCGGGCCGGGCCACCTTTCTGGCCTGCTGCCGTCAGGGCGTGTTCTTTATTCCGCTCATCCTCACCCTGCCCCGGGCCTTTGGGCTGCTGGGTGTTGAAATCTGCCAGCCCATCGCCGATGTGCTGACCTTCTTTGTCACCGTGCCCTTCCTCTTCCCCTTCCTGCGTCAGCTGGTGCGGATGGACGAAGCCGAGGCTGCCGAGGTCTGAGCGACCCCTGTAACAAAACTGTAACCATGACCGGACGTTCGATTGCAATTGAACGTCCGGTTTATTCGTATTATAATCAGGATAGGAAAGTTAAATTCTGCCAAACCTGTGAGGTACGCTTATGAAACGTTCTGTTCTCCGCATCGGCTGTGCAGTGCTCAGCCTGTCTGCCGCGGCAGGGCTGCTGGCCTCCTGCTCCCTGCTGCCTCCGGCCTCGCCCCTGCCCGATTCCAAGCCCGCCCAGGCTGAGGAAGCGCCCGGCCCCGCTGCCGCTTCACTGGACGACGGCAAGCTGCGCATCCTGTACAGCAACGGCTCCAACGGCGGCAATACCGTGCTCTGCGGCAATACCGTGTTGTATCAGGCCGCCAGCAGTGAGACCGTGTATCTGGTGCCGGATACCCTGACCGGCACCGTGCGGTACTATCTGCGGCAGTGGTCAGCCCCCGGCACACCCACCGGGCGGGCAACCGCCCTGTGTGACCGCAGCGGCAAGGAGATCCTGACCTTTGACCGTGCCTACGATGCTGTCCTGACCGGCAGCCTGCTGGTCCTGACCGCACCGGAACAGATGGCCTATGCCCCCTACAACAACCACGCCGCAGGCGATTGCCGGGTGATCGACCTTGCCACGGGTGAGGAGCTGGCTGTGCCCGAAAACGCCTACGGATGCAGCATAGCAGGCAGCTATCTGGCCTTTGAAGTCTGCAACGTCCCGGCAGACTATGTGCAGGAAAACGAATGGGGCGATGATCTGACCGCCTACTGCGCCGTGCAGGTGCAGGATCGGCAGGGCGAGGTGGTCTATCAGGCAGAGCTGTCCGGCCTTTCCAGCTTCTATGCCAGCAGCAGCGACAGCTCCGCCCCCACCGACTGGCTGGTGGTGAGCCACTACAACGAGGATGGCACGACGGGTGCCGACAGCCTGTACAACCCCACCACCGGCGAGGAGCTGACCGGTTACCAGCAGTACACCGGTGCAGGCACGGTCAGCCTGTACAACGATGGCAGATATCAGCTGGTGGATCTGGTCAGCACGGAGCAAAGCGCCGTGCTCTGCGAATATGACCAGCCCATCCGGTATTATGTGCCCGGCGCAGCAGTCACGGAACCGGATGCCTCCACCCCCGAAATGGCGGGGCGGTATCTGTTCCACGACCTGCTCACCGGCGAGGAGAAAGACCTCTACGATGCCAATACGGATGATGCCACGTTGGCCATCTATGCCGTAGACGGCACCGTGCGGGTGTTCGACCTGCAGACCGGCGTTCTGCTGACCGATACCACCATCGACCCGGTGGAAAATCAGGTGCGTACCCATATTTACCCCGAGGGGAACGGCTGGGCCTGGGTCCAGCAGGATGACAATGACAACTATGACGCAACAGCCATCCACATCTGCGGGCCGGACGGCATCCACAAGACCCTCGACCCGGCCAAGCTGAATGAGACCTACAACTACTACTCGCCCCTGCTCTCCACTGAGGACGGCATCTACTTCTACGGCTGCTGCAACGGCCCCGGCAGCAGCTGGCTCTACGATGTTCTGGACAGCAACGGCGATGTGGTGGTAAGCGGTCTGCGCACTTGTGCCGGGTACTACGCCAACAGCGTCAATGGCCTGCCCGAGGGCGTGTTCGCCGCCGTCAAGGGCTTTGAGAGCGGCTGGATGGACCTGACCGGCCAGTGGCTCTACGCCGAGAGCATCTTCGCTTCCAGCAACGACGAAATGGACAACGGTTTCTTTTAAGGAGGTTTTTCCATGCGTACTGTCAAAATTTCCCGCCGCGCGTTCCTGACCGGTCTGGGTCTGGCATCCACGGCCGCCCTGCTCTCTGCCTGCAATACCGTACCTGCCTCCTCTCATTCGGGGGCGGCACCGTCTCAGCCGGATTCTGAGGCCCCTGCCTCCTCTGCCGCCAGTGAAATGCCCGCACAGCCCATCCTGAGCGTGGATGAATTCCCCATTACGGATGGCAGCACGGCCTGCATCCCGCTGATCGCACAGATCATGGCCGATACCACCGGGCTGGATCTGGAGACCGCCCGGAGCGCCGTGACCACCAACACCACGGCCCAGGCCTGGCGCAACCTGGGCCTGTACGGCAATAATTACGGCGATTCGGTCAAGCTTATCATTGCCTACGAAGCCCCGGAATCCGTCAAGGAGGAGCTGAAGGCAGACGGTGATCCGCTGGAGCAGAAGGCCATTGGCCGGGACGCGCTGGTGTTCATCGTCAACGAGGACAACCCTGTACAGAGCCTGACCCTGCAGCAGCTCAAGGATATCTACGCCGGAACGATCACCAACTGGAAAGATGTGGGCGGCAAGGATCAGGAGATCATTGCATTCCAGCGGCGGGCGGACTCCGGCAGCCAGACCCTGTTCCAGAAACTGCTGATCCAGGGCGGCCCGCTGATGGAGGCCCCCACCGAGCTGGCCCCCACCGCCATGGGTGAGCTGGTGGACAGCATTGCAGAGTATAACAACTCCGCCAACGCCATCGGTTTCTCGGTCTACTACTACATCGACCAGATGTACTCCAAGCCCGGTCTGCGGCTGCTGGCCGTGGATGGCGTGACCCCTTCCAACGAGACGATCGCCGACCAGAGCTACCCGCTGTGCAACGAATTCTATGCCGCCATCCTGCAGGATTCCTCTGCCGACAGCCCGGAGCGCCGGATCTACGAATGGCTCTCCACCGATGCAGGCCGCTCCTGCATTGAGCGCTCCGGCTATGTGGCCGTCCAGTAATTCCCAGAAAATTCGGCACATTTCATTGACTTTGCTCAAATCCTTTGCTAAACTTAAGAAAAGTTTGTCAGCTTTTTTCGTTTCACGATCTTGAGCAAAGGAGATGCCGCATCATGTCCCATCCTTCCGACACCCCGCACTCCGCCCACGTTGAGAGCCGCAGCCGCAAGGCACTGCGCAGCTACATCATTCAGGCCTCCACCCTGCTGGAGATCGTGCTGTCCGGGCTGGTGCTCATCGGCCTGCTGCTCAGCTTCATTCCTCTGCTCAAGTGGATGCCGGGCCTGCTGTTTGATGGCAACGATGTAGAGATCCGCGGCTTCCTTGAGCGGGCGCTGGACATTGTCATCGGCGTGGAGTTCATCAAGATGCTGGCCAAGCACAGCCCAGGCAGCAGCCTGGAAGTGCTGCTCTACGCCATTGCACGCCACATGGTGGTCGGCCACGAATCGGCTCTGGACAACCTCATCAGCGTGGGTGCCATTGCGTTGATCTTTGTCGTGCGCAAGTTCTTCTTTGTGCCGGCCTTTGGTGCCCACCTGCCGGACGGCCACCCGGCACCGGATCTTTCGCCCCGCCAGAGCGGCATCCCTGCCGATGAGGTTTTCTCCCGCCTGAAAGAGCGCGTCAGAACGGAGGTCTCCGAGGCCATTCCCGTCGAAGAAGAGACTTTTGACGAGTACGATTTTGAGCAGGCCGGCCCGGAGCCGAAATAACATAAGCAAAAATGCCCCGCAGCACTGCCGGAAAACCAGCAGACTGCGGGGCATTTTATGATGCTTTATTTTTTATTGTGCTTTCCGAAGCGGTACTCTTTGCCCTCGCGGATGCGCTGGATATTGGCGCGGTGCATATAGATCACCATACCGGACATAAAACCGGAGCCAATGGCGCACACCAGCATATCACCGGCGGCATAGCCCTGCAGGGAGCCGTAAATAATCGTCAGCACCGGGTAGAGTGCTGCCATGGCCACGCTGCCCAGCGACACCATGCCGGTGGGAATCAGGCACACCAGAAAGATAATGGCCAGAAACGGCAGCAGCACCGGCTGGATGGCCAGAATGGCACCAGCTGCCACCAGCACGCCCTTGCCGCCTTTGAACCCGAAGTACAGCGGGTACAGATGGCCCAGC
>SKED01001203.1_pt1 | contig 23735 bp, 14 predicted proteins | sample 4826651 | NCBI WGS metagenome assembly SKED01 (sample SAMN11008818, study PRJNA524170) | human gut metagenome | biome: Human fecal sample; material: Feces; isolation source: fecal sample from pouch patient p19 | host: Homo sapiens | place: Israel: Tel-Aviv | collected 2016-06-28 | reverse complement strand
TTCCTGGCCTCGATGTCGTGCTTCACCCTCAAGTCGACTCGCATAAAAAGCCTCCCATTTCTCATGTCCAAGAAATGGGAGGCAGTTCACGTAGTGCGCAGCGGGGGTTCTTTCATGTCCGAGGACGTCCGCGAAGGTCAGCCCTCAGATCCTGCGGTGGGAGACCTAGGCCTCGTTGTACACCGTCTTGAGCTTCAGCAGGTGCTGATAGCGGTCCATAGCGGCCTGCTCATTCTCCTTGAAGAGCTCCTCGGCGCGCTCGGGGAAGGAACGCGTCAGCGAAGCGTAACGGGCCTCGTTCATCAGGAACTCCTGATAACCGCCCGCGGGCTCCTTGGAATCGAGCGAGAACTTCTTGCCGGCAGCAGCCTCGGGGTTGAAGCGGAAGAGGTTCCAGTAACCGCACTCGACAGCCTTCTTCATCTCGGCCTGGCAGTTCTGCATGCCGCCCTTCTTGATGGAGTGCATCTCGCAGGGGCTGTAGCCGATGATGAGGGACGGGCCGTCGTAGGCCTCGGCCTCGTGAATGGCCTTGAGGGTCTGAGCCGGGTTGGCGCCCATGGCGACCTGCGCCACGTAGACGTAGCCGTAGCTCATGGCAATCTCGGCCAGAGACTTCTTCTTGGTCACCTTACCGGCAGCGGCGAACTGAGCGACCTGACCCAGGTTCGAGGCCTTGGAGGCCTGACCGCCGGTGTTGGAGTAGACCTCGGTGTCGAAGACGAAGACGTTGACGTTGTGGCCGGAAGCCAGGACGTGGTCCAGGCCACCGAAGCCGATGTCGTAGGCCCAGCCGTCGCCGCCGAAGATCCAGAAGGACTTCTTGGTGAGGTAAGCCTTGTCGGCGAGGATCGCCTTGGAGGCGTCGCAGCCGCACTTCTCGAGCTCGGCAACGTAGGCGGCGGCAGCGGTCTTAGAGGCCTCGGCGTCGTTGACGGAGTCGATCCAAGCCTGACCGGCGGCCTTGAGCTCGTCGGACGGACCGTCAGCGGCGATGATCTCCTGCGTAGCAGCGATCAGCTTCTTCTGAACGGCCTCGTAGCCAACGGCCATGCCCAGACCGTGCTCGGCATTGTCCTCGAACAGGGAGTTGTTCCACGCCGGGCCGTGACCGTCCTTGTCCTTGCAGTAAGGAGCGGTGGCAGCGGGGTTGCCCCAAATGGAGGAGCAGCCGGTGGCGTTGGAAATGAACATGCGGGCGCCGGCGACCTGGGTCACCAGACGTGCATAGGCGGTCTCGGCGCAGCCGGCGCAGGAGCCGGAGAACTCCAGGTAGGGCTGCTTAAACTGGCTGCCCTTGACGTTGGCCGCGATGAGCTCCTTCTTCTCGGAGACGTTCTCGACCATGTAGTCCCAAACGGGCTGCTGGTCCATCTCCTGCTCGGTGGGAACCATCTCGAGGGCGCCCTTGGGGCAAACCTTGACGCAGTTGGTGCAACCCATGCAGTCGAGCGGGGACACAGCCATGGTGAACTTCATGCCCTTGGCCTTGGGGCCCATGGCGTCGAGCGTGCGGGTAGCCTCGGGCGCGGCGGCAGCCTCGTCCTCGGTCATCGCGAACGGACGGATGGTGGCATGCGGACACACATAGGCGCACTGGTTGCACTGGATGCACTTGGTCTCGTCCCAGTGGGGAACGACCACGGCGACGCCGCGCTTCTCGTATGCGGAGGCGCCCAGCTCAAACTGGCCGTCGGCGCAATCGACGAAGGCGGAAACAGGCAGGCTGTCGCCGTCCATGCGATCGATGGGCTCGAGCAGGTTCTTGACCTGCTGGGCGATAGCGGACTTGGTCTCCTCGGAGAGCTCGACGGGAGCGGCATCCTCGGCGGTAGCCCAGTCGGCCGGAACCTCGAACTTACGGAAGGCGGTAGCGCCGGCATCGATGGCCTTGTGGTTGGCGTCGACGATAGCCTGGCCCTTCTTCATGTAGGACTTGGTAGCCGCGTCCTTCATGTACTGCAGGGCGTCCTCGGCGGGCAGGACCTTGGCCAGCGCGAAGAAGGCGGACTGGAGCACCGTGTTGGTGCGCTTGCCCATGCCGACCTTAGCGGCCAGGTCGATAGCGTCGATCAGGTAGACGTTGACGTTGTTGTTCGCGATGTAGCGCTTGGCCACGGCGGGCATGTGCTCGGCGAACTCCTCGTCGCTCCACTGGCAGTTGACCAGGAAGGTGCCGCCCGGCTTGACGTCGCGGACCATCTTGAAGCCCTTAACGATGTAGCTGGGGTTATGGCAGGCGACAAAGTCGGCCTTGGTCACGTAGTACGGCGAGCGAATCGGGGAATCACCAAAGCGCAGGTGCGAGACGGTGACGCCGCCGGTCTTCTTGGAGTCGTACTGGAAGTAGGCCTGGACGTACTTGTCGGTGTGGTCGCCGATGATCTTGATCGAGTTCTTGTTGGCGCCGACGGTACCGTCGCCACCCAGACCCCAGAACTTGCACTCGATGGTGCCGGGGGCTGCGGTGTTGGGCGCATCCTCGGCCTCGGGCAGGCTCAGGTTGGTCACGTCATCGACAATGCCGATGGTGAACTCGCGCTTGGGCTCGTCCTTCTTGAGCTCCTCGAAGACAGCAACCGCGGACGCGGGAGGCGTGTCCTTGCTGCCCAGGCCATAACGGCCGCCGACGACCTTGATGCCCGTCTTGCCGGCCTCGTAGAGAGCGGAGACGACGTCCTGGTAGAGCGGCTCGCCGATGGAACCCGGCTCCTTGGTACGGTCCATGACGGCGATCTTCTGGACGGTCTCGGGGAGAACGTCGACAAAGTGCTTGATGGAGAACGGACGGAACAGGCGAACCTTGACCAGGCCGACCTTCTCGCCGTGAGCGTTGAGGTAGTCGATGACTTCCTCGAGCACGTCGCAGAAGGAGCCCATGCACACGACGACGCGATCGGCATCGGGGGCGCCGTAGTAGTTGAACAGGCCGTAATCGGTGCCGAGCTTCTCGTTGATCTTCTTCATGTAGCCCTCGACGACGGCGGGAAGCTCGTCGTAGACCTTGTTGCAGGCCTCACGGTTCTGGAAGAAGATATCGCCGTTCTCGTGGCTACCGCGGGTGTGCGGGTGCTCAGGGTTGAGCGCGTGATCGCGGAAAGCCTGGACGGCGTCCATGTCGCACATCTCGGCCAGATCCTTGTAGTCCCACATGGCGACCTTCTGGATCTCGTGGCTGGTGCGGAAGCCGTCGAAGAAGTTAAGGAACGGGGTCTTACCCTCGATGGCGGCAAGGTGAGCCACCGGCGAGAGGTCCATGACCTCCTGGACGTTGCCCTCGGCGAGCATGGCGAAGCCGGTCTGACGACAGGCCATGACGTCGGAGTGATCGCCAAAAATGTTCAGGGCGTGGGAAGCGACGCAACGCGCGGAGACGTGGAAGACGCCCGGGAGCTGCTCGCCCGCGATCTTGTACATGTTCGGGATCATCAGGAGCAGACCCTGAGAAGCCGTGTAGGTGGTGGTCAGAGCACCGGCGCCCAGCGAACCGTGAACGGTACCGGCTGCACCTGCCTCGGACTCCATCTCGACGACCTTGACCGGGGTGCCGAAGATGTTCTTGCGACCCTGGGCCGCCCACTGGTCGACATGGTCGGCCATCGGGCTGGACGGCGTAATGGGATAGATTCCCGCTACCTCGGTGTACGCATACGAAACATATGCGGCCGCCTCGTTGCCGTCCATAGACTTAAACTTACGCGCCATATACCCCTCTCCTCTCATATAGGTATACAGGCCCCGGCGATCGCCGGGATGTTGGCGTGATGGGATTTACGCTGTTGCTTCCAATCATCTGGCAGGCAGGCTCAGCAGCAGGTACGTGGCGTGGAGAGAAGACATGCCGAGGCGAGGGACAGCTGATGCGCCCCACAGACCCGACCGCCCGTCTTGCACATGACCGAGCGCCGCAAAGGCCGCATGCCGGATGCTCCCGGGCACGCCCCGGCGATGGGAAGCGCCCGCAACGGAAATCCGCATGCGGGTTTATTGTACCCCGCCGTCAAGTGTAATTTCGGCAAATATAGGCGGGCGGTAAAGGTTTACCTCGGGTGACCGCCAAGGGCCAAAATGGCCCCTCCATCCCCGGGCGACCGACTCTGGAGCGCCAAGGAGTGTCCCCAGATGCCGGCAGAAAAAGAACGTCCCTATCTGCCGGCTAGAGGGCACCGAAGAGGATGGCGTAGGTAGTTGATTCGCCGAGCTTGAGCTCGTCGCCGGGATTGAGTTGGGCGGAACGGCCGGGCTCGACCTGAATGCAGACGCGCGTGGCCCCGTTTACCACCACGGTTCCGTTGGTGGACGACAAGTCCTCGACGTGCCAGATATTTTGAGCATCGCACCAGATATGGGCATGGCGGGCCGAGACATCGTCGCCGACGTCGGTAATATCGCCCTCACCAGTGGCCAGCGCGCCAATCTCAACACCCTGCTCACTCGGCTGAATCCAGCGCGGGGCGCTCACGACAAAACTGTTTTGCACGCGCAGCAAGCCCAAGGGGTGCGCCGGGGCGGGTTCGCGTTCGCCCGCGGTCATCGACATGCCAAGCGAACGCGGCGTGGAGGTGCCTCCGCCACAGGTCGCGTGCGCGTAGTCGATGGCATAGTTCACCGAGGAACGCACATCCGCCGAACAACCGACGGCGACAAACAACACCAGCACGGCCTCGGCGCGCTCGGCGGGCATGAGTTCCGCCGCCTGGGACAGGCGATCGAGCGCGTTGCGATAGAGATTCGTGTCCTGGTGGCACTCTTCGAGCGCGCGTACCATCGGTTCACCTGCAGGACCGCACACCATATTGATCACAGCCGTGGAGTCCATGGGATTTCGCTGGCGCAGGGCCAGTTGCGACATAATGCGCGCAGCCGAGGTACCGTATTCGGCAAAGTAGCGCTGCTGAAGCGTGCCGACCGGCGCGCGAACGATAAAGCGGGAAACCCAAGAGCGATCGGCGGCTCGGCTCTGCGGGCTGCGGCCGTCGGCGAGCGGACGGGACGAAAGCACCAAGCCGCACAGCTCGATATGGCTCAGATGCGCCGCGCGCTTAAAGATGTCAAACATGGCCCCGCATGGGGTGAGCTCAACTTGAGATGCCATGACCTAGGCCTCCTTAGTCGTAGAAATAGAATCGGACGATACTTCGACAGGTCCGCCAAAAGTACGGGCAGCTGCGGCTCCACCGGCAAGCGGAGTCGCCATCTGGGCTTTTGTGCGTCGTGGTGCCGAAACGGGAAGTTCAAAGGCAAAGCCCATCGCAAGCAAAAACCACGTAAGCGTATAGGTTGCAACCAGAGCGGCAACAAGGCCGCCCATCACGGCGCGTTGGGAAAATACGCTACATGCAGCCACAACCAGCACCGGAACCTCGCAGGCAGAAAGCGCAAGCACACCCTGCAGGAAGCCCGAGCGCCGATCGCGCGCAAGCGCCCCCGCGGCAACGCCGGCTATGCCTGGCAGCGCCAACGCCAGTGCGGCAATAATACCCGGTAGCGACCCAGACCACACGAGCGATCCCAAAGTCGCCGTCACGCGAGCGCCCGACGCCAGCAGCGCGGCCGAAACCACGATCACAGCCCAAACCACGCCACAGACGACCGTCGCGCCGACCATCAGCGCGCGACGAACCGCGCGGCCAGACGCATCCATGGGGCACGGCGTGAGCGGCTCGCCGCGGAGCGAACGGCCGACATTTTGCGCATAGTGGTCACAAAACGCTGAGAGCGCCGCCTCGACCGCCGCCGGCTCGGGACGATCTTTTTGATGGCTGGACAGACAGGCCATCACCACGTCGAACAGCTGGGCATCGACAAACGCCAGCGCATCGCGTAGCTCTTCGGAATCCGGCTCAAGCCCTAGCTGCTGGGCCTGCTCGGCCGCGGCGAGCGCCACATCGGGCTCACGACGAAGCAGCTGAGTCAAATCACAACCGGGCGCATGGGCACCAATGGGATAGTCGGGCCGCGTGTCCATCTTGAGACGGTAGGGGCTCGCGATGTCGCGCGTCTTTTTGCGCGAACCCGAGGTGCCCGAAGTGCTCGGCGCGGCTTCGTATGGCGCGACGCCGGCAATGAGCTCGTAAACCGTGCTTGCCGCGGCATAGACGTCGATCGCCGGCGACATACGCAAAGCGCGCAGATCGGGAATATCGTCGGTGAGCATCTCGGGCGGGGCATAGGCAACCGTCGCGCGACGCAGCGTGGCATAGCGCTCGGTAAAGGATGCCTTGCCGCCGGTACCGGCCACGGCCGACGCAGGCTCAAGCGCCAGCGACGAGCCAAAGTCGATCAGGCACAGGTCAAAGGTGCCCTCGGCAAGCTGCCGGTCAAGCGGTAGACGCGCCGTGCGCACCATAATATTAGCGGGCGAGATATCGCGATGGACAAAGCCCTCACCCACCAGGCTCATACGGCAGAGCAGATCGAACAGGTCGCGACCCAGACGCGCCGCCACAAGCGGCGACAGGCGTCCGGCATCGTCCACGGCGAGTCGCGAACGCAAGCGGGCGAGCGTCTCGCCCTCGACCCATTCCATGACAATTGCAGGCACACCATCAACCTCGCCCCAGCCATAGAGGCGGGGAAAGCCCTTAAGGCCCGAAAGGGCGCGATGGCATTCATATTCCTCGCGAAATGCCGCTTTGAACTTGGCGACCAGCGACTCATGGGCGGCATCGTCGTCAAACTCATCGCGCGTCGGCAAGATGAGCTGTTTGAGTGCTACGTCCTCGCCTTGGGCGTTGACAGCACGCGTCACGCGGCCGATACCGCCACGGCGCATGGTGGCATCGTCGGCAAACAGTATCGTAAAACGACGCAGATAGGCAGGCAGTTCGTCCTGACCGAGCGCAATGGCCGGCTCAAACCCGTCGACACGCGCCAGGCGCAGGCCGACCATGGGATCGCGACCGAGCGATTGTGGTGTGGTGGATGCAAGATCGGTCATCATAGGGCAAGCGCCGCCACGTTATTGTTGAAGTTACCGAGCGCGACGTCATCATCGCCGTAATGGCCGACCCATTGACATAGGTTGGTGTAACAGCCCCACAGATTGGCATACTGCTGATACCACCTTGACCGGGGCGAGAATGTCTGACGACCGAACTCGGCTCGAATGACAAACATCTCCCCGACCAGGCTGTCGCACGGCCTGGGATCTCCCGTAGAGTTATAGGTCGAGACCACGTCATTGGCACGAGAAACATAGCCGTCGAGCATGTTGTACTTGGTCACAAGCCAACTGTGAATGCTCTCTTCCTCAGCAGCGGAAAGGCCGCCGGAGTTTGCATCGTTGTCAGTGTTGCCGCCCGTCGAGCCGCCGTTTCCAGGCCCTCCGGTAGAGGAACCCGACCCAGAGCCGCCGCCCGAACTCGATGAATCCGAGCCGGAGCCAGAAGTATCCGAGCTACCGGGCTTTCCGGACTGCTGGGCGTCCTGCTCCTTTTGCTGCTCGACCTTATTCACCGTTGCCGCCACGCTATTGTTGGACAATCGATCGATGATCTTGGTGTTGGTGAGCACGATGGTTTTGCCATTGGCAAGCGTGACTTCGTTGTCCGGGGCCTCGGCGCCGTCCGCATCGTCGGTGCCAAACACAATATGCCCGACCACACTTGCCCAAGCATATCCAGTCGTGGTGCCCAGATCGCTTTTGACCTCATGCCCCACGCGCGGTTCGCGTGCGGCATGCGCCTGCATCATGGACGGCACGGTCATGCCATAGGCAGAAACGCCAGCTATGACCAGCACCAGCGAGCACGATAGCAGTGCGTACGCCCGCGGCGCCAAGCCCAGTCGGCGTCGTATGCGCACCGCGGCGCCGCGCTTTGTCTGAGTGCCACCGGGCCGCATGCGTTCTCCTCCAACAAAAACACGCCGCTCGGGAGCGGCGCATTCATTCGAATCCATATTTGAGTGTATCAGCGAACCAAAAAGGTTGCGCAACGAATGGACAAATTAAGGATGCGAGCGGAAGCATCCATGCGATAAGCGGATACGAAGCATCTTTGTTGCACAACAAACTCACAGTCGCACGGGGAAATTATGACTACCCCGTGCGTCGCGAGGAAAACATACGGCAGGAGCAGGCTCGCCACCTAAATCGCGCGGCGGGCCTCGATGGCGCGGCCAAGCGTAAGCTCGTCGGCATACTCCAAGTCGCCGCCCACGGGAAGGCCGCTTGCCAGACGCGACACCTCGACGCCCAACGGCTTGATGGTACGGGCCAGATAGCTCGCCGTGGTCTCGCCCTCAATATTGGGGTTGGTGGCGATGATGACCTCGTGGATGTCCTCGTGGCCCAAGCGTGCCAGCAGCTCTCGAATGTGCAGCTGCTCGGGGCCAATCTTGTCCATGGGACTGATCACGCCGCCCAATACGTGGTAGAGGCCGTGGTAGCTGCCCGTGCGCTCGATCGCCTGGACATCGCGCGGCTCGCCCACCACGCAAATGCGAGTGGTATCGCGCATCGGGTCCTGGCAGATGGAGCACTCGTCGGCCGTGGCGTAGTTAAAGCAGCGGCTGCAAAAGTGGACCTCCTGCTTGACCTCCAGGATGGCCTCGGCCAGGCGGCGCGCCTCCTCGGCGTCGGCCTCCAACAGGTAATAGGCGATGCGCTGGGCCGACTTGGGACCAATGCCCGGCAGACGGCCCAGCTCATCGAGCAGTTTTTGCAGACTGTGGTTGGCACTCATATATATGCGTGTCTTAGAACGGCATGCCCGGGATGTTGAGGCCGCCGGTGATGGCGCCCATCTGCTTGTTGGCGAGCTCGTTGACGCCGCGGACGGCCTCGTTGACGGCAGCCATGATCATATCCTGCAGCATATCGACGTCCTCGGGATCGAGCGCATCGGGATCGATGGTGAGGTTGACGAGCTCCATCTCGCCGTTAACGGTCACCTTGACCATGCCGCCGCCGGCAGAGGCGTCGACGGTCTGGGACTTGAGGTTCTCCTGCGCGGCGGCAAGCTGCTCCTGCATCTTGCGAGCCTGCTTCATCATCTGCTGCATGTTCATACCGGCCATGATGGCTCCTTTACGTGCGGCCGCACGCCGAGCTGCAAGGGCAGCCGGAGCACGGCGGGACTTTCAAACTCAAAAATCGTACCACGGCGCGCGGCGAGAGAGCGGGGCGGACGTGTTACCTCAGTCGATATACATGTCCTCCAATACAAACCGCACTCAAAGATTATGCAAGGTCGAATTATGCAAGGTTGCATAATATCGCACACTCAATCTAGTAGAGCCGAATCCGGCATTTCATGTGCGCCACTAAATAGCTAAATGCCGAACCGCTGCTCGAGGCGGCGCACATGGCGGCAGGGTATAATTTGATTGCCATAGATAGTAATTTGGAGGTGCCCCATGAATGCCCCCAACGCGCTCCAAAACATCCGCTCAAAACACCCCGTTGCATATGTGGTTCTCTATCTCTTTGTCGGCTGGGCATTGCTGGTTGTCATCACCCATGCCATAGCTTTTGGAGCAGAACTGCTGATAGCCAGCTCGGACCAGCCCGTCGTCAAATGGGAGACGACCGATGAGTGCACCGACGGAACCCGAACCGTCTACTACAACAGCCCGTCCCTCTATCAAGAGTTCAAGGTCAAGATAAAGGACTTCAAGATTGTCGATGCCGAGCTAGGCGTTTATTTGGCAATCGGAGCAACCATTAACGCCGAGCAAGTCGAGTACACGGACAGCCATGCGACGTATCGTATCGACCTCAGCATCCTAGGCCGACCGTCACGCACCTGTCTGCTCAAATGCGACATACGCGGCACCACACTACACATGTCCGAAATACAGATGCGCCCGGACAAGGGGTCCTCTTCTTGAGCAGTATACCCGCCTGCGCAGCTACTCCACCGGCTTGAAGATGGTGGCCTGGCCAAAGACGCTGCGGATGAGGGCCTTGGCCTCGTCCTCGGTCTGCGGGATGCTCGGGGCTGCGCCCTGATGGCCGAAGGGGCTGCCAGCACCGGGATTGGATTCCCAGGGAGCGGCGGGGACGTCGTCGTTTGCAGAGGCTGCGGGTGCCACAGCAGCGGCCTTGGTCGCGGACGCCGCACCCGGCACGTCGAACGGGGGCAGATCGTCCCCGCCGGCATCGGCAGCAAAACCACCGACCATAGCATCGTCGTAGGGCACCTGCTCGGATTCCCATGGCGCAGCCTGCGCAGGCGGCTGAGCCATGGGGACGGACGCGCGCTCGGGCGCTCGGGGCGCGGGCTCGGTCGGGAGCTTGCCCGTGGCAGGAGCACCGGCAGGGTTGTCGGAGCGCAGCCAAGGGGCCTTGGCCAGGTCGGATGACTTGGGCGCAGGCGCGGCAGCGGACTTGGGCGCGGGGATCGGAGCAGCCGGTTTGGGCGCAGCGGGTTCAGGCGCCGACGGGGTCGGTGCCGCTACCGGCGCCGCTTTTGGCTGCGTCGCGCTGGCGCTCGAGGATGCAGGGGGCACCGAGGACACGGGTTGCGGGTCCGCAGATACCGCAACCCGTGCAGATGGAGAATGCTCCTCATGTTGAGGAGCCGGCGCGCCACCCCCATCCAGGACATAGTCGACGGTACGACGACCGAAGACCGCGCAGACCGTCGGCAGGACCACCGACTGCGTATCGGCGCGACCGAGCATCTTGATGGCAAAAGTCGAACCCGCGGGGAACGAGACCGTGAGCTTGGAGCCGTCGTCGGCCGTGGCGCGGGCGTTGAGCAAAAGCCCTGCGTAGGAGGCCTGACGAGCCTTGACGCGCTCGACGACCTCGGCCCATTTGCGCTGGAGCTCGCCGGCGTCCTCAACCGCGGGGGTCTCGGCAGCACCGGCGGCGGCAACCTGGGCGGCGTTGTTGGGCTTGGACACCGACACGGTCGATGCAGCAGGCGCGGAAGCCGGAGCCGCAACGGGCTGAGGCGCGGGGGCCGGCGCAGGCTGAGGTGCAGGCGCTGCAGGCTTGGAAGCTGACACGGACGCAGGACGGGGCGCAGGCTGGGCAGCCGGAACAGCAGCTCCGCGGTCCCAAGGCATGCCACCCTGGCGCGCGGACGTAGCAGCAGGGGCAGCGGATGCCGCCGGAGCGGCAGCACGGGCGCCCGAAATGAGCGTCGGCTGTTGGGCAGCAGCGGGGACGGATGCTGCAGGCGCGGCGGCCTGAGCAGCAGCCACGCGCGCCGGCACGGCGGCATTGGCAACCATGGCCTCCAGGCGTGCCACGCGCTCGGCCAATGCCTCAATCGTTATATCAGCCTCGGGACGTGCCAGACGCGTGCAGGCAATCTCGAGCACCAGGCGCACGTCGCTCGCGCCCCTCATCTCCAGTGCGGCATCGTCAAGCACTGTCAGCACACGGGCCAGGCGGTCGGCAGGATGCTCGCCAAAGGCAGCGGCCTCGGCAGCAAGCACCTCGGCCTGCTCGGAGCCGCCCTCAAACAGCTCGGCACGGGCACCGGCAACGCAGGCAACGTACACGTCACGCACATGCGCCACCAGGTCGCGCGTCAGCTCCAGCAGGTCGTTTCCTTCCTCGACCTGCGCACGGATCAGTCCATATAGCTCGGCAACATCGCGATCGGCAATGGCGCGGGAAAACTCGCCCAGAATCTGGTCCGAAACCTCGCCTAAAAGCGAGCGGGCGTCGTCCGCATGCACAGAACCGTTGCCAAAGACGCTCAGCTGCTCCAGCGTGGACAACGCGTCGCGCATACCGCCCTTGGCATGGCGCGCCACAATGGCGAGTGCCTCGTCGTCGTAATCGAAGCCCTCCTGCTCGCACACGTAGGACAGGCGATGCTCGATATCCTCGTTGCCGATGCGGTGGAAATCGAAGCGCTGGCAGCGCGAGAGGATGGTCTCCAGAATCTTTTGCGGGTCGGTGGTGCACAGCACAAAGATCACGTGCGCCGGCGGCTCCTCAAGCGTCTTGAGCAGCGCGTTGAACGCCGCCGTCGTGAGCATGTGGACCTCGTCGATGATATAGATCTTGTACTTGCCGCGCACCGGGGCAAAGTTGACGGAGTTGATGATCTCCTCGCGCACATTGTCCACGCCCGTGCGAGAGGCGGCATCGAGCTCGTAGACATCGGGGTGGTTACCCTCGGCAATGAGCTCGCACTCCTCGCAAGTACCGTCGGGCATGCAGCCGCTTGCACCCTCGGCGCGCGCCGCCTCGGCATTGCGGCACAGCAGCGCCTTGGCCAGAATGCGCGCCATGGTGGTCTTGCCCGTGCCGCGCGGTCCGCAGAACAGGTAGGCGTGGGACAGGCGCCCCTCGGTGATGGCGTGCTCGAGCGTCGAGACGATATGCTGCTGGCCCACCACGGAGTCAAAGGTGAGCGGGCGATACTTTCGGTACAACGATTCCATGGGTGCTCCCCCGGGTATACTGAGTCTTGTTGCCGCGGCGGCCATGCGGTCGCACGGCATACTGCATTCCATAATAACCCGTACGGCGAGCCCGCCGCGATAGGAGTCCAAAGAGCATGGCAGACGCAGAGAGCAACCTCGTTCCCTCCGAAGCAGCCGACCAGGTCGAGGTCGCGCTCGAGGAGCAGGCCGCAGCCGACGACGGCATCCTGTACCTCAACGAGTACCAGTACGAAAACGACCTGGTCACCGACTTCGCCCGCCTGGTCGCCTCGCCCAGGCGTCGCGGCTCGCTGTATGTCGCCGCGGCAATTGCCGCGCTCATCGGCATCGGCATGTTGGTGGCCGGCGGCAACTGGATCAAGTTTGGCGTCGTCCTGATCGTATTCGGCGCTTTTTTGGCCTGGTGGAGCAAAAACCTGCACCACACCCTCGCCCGCGACTTTATCGACGCCGTCGAGGCCGACGAGTCCATGGGTGGCCGCTATCGCCGCGTCGCCGCCAACGAGGACGGCCTGATGGTTTGGGGCAAGAGCGGCAAGTCGCAGTTCTTCCCGTTTGAAAAGCTCGACCACGTGCTCGACGGCGAGCGCATCTTTGTGGCCATGTTCGCCGACCAGGGCGTGACGATTCCCAAGGACACCTTCGTCCGTGGCGATGCCGAGCAGTTCGGTCCCTTCCTCAAGGCCCGCATCAACAAAAAACTCCGCATCGAGACCAAGAAGAAGAAAATGAAGGCCGAGAAGGCCGCCGCCGAGGCCAAGCAGGGCGACAAGCCCCAGGAGACCAAGGGCAAGCAGCGCAAGCAGAAGAAGAACAAGAAGAAGCGCTAGGCCGGACGCAAGGTCCAGACCCCAGACGGAGCTTAAATTGAATGTCGCCCACCTGCGCGTGCTACACTAGCAGCATCTATGCCACCGCGAACGGCTCGGCTCAGCGCCCGCCACTCGCAAACGAACTTTAAACGCACGAGGGTTGGCCATGCCGCTTTTCTCGCAACATACCGCCCGGTTCTCGCCGGACGTTCCTTTGGAGGGCACCAGCTCTCGCGAGCTGCTCAAGCGGTACCAGCCGCTCGAGACACTTGCGACCGGCGGTTTTGGCTCCATCGAGATCTGCCGCGACACGCATCTGCGCCGCCGCGTCGCCATTAAGCGCATCCCCCTTATCAACGGTGCCGGCATGCCCGCCAGCGACATCATGGATGTCCTGCGCGAGGCGCACACTGCCGCTATGCTTCAACATCCCAACATCGTGCAGGTCATCGACTTTACGCACGACACAGCCTATGCCTACCTGGTTATGGAATATGTCGATGGCATGTCGCTGGCCGAGTTTTTGCACCGCGTGGACGGCCACTCACTTACCTTTGACGAGGCCGCGGCCATTGCCGATGCCCTGGGCCAGGCGCTCACCTTCGCCCATAGTAATGGCGTACTCCACCTGGACATTAAGCCCGCCAACGTGCTCATCGACCACTCGGGCAATGTAAAGCTCACCGACTTTGGCATGGCGCGACTGTCGTCCGCCGGTGGCTTTGGCGGCTCACGCGGCGGCACCATCGGCTACATGCCGCCCGAGCAGCTCGATATCGAGACCGGCACGGTCGACGAGCGCGCCGATGTCTTTGCCCTCGCCTGTGTGATCTACGAGGGCCTGTGCGGCAGCGCTCCCTTTATGGCGGCAACGCCCGCCGACTCGCTCGGCCGCATCATCGGCGGCGCCACCTATCCCAGCGAGCTGATACCACACTTTCCCCCGGGAGCCGAGGCCGCGCTCATGAGCGCGCTCTCCCCCATGCCGCAGGACCGCCCCAACAGCATCGAGGCATTTTGCGACCAGCTCCTTGCCGGTCTGGGCAGCGTGCGCGAAGGCCGTCGCAGCCTGGAGCAAATGGTTGGCGAACTTTCGGATGACGAGCAGGAGCTCGACGATATCGAGCCGTCGCACTACGAGGACGACGCCATCGAGGTCGACCCCGCACTCGGCTGGGCGGGCACGCGCTGGAGCCATGCGCGCGACTACACCATGCGCACTATCTCGGCGCTAACGTGCGGCACCTTTAGCTTTTTGCTGATGCAAACGGCCGGGGTCGCGGCGCTTCCCGGCCTGGTCATTGCGGCCATCGCGATCGGAGCGGCGGCTGGCCTGGCCCCCCAAATTGGCTCGGCCATCTCGGCTGTGGGCTTTTTGGTGCTCATGGCCAACGCCACCATGCAGGCACAGGGCATCCTGTCGATGCTGCCCATCGCGGTGATCTTTGCCGCCGCCATGTCCGGTTGGTGGATCGCCTGGGGTCGCACCGAGACTGCCGCGAGCGCCGCGCTCACCTGTGCACTCGCGCTTGGCTGTCTGACCGGCAATACCTTCCTGGCAGCTGGGGTCGCCGCCGGCGTCGCGTCATTTTGGCTCGGCCCGGCAAGCGCCGCCGCGGCAACGGGCATTGGCGCGCTTTTTGCCCGTCTGGCCACGGTCGCGCTTTCAGCCGGAGGCGTGCTGGGGCTCGGTAACGTTGCCGCAGCGCTGGGAGACCCGCTCCTTTGGGCTGCCTTTGTGCTGGTCGCGGCAACTGCCGCAGCGTCATCTGCACTGCTCAATGCCCATGCCAAGCGTGCCGATCAGGGCTCAAACCTTGCCGCAATCGCCGCCATCGCTGTCACCGGCATAGGCTGCGCAGCGGCGTCCTGTCTTGCACACCATATGGAAATTGCCGGCCTTGCAGCCGCGGTCGTCGCCAAGGCGGCGGTTGCGGGAACCCTATCCTCTATAATCGTTGGGATATGCCTATATTTGCTCGGATACCAAAGAACCTATACGGAGAGTGATCTTTCGTGAACTTCCTGAACATCTTCGAGGACCACGTGGCCGGCATCTTCGGTGCCACCCGTGCCCCGTTCTCCTTTAAGAAGCTTGCCAAGCAGGCCGCTCGCGACATGGAGGATCAGACTCTGGTGATCAACGGCGTCAACACGGCGCCGGCACTCTATACCATCCTTATCGCCGCCGACGACGATCCCATGCTCGCCCCGTTCTACCCCGAGCTTTCGCGCGAGGTCCGCGAGTTTGTGAAGGCGCAGGCCGAAAAGCGCCGCTATGTCTTTGTCGGCGAGCCCCTCGTGCGCTTTATGATCGATCCGCAGCTGCGCGCCGGCAAGTTCTCGGTCTTTGCCGAGAACGTCGATGCCCCCACGCTCGGCCGCCTGTACGAAGAAGAGCGCGCCTATCAAAACGGCCTGGGCCAGAACAACTCCGCGGCAAGCCGTGCCGCCAGCGCCCCGCGCGCCGGTCAGCAGCAGTTTGCTGCCCCGCAGCAGCAGCGCCCCGCCGCCATGCCCCAGCAGCAGCCGACGCCTCGCGCCGCTGCTCCCGACCCGGTTGCCGTGGCAGACCCCTTCGCGCCTAGCGTCCCCGACCCCGCCGCCGCACCCATCCCGGTGCCGCAGACCGTCTCGCGCGACGCGCTTGCCGGCATGGGCGGAGCCGCCGCGACCGGTGCCGCCGTGGGCCTAGGCGCCGCAGCCGGCATCGCCTCCAACATGGCGAGCACTCGCGCCCCGCAGCGCCCGCTCGCCCAGCTCGTCGACGTCGTGAGCGGCGAGAGCCATAGCATCACCTCCGCACAGGTGACCATCGGTCGCGAGCGCTCGGTTTCCGACATTGCCCTGCGCGACCCCAACGTGTCGCGCCGCCACGCCCAGCTCACCTTTACGGGCTCGGATTGGTCGATCGAGGACCTCAATTCCACCAACGGCACGCTCGTCAACAACCGCCGCATTACGCGCTGCCCGCTGCGCAACGGCGATCTGCTGACGTTTGGCCTGAGCACCTTTGAATTTAGGGGATAGTCGCTTATGAACATCGATATCGTCCTTTTTGCAGGCCGCATCGTCCTGGTCGCCCTGCTCTATATCTTCCTGTTCGCCGTCATGAAGACCGGCGTTGGACTTGTGCGCGGGCAGCGCCGCGACTCGGCTATCTGGACGATTGATGTGGACAAGGGTCCGCGCGGTATCCGCGGCATCCACGTAGACATGCTCGGCCCCGTCATCGTCGGTCGCTCGCCATCTTCGGACATCTGCATCAACGAACCGTTCGTCTCGGCCTCACATGCGCGCTTTTCGCTGCAGGGCCCGGCGCTCATCATCGAGGACCTCAACTCGCTTAACGGCACGCTCGTCAACGGCCGCCAGCTTGTTGAGCCCGCAACGCTGCGCGAGGGCGACGAAGTCCAGATTGGCGACGTGGTCATGAAGGTGAACCGTCGATGATCGACGAGGAGAACAAGTCCGCAACTATGACCGAGGCACCGGCCGCCGCCACAGCTGCGCCGGCCCACGCCGCTCCGGCGGGCTCCGCACCCGTGGAGCCCGAGGACACCGTGTTCTCCCTGCCTCTTTCGCATGTAACGCATGATATTTCGGATCTCGCCGATAACGAGGACGAAGAGGATGCCGTAGCGGCGCCCATCGGCGCACATGCTGCGGAACAGCCCACAGCGCCCGAAGCAACCCCGGCGCCGGCTCACTTTGCAGAGCCCGTCGCCGCGGCAATCAACGAGAGCGCTGCGGTGTTTGCGGCACCCGAGCCCGCCGCGCCGGCGTTTCCCATAGCCCCGGCATCCGAGGTTGCGCCCGCGTCTACGCCGGCGCCCGAGCCTATAGACGTCAGCCCGCAAGATGACGAGTCGACCGCCCGCGTGTCCGAGGAGCCCGACTCCCCGGACACCGGCGATTCCGAATCAAACGCCGAGACCGACACCGTCTCTCCCGGTGACACTGCCGAGATCGACGTTGCCGCCGTTGAGGCCAAGCTCAAAGACCCCGGCTCGACCATGAGCTTTGAGCCCCTGACCGAGGAACGCATCGAGACCGACTCGACCTATGATGCCGGCACCACCACGCAACTCATGTGGGGCGCCCGCTCTGACGTTGGCTGCGTGCGCCCGCACAACGAGGATTCCTACCTGGTGCAGTCGCCGCTCTTTTGCGTATGCGACGGCATGGGTGGTCACGCTGCCGGCGAGGTGGCCTCTTCTATCGCTGTCGAGACCATCGCCAAAACAGCTCCTCAGTCTGCCGACGCCGCACGCCTGGCGGCAGCCGTCGAGGCCGCCAACGCCGCCGTAATCGAGGCTGCCTTGAATGGCCTGGGCAAGCCCGGCATGGGCTGCACAGCCACTTGCGCCTATATCGAAAACGACACGCTCGCCATCGCCCACGTGGGTGACTCTCGCGCCTACCTGCTCCACGAGGGCACGCTCATCCGCGTGACCCGCGACCACTCCTACGTGGAGGAGCTCGTGGACGCCGGCGAGATCACGGCAGATGAGGCTCGCGTCCACCCCAACCGTTCGGTCATCACCCGCGCGCTGGGCTCGGACCCCGCTATGTATGCCGACCACTTCACTCTGCATATCGAGGAAGGCGACCGTCTGATCCTGTGCTCCGACGGCCTTTCGAGCATGATTCCCGATAGCGATATCGAGAACATCGCCACGCAGTCCTCAACCGCGCAAATCTGCGTCGACAACCTAGTGGACGCGGCGCTTGCCGCCGGCGGCCACGACAACGTGACCGTAGTAGTCGTTGACCTGGTTGACGATGGCGTTATGCGCGAGGCGCAGCGTGTGCGTCGCCGCAACATTACTATCGCCGCCATCCTGGCCCTCGTCTTTGTGCTGGCAGCTGGCATCTGGGCCTACACGGGTGTCACCGGCTCGTACTACCTGGGTACCTACCAGGGCAATGTCGCCGTCTGGCGCGGCCTGCCCGGCAAGCCGCTCGGACTCAAGCTCCACTGGCTCGAAAGCGAAACCAGCATCAAGCTATCCGACCTGCCCGAAGACACGCAAAACCGCCTCAAGGCGGGTATTCCGCAAACAAGTGTCGACGATGCGCAGGACACGATATCCAAGTACCGCCACCAGATCGACGAGGAGCAGACCCGCCAGGTGATCGACGCGCAAACGATTCGCGACAACACCAATCAGGGATCGACCTCCGAATCAGATTCCGAGAAAACCGCCGAACAGTCCGCCGAGGCCGAAGCCTCCGATAAGAATTAGAAAGGGAGTGCCGCTTATGAGTCGCCGCAACACCGAGCTGCTCTTGCTCATCGCCTCGGCGTTCCCCGTCATCCTGCTGTATGCGATGTACGTCCTCACCGCGGGCGCCGCCATCTCCTTTGAGACGCTCGCCGTACCGATCGGCCTCTTTGCCGCCTTTGCCGCGGCCCACATTGCCGTGCGCATCTTGGCGCCCGGTGCCGACCCCGCCATCCTACCCATCGTATTTATACTTTCGGGCATCGGCATCACGTTCGTGACGCGTCTCGCCCCCGCTCTCGCCATCTCGCAGCTCATCATCCTGTTTGTCTCGGTGGCGCTCATGGTGGGAACGCTCGCACTGGTCAAAAACCTCGACGTGGTCATGCGCTACAAGTACACCTTTGGCATCATCGGCATCATCCTGCTGATGCTGCCTATCTTTATCGGCACCACGATCTCGGGCTCCAAGCTGTGGATTCGCATCGCGGGCTTTACCATCCAGCCCGGCGAGTTCGCCAAGGTCTTTATCGTCCTGTTCCTGGCCGGATACCTGGCCGAGAACCGCGAGCTGCTCTCCATCTCCAACCGCAAGATCCTGGGCTTTAAGATCCCTCGCCTGCGACTGCTGCTGCCGCTGTTTGCCGTGTGGGGTGTGTGCCTGCTCGTCGTCGTCTTCGAACGCGACCTGGGTTCGGCCGTGCTGTTCTACACCATCTTCTTGCTGATGCTCTACGTTGCCACGGGGCGCTTTTCATATGTCGTTATCGGCCTTGCGCTCTTAGCCGTCGGAGCCGTAGGCGCCTACAAGTTCCTGTCTCACGTTCAGGTGCGTTTCCAGGTTTGGGTCAATCCGTTTAAGGACGCCCAGGGCCAGGGCTACCAGATCGTCCAGTCGCTCTTCTCGCTCGCCGACGGCGGTCTGGTCGGTGTTGGCATCGGCAACGGCATGGCCAACAACATCCCTGTCGTCGAGTCCGACTTTATCTTCTCGGCTATCGGCGAGGAGATGGGCCTTTTGGGCGGCGGCGCCGTGCTCATCCTGTTTATGCTCTTTGCCGTGCGTGGCCTCACCACGGCTGCCCGCGCTAAATCCGACCTCGCCGCCTTTAGTGCCACGGGCCTTACGGCAGCCATCAGCTTCCAGGCCTTCTTGATCGTTGGCGGCGTAACCCGCCTGATCCCGCTGACCGGCGTCACCCTACCCTTTATGAGCCAGGGCGGCTCCTCTCTGCTGGCGAGCTTTATCATCGTCGCGCTCCTGCTGCGCGCCGGTGACGAGGCGACCGGACGCGAGGCCGAGCTTACCGGCACCGGCACCATGGCCGCCATCACCGATGATCAGGTCGCATCTGCCGCCGCCCCGACGGGCACGCGCTTTGCCACCTCGTCTTCCTACGGCAGCGGCAGCCATTCCGTCGGCTCGCGCATGCGCCGTCGCCTGCTCGACACGCCTGAATCCGGTGTGCTCGGCCGCGTTGCGCTCGCCAACCGTCTAACCCGTGCGGTGCTCGCCTTTACGGCGCTGTTCGCCATCCTTATCGGGAACCTCACCTATGTCCAGGTCATTAAGGCCAAGGACTATCAGGACATGCCGACCAACAACCACACCATCGCCCGCTCCAAGTACATCCAGCGCGGCTCCATCATCACGTCCGACGGCGTGACGCTGGCCGAGTCGCTGCAGCAGGAGGACGGCACCTACGTACGCTCCTACCCCAACGGTAACCTGGCAGCGCACGTGGTTGGCTACGTGAGCCAGCAGTATGGCACCACCGCCATCGAGAGCGTCATGAACGACACGCTCACCGGCTCTAAGGATTACTCCAGCTGGAACAACGCCATCGCGTCGCTCGCGGGCCAGACCCAGCCGGGCAACACCGCCAAGCTCACCATCGACTCGCGCATCCAGACGGCTGCTGAGCAGGCGCTCAAGGGCTTTAAGGGCGCTGTAGTGGTCATCGACCCGCGTACCGGCGCGGTGCTCGCATGTGCCAGCTCGCCCACCTACGACAACACCAACATCGATGCCCTGCTGCAGACGGGCGGCGGCGAGGACGGCTCCATGTACAATCGCGCCATGGACGCGCTGTACACGCCGGGCTCAACGTTTAAGGTCGTTACGCTTTCCGCGGCACTCGAGACCGGTACCGCCAGCCTTACCAGCACCTACCAGGCGCCCAGCTCCATGGACATCGGCAACGCACCGGTCACCAACTATGCCAACGAGAGCTACGGCACCATCAGCCTGCAGCAGGCCTTTGCCGTGTCCTCCAACGTCGTCTTTGGCCAGGTGGCAAACGAAGTTGGCGCAAACACGCTCGTGCAGTTTGCCAACGCCTTTGGCTACGGCCAAAAGCTCGGCCAGGACCTGACCTCCGCGGCCTCCATCATGGCCGACCCGTCGCTCATGACCGAGTGGGAGACCGCCTGGGCCGGCGCCGGCCAGCCTGTCGGCATGGACCACACGCCCGGCCCGCAGACCACCGTCATGCAGAACGCCGTGATTGCCGCCGCCATCGCTAACAGCGGCGTGGTCATGGACCCGTACTTTGTAGCCCAGGTACTCGCCCCGGACGGAACCGTGGTCAAGACCATGCAGTCCCGCTCGCTTGGTCAGGCCGTCAGCTCCGCCACGGCCGACCAGGTCAAGCAGGCCATGCTTGCCGTCGTCCAGTCCGGCACCGGCACCGATGCCCAGATCCCCGGCGTCAAGGTCGCCGGCAAGACCGGCTCGGCCGAGATTGGCGGCACCAACGTCAATTCGATGTTCGTTGGCTTTGCACCTTACGATTCACCCACAGTCGCCATCTCGGTGGCCTTAGAGGATTACGACAAGCATGACGTCAAGGCCGCCAAGATCGCCGGCATCGTCCTGACCGCGGCGCTTGCCGCACAGGGAGCGTGATGCCCATGATCGAATCGGACACCCGAGGCGCGCCGCGGCCGAAGAGTTAGCGGCAACGCGCCACACGGCCCCAGCGGCCACATCGTAGGTACTACACACATCGTTGAGCGAATAGTTATGTTAGGAGCAGGAATGGAACAGAGGGTCCTCGGGGGAAGATACCTCCTCAAGGATAAGGTGGGGACAGGCGGCATGGCGACCGTCTACCGTGCACAGGACCAGGTCCTCGACCGCACGGTAGCCGTCAAGATTATGCTGCCGCAGTATGCTGGCGACGCAACCTTCGCCGCACGCTTTAAGCAGGAGGCCCAGGCAGCAGCCGGTCTCTCCTCCCCCTATATCGTGGGCGTCTACGATTGGGGCAAGGACGGCGACACCTATTACATCGTCATGGAGTACCTGCGCGGCACCGACCTTAAGAGCGGCATCAAGAGCCACGGCGCCCTCGACCCCAAGAAGGTCGCCCAGATCGGCTCGCAGATTAGCTCCGCGCTTTCGGTCGCCCACAAGCACGAGATCATCCACCGCGACATTAAGCCGCAGAACATCATGGTGCTGCCCGACGGCAACATCAAGGTGATGGACTTTGGCATCGCGCGCGCCAAGAACAGCCACCTCACGCAAGACAACAACGTGCTGGGAACCGCCCACTACGTCAGCCCCGAGCAGACCCGCGGTCAGGACCTCGGCCCCACCTCGGATATCTACTCGCTGGGCGTCGTGATGTACGAGTGCGCCACCGGCCGCGTTCCCTTTGACGGTGACGACGCCATCTCGGTCGCACTCAAACAGGTCAACGAGCTGCCTATTCCGCCGAGCCAGATCAACTCCGGTGTCGACGCCGACCTTGAGCGCATCATCCTCAAGTGCATGGAGAAGGACCCGGCAAACCGCTTCCAGACCGCCGACGAGCTGCGTCAGGTGCTCAACAGCTACCTGTCGGGCCGTGCCGTCAACGTCTCGGAGCCCACGCGCATCATCGGTGCCCCCGGTGAGCTGGGCGCCACCAAGACTCGCGAGCTTTCCGATCAGACGCGCGCCATGGTGCGTCCCGTCTCGGGCGTGAGCGGCCAAAATACCGCCCGTAGCTCGGTTTCGGGCTCCACCGGCTCCTACGAGGTCGAAAAGCCCAAATCCAACAAGAACAAGATCATCGCCGCCGTGGTGGCAGCCGTTGCCGTCATCGGCATCGTGGTGGCCTTTGCCACAGGACTCTTTGGCGGCGAGCAGGTCACCGTGCCCGATGTGCTGGGCAAGGACCAGCAGACTGCCGTCGAGCTGATCAAGGAAGCCGGCCTCGAGGTCGGCACCATCGACCAAAGCTACAACGACGATGTCGACGAGGGCAAGGTCGCCGAGCAGACGCCCAACGGCAACACCAAGAAGGCCAAGGGAACCAAGGTGAACCTGGTAATCTCCAAGGGCCCCAAGCCCTCCGAGAAGGTTGAGGTTCCCCAGCTTGTCGGCCTGACCAAAGACCAGGCCGAGGCCGCGCTGGCAAGCGTTGGCCTGAAGGGCAACGCCTCCGAGGAGGCCAATGAGGCCGATGAGGGCCAGGTCTTTGAGCAGGGCACCGGAGCCGGTAAGGAAGTCGAGAAAGGCACGACCATCTCGTACAAGGTCTCGGGCGGCCCGGATACCACGTCCGTCCCCGACCTGACCGACATGACCGAGGCCCAGGCGCGCAACGCCCTCGATATGGCAGGCTTTGGCGTCGACGTGAGCTACCAGGAGAACGACTCGGTTACCGAGGGCACCGTGATCAGCTGGAACCCCAGCGGCAAGCAGAAGCCCGGCGCCACGATTACCGTCGTCATTGCCAAGAAGTCCGGCAAGGCCAGTGTTCCGGGCAACCTGTACGGCAAGAGCATCTCCGCCGCCGTCACCGCGCTCAACAACGCCGGTTTCTATAACATCGGCTTCTGTGACCAGAACGGCAATCCCGTAAGCGGTAACGAGGATGCCACCGTTACGGGCGTCTCCCCCACCGGCAAGCAGTCCACCGACAGCACGATTACGCTAACAGTCGCACTTTCTGGCTCGGGCTCTGACTCTGGCTCGGGCACGGGTGACGATTCCGGTACGAACAACTAGTCGCCACCCCACCGCTCATCACGGCTTTCGCCGCAAACATATTCGCTCACAGGCGCCCGCTTGCTCCCCCAGCAAGCGGGCGCCTCGTTTTTGACATGGCATGAACCAGAAGAGCCCGGCACCGTAGCGGTACCGGGCTCGATATTCCTCTGGTGCCCCCGGGCGGATTCGAAAACTCCCCCCGCGGGGAAATTGGTGACGCGGGTGTCGACGGCTCGAATCCTGCCCTTAGACCAGAAGAGCCCGGCACCGTAGCGGTACCGGGCTCGATATTCCTCTGGTGCCCCCGGGCGGATTCGAACCGTCGACACCCGCTTTAGGAGAGCGGTGCTCTAT
>SKED01001196.1_pt1 | contig 23944 bp, 18 predicted proteins | sample 4826651 | NCBI WGS metagenome assembly SKED01 (sample SAMN11008818, study PRJNA524170) | human gut metagenome | biome: Human fecal sample; material: Feces; isolation source: fecal sample from pouch patient p19 | host: Homo sapiens | place: Israel: Tel-Aviv | collected 2016-06-28 | reverse complement strand
AGCCCAAAGGGGCACGAACTATGTCGTCGTCTCCACCCTAATGATAGCAGAAATCCGTTTTCGTTCACAGTGGTGCCGCAAGGCGTGATGGTTTAGAGAAGGGGCGCGCCAAAGGCGCAGGATGGATATGCCCCGCAGGGGCATTCTTCTACGTAGCGGATAACGTACTATTGGCTGGGATCGTCTCACATATGTGGCATGAGATCCTTCGGCTCAGTCCCCACTTGTTCCGGCGGGGGCTTTTCACACATAGAGTGTTTTCGTCCGCTCAGGATGACGATACGCGAGGGCGGAAGGGCTCTCATCGGATTGGGCGTATGGATGGGGAATTCATATTTCCCATTGCTGCATTTCTATGAACCTGCTAGAGTATAGCTATACAATGATTTCGTCATTCAGGAAGGAGACTCTTTATGGAGCTGATGAACCGGATCCGAGAGCGTGTCGTGGCGTGGCAGAAGAAGCGGGTGCGGACGGTCGTATTTCCTTTGGCGGGGAAGCTCTGTGCTGTGGAGACGGTAGAAGGAAAACGACTGGGACAGTGGCAGGCGGACTACGATGGTGATACGCTAAATTTGAAAGAGTGTTTCCTCTCACTGAAGGCTGCCGGACTTCGGGGTAAGAAGCTCTGGCTTTTGGTGAATGCGGACTCCCTTCGATGGAGCAGGAAAAGATATCCGCAGATGACGGAGGAGGAATTTGCTGAATCGATGGAGTGGGAGGCAGATCGCGTCTTTCACACCGAGGAAGCGATCGCCATGGGGCATCGTGTGCTCTCTCATGATGAAGAGGGCTGGGAAGCGCTCTTGCATGCATTGCCGCGTGTGGATCTCGGGGCTTGGGAGATGGGAGCGCATGAGGCGGGGTTTACCATCACCCGTGCATTTCCTGTGACGGATATTCCTTTGCAAGAGGGACCGCACTTTATTCTATATATGCGTCACCGTTCGGCGATGCTTCTTTTCCGTAGGGGGGATCTCTGGGAGAGCCGCATCCTGCATCTGGCAGATGAGGGCAAGGTTTCGCTGTTCATAGAGCGGCAGATGGATCTGTATGGGCTCTCTTCTCTTCCATGTTTTCTGGTTCCGCTGGAGAGCTGTGGGACTAAGGAGCGGACAGCATGGCTTTCTTACCTGGAAAAGGAGCTGACTCTTCTTGCGGCAGAAGGGACAGAGGACGAGGGGAGCAAGGCAGTCACGCTCGAAACGGAGCATCTGGAGGAAGGCGGATACTGGGATGATGCTATGCGTGTGGTGCTTGCCGTAAGTCATGCGGGGACGGCATTGCCTCTTCTTATGGGAGAGCGTCCTTTTCTGACGGAGGAGAATCGAAAGCTTCGCATCGCGCAGGGAGCGTGTGCGCTCGGCGCAGCCTTTTTCCTCTTTTCCTGTGCATCCTTTCTTTCGGCTTATCGGGAGGATAAGGCGCAGCTGGCGGAGAATGAGGCGCTGACTCCATTGAAAGTGAAGAGGGCGGAGATGAAAAAGGCGAGTGAGGAGGAAGAAGCTCTGCTTGCGATGCTAAAGGAAGAGGAGGCCAAAGATCCGCACTGGGAGCAGCGTCTGGTATTGCTTGCCGATGGTATGCCGCAAGGTGTTGTGCTATCGGAGATCTCTGCAGAGGGAGAGGATGTCCTTTTGAAAGGGACATCGCAGAAGGCGTCCGATCTTTCGAATTTTACAAGTCATCTCACGAGGGCGTGGGGCGGCCTCACGGAGCTGAAGAGTCGGAAAAAGAATGCGCGCACGGGGCTCTTTGAGTTTACCGTCCGCTGGAAAAAGGAAACGACGAGGAAGTCGCCGTAGGTATTGTTTTTATCAATAATGGCAGAAGACGGAGGTGTGGACAAAAGTGATTTGCACATGCGCGAAGTCTTTTTTTGAAAATGGTCATATAGGCTGGCTGCAACTGATAGGTGCCTTTTGTGTGGCAGGATACCATGCAGGGATCCCAGACTTGGGAAGCAAGGTGGATTGTGCCGGGACATTTACATTGAATGGACGAATGAAAAAGTGTATCCTCTCGATCAGACATCCGCAGCGATATCTTATCGAGAGTACATGTCTGGACGTATATCATTTGAATACATTATCTTACTGCGATTGGCGGAAGGTATGCGGTTCAATATTCAAAAAAACGCGATGACTGAAATCGCGCTTTTTTATTGCACAAACCCGCTCTAAGACGGTATAATAATAAATAACTGTAGGCTGAGAGAGTATGGCTTTGTGGTATCCGGGACGCTATGTCAGAGAAGATCTTGAGAGTGTGTCTGGTACTCGCAGTTCAACTTCTGTAGTGAAACTGATTTCCTATAAGGAGGGCATGATGATGAAAATGAAAAGACTGGTGGTCTGTGCACTGGCGGCGGCGATGATCGGTGCAGGCGCATTGACGCAGGTATCGGCTTTCAATCTGGGCAGTGTCCTTGGCGGTGTGGTCAAGGTCGGCGGTATTGCGATACTGGTCGATAAATATGGCGCTTCTATCAATAGCGCGATCAATTCGGTCATGATGAAAGAAGGCGCCGGCACGAATTACGCCACGAAGGTGGTGCCGATCGTCAGCATTGGAAATAAAGGATATATCGGGGCCGCGCAGGTCATCGGCGATGCCGATCAGGTAGAGAAGGTGAAGGCGGTCGGGCAGCTGGAGATCAGCTGGAATGACAAGCTGTTCCGTATCAAGGGGCTCATCCCGATGGATAGTGTGAATCCGACCTCGTTCTCCCGTGTGCAGGGCGTTGGCGTATCGGCAGTGATCGATGTTCGGGTGTGATGGGCGCTGGAAAAGACCGGGAGACCAAGCGGCTGATGGATGGGAGGACCTGTTTTTGCATAGTCCTTCGGATATAGCCGGTCTTCATGAGAAGAAGCGGGCACCTGAACCATGAACTTTTACTATTTGATTATTTTCGGAGGAATATATGAGAAAAGCATTACTGGCAGCAGGATTGGCTGCATTGATGGCGATGCCTGTCATGGCAGAGGATGTGGCAACGCTGGCGGAAAAGATCGACCGTGTAGATGAAGTCCTCTATGGTTCGGTGCAGAGCGGGTCTCTCATCGGCCGTGCGGATCAGGCCGATAATGTGATCTACGGTGTGGGGAATACATCGGCCAGTGGACTTGATCATCGTATCGACAATCTGTATGCGGATGTGGTGAGAAATGACAACGATCGCACCCCGGCGATTTCGAACCGCATGAATGCGATGGAATACTATCTGACGGATGAGATCAGCACGGATAATCTGACGGTCCGCATGGATAATCTGGAAAAAGCGGTGCTGGGCGAAGCGAAGAAGGGGGCTTTGGATGAACGTATGCAGAGCCTGGAGCAGGCAGTCTATGGAGACCAGCACTATGAAATGAAGACGGTCCAGCTGCCGGCGGATACGGTTTTCAAAGTGGCACTGAATGATGATGTGGGCAGCAAGACGAGCCAGGTCGGAGATCCAGTCTCCTTCACGGTACAGGAAGATGTTCTGGTCGGTGATGTGCTGGTGCTGCCTCGCGGCACACAGGGCAGTGGCGTGGTAACGGAAGTCAGCCGCCCGAAAAGCTTTGGTCGCAGCGGCAAGGTCGATGTCTCCTTCGATCAGGTATTCTCTGTGGATGACGAAGCGATCCCGACTGTGCTGGGACCGGAAGCCAAGGAAAAGCTGAAAATGGAAGCAGCGGCTGTCGGTGCCTCCGCCATCGGCGCGCTGGCTCTGGGACCGATCGGTCTTGTGGGCGGGCTCTTTGTCAAAGGTAAGGATGCTGTGCTTCCCGCTGGCAGCGAGCTCTATATCCAGACGGCACAGCCTGTCACGACGAAGGGGCTGGTGCTCCGTGAAGGCGCGCCGCACATCGTCCTTAGAAAGCATGTCGCGCGCACAGCTTCTGCTGCTGCGGCAACTGCGGCAGAGGATAATCAGGTGACGGCTGCGCCGGAGACCGCAGCTCCTGTGCCAAAGGCAGAAATCAGTGACAGCGCCAAAGCGGAACTGGAAGCAGCCCGTGAAAAGGATTCTACAGTAAAGGAAACGGCAGACTCCGCCAAGACCGATAATGAGGCAGCTTCTGTCGTGATCATGAGAAATGAATAATCATAACTGGAAAAAGGCGGTGCTTCTTTCTGCTCTTCTGCTGCCTTCGCTGGCTGCTGAAGCGGCGGAGGCACCTGTTTCCCCAAAGCTGCCGCCAGAGGATACCACCCATGTGGAGTATTCCGTCAGCGAGGGTGTACTGCGGCCTTCCTATGACGGGGAGGAGACACGGGAAACGGCCAAAAAGGATAAAGACAGGAAAAAGAATAAGGAAACGGCGGATACCGGGATTTCCAAAGAGCATCCGGCTACGGTCGTGGCTGATAAAATGAGCTACAATGATACCACGGGAGAGGTGGCAGCTTTCGGGCGCGTAGAGATCAAGCACATGATGGATACCTACCAGACCGAGTATGTCTATGGAAATACGATCTCTCAAAAGTATGTCGTCCCGGGGGAGCTCGTCTGGAAGAATCCGACGACGGATCTCAAGGCGGCGCGCGCTGACTATGACGCGAAGGCCGCTGTCGGACATTTTGAAAAGGTGTCCGGCTGGGACAGCGGGACGTACTATTTTCAGGGCGAAAGCGGTACATATGACAAGAATGCCAATCATATAGTGATCGAGCATGGCTACTTCACGACGAAGCATGCGGTGGCGAAGGTGCCGGACTATCGCATCGAAGCGGACTCCATCGATATTTATCCGGGGGATAAGTATATCGCGCATAATGTGAGACTCATGGCGAAGAATACGGTGCTTGTGACGCTTTCGACGTACAAGGGTTCCCTTCAGAAGAAGCGGGTTAGCCCGTTCACACTGATTCCACGTCCGATGTTTGACAGCGACAATGGTTTCGGACTGCATAACCGGATCGAGATCCCGCTCGATGCGGATATGAATCTGACGGCGTATATGGAAAACCGCTGGTACACGAAGGCAGGATACAAACCGGATGTAGGTGTGCGCTATCAGACGCCGGTTGGCGGCTTGAATTTCCACTATGCCGAAGAGGAAAGCAGCACGAATGATGATGGCGGCATCTGGGTCAAGAAAAGGCCGTCGCTGGAATTTAACTCGAAGCATTTTTACCTCGGGGGCTCTCGCTTCTACGTGGGCGCGAAGGGGGAAATCGGTTACTGGGAAGAAGACGGGGTCAAAGGACAGCACAAGAGCTACGACGCTTATATTTCCAGTGATCCATGGAAGCTCGGGAAATTCATGCGCTTTTCCTGGCGTGCCGGCTATATGAGAGACTACTACAGCTATAACGGCGGGAACATCCGTAAAAACACCTATTACAGCATGGGGCTTTCCGGCGGTTATCGCAGCGTGCAGGGCTGGATTTATTATACGGATCGTGAAATCAATGGCTTTACGCCCTATCGCTACGACTCGTACACCAGTGATAAGCCGCTCGACTTTGGCGTGCGCGTGCAGCCGACGAAGAATGATGCTTTCAGTCTGGCATGGACGGTCGATACCAAGTATGGCCGCCTGAACCATCGCTACTGGACCTACTACCGCGACCTGCATTCCTTCTATGCCTGGATCCGCTACGATGATATCGAAAGGGAAACCCAGTTCATGCTGATGCCGAAAGATTTTAGATTCTAGGGAAATGCTGATTCGCTCGGACAATGATCGGATCTGTATTTCCCTGCCGGCTGGTGAGCCTGTATCGGTCACTTTTTTCGGAGGTGCTCCATGGATAAAAAATGGGCACTGCCGCTGGGGCTTGCCCTTGTGGCTCTTCTGATCCTCTGGGGATCGCTGGGGATGGGGACAGCGTCGAAGCTGTTTCCTGAAAAACCAAAGGCGATGCCTCCCGTGGTTGCATCGGAAGGGGCTTCTTCCTCTTCGATGCTTCCGCAGGAAGAGAGCCGCCGCGTCTATGATGCATCATCCTATATCAGGGGAAAGCCGCTTGCTGACCCCTTCCATATGGAGGCGATGACGGAAAAGACGATGCCTGTGGAAACGGCAGGCGTTTCTTTGCCTTCTTCTGCGCCTCGCACGGCGAATTCCTCTGCCGGATCGGCAAAAGAGAAAAGGTCGTACGCATCTGATGTGCCGCGTCTCATGGGTGTCATGTCATTTGGCAGTGAGAAGCGAGCGGTCATAGAGGTCCATGGGGTGACGTACACGGTCAAAGAAGGAGAGCAGGCAGGACTATGGAATGTTTCCAGCATACAGGGAAAAACGGTCACACTCGCCGGTGCTTCCGGCGTTCTCACACTCAGCACCCGCTGATAAGAACGGCGGGGGCTGTTTTTTGCTGTGCATTTTTGCTTTGCACAGGTATTTCTGCCCGGGCGCTGGATCTGGATACCAGCGCACATGAGACGATGACCGAAGAGCTTTCCTCCCGCGATCTCCGGATGCCGGAGAAAAAGCCGGATGAGGCCATTGTACAGGTGGCGCCAGCCCCGGAGGAGAAGAAGGTCAGCCTGCATGTGAGCGACGCTCCTGTGGCAGAGGTACTGCGGGGACTCGCGGAGATGACGGGAGAGAATGTCATTTTCTCTTCTCACGTGAAGGAGCGGGTCACGGCCAGTCTGGATGATGTGACGCCGGAAGAAGCGATGACATCCATCATGGCGGCCTGTGGACTTGCCGGGCGGAAAGAGGGGAGTACGCTTATTATTTTTTCCGCCGTAACGGAGAAAGAGTCCGGCATCTTTGCGAAGTCATACCGCCTTTCCTATGCGAATGCCAAGGAAGCTGCCGAAAGCCTGACGGACATGGTATCCAAAGGCAAGGTGTCTTATAACCAGTCGGCCAATACCGTGCTTGTGAGTGGGACGCCGGCCGAGCTGATGCAGGTGGATGCGCTCCTTCGCGGTATGGATATCCCTGAAAAGCAGGTGAAGGTGGAGGCGGAAGTCATCGCAGTCAATAAAAGCTCGGCCAAAGAGCTGGGGCTGGACTGGAATTTCAAAAGCCTCACCGGCAGCGCGGACTATGACCGTGACAGCTGGACGGAGCAGCACTATGTACTGGGGGAAGATGGAAATCCCAAGATCCGGAACATTGAAAAAAGCGGCTGGGACGTCACGATCCCTGATGGCTACGCCGGGATCTCCTATGGACGTGCGCCGGGCGGGCATCCCTACACCTTCTTCTTTCAGGCAAATCTCAATGCACTGGTCACCAAAGGCAAGGCAAAAGTACTGGCAAAGCCGCACGTCGTCACGATGAATGGCAGGAAAGCCGACATACTGATCGGGAGCCGCATCCCAGTCATTGTAGAGCATATGGAAAATGGCGTGAAGACCACGACGACAGAGTACAAGGACGCCGGCATCAAGCTCACATATACCCCCATTATCAGTGCGGACAATGAGATCACCGCTGATGTGGAAGCAGAAGTCTCGACGCCCTACCTCGTCCCTGAGATGAAAGCGTACCGCATCATCACGCGCTCGGCGAATACGATGGTGCGTCTGGCATCCGGGCAGCTCCTGGCTATCGGCGGTCTCATCGATAAAGAGGAAGGAAAGACCTTCCGCAAAGTACCTATTTTAGGAGACATCCCGCTTCTGGGAAAACTCTTCCAAAGTCATGGGAAAAGTCTGGAGGAGTCGGAAATCATTATACTTATCAGGGCGGATGTGATCGAATAAAGGGGGCTGGTGACTAGGAGACTAGGAGACATCAGACTCCCATATCGTCATTTCGAGCGAAGCGAGAAATCTTCCTTGCAGACCGATAAACGAAGGATGTGTGAACGCAGAAATACGTAGCACCAAGGCGTCGTTTCCCTGTATGTGCTTATGTGATACTGACTGCAGTGCAAGAAAGATCCCTCGGTTGCGCTTTCGATGATGATATGGTGAAGGGATACCCCCAAAAAAGTTTGAAAGCAGGGATGAGTGACTGGTGATTAGGAATTAGTGGCTAGGGATTAGGCTGACGATACGAGAAAACCGCTAGTTTCAAACCTCCGCGGTGCTTAGATCCTTCGACTCAGTTCTCCTATTTCAGATAAGCCATTTCCTAACACACGACGTTTTTCTCCGCTCAGGATGACGAAATGCGCCGCACCAACCCCTTTGAAACCGTAGACCTGTAGGACCCGCGCCCCCTCTTTCATACGCAATCGAGGGGCAGCGCGTCCCACGGGCTAACCCTGAACCTATAAACTATTTTTATAGACCGACATGCTACATGCCGGCCACGGAGTATTACTATGGCAATTCTACGTATCAACGGTCTGTCGAAATCCTTCGGCATCAAGACTGTCTTTGAAAATGTTTCCTTTGACATCCGAAGCGGGGAACGCATCGGTCTGGTCGGTGCGAATGGCGCGGGCAAGACGACGCTCCTGAAATGCATTCGCGGTGATGAGGAATACGATAAAGGCTCCGTCAAGGCGAGCGACGGTGCCATCATCGGTTACCTCCGTCAGGATTTCAATTACACCTCCCATACCATCCGCGAAGAAATGGAGGAGGCGTGGCGGGATGTCCTCTTTTATAAAGATCGCATCGAAGCGCTGACGAAAGAGCTCGAGCAGCACAAGGACGATGAGAAGCTTATTGAGCAGTATGGCAAGGCGGAAGAGCGATTTGAATTCTTAGGTGGTTATGATTATGAGTCGATGACGAAAAAGATCCTGACCGGGCTCGGCTTCAGAGAGGAGGATTGGGATAGAGACATCCACGCCTTCTCCGGCGGGCAGAAGGTCCGTATCAACCTTGCTGCCGCCTTCGTGCGCCATCCGGATTTCCTTCTCCTGGACGAACCGACGAACCACCTCGACATGGGCATGCTCGAGTGGCTCGAAGACTACCTGCGCTCGTACAAAGGCGGGATCCTCATGATCTCGCATGACCGCTATTTTCTGGATGCAGCGGCGACGGGGATCATCGATCTGGAGAACCATCATATCCGAAGCTTCCGCGGAGGCTACTCACGCTATCTGGAGACAAAGACGAACCAGGACAAAGCCTACCAGAAGGCTTACGACAAGCAGCAGGAGCACATCAAGGAAACAGAAGAGTATATCCGACGCTACAAGGCAGGCATCAAGGCGAAGCAGGCGCGCGGCCGCCAGTCACAGCTGAACCGCCTCGAGCGTCTCGATAAGCCTGTCCATCAGGCGACGCTCCGTTTCCACTTTGATCCGCCGCAGGAATGTGCGGAGAAGGTACTCGACATCGTGCGTGCGAAAGCCTCCTACAAGGATCATCTGATCTTTGAGGATCTGAACCTTCACATCAAAAAAGGGGAGGTACTCGGACTCATCGGCCCGAATGGCGCGGGCAAGACCACGCTTCTGAAGCTCATCACCGGAGAAAAGACGGCAGACAGCGGCATCATCCAGCTCGGCAATAATGTGAAGATGGGCTACTACTCGCAGGAGCAGGAGCGACTCCACCCCGAGCTTTCCGTCCTTGACGAAGTGCGTGACACCTTCAATTTCGGAGAGAAGGAAGCCAGAAATATCCTCGGTATGTTCCTGTTCCGCGGCGATGACGTATTCAAGCAGGTCGCCATGCTCTCTGGCGGAGAGAAGGCACGTCTCTCGCTCCTGTGCCTCTTTCTTGAGAAACCGAATTTCCTCATCCTCGACGAACCGACGAACCATCTCGATATCCCCACGAGGGAGATCATGGAGCAGGCCATCCAGGCCTTCGGCGGAACCTCACTTGTCGTCTCGCATGACCGCTATTTCTTAGACAAGATCACGACCCGCATCGTAGAAATGGAACATGGCAAGCTCACCGAGTACCTCGGGAACTACAGCTACTATAAAGAGAAAAAGCTCGACCTCGAAGCCTTTGAAAAAGACCGCAGCGGGGAAGAGCCTGTAGAAGAAGAGCCGGAGGAAGATAAGACAGCGCCTGAGAAAGAACACCAGAAGAAGCAGGAAGTCTCGGCCGCAGAAAAGGAAAAGCTCAGCCATGTGGAAATGGAGATCGGCCGCCTCGAAGCGACGGTCAAGATGTACACCGCGCAGATGAGCATGGATCCGGACAACTATGCAGACCTCGCCGCCGAGTACGACGAAGCACAGAAAAAGCTCGAAGCTCTCTATGAGAAATGGGACGAGCTTGCCGCAAAGATGGAATAGGAAACCTAGATGAGAGGCGCCTTTTCGAAAAATACCGATGATGGGATGAAAACGGGCAATAGAAAACAACGTATCGGAGAGCGTGCATACGGTGCTTCAGGCGAATGGTTCAGCCTTCACGAAAAAATTATTTTCTACTCTTGCGTATACGTGGTATAATAAATTGTATTTCCGAATATATGATAACTTGACGGCTTCACCATAGCGTGAAGTCATCATCAAAAAAGTGCGCCTAGGCGCAATAGGTTGCCCGAGGGGGAAAAGGAAAGAAATGAAAAGAGAAGATATCCGCAACATTGCCATCATCGCTCACGTCGACCATGGTAAGACGACTCTGGTCGATGCCATGCTGAAGCAGAGCCACATTTTCAGAGATAACCAGAAGGTCGCAGAACGCGTCATGGACTCGAATCCACTGGAACGTGAACGCGGCATCACGATCCTGGCGAAAAATACCTCTGTCATGCATGACGGTGTGAAGATCAATATCGTCGACACCCCAGGGCATGCGGACTTCGGCGGCGAAGTCGAACGTATCCTGAACATGGTCGATGGCGTACTGCTCCTCGTCGATGCGCATGAAGGCCCGATGCCGCAGACGAAGTACGTCCTGAGAAAAGCGCTGGAACACAAGCTGAAGCCGATCGTCGTCATCAATAAGATCGACCGTCCGGATCAGCGTATTTCCGATGTCGAAGGCGAGATCCTCGAGCTCTTCATGGAACTTGATGCGGACGATGACCAGCTTGATTTCCCGCTGCTCTATGCTTCGGCTAGAAGCGGCATCGCCAAGCTCCACATGAATGATGAAGGCAAGAACCTTGACCCGCTCTTTGATGCGATCCTGAAGTATATCCCATGCCCGGAAGGCGAACCGGATGCCGGCCTGCAGGTCATGGTCACCACGCTCGAAGCGGATGACTACCTCGGCAAGGTCGCTATCGGCCGTGTGACCCGCGGTACTGCGAAGCAGGGGATGCCTGTCGCTATCACCGATGGCGAAAAGATCAGAAGCGACCATATCGGTCAGCTCTTCCACTGGCAGGGCATGAAACGTACGCCTGTCGATGAAGCGAAGGTCGGCGACATCGTCGCTATGGCCGGCTTCAAAGATATCAATATCGGTGAAACGGTCGCTGATGCGACGAACCCGGAAGCACTGCCGGCGATCCACATCGACGAACCGACCCTGTCCATGGTATTCCATGTCAATAAGAGCCCATTTGCCGGCCGTGAGGGTGACTTCGTCACTTCCCGCCATATCCGTGCCCGTCTCTACAAGGAAATCGAAACGAACGTGGCTCTTCGTGTAGAAGACACGGAAACATCTGATGCATTCAAGGTTTCCGGCCGCGGCGAGCTCCACCTCTCCGTCCTGATCGAGACCATGCGCCGTGAAGGCTTCGAACTCGAAGTCTCCAAGCCGCAGGTCATTTTCAAGGAGATCAATGGACAGAAGTGCGAACCGCTCGAACGTCTGACCATCGAAGTACCGCAGGAATTCATGGGCGCTGTCATGGAAGGTCTTGGACCGAGAAAAGCAGAAATGATCTCCATGGAAGAACTCGCAGGCTATATGAAGATGGAATTCTCCATCCCGGCCCGCGGCCTCATCGGCTTCCGTAATGAACTCCTGACCACCACTCGCGGCACAGGTATCCTCTACCATGTCTTCCAGGGCTATGCGCCATACAAGGGTGATATCCCGGGCAGAACCAGAGGCTCCCTCGTGGCTTTCGAATCCGGCACCACCACCGCATACGGCCTGAACTCCGTCCTCGACCGTGGCGAGCTTTTCCTGGAACCGGGCGTCGAAGTCTATGAAGGCATGATCATCGGTGAAAATACCCGTGATCAGGATATGGATGTCAACCCATGCAAAAAGAAACATCTGACCAACACCCGTGCCTCCGGCTCTGATGATGCCATCAAGCTGCCGCCATGCCGCAAGTTCACGCTGGAAGGGGCGCTCGAATGGATCAATGATGATGAACTCGTCGAAGTCACTCCGGAAAGCATCCGCATGAGAAAGATGGTTCTTTCCCGTCAGGCTAGATATAAGAGTGCCAATGTAAAGAAAAGCCAGCAGTAATCGCTGAAAAAAACGAACCCGCAAGGGTTCGTTTTTTATTTGGAGGAGAAGGAGGAAAATGAGGGATGAAGAATGGTGGTGCGGCGCATCATACAATGAAAGCGTTGCGGATTATTGGAATCACGTAAAATGCGTCGCCCCTTGGAGAAGGGGCAGGCCGAAGGCCAGGGATAGACTGCCTCGAAGAGGCAGATTTCTGCAGAACGGTCGGTAGGCCTCTTGAGGATCACTGAAAAACGATTCACGCAGATAGGATGCTGACAGCTGCGTAGAGTTGCGCCCTGTGGGGCACTCTATCCGGCGCCTTTGGTGCGACCCCTCTCCAGGGGTCTGCTCAGCTCGCGAGGATTTCTTTTCTTCGAAATTTGAAAGCAGGGAGGAGTGGCTAGGGATTAGGGATTGGGGATTGGGGATTAGGAGCGACTGGTGACTGGGATTCTCCGGCATCGTCATCCCGAGCGTAGCCGAGGGATCTCTACTGCCCTGCGGGAATCAGCGTGTATGCGCCGAGGAAAAACGTTGTCTTGGTGCTGTCTCACATCAGGCAATGAGCGTTCTGCCATAGAGATTTCTCGGCTACGTTCGAAATGACGACGGCGCGAAGCGCTATCTAAAACTCTGCGGCGCTTAGATCCTTCGACTCAGTTCTCATATTTAAGATAAGCCATTTCCTAACACACGACGTTTTTCTCCGCTCAGGATGACGAAATGCGCTGCACCTTCTCCGCTGAACCCGCTGAACCCGCTGAACCCGTAGAACCTGTAGAACCCGTAGAACCTGTAGAACATGTAGAACATGTTGAACCGGTGAAAACTAACGCCAGTGGGTTGCTTGGGGATAGCCGAAAAACGATTCACGCAGATGGGACGCTGACCGTTACGTAGAGTTGTGCCCTGTGGGGCACTCTATCCGGCACCTTTGGCGCGACCCCTCTCCAGGGCAATGCTTATTAAGTTAAGGAAATTGTTAGCACCGTAATGACTTGCTTCCCCCTTCGGGGGAAGTGCCGAAGGCAATAGGGGCATGCTAGCGGTATAGCGTGCTATGTTGAATAGTCCGACGCTATCGATATTCCAACACTTTCATGCAATACCGCTACGTAGCCCCCTCAGCCCTTTGGGCAGCTCCCCCGATGGGGAGCCAAGAATGTTCTGCCGCTTAACTTAATTGCATTACTCTCCAGGGGTCTGCTCAGCTTGCGAGGATTTCTTAGTCCCTAGCTACTAGTCACCAGTCACTAATTTTTCCCATTCATCACCATCACGTCTCCCGCTTCGAGTACGGTATCTCCTTTCGGGATGATGACTTCTCCCTGCCTTAGGATGAGGACGACAAGATGACCGTTGGGGAGGCGGAGAGAGGAGAGGCTCTTCTGGTAATAGCGGCTCTTCTTCGTGACATGGATCTCCGAGAGGGCAAGACCTGTGACAGGAGCGACGCTCAAAGCGGAAAGGACGAGCGTATCTCCGGCGGAGAGCCTCGTGTCGCCATTCGGGATGATCTTCTCGGCGCCGCGGGAAAGAAGGATGGCGAGCGTTTCAGGAGGGAATGCGATCTCCGAGAGCGCCTGCCCGCACCACGCATGCCCCGCGGGCAGGGTAAACTGGATGAATTGCACCGGCATCTCTTCCGTGTAGTCGGTGAAGGACTTCATGACATCGCTCTCATGATCGATCATAGAGAGCTTCTTCGCTGCGAGCGGCAGAAGCGCGCCCTGAAAGAGGATGGAAAGAAGAACGATGAAGAAGGTGACATGGAAGACGATGTCATTCACCGGCGCCTGCGTATAAGCGACGATGGCAAAGACGATGGCAGAGGCGCCGCGAAGGCCTGCGAAGGAGATCAGAGCGCTTGCGGCAGCGGGCGTTTTGAAAGGGGCAAGGAGAGCGAAGACGCCGAGAGGCCTTGCCACGAAGGTCAGGAAGAGCGCGATGAGGAAGGCAGGCCATGCGATCTCAGGGAGCTTCGATGGCGTGGAGAGAAGCCCCAGCAGGAAGAAGATCATCATGGAGAGGAGATTCGTTGCGCCATTGAAGAAATGAACGATCGAGCGCTTTCCGGGAAAATCGCTGTTTCCTAAAATGATGCCGGCAATATAGGCGGAGAGGTAGCCATTTCCATCCAGCATCGCGGGAGCGGCATAGGCAAAGATAGCGATGGCGGTCAAAAGCACCATGTCGAAGCCGCCTGCGAGATAGTCGGTCTTTTTCAGCGCCCACTTCGAGATGGCTGCGATACCGAAGCCGAAGGCAAGCCCGAAAACGATCTGCGCTGCGAGAAGCATGAGCGTCCCCCAAAGGTCAGCGGAACCATGCATGAGAGAAATGCAGATGATCGTCATCATGTAAGCGGCGGGATCGTTACTGCCGCTCTCTACTTCCAGGAGCGAGGCGGTGTGATACTTGAGATTCAGCCTTTTCGCACGAAGGATGGAGAAGACGGATGCAGCGTCAGTCGAGGCGATGACCGACCCCATGAGGAAGCTCAGGAGCCATGGTTCGCCTAGGATGAAGTGGATGAATCCGCCTGTCAAAAGGGCTGTCACGACGACGCCCGCACTCGAAAGCACGATCGCAGGGGCGGCGACAGGCTTTGCCATGGACCAGTTCGTCCCGAAGCCCCCGTAGAACATGATGAAAATGAGTGCGGTCGAGCAGATCTCTTCGGCAAAGTTGTAGTTTTCAAAAGCAATATTGATAGGACCATCCGAGCCGAAAAACATACCGAGCAGGATAAAGGCGAGAAGCACAGGGATGCCGAGCTTGTCCGAGACACGGTTCAAAAACACACAGGCAAAGATCACAATGGCCGTCAAGAGCAGGAAAGAAGTCATAGGCGGTCTCCTTTTACAACAAGTGGGAAAGTAGTTTTCTTTATTGTATCGGAAAGAAAGAGAAAGAACAATGGGGGGCCGTTTCATGCGTATTGTCATTTCGAGCGAAGTCGAGAAATCCTCCTTGCAGACCGATAAAGGACGCGCGAAAGTAGAAAGAGGCAGCACACAGGTGTTGTTTTCTTGGGATGACGACACGGAGAAAACGTATTTTCAACAAGCGCGCGACCAACCCCGTCTCGCTGCGCTCGACTGCCCCTTCCCAAGGAAGGGGCGAGAATGGTGAATGACGTTCCATCCCCCCTAGTCACAAGTCCCTAGTCACCAGTTACCATTCACTCCCTAATTCCCAAATTTCTTTTTGGCGCTATAATAGAGACAGGTGTAAAAGCAAAAGGAGGAACCATTATGAAAGCTGATTGTGCAAACTGCCTGCATCATGCCTGCTATACCCGTGGGGCGAATTGTACGGGTGTGAAAGAAGAGGAGATCCGTAAGGCCTATACCGAAGAAGAACGGAAAATCATGGAGGCGGCGGCCTATGTCGAAGGGACATACTACAGCGACATCTGCCGCTTGCAGGAGACCGCTGAATTTGCCAAACGGATGGGCTACAAGAAGCTCGGCCTGGCCTTCTGCATCGGTCTTCATGAAGAAGCCAGGTACATCGTGAAATACTTCCGACAGCAGGGCTTCGAGGTCTACTCCCTCTGCTGCAAGAACTGTTCCTTTGCGAAGAAAAACTTCGGCTTAAAGCAGGTGCATCCGGAAGCGGAGCATGAAGCGATGTGCAATCCGAAGTTTCAGGCAAGGTTTCTGGCAGAAAAAGGCGTGGATCTCAATATCATCTGCGGCCTTTGCGTGGGACATGACACGATCTTCACATCGAATGCAGTAGGCCCCGTCACATCTCTTGTCGTGAAAGACAGACTTCTTGCGCACAATCCGCTCGGCGCGATCTACTCGAGATACTGGAGAAAGAAACTGCATATTCAGGACGAGGATGAGATATAATTTTGGGGTTCAGGGTTCAGGGTTAGTCCCGAGGGCGTGCTGCCCCTTGATGGGGAATGAGATCTTTGCTCGAATTAGGAATGAAGGTGGCGGTTTCGACGAGATCCTTCGACTCAGATCGCAGCTGTTCTGGCATTCGTCATCTCACATACGGCGTTTCTCGCCGCTCAGGATGACGAAACGGGGCGATGCCCGAAAGAAGTATTCAAGTTACCAGTCATAAGTCACTTTGCGCCCCTAATCCCCAATCCCTAACTACTCACTCCTGCTTTCAAACTTGAAGTATATAGAGCGATGCACTTACTTCGATTTCTCCCTCCTTCCTCTGGAAGGAGGTGGCGCGTAGCGCCGGAGGTTGGCTAAGCTTTTAGGGAAGTACTGATAAAATAAAACGCGGCGATTCAATCAACGCTTCCCATGCTTTGCGCGACCAACCCCTTGCCCTACGGGCGTTCCCCTTCCAAGGGAAGGGGATAGATGGGCTACTCATCCCGCTTCTCCCTCCTTCCTCTGGAAGGAGGTGGCGCGCAGCGCCGGAGGTTGGCTAAGCTTTTAGGAAAGTAGTGGTAAAATGAAACGCTGCGATTCAATCATCACTTCCCATGCTTTGCGCGACCAACCCTTGCCCTTCGGGCGTTCCCCTTCCACGGGAAGGGGATAGAAGAAGTGTGACAACGCTCATCTTAAGGAAGCGCCGCGGAGTATAGGTGGTGGCAATGTCACTTTTGGGCATCGCCTCATATATACTCGCGGCGAAGCCGCCACCACAACCTTTGAACCTTGAACCCATCAACCTGCACACTAAATCATTTGACACCCGAGCGGTCTTCGCCGTACAATAGACATACTATAAAGGAGGAATAGCATGTCTGTTGTCAGCCGTTGGCTGCTTTTTTTAGTGGCTTTATGGATCCAATCTGCCGGGATCGTCTTGGTGGTGAAAAGCTTTCTCGGGACTTCTCCGATCTCCAGTTTGCCCTATGTCATGAGCGAGACATTTCCCTTCACGTTCGGGGAGACGACCTTTGCGGTCAATATGGTCTTCCTTCTGGGACAGATGCTGATATTGAAAAAGAAATTCCCGAAGGTGCAGCTGCTGCAGGCGCCCATGACGATGATTTTTGCGGCCTTCATCGACCTCTGTATGCAGGCTTTCGGAAACATCACACCGGACGTTTACTGGCAAAAGCTCATCATTCTTTTCCTCGGTGCGTCCATGGTTTCTCTGGGGGTGGCACTTCAGGGCATCGCGGACGTCCTGAAGCTTCCGGGGGAGGGACTGGTCTATACCGTTTCAGACACCTATCACCTAGACTTCGGTAAGGTCAAGATCGCAAACGATGGGATCCTCGTGACACTCGCCATCTGCCTCTCCTATCTGGAGCTCGGCTCTGTCGAAGGGGTCCGTGAGGGCACGCTGATTTCCGTCTTCATCACCGGCATCATCGCCCGCTTCTTTCTCCGCCACCTGAGTGGCTGGGAAGCGGGGAGACGTGTGCTGAGGATCAGTTAGAAGGGAAATTTTCAGGTCAGTAAGTTGTGGTGCACTATTTCATCGTTAAATAAAAAGAGATTCCGAAAAATCGGAATCTCTTTTTTCATGCGTGGATCATTTCATTTCAACAGCAGAAGACAGTTTGCTATCCTTCTCCGCTTCTTCATCCTTGCCTACACAGTAGGAGGCGAAGAGGGAGCCGGACACATTGTGCCAGACAGAGAAAATGGCGCCCGCGATGCCGCCGGCCGCTGTGAAGTACATGAGAGCCAGCGTGGAAGCCAGACCGGAATTCTGCATGCCGACCTCAATGGTCATAGCGCGGGTCTGTGCCTTATTGAGACCGAAGCGGCGGGCGCAGACATGGCCGAGAAGCATGCCGCAGAGGTTATGCAGGATGACGACGGCGAGGATCACAAGGCCATTATCCAGGATGGTGCGGCCGGAGAGGGAGACCACGCAGCCGACCGTGATGATGACGACCAGCGCTGAGAACATCGGCATGATCGTATTCACCTTCTTCACCTGACGCGGGAAGAAATAGTTGATGCCGACACCGATGAGCAGCGGCAGGAGCACCATCTTCACGATGGACATCATCATGGACATGAAATCGATATCGACCCAGGCACCGGCAATGAGCCACACCAGGAATGGCGTGACAAATGGCGCAAGGATGGTATTCACCATCGTCATGGATACAGAAAGAGCGACGTCGGCTTTGGCGATGTAGGAAATGACATTCGAAGCCGTGCCGCCGGGGCAGCAGCCGACCAGGACGACACCGATCGCGATTTCCGGCGGAAGGGCGAAGAGATGAATCAGTGCGAAAGCAGCGGCCGGCATGATGATGAACTGCAGCACCGTGCCGATCGCTACATTCTTCGGCTGCTTGAATACATTCTTGAAATCACCGGGGGTGAGGCTCATGCCCATGCCGAACATGATGATACCGAGCAGCGTCGGGATCTTCGGGGCGAATGGCTTCATCACTTCCGGCCAGAAAATACTGAAAATGCCGATCAGCACGACGCCGATGGACATGTATTTCGTACAAAAACGAACGATGAGAGAAAGCATAGAGTAGCTCCTTTGAGTAGAGTACAGCTGTTCAACTGTTTTTGGAGTTGGCTTAGGGTTCAAGGTTCAAGGTTCAGGAGTTGCCCTTGTGGCGTGTCGCCTTTTGATTGCGTGCGAAAGAGGGGGAGCGGGTTCAACAGGTTCAGAGGGTTCAACGGGGTGGGGTGGCGCATAAAAATCAGAAGCGCCACCGAGTATTGAAATAAGCGTAAAGAGCGTCCCCCCTTGAAGAAGCAATGCTATTAAGTTAAGAAAATTGTTAGCGCCGTAATGACTTGCTTCCCCCTTCGGGGGAAGTGCCGAAGGCAATAGAGGCATGCTCGCGGTATAGCGTACTATGTTGAATAGTCCGATGCTATCGATATTCCAACACTTTCATGCAATACCGCTACGTAGCCCCCTCATCTCACTTCGCTCGAAATGGCGTCTCACTGGATTTTCGCGTCGCTTCACTCCTAAAAATCCAGTTCGCTTGCACAAGCCCTCCGGGCAGCTCCCCCGATGGGGAGCCAAGAATGTTCTGCCGCTTAACTTAATAGCATTACCCGCATGGGGAAGATGCCCGAAGAGCGGATCTGGCGGTGCGGTATGCAAGTGATATGAGGAAATCGATATCCCGTCCGCCCGCTGCCGATCACCAACTGCCAACCTCAAACCCAAAAGCGAATTATCCCAGAATCACATTATCAATGAGTCTTGTCTTGCCGAAACGGACAGCGAGAGCGAGGAGGACCTGACCTTCGATCGTTTCTCCGACCTCCGGAAGACCCGGCATGCCATACATTTCAACATAGTCGATATCGCTCATCGGTTCGGCTTTGATCTCCTTCGTCACCTGATCGATCAGCTTCTGCTTATTTCTTTCACCGGCTTCGAAGGCTTCCTTTGCATGGGAAAGGCTTCTCGAGAGGACAAGAGCCGCGGTGCGTTCTTCCTTGGAAAGATAGACGTTTCTGGAAGACTTCGCGAGGCCGTCTGCTTCACGGACGATCGGCATCAGGCGGAGCTCCACATTCATGAAGAGGTCTTCCACCATGCGCTGAAGCACCTGCGTCTGCTGAGCATCCTTCAGGCCATAGTAAGCGCGGTCGCATTCCGTCAGATTGAAGAATTTCGTGCAGACAGTCGCTACGCCGCGGAAATGGATCGGGCGTGTGCGTCCGCAGAGGACCTTCGTGATCGGGCCGGTGACTTCCACCCAGGTCATATCCTTATGCGGATACATTTCAGCGGGAGACGGAGCGAAGAGAAGATCTGCGCCGGCGGCTTCTGCGACCTTCGCATCGGCTTCGAGCGTTCTCGGATACGCTTCGTAGTCTTCGTTCGGTCCGAACTGGGTCGGATTCACAAAGACAGAAGTGATGACGAAATCATTTTCCTTGCGAGCGGCCTGAATCAGAGATGCATGTCCTTCATGAAGTGCTCCCATAGTGGTCACAAGACCGATGGATCTCCCATCCTTCTTGCACAGGTGGACGTATTCTTTCAGCTCTTTGATGGTGTGGATGACTTTCATAGTAGATTCCTTCCCGGAAGCAGGGCTTCCCGTCAAATGCTTGGGTGAGTGCGGATCTTTCCATCAAAAAAACCGCACCCTAAATGAATGCGGTTTCAGAAACCAGCCCTTGCCAGCAATACCCGCCTGGCAGGAAGGCAAATTAAAAATACATCCCAGAGGGATGCATTCTGATTTGAAATCTCTGCATTCGTCTCGGTTATAAAAATCCAAGCGATATTAAAGTTTGACAGACAGTGAGATCATTGAGCGCCCGATGGCCTTTCCTCGATACAGTTCAGCTGATACTGCTCGAATGGCTGAGGATTCATGCTGCCGTCCTGATTTCTTTCAGACTCCCTTCGGGATATCCATAGAGCATGGACGGATCTCACAGGGGAAGCATCGATCTCATCAGACTCTGCGACTTGATCAGCGTCTCCCTTGTTCTGTCAGAGAAAGAATACTCTATCAGGGTGGGATTGTCAAGAGGAAAGGAAAATGGTCCGTTAGAGCGATCTGGCGTGTGCAACGTCGTAGGCTTGGCTGGAAATGATAGAATGCTGACGTTTTCTATCGAAAATATTAGAGATGATAAAGTATATATTTCTATACATAACGCATAAATTAAGAAAAATGCTTGAAAAATGAGCGCTAATCATGTAACATTAAAATCATCATTATGATCATTTTCAAAATGATGAGCTTGCGGTTAGCCGGTTCAAAGCGTATTCTATCTCTTCCGCCGTCGAAACACGGACAGACGGGCGGGGGCGAGGAATAGATGTCTGTTTCTTTGAAGTTTTGAGAAAGGAGGGAGAGATGAAGAAATTATTTTTAGCCTGTCTGTTTCTGCTCGGGCTTTGTTTCCTGCCGTTTGCACACGCATCGGCGGCGACACAGTCATCGGATACGATGATATTGGAATGGCGAGCAGAGAAGGCGTGGATCGACAAGGGCGACCTCTGCCTGCGTGGGACATTCACGAATAAGAGAAAGGATCTCAGCATTACGAAGATCAATCAGTTTGTGACCGAGATCACCTTTACGCGCGCGGATGGCAGCAAGTATCAGTACGTCGCTATGCCGACCAAAATGCCGCTGGTCAAGATTTCAGCCGGTGGCGCACGGACTGTGACTTTCAATCTGGGCCATTTTGAAGACACTTGGAAAGATTGGGTCGCGAATGAGGATTATACATTTACCTACATTACAGGAAAACGCTGGTAAGCAGCGAGAGGGAAATTGATGATGAAAAGAAAAGCATTATTAACGTTAATGGCAGCATCGATGTTGACAATCGGGGGGGGTACTCTGATTCATGCTGCATTCGATGAAAATTTAAATATGTATACGCTCGATGCCGTTGTCGTCGAGGCAGATAAGACAAAGAATAAATTCGGCGATACCATTACCGAGCAGTCGTACTATCGTACCGGCGGTGATGTGAAGGTCATCACGAGAGAAGAAATCGAAAAGCGTCACTATACGGATCTGACGGAAGCGATTAAGCGTATTCCTGGCGTTACGTTCCAGAACCCGGGGTATCGCGGCGGGGAATATGGATACGAATTCTATAACAATGGCGTATCCATTAACGGGGATACCCGCGTTATTGTTTGTGTGGATGGTCGTCGTGTAGATAATGCGGCAAGTACACGTGTAGGAGATTCTAGTACAAGTGGGACAAAATCCACAGGGGTGAACCTGAATCAGGTCACCAATATGGAAAATGTCGATAAAATTGAAGTGATTAAAGGACCTGGTGCCTCTGTATATGGCGCAGATGCGACGGGTGGTGTCATTAACATCATCACTAGAAAAGGTGGTGATGATTCTACTGCTACAGTTGATGTGTCTACCGGCTCTTGGCATCAGCACAATTATGCAGTCAGCGTTTCGGGAACAAAGGGCGATGATAAGTCTCTGCACTACTTCATTTCTGCTAACCGCAATATGTCCGGCGATACCAAGTACAAAGACGGTTTCACTGGAGAAACAGGGACCTTGGGTGGCTCTCGTTGGAAAGAAGATGGTGTTAACATCCGCATTGATAAAGACTTCGATGCTAATCATTCCTTGAAAATCGCTTATAACCACAAGGATGGTAAAGATGGTTACCCGATCGCTACACCAAGTATGAGATACTGGAATCAGAATGACTGGAATCGGATCATTTTTAATGCTCAGGTAGGTAAGCTTGATAGTAATAATAAGCTGATATGGGATGGAAAATATAAAGAAAAAGGCTGGCGCGATCCTGCTGGTACTAAGTATGAAACCTTTGTGGACGATAAAGGGAATAAACATTACTATACCTTAGATGCAAACGGAAACAGAATTAAAACATTCTCGAAATTAACCGGCGATAAGAAGAATCCGGGCTATCACAATTTATATGCGTTAGACGGAGCTTTGTATAATTCCTTCAGTAAATTTAATAACAATGATGTCGATGTAACCTATACCTTCAATAAAGATAATGGCATGGACAGCTTTGTTCGTTTGTATTCACAGAGACATCGTTATATGCACCGTGATAAATATTCTTGGACCTTCCTCCCGGATGCAAGCAATGCATATAATGACCTGTTCCCGACAGGGGCTACCAGTGAGCAGCTGAACAAGTGGATTGCTGATAATTTGGCTCCATTCCCGGGAAGTGGTGATCAGAAAGCCTTTGACCGCTGGCTGGCATTGACCGGCGGCAAGGCGGGCGAACCAACGAGCTGGCATGATGAACAGAATAAGGGGATCCAGCTGCAGCTGGCTAAATCACTTGGTATTCACGACGTGATCGCTAGTGTAACCTATGATAAAGCCCGTAATTATTCCAGAAGCATTTCGAATGGTGTTGAAAAAAGTTCTTATGTTCAGCGAAAAACATTGCAGGCATATGTTCAGGACAAAATCCATCTGACAGATAAATGGGATTTTACACCGGCTATTCGTTACGCCAAGTATAGTTCTTTTGAACACTCTACAGGCAACACACAGGGTAAAGGCGATACCCATGATCTGAACTACACGATCAATACGGAATATATGTTTAATGACTCCACCAGCATGTATGCGGGATGGACGAAGGTATTCCGTCCACTTCGTGAAGGGGATTATTCCGAGGTTGACGGCGTATTTAAAACGCCATTGAAAGATGAAGAAGGCAATGCATGGACATTCGGCGTACGTAAAGAACTCTCTGATAAAACGACGCTGGCTGTTCATTACGATATCACCAAGATGACGAATGCCATTGCTACCCTTCCGATTTGGGATGAAGCGCAGCAGAAGCCGGTAAGTACAGCGGTAAATGCCAAGGAAGATAAGCAGTCTCTCAATTTCACGGTAGATCATCAGTTTAATGATCACTTGACATTGTCTGCTTCTTATTCCCATATGAAGGATAAATGGAAAGCCAAATCTGGCTGGATTCTCGATGACAGCTGGGGATATGCAAATGAAAGCGATATCAATACCGCCATCAACAGCCTTCGTCCACAGAACCATTATTCACTGAATCTCTCTTATGAAAATGGCAAACTGTACACTGGCTTACTGACCAACTGGTATACTGGCTGCAGTGAACACGCTTTTACCAATAGACGATTCCTTGTACTGGATTGGAATGTCAACTACCAGCTGACCCCAAATATGAATGTATACCTCTTGATCAATAACTTGACCAATGAAGGATACGAAACGTCCTACAACTCTTGGAACGGCATCGGTTCCTCTGCAATGCCGGGACGCAGCGTACTGGTCGGTGCAAAGTACACCTTCTAATTTCAAAACTTAATCACTCTGTATGCGCGAAAAGTGGG
>SKED01000850.1_pt1 | contig 24280 bp, 19 predicted proteins | sample 4826651 | NCBI WGS metagenome assembly SKED01 (sample SAMN11008818, study PRJNA524170) | human gut metagenome | biome: Human fecal sample; material: Feces; isolation source: fecal sample from pouch patient p19 | host: Homo sapiens | place: Israel: Tel-Aviv | collected 2016-06-28 | reverse complement strand
AGCGCGTCGAAATCGCTGGTGGTTTTCTGGTTCTCTTTTGACATCAAAAGAGAACAATTCCACTTAACGTAAAAGCGCTCTGCCCCGCGCACAGGCGCGAGAACCATTTCTGGTTCTCTTTTGGTGCGCAAAAGAGAACTTAGCTCTGCGCAACAGCGCTCTTACCTTTTCGCCACTGCCATCAGCGCCCGATTCTCGAGCAGAATACGCAGCAGCACCGTATTCACCGCCGTGAACACCAGCGCATTCGGGATGCGGGCGATGAGCACTGCCCATGCATAGCCGTAAAAGATGTGGAGCGCCAGCGAGTTGATGACCATCGAGCCGACGAAGTGTGCCGCCAGCACACTGCACCACAGCCGGTTGCCGGTGCGCAGATGGGAAAGCTTCTGCCAGCCCAGGCCGCCGACCAGGCCGATGGACGCCGCACCCAGCGTGATGAGCGGATTGATGGCATAGCCAGCCAGCACGCCGCCGATGATGTCAGCCACCATGCCCACGACGAAACCCGCCCACGGTCCAAAGAGGATGCCCGCCAGCAGCACCGGCAGACTGCCCAGATTGAACCGGACAAAGCCGGTGGAGATGCTCAGCACCCGGGAAAAGACGATGCTCATGGCGATGAGCAGGGCCATCGCCGTCAGGGTGCGCACGGAGATCCTGGATTCGTTTTTCATATCAACTGTCCTCCTGTTTTCAGGAACTGCGGGGGGAGCAGAAAGAAACGCCCTCCCCTGTGACAAACCGCACAAAGGAGGGCGTGAGTTCAACAAACTTCACTTCCGGACGACGCCGTGCAGACGGCCTCGCCCGCACCCAAGTCCATGCAGCAGCGGGATGCAGGCCATGCACCGCGGGTCTCCCTTCGTCCGCAGCACAACTCCCCGTTGATGCGGCACTTGACGCGCATAGCCTTACTCTGTTGATACTGTTATTATATGCTTTTTTTCGCCCTGTTTCAATCACGGGATGCAACAGGTTTGCTAAAACAAAGCCGCAGAATTTATCACATATGCTCAAAGTCTTTCTTTTTTGGCCCAAACGTGATAAGATGGGCATAATATTGAAAGGGGCTTTCCCGCCCCGGAAAGGATTTTTCACGATGAAATTCAGTGAGATGACCTATACCCGCCCTGACATCGACGCGCTGCTGGCCCGCTGCAAAGAGCTGACCGCAAAGGCAGCTGCCGCTGACAGCGGCGAGGCCCTTGTGGAGGTTTACTACGAGCAGAGCCGCGCCTTCGCCGACTACAACACGGCGGCCAACCTCGCCAACATCCACTACACCTGCGACACCCGCGACGCCTGCTGGAAAGCTGAGCAGGACTTCTTCGACGCCAACGGCCCGGCAGTGTCCAACGCCAGCGTCGAGATCAGCCGCGCCTTCCTCGCCAACCCCCATGTGGACGCCCTGACCGAGGCCTTCGGCTCCACCTGCGTGGCCGGCATGAAGAACGCCGTGCTGGGCATGGATGAGCGCACCGTGGCCCTTCAGCAGGAGTACAACGCCCTCGTCAGCACCTACCAGCAGATCTACGGCGGTGCGCTGGTGGAGTTGGACGGCAAGCAGCTCACCATCCCCCAGCTTGGCCCCTACAAGGAGAGCACCGATGCCGCCACCCGCCGGGCCGCTTATGAGGCCGAGGCCGGTTACTTCGACGCCCACCGCGCCGAGCTGGACGAGCTGTACACCAAGATCGTCAAGAACCTGAACCAGCAGGCTCAGGTGATGGGCTTTCACGACTACAGCGAGCTTTCCTATGTGCGGATGAACCGCATCGGCTACGGCCCTGAGGACATCAAGCGCTTCCGCGACCAGGTGGCCCACGACGTCGTGCCGGAGCTGCAGAAGGTCATCGCTCTCAAGAACAAGCGCACCGGCATCCAGCACCCCACTTTTGCCGACCTGCCGGTGGCTTTCAAGGACGGCAACCCCAAGCCCATCGAGGGCTATGACGCCCGGATGTCCGCCGCCCGCACCATGTACCATGAGCTCAGCCCCGAAACGGCAGAGTTCATCGACTTCATGCAGGACAACGAGCTGTTCGACGTCGAGAGCCGTCCCGGCAAGATGTCCGGCGGCTACATGACCAGCCTGCCCTCCTATAAAGCCCCCTTCATCTTCGCCAACTGGAACAATACTTCCGCTGACGTGGATGTTCTGACCCACGAGTGCGGCCACGCCTTCGAGGGCTATGTGGCTGAGCGCGATCCGAAGATCCCCGCCGACCTCGAATGCCCCGGCATGGAGAGCGCCGAGATCCACTCCATGGCCATGGAGTTCCTCACCGCACCGTGGCACCACCTGCTCTTCGGCAAGGACACCGACAAGTACGCCCTGCTCCACGCCGAAGACAGCTTCCTCTTCCTGGCCTACGGCTGCGCGGTAGATGAGTTCCAGCACATCATGTACCAGAACCCCGATTTGACCCCCGACCAGCGCAACCAGACCTGGCTGGAGCTGGAGCACAAGTACCGCCCCTGGATCGACTTTGACGCTCTGCCCTTCTATGGCCGCGGTGCAGGCTGGCAGCGTCAGCTCCACATCTACGAATGCCCCTTCTACTATATCGACTACTGCCTGTCCACCATGGCCGCTCTGCAGTTCTTCCTGCTGAGCCTCCATGACCAGAAGGATGCATGGGAGCGCTATCTGCGCCTCGTCCGCCGTGCCGGCACGGCCAGCTACACCGCGCTGTGCGAGCCCGCCGGCCTGCAGGTGCCGTTCAACGACGGCTCCATCAAGGCCATCGCCCAGCAGATGAGCCAGTGGATCGCAGAGCATCAGGTCTGATAGCCCTCTCAGGCGCTCCGCGCCAAGGTCGGGTTGCGGCTCCCAGAGGGAGAGCCATTGGCATATCGGGCCGGCCTACTCTGACTGCTTTAAGCTTTATATATTGCACAAAATCGCTGGCCCTGCTATGGTGAGCAGCAGCTTTTCTCTTGAAAACACCGGATATATTTTGTATTATATAGGTATATCATGCCATCTGCGGCAAAAGGAGCGGTACTTATCATGTCAGAAAAGAAAACCAGCGGCATCAAGAATTTCTTTGAAGAGTTCAAAGCCTTCGCCATGCGCGGCAATGTGCTCGACATGGCAGTTGGTGTGGTCGTCGGCTCGGCTTTCACCGCCATCGTCAACTCTCTGGTAAACGACATCATCTCCCCCATCATCGGTCTGTTCTTCAACGCCGATTTCTCGGATGTCGTCATCCAGATCGGCGATGTTGGCATCGGCGTCGGTGCTTTCCTCAACGCCATCATCAACTTCCTCATCGTGGCCTTCGTGCTGTTCGTGACCATCAAGGCCATCAATATGCTGCACAAGAAGCCCGTGGAAGAGCCGAAGGAGCCCACCACCAAGAAATGCCCCTACTGCCAGAGCGAGATCGCTATCAAGGCTGTCCGCTGCCCCCACTGCACTTCGAAGCTCGAGGGCTTCCCCGAAGCAAAGCTGTAATTTTCCCTGTTTTCTCCCCGGCGCTGTCCGCTCTTTGGACGCCGCCGGGGCTTTTTTGTGCCCTTTTTTCGGGGCGCAGAAAAGAAAATCAGAATTTTTTCGAAAAAAGTATTGCTTTTTCGGGCGAGTCATGGTATTATATCAGAGTCGTCACGACGCAACAGAATATGGACGGTTAGCTCAGCTGGTAGAGCATCTGCTTGACGTGCAGGAGGTCACAGGTTCGAGTCCTGTACCGTCCACCATACAGTTCGTACTCGAACCCGATTCTTTATGAAAAAGGGTTCGGGTACGTTTTTTGTTTGCAAGAGGTTCTGAGAAAGGACTACTCGGAACGGTAAACGAGCAAAGGCAGGGTATCACTATGTAGGTGGTGCCCTGCCTTTTATTCTTAGTATTTGTCAAAAATCGCATCCAGTCAATTTACTTTTTCTGCGCAGTTTGCTATAATGATATCTACTAGTATGTATAGCCAGATTAGACTTCGAGTGGCTTGTCTGTAAAGACAGGCGGCATCGTACCAATGGGTATGGATGTGTTTTTCCGGTAGGAGTTCCCTCGGTTCGGCCTCATTCTACACTGCAACACGAGAACATCGTTGCATCGAGTCACAGTGTGATATGGAATTATGTTAAGGTGTTAAGTAATGTTGGTCTGAGCCTATGCAATTGTTTGGGAAGTCGGATTTGTGCTGGTGTGAATTCAGGATATAAGGCTATCGCATCTCTTTGTTATTTGAGGACGGGAAGTCCCCTCAATTTATTTGGGGGCCAATAATAACAAGGAGGTGAATTTCGTGAATAAGACGGACAAGCCTTTTGTTGTTGTCAATATTAACATATTCGGCAACAACAATAAGCTATCAACGAATGAGACTCGTTCTCATGTCCCTGTTGCTTTGGTTATCTTAGCGATTTCCATTGCGGCCATACTGGTTGTATCCTATTGCTGCCCTGAACTGCTTCCCGATTTAGTCCGTTGGATGATCGGCAAAGTAGTTAACAGCTAACACCAGCATATTTTAAGAATTGAGGTGTCATACCTTTTGAAATATAGTGATTGCCCTTTATATGGAATTCGTTCCAAACGTATGCTCAAGTATATCCTTCAAATAAAAAATGATGATATGCTAAAGCAATCCAATATCACATCCAAAATCCATCCATATATAGATAAGACAAAAAAGCCTCGTCTTATTGAAGCACCGCAGGCAGAATTAAAGATTGTTCAAAGACGGATAAAAACATTATTGGGTAAAATTCAAACGCCCGATAATGTTTTTTCTGGTATAAAGGGAAAATCTTATCCGGAAAACGCACGTATGCATATTGGAGGAAGAAAACGAAATCTCTACAAAACTGATCTGACAGCTTTTTTTCCATCTATCAGTCGAGAGGACGTTTATCAATTTTTTAATAACGAATTGTGTTGTTCTCCGGATGTTTCAGAAGTGCTGACCAGTTTAACAACAGTTAACCTTGAAAAATTTCCAAAAGAAGAACTCACAGAAGTCTATGACTTTTTAGGTCAAAAAGGTGTGCATTGCTACAATCATTTGATTTCAGGAGCACCAACCAGTCAGATATTATCCTATCTTGTCAATCATAAGATGTTTGATGAACTGCATACGCTATCTGATAAAAATGATATGGTGATGACTGTATATGTGGATGATATGGTATTTTCGAGCGAGCATAAGATATCTTCACACTTTAGGCACTCTGTCAAATCAATCATTAAGAAGTACAGATATAAACTCTCCCATAACAAAGTAAAAGGTTACTCAAAGGGATATCCAAAATTAGTAACGGGTGTTGTCATCGACTGCAATGAAAATATGATTGTCAAAAATTCATTGCAACATAAAATCATATTGGAATTTGAGCATTTGCGCAAAAATCCTATGGATCAGGAAAGTCGCCAGCGATTGCGAGGTTTAGTAACATCGGCGCAGCAAATTGATAAGTCAATTTTCCCAAACATCAAAAGATTTGCATTTGAAAATCCATCCAAGTAAGTGTTCAATGTATTGTTCTTCTGGCAAATTGAATTTGATTTTCTGGCATGTGTGGACTTAATCTACGTAGTGAGCCATCGTGAGACGATAAAATATATGAATAACATGTCTGGAAATCACGGACTAGAGGACGAAACACACAAAAACAGGGTACGCCCACCCGGACGCACCCTGCCAAAGACCACAGACAATAGCAATATGTATACCAGGGAGTTCCCCAGCGGGAACTTCCTGGATTTCTTTTTTGTTTGCGTGATGAGCCTGCTCCGCCTGCCACGCGGCAAACTCCCTCTGGCCTTCCTCGCTGTTCCAGCAGGCAAGGATGGCCGGGTAGAATGCCCGCGCCAGACGGTCAATGACTTCATCGGGATAAGGGGAAGTATTTGTGGACTTTTTCTTTTTGTTCAAACGCACGCTCCTTTGGTCGTCCCACCGTGGCAAAGTCGGGCGAGAAAATCAAAGTTCCATTTTTATCAGGCGCAAGGGCGCGGATGCTTTCCGCCCTGCACTTGCGGCTGGGGGCTCGTTGATGGCTTACAAGTGCCTGTCGTTATGCGGTCTTTTCTTCTTCAAGGGCTTCTGCAAGAGCCTTTTCCAGATAGGTTTCGATTTCAGTCAGGTAGTTAGCAGGTCTCTGCATTGCGAAGCGGAGAACCTTTTGCTTTTCCGGGTCAGTGAAATAGCTGGGATTGTTTTTGAGCGTTTTCTTCCATGAGTTTTTCATCATTTCGGTCGCACGGCTCAAGGATTTGTAAACCTTCATAAACTCGTCCGGTACATGATAGCACCGGAATTCTTCTGTTTGTGGTGTGGGCATGGGAACGGGTTCTGCTTTTTCAGGTTCAAATTCTGCACTGGCAGATTCCAACACTTCCAATGCCTCTGGATGCAGGATTTGAGCAAGGACATCTGAACGATGCTCGGCACTTACCTGCACGAGTTTGGACATTTCTTCGTTGGTAAACTTCACTTCGCCGGAAAAGACTTTCTGCTTGATGCCGGGAGAGAGGTTGTCTGCGATGTCGATGCCTCGTGTATAGTGGCTGGCGCGGAGAACGGAGGCACGGCTGACACCGTTTTCCTCTGCGATCCGGTCACAGGTTTTCTTTCCAGAGTGGTGGTTATCACCGTGATCACCACCACTTTTCTTTGCTAAAGTGTACTGATTACCCCGAAAGATTTTTGCAGCTTTCTTTTCAGCTTCATACTGTTTCCCAAGCAGATAGCGTTTCTGTTCGGGGCTCAGGTTTCGCCGTCCCAACTGATTCCGGCAAATCCACGCAATGGTTTCTTCGCGGTTCTCAAATTGGAGCGGCGTAGTGGAAAAATAAATCTCAGGATGCTTCTGGAGAATGGCATAACGGTTGTGGCCGTCAACAAGGGTATTGTTCCAAACGATCAAAGGAGAGAGCAGCTTGCCTTCCTTGAGGATGTTTTCTTCAAGCTGCTTAAATTCATCATCGGTCAGAGGAGGAATCTGAGACTGGAACTCCGGGTCGATTTTCAGGTTGATCATACGCACACTCCTTTATCTCTCCTGCTGCGCCGGTTCTTCCTCCCGGAAAAAGGACGCAACATTCTGCTTTGCGGTTTTCAGCTTGAGCAGCTCGTTCTTGGCTTCCTTGTACTGCTCGTAGAACTGTGCCTTTTCGGATGCCAGCTGCGCATACTCGGCTTCCAGCTTTTTCGGGCTGGGCAGCTTGGTGATGTTGTTTGCCTTGAAATAGGCTGTTGCTGCCCGGTACGCTGTCAGCTCTGCACGGTGCTGTTCTTCAAAGGCTGTGGGTTGTTTTGCAGTTTTTAACTGCTGTGCGATGTTCTTGGTGCTGGTGTAGGCTGCGACGTGATAGCGCAGCTCATTGTTGGCTTTCATGCGACCTTCGAGGTCTTTCACCACCGCCAGCGAGTCGTGATACTTGGTTTCCAGTTCGGCGATGCGCTGGTTCAGGGCGTCCTCGTTGAGCAGACCATTTTCCTGCAAGAGGATCAAGGTCTGTGCCATAGCTTTGAGGTTGTATTTTTTCGCCCAACGCTCGTAGCCGATGCCCTTGCCCTGTTTCAGCTTCGCCTGAATATCCACCAGTTTCCCGATGCGGTCGGACTTAAACTGAATCGTGCGCTTGCGCTCAGCGTTTGCCTGCAACGTGGAAAGCACTGCTGCCTTATCGAACTTGTCACCGAGATGTTTCGCTCGGATAAACTTCGTTCTGCCAGCGGGCAGATAGCTCAGACACCCACGGCTTTCCTTGACGGCAATACCATACTGCCGCATGAGCCTGTCCGAAAAATCTTCAAAGTTCGTTGCGTTGTCCAGCACATCCGTGATCTGTTTCCGCAAAATTTCTTTTGCGGTCTCAAACTTCGTTTGTGTAGGCTGCTGTCCGGCTGCGAGCAGGGCTGCGTTTTCACGGTCAAGTTTCAACTGACCACGCCTACGCGCCCAATACTCAGCTTCGCTGACACGCTCTTTCGAGCCGTTGAGCAGGTCGATCTGGTACAGTCCAGCACCTTCGCACAGCTCCATGACCTCGACACGGAGATGCCGCATGGTTTGGGCTGTGCTGGAATGCTTCATGCCCTCGCGCCAGTCGCGGGGCTTCTGCATATAGGGCTTGCGTTCCACCTTGCGTGTTCGGATGCTGCCGATTACGATGTGGACGTGAATGTTTCCCGAATGGTTGTGCCCATCCGGGTGAGTGCAGACGATGGCGGGATGACCGGGGAAGTTTTCTTCGCAGAATTTCAGGCCAAGTGCCTGTGCCTTTTCCATGGTCAGCCCGTTGTCGGCTGCATCTCTTGGGTCAAAGCTGATAATATACTGGTGGCTTTTGATATCACCATGCTGGGTGTTCTTGCCATACTTTCGGTTTGCCAGCAGACAGGCAGTTGCAAACGAGAAATCGCCGCACTCAAGGGTGTCGAGCAGGTACGAATCCCGCAGCTTCGGCTTTCCCTGTTCATCCAGAAGTGGCTTCCCGGTGAACGCATCATGCTGGTAAACGAGGTACGCTTCGATGGCGGTGTAGTCCGAGTTTTTAGAGCTTATATGCTTGAGCGTTGCCATACAGTTCACCCAGAACTTTCTCGGCGTGCAGCCGAAATGCAGTCAGGTCTGCAAGTTCGTCAAGGAGTTTCGCTCGTATCTGCTCGGTGTCCGCACCACCAGAATTGAAGTGCCTTGCAAGCTGGTTGAGATTGCTGCCCACCTTGCTGCACTGAGCAAGCAAAGTGGAAACAGCGGTCAGGGTTTCTTCTCCGCCGCCGGCAACGATGACTGTTTTCTCGATCTTGACGTTGTGGATGGCACGGCGGATGAAAGTGGAGAGGGAGAGATTTAGGAGTTTGCAGGTGAGTTCCAGTGACGTTTTTTCCTCCGCTGTCACACGGAACTTGATAACGTGCGTTTTGTTGTTCGGCGTGTCGTGGCGGTGGGTCGTGCTGGGATTCGATTTGACATTCGTTTTGTTCATTGAACCTCCTGTCGTCTTGCTAGCTCCTCGGTGGAGCTATGTAAGCACGACACGCCGTTCTTTCGCACCGCAAGGTGCGAATATGAGCAGGGTTTGGGGCAGGCACGCCCCAACAAGATCACTTCGGAAATGCAGATGCATAAGAAGTGAAGTCCCGGTGGAGCACAAGATTTTCAAGAATTGAAAATTTGTGGCCACGGGACGGTTCTTGCCCTCTACCGCTGCGCTCAAAATCAACTTTCGGCAAATGTTTCCGAATTGTTAAGACGCAAAAATAAGTAGAGGTGGTACTGCTCATGTAAGGGGATTACCGTTTGCTCCGAACGAAGTTCCTGCCCCTGTTTTGCAGCGGCGTTGTCCGGCTCGCCCACAGAAAGTGTGAGGTCATGGCACGATATCACGTTCAGACGGCTTATGAAGGATTCAAGGTTCAGTATGAAGAAAGCCGGACGTAGTGCGGACACTACAACCTACTTCTTTCAAGCACAAGAATAACACTTTGAAGTTGTTTTGTAAACAACCAAAAACGATTTTCGGAGATTTGTACAACTACATAAGATTTTATTTGTTAAAAAGAAAAATACCGCCCACGCAGTACAGGCGAAGGATTTTGTCGGGGTGAAACGGCGGCAAAATTGATCGGGTGTGTTGCGGGGCGGTACGTTCTTTCTGGGCAATCATCCGCTGAAAGTGGTGGTTATCACGGTGAGAACCACCACTTTTCGGCAGGATTTGGAATAAAGGGTATCATGGAAGCGTGGGTGCGTCAATATGGTTTTGCAAAATTTATCACGGTAAAGTGGCGATAGTAGGTGGTGTATAATTGCGCCCTTGTCTCCGTCAAGGGTTTTCGCCCTCGTCCGCTTCCTGCGTTTCTCTCCGGCTCTCAATCAGCAGATTCAGCTTCTTTTGAACCGCTTCGCTCTGGAAGATGAAGGTCAGCGGCTCCATCACATCCTCATCGGTCAGGACGGTCGGCTCTTTCAAAAAGATCTCCAACATTCCGGCACGAGTGCAAAGCCGATGGGTTCTCTCGCTTCTGGTCAACCGTTTCAGCTCGCTCTGCAATCGCTTCTCCTTGTGCTTGGCTACCCAACACAATTCCCGGACAGTGAAATACCGTCCGGGAATTTCTGCGTTTACGGCTCAGATGGACTGTCCATTGGTGGCGGCAACTTCACCGTACCAGAATGCGCTGTCTTTCGGGATGCGCTGCCCGGTGGCGTAATCCACATACACCAGACCGAACCGCTCCCGGTAGCCGCTGTGCCACTCGAAGTTGTCCAGCAGACTCCACTGGAAATATCCCCGCACATCTGCACCGGCATGGATGCCCTCCGACAGCTTTTCCAGATACCGTGCCAGAAAATCGATGCGGTCTGCATCGTGCACCTTGCCGTCCCGGTAGACCTTATCCGTACAGGACAAGCCGTTTTCGGTGATGAACATGGGCAGACCGTACCGCTCCTGCATCTGGCGGGGACCCCAGTTCAGGCATTCCGGCTCCACCGGCCAGTTCATGGCGGTATGGGCGTACCCGGCGGGGCGCTCTACATAGCTGGGACCGTTTTCGCCCATCTGCGCCGGGGCAGCGTTGTAGACGTTCAGCCCCACCATGTCCGGCTTGCCCAGAGGCAGGGCATCGTTGATGTACTGCGGCACAGCGGCGATGCTGGCGGCAAGTCTCGGTCCGCAGATGTCCGGTTCCGGCCAACGGCCCAGACAGACCGGGTCCAGTGCCATGGTGTGGGTGAAGGCCCAGTCGTCATCCGGGCAGGCGAAGGTCAGGACCCGGGCAGCGTCCACGTCTGTTTTTGCCTCCGACACCGGATAGCAGATGCGGCCGGTGGAAACAAAGCCCACCTTGTTTTCCGGGTCTGCATGGCGCAGCTCCTGTGCGGCAAGGCAGTGGGCGTAGATAACGTTCCGCCAGCAGGTAAACTGACCTTCCAGCGGCAGTTTCAGACCCGGGGCGTGCTCTCCGGTGCCGTAGCCCATTTTTACGATGCAGGCAGGCTCGTTGAAGGTGAACCACTGATGTACCCGGCCTTTGAAGTGCTCTGCCATCTTTGCGGCATAGCTTGCAAACGCGCGTGCCGTTTCCTCACTGCGCCAGCCGCCCTTTTCTTCCAGCGCCTGGGGCAGGTCCCAGTGATACAAAGTTACATAAGGCTCGATCCCGGCTTCCAGCAAGGCATCCACAAGGGTATCGTAATAGGCAAAGCCTTCCTCGTTCCAGTCTGTGCCGCCGTTGGGGGCAATGCGGGTCCATGCCACGGAAAAGCGGTAGGCTTTCAGGTGCATGGACTGCAGCAGTGCAAGGTCCTCTTTCCAGCGGTGGTAGCTGTCGCAGGCAACGTCACCGGTCTCGCCCCGGTAGGTGCAGCCCGGTGTGTGGGAAAAAACATCCCAGATGCTCAGTCCCTTACCGCCCTCTGTGGCACCGCCTTCGATCTGATAGGCCGCTGTTGCAGCACCCCAGACAAATTCTTTTGGAAATTCAGCCATAATAGTTTTCCTTTCTGTCATTCAAACTTGTGTGCACAGGCATTCCACTGTCATGGTAACGTTAAAGCAAAAGACCAGAGTTGTAAAGCCTTTTGACTAAATAACTCTGGTCTTTTTGTTGGGCTTGTGCAACAGCCCCATTGCATTTTCACAGGAGGGGCTTTGGCGCCGGTCGTAATTTCAGCCCTTGACGCCGCCCAGAGCCACGCCGCGGACGATGAACTTGGACAGCAGCAGGTAGACGATGATGACCGGCAGAATGGCGATGGCTACCATCATGTACACCTTGCCCATATCGAACTTGAGGAAGTCTGCGCTGCGCAGCTGTGCAATGAGGATGGGCAGGGTCTTTTTGTCGGCGCTGTCCAGCACCAGAGCGGGGATGAAGTAGTTGTTCCAGCTGGCCACGAAGGAGAAGATGGCCTGCACGGCAAGGGCCGGCTTCATGATGGGCAGCACGATCTTATTAAAGGTATAGAACTCGCCTGCGCCGTCAATGCGGGCGGCCTCCACGATCTCCATGGGCAGGGAAGCGTCCAGATACTGCTTCATGAAGAAGAACACCGTGGGCGCTGCGATGCTGGGAAGGATCAGCGGGACAAAGCTGTTTTTCAGGCCCATTTTGGTGATGAGCTGCAAAAAGCCCAGAGCCGACACCTGCGTGGGCATGGTCATGATGAGCAGGATGATGGCAAAGGCGGCTTTTTTGAACCGGAAATTGTAGGCGTAGATGCCGTAAGCCGTCAGGGCCGAGAAATACACGCTGAGGGCTGCCGAGCAGGCCGAGACGATCAGGCTGTTGCGGATGCCGGTGCCCACCGGGATATTGGCGTCTGCCAGCACGTTCCGGAAGTTGGTGACGAGGGACTTGCCCGGCAGCAGCGAGAATCCCTTCTGGATCTCAAAATGGGTGCGGGTGGAGTTGATCACCAGCACATAGAAGAAGAACAGACACAGAAAGCTGATGAGCACCAGCACCAGATAGCACCAGGCGCGGCGTGCCGCCAGTGTTGCTTTTTCAGACTGCGTTTTCGGAGTGCGTGCCATATTCACTTGCCCCCTTTAGCTGCTGCCTTCCGGGCAGCTTTCAATTCCCTGCGCTGGGCTTTGGTCAAGCCGTCATCCTCCCGGGTGAGGGAGAAGTAGACCACCACGCACAGCACCGCACAAACGAGGAACAGCACCACCGAGACAGCACCGGCCATGCCGTAGTTCTTGCTGAACAGGTGGTTGTTCAGGTACATGATCATGGTGGTGGAGGTGCGGTCCGGCCCGCCCTTGCCGTTGGTGAGGATCTGCGGCACATCGAACATCTGCAGACCGCCGATCATGGAGGTGATCATCACGTAGACCAGAATGGGCCGGATGAGCGGGATGGTGATCTTCCAGAACATCTGGTTCGGGGTGCAGCCGTCCAGCTCCGCAGCTTCGTACAGGGTGGGGTCCACGCCCATGATGGCTGCCATGAGCATGATGGTGGTGTTGCCGAACCACATGAGGAAATTCATCAGGCCGATGAGTCCCCGGTTGCCCCACACGGTGTTCAAAAAGCTGATGGGAGTCTTGATCCAGCCCATGCTCAGCAGCACGGCGTTCACCGGGCCGTTGTCCGAGAACAGCGCAAAGAACAGCATGGCAAAGGCCGAAGCCATGATCAGGTTGGGCATGTAGATGACCGTTTTGAAGAAGGTCTGGCCCTTCAGCTTCAGGCGCAGGTCGGTGAACCATGCCGCCAGCAGCAGCGAAACGGCGATCTGCGGGATAAAGCCGATGATCCACAGGATCAGCGTGTTGCTGAAATACTTGGGCAGGTCGGTGGCGAACAGGGTGATGTAGTTTTTCAGGCCCACAAAGCTGGGGCCGATGATCTTCAGGCCGCTGCGGTAATATTCAAAAAAGCTGTAGTAGATGGTGGATGCCAGAGGGATCAGCTGGAATACCGCGAAGATGATAAAGAACGGCGCAATGAAGATGTAGCCCCATTTCGCGTAGCTGATCGACCCTTTCTTTTTCTTTTCTCCCATAGGATCGCCTCCTGTTATCTGTAGAAAAGCAAAGAGGGCGGGCGAGATATGCCGCCCGCCCTCTGTATTCACTTTTCCGTGTCAGCGAATTGGGTCATGCCGCAATCATGCGGGCCAGACCACATCGGTCAGCTCGGGGTACTTCTCCTTGATGGCGGTCTCGAAGTTTGCCTTTGCGGTATCCTCGTCCACGTTGCCGGTGAAGTAGTCCTTGAATGCGGTCTGGAAGCTCTCGTTCAGGCCCTGATCGTAGGGACCTGCGTTGGACATATCGATCTTCTTTGCAGCCTCGGCAAACAGGGCGATATGGTTCTGGCCGCCAAGGAAGTCGGACTTGTAATCGCTGCCTGCAATCTCTTCCATGGCCTTCTCGTTGTTGGTGTAGTCCTGCGTATCCAGCGTGATCTGCTTCATGATGGCTTCATCGCAGGTCAGCTTCTGCATCACGTCCCGGATGATCTCGATGTTGTCACTTCCGGCTGCGCCGCAGATCCAGGTGCCGCCCCAGTAGTAGGGCTGAGGGCCTTCGCACACGGCGTAGTCGCCGTAGATGCCGTTGCCCACTTCCTCCTTGCCGCCCTCGGCCACAGGGGTCTCCAGCGAGTTGCCCAGCAGGGTGAAGTTGATGCCCCATGTGGAGTAGAAGAAGCCGAACACCTTGCCGGTGGGGCCCTGATCGGCCGCCCACTGGCTGTCCCACAGGCTGGACTTGTTGTTGTAGCCCTTGTCGGTGTATTCCTTGGTCTGTTCCACCCACTTCATGATGTTCTCGTCCACGGTGACGGTGGTGCCGTCCACCCACGGAGCGGCCACATTGTTGGAGAAGGTGCGGTATGCATCGTCAAAGCCGGACAGCATCTTGTAGCCCTTGGCAGAGGCCTGTGCCGCCACATCGTTGAACTTATCCCAGTCAGACAGGTGTGCCTGCACCTCGGTGGGGTCGTCGGTGCCCAGAACATCCTTGGCGATGCTGCGGCGGTATGCGAACAGGCCGGGCGTTGCCTGCCATGTGGTGCCGCGCTGGCTGCCGTCCACCGTGACGATGTCCTTGGTATACTGGTACTGACCGGCCAGATCGGAATCGGTCAGGCCGATGTCGGCCTTCACATCCAGAACGTAGTCGGAATCTACATACTTCAGCGCGTAGTCGGCCTCAATCAGGAAAATATCGATCTTGTCATCGTCGGCGGCGCTGTCCTGACTCAGCAGTGCTTCGTCCAGCTTGTTCTGGTAGTTGTTGTTCTCGTTGGCGTTGATGGTCCACTTTACAAGGGTGCCGTCCTTCAGGGTGGTGGTAGACTTGTCGGCTGCGATCTCCTTGACCTCGGGGTAGTAGTCGTTGAAGCGGCTCTGGAATTCATCGTTCCAGCACCAGATATTCAGCACCTTGCCCTCTGCGGAAGCAGGCGCATCGGAAGCGGCTGCGCTGGATGCGGGAGCGGAAGAAGCAGTGGCTGGTGGAAGAACGCCGCCGCAGGCAGCCAAAGCTGCACCAATGGTCACTGCGCCGGATGCGAGCAGGAAATTACGACGAGAGATCTTTTTCATAAGGGTAAACCTCCTTCATGGTTTTCCATCAAATAAAAATCATTCTCAAAAAACTCTGCGCTGGGAGTTGTGGGCCTTTGTCAAAGGATGCGGACGGAGCCGCCGTCCAGCAGCTTGCCGGACACCCGGATCTGCTCCGGCAGGGTCACACGCGGATGCTCGATCAGCTCGATCAGCTTATCCGCCGCCAGCCTGCCAAGGGCTTTGGTGTTCTGCTGGTAGGTCACCAGCGAGGGTTTGACCACCCGAGAGAGATAGATGCCATCGTATCCCATCACTGAGATATCCTCCGGGATGCTCAAGCCCGCCTCGGCCAGGGCGTTGTAGCCGCCCAGTGCGGAAAAGTCATCCGGGAAGATGATGCAGGTGGGGCGCTGCGGCAGCGCCAGCAACGCCCGGGTCTCTTCAGCGCAGCGATCCACGTCGTGGTACACGCCGCAGCGGACGTACTGCTCCGGCACCTTCAACCCCAGCTCCTCGCAGGCCTGATAGAAGCCTGCCAGACGGTTCTCGGTAACGGCGGTCTTTTCGCCATGGATAAAGGCGATGCGCCGGTGTCCGCAGGCCCATGCCTGCTGCACCAAGGCCTTTGTGCCCACCACGTTGTCCGAAAGGATCGCCATCCGGTTGTTGAACACATGGTCGATGGTCACCACCGGCACATCGCCGTTGACCAGCTCCACCACCTGCGGATCGTAAAAGTTCACACAGGCGATCACCACGCCGTCCACACCCCGGTAGTGGCAATGCTCCAGATAGCTCATGGATCTGCCGCTGATGTTGTGGTTGATAAAGGTGATATCATAGCCGCGCTTTTCTGCTTCAACCTTGAAGCTGTCCAGCACTGCGGAGAAGTACTCGTGGGTCAGGCCGCTCTGTTTTTCATCCACAAACAGAACGCCAAGGTTGTAGGTGCGGTTGGTCTTCAGCGCCCGAGCCGCTGCATTGGGCAGGTAGCCCATGCGGCGGGCCGCTGCGTGGATCCGCTCCCGCGTAGCCTGAGCAATGTCCGGCTGGTCGTTCAAAGCTTTACTGACAGTTGCGACGGATACGCCGCACTCTTTTGCCAGATCCTTCAGGGATGGCATCTTGTAGCCTCCTTCCGATGAAAGGAGCTGCGGGATGTTTCTCGCAAGTCACTTAATCGTTTTCGTAACTTCAATATAGCGCATTCTGCACCAAAAATCAAGCGTTAATGTAAAAGTTTTAGTCTGACTGCATCACTTTCGGCATTTTGTTCCAATGCGACCTGTAGAAATTGTGCATCTCGATTTACTTTCGTTACATTTCGATTAAAACCGAAAAAATTTCGTTGCAGTTTCGTTATGTTTTTCGGTGAAAAAGGTCGTATGTATATATTACTTTTAAAATGGGGTTTCGGGGCTTTGGTTCTGTACTCTGCCGGTGTGCACGCCCCAAAATTACGCCAAAAACTACCGGGACTTCGCAGATTATTTTTAAAAATCTTCCCGGATTTTTGCAAAAAGCCCTTGCATTTTTTTGCGAGATACGGTATGCTTAACGTGATAAGATTGCTTCTTTCACAGTGCCTTAATCGTTTTCGCCCATTGATGTGCTGCCCACCCTACAAGGCGCAGTTTTAAGGAGGAAGCATTATGAAGTTCGGATATTTTGATGACCGGAACAAGGAATACGTCATCACCACCCCGCAGACGCCCCTGCCCTGGATCAACTACCTTGGCAGCGAGGACTTCTTCAGTCTGGTCTCCAACACGGCGGGCGGTTACAGCTTTTACCGGGATGCCCGGATGCGCCGCCTGACCCGCTACCGCTACAATAACTCTCCGCTGGACATGGACGGTCACCGCATCTACATCAAGGACGGCGACACCGTGTGGAACCCGGGTTGGCAGCCCACCAAGACCCCGCTGGACAGTTACAGCTGCCGCCACGGTCTGGGCTACACCGTTGTGGAGGGCAAAAAGGACGGTGTGACCGCCCGGCAGGAGTTGTTCGTCCCCAAGGGCGACGCCTGCGAGCTGGATCGGGTGACGGTGTGCAACGAAAGCGCCGCCGTCAAGGAGCTGGACCTGTTCAGCTATGTAGAGTTCTGCCTGTGGGATGCCGTGGACGACAGCTCCAACTTCCAGCGCAACTACTCCACTGGCGAGGTGGAGGTGGAAGGCAGCGTCATCTACCACAAGACCGAGTACCGCGAACGCCGCAACCACTACGCCGTTTTCTGGGCAAACTGCCCGGTGGACAGCTTCGACACCACCCGGGATGCCTTCTGCGGGGTATACGGCGGCCCGGCAGACCCGCAAGCCGTCCGCGCCGGGCACTGTTCCGGCAGCATTGCTCACGGCTGGGCACCGGTGGGTGCGCTGCACATCCACCTGAGCCTTGCTCCCGGCGAAAGCCGCAGCATCCTGTTCGGTCTGGGCTACATCGAAAACCCGCAGCAGGAAAAGTTCATCGCGCCGGGTGTCATCAACAAGACCCGCGCCCACGCCATGATGGCGCGCTACGCCACCGACGCACAGATCGATGCCGCCCGCATCGCCCTGCGCACCCACTGGGAGGAGCTGCTGTCCACCTACCATCTGGAATCCGGCGAGGAAAAGCTGAACCGCATGGTCAATATCTGGCATCAGTACCAGTGCATGGTCACCTTTAACATGAGCCGCTCTGCCAGCTATTACGAAAGCGGCACCGGACGCGGCATGGGCTTCCGGGACAGCTGTCAGGATCTTTTGGGCTTTGTGCACATCATCCCCTCCCGTGCCCGGGAGCGCATTCTGGATATCGCCGCCACCCAGTTCGAGGACGGCAGCGCCTACCACCAGTACCAGCCCCTGACCAAAAAGGGCAATCGGGACATCGGCACCGGCTTCAACGATGACCCGCTGTGGCTCATTGCCGGTACCGCCGCCTACCTGCGGGAGACCGGCGACTGGTCCATTCTGGAGGAGCAGGTTCCCTTTGACAACGATGCCGCCAAGGCGCAGCCCCTGATGGAGCACCTGCGCCGCAGCTTCAACTTTACCTGCACCCATCTGGGTCCCCACGGTCTGCCGCTCATCGGGCGTGCGGACTGGAACGACTGCCTGAACCTGAACTGCTTCTCCGAGCACCCGGGCGAGAGTTTCCAGATCACCGGGCCCAGCGAGGGTCCTGTGGCGGAGAGCGTGTTCATTGCGGGCATGTTCGTCAAGTACGGCCACGAATACGCCGAGCTGTGCGACCATCTGGGCCTTGACACCGAGGCTTCCGCCGCCCGCCAGAGCATTGACGCGGTGGAGCAGGCCGTCCTGACTGCAGGCTGGGATGGCGCGTGGTTCCGCCGTGCCTACGATGCTTTCGGCAACCCCATCGGCAGCAAGGAGTGCGCCGAGGGTCAGATCTTTATCGAGCCGCAGGGCATGTGCGTCATGGCGGGCATCGGCAGGGAGACCGGACAGGCCGCGCAGGCGCTTGCCAGCGTGGAGGAGCGGCTGGACACCAAATACGGTGTGGTGCTGCTGCAGCCCGCCTACACCGGCTATCAGCTGAATCTGGGCGAGATCTCCAGCTATCCTCCGGGATACAAGGAGAACGCCGGTATCTTCTGCCACAACAACCCGTGGATCAGCTGCGCCGAGGCAACGCTGGGTCACGGCGACCGCGCCTTTGCGGTCTACCGCAAGACCTGCCCCGCCTACATCGAGGACATCTCTGAGATCCACCGCACCGAACCCTACGTTTACAGCCAGATGGTGGCAGGCAAGGACGCCCCCACCTTCGGCGAAGCCAAAAACAGCTGGCTGACCGGCACGGCAGCATGGACCTTCTTCAACATCAGTCAGTACATTCTGGGCATCCAGCCCACCTTGGACGGCCTGCGGGTGGACCCCTGCATCCCCCACACCCTGACCGGCTACACGGTCACCCGCCGCTTCCGTGGCGCAGAGTATCGCATCACGGTGGACAACGCCGCCGGGGTTCAGCACGGCGTCAAGGCGGTTACCGTAGACGGCAAGGCCATCTGCGGCAATGTGCTGCCGCTGGCTGCCGCCGGGACCGAGGTAACGGTGCAGGTAACTATGGGTTAAACCGACTTTTTCTGCTTCCTCATATTATTCTCCTTTTCATAACCAACGCCGCCGCGCAGCCCCCCCCTGCACGGCGGCGTTGGTTTCACAGCTTATCCGACCGTACAACGATCAAAAATGCGCTCCGCGTTGCTCTGCGCATAGATAGCGGAATTATTATTTTAATTTGCATGGGGCTGTTGCACAAGCCCAACAAAAAGGCCAGAGTTATTTAGCCAAAAGGCTTTACAACTCTGGTCTTTTGCTTTAACGTTAACAGTGCAAAAATGAAACGGATAAAGCAAGAACAGCATATCGAAATTGAGGAGAAAAGTCAACAGTTAAAATTTCGAATCTTCGTGGTCTCCACTTTCACATAGGCATCATCAGGCACCTTGGGGAGATACTTCATCAGGAAATCAACATCCTGCTGGATTCGCCGGACGGCAGCTTCCAGTGCAGAATAGTTGATTCCGTAGATTCGTTTCTGCGGAGCAGGGCGGTCCTCCGGGTGCAGAATCTCGTGCACGATCTGCTTGCGGTTCGAAAAATCGGCTCTGGCAAGGAGGTGCATTGATATTTACGACATGACGCAGGCGGTGGAGGATGGCGCAACGCGCCCTGTCCACTACGAAAGCCGCGGCATCAAGCTGCATTTGGATAAGGACACGCTGGCTCTGATTGATGCGACTTATGACGCATTGGAGCAGCAATCGGACACAGCGACCATTGAAAAAAGCAAGAAAATGTTGGGACAGATGGAAAGCGTGTTGGGCGCAGATTCTACGGTGCAATCGCTGTGCGAGGATATTGTCACCCACTACGAAAAATACTGTGCCAACCTGCTGACCGGTAAGGCGATGATTGTTGCCTATTCGCGCCCGATTGCCATGAAAATCTACCGGAAGCTGCTGGAACTGCGTCCGGCATGGAAAGAGAAAATCGGTGTGGTCATGACCAGCGGTAACAATGACCCGGAGGACTGGAAAGCGATCATCGGGACAAAATCGCACAAGGAGGAACTGGCGCGAAAGTTCAAAGATAACGATGATCCAATGAAGATCGCTATCGTGGTGGATATGTGGCTGACCGGTTTTGATGTTCCCTCGCTGGCGACAATGTACATCTACAAGCCGATGCACGGTTATAATCTGATGCAGGCGATTGCTCGTGTGAACCGTGTGTTCAAGGACAAAGAGGGCGGCTTGATCGTGGACTATGTGGGCATTGCATCTGCCCTCAAAGCTGCCATGAAGGAATATACCAAGCGCGACCAGTCCCGGTATGGCGATATGGATATTTCCAAAGTTGCATATCCGAAGTTTCAGGAAAAGCTTCAGGTGTGCAAGGATTTGCTGCACGGGTTTGATTTCAGCAGTTTTATTGACGGTTCGCCGCTGGTTATGGCAAAGCTGGTAACGGGTGGTGTGAACTTTGTGCTGGATGCCAAAGCACCCAAGCGCAAGGACTTGTTCCTGCGAGAAGCAATGCTGCTGAAACAGTCGCACTCCCTGTGCTCCAGCATGACCACAGAACAGGAGCGTCATGAAGCCGCCTACATGGAAGCTGTGCGTTCTACCGTGGTGAAAATTACTTACGGCGGCAGCGGCGGAAAGACGCTCTCGCTGAAAGAAATCAACACTCAAATCAATGAACTTCTGAAAGCGAGTATCCAGAGCCAAGGTGTAATCAGTCTGTTTGACAGCAAGCAGGCAGATGAAAATATCAGCTTGTTTGACCCGGCGGTATTGGACGAAATATCAAAAATGAAAGAAAAGAACATCGCTGTGGAAATTTTGAAAAAGTTGATGGCAGAACAGGTATCACTTTACAAGCGGACAAATGTTGTGCAGTCGCAGAAGTTCTCGGAGAAAATTGCGCAGCTGATGAACTCCTATTACAATGGGCTGATTACAAACGAGGAAGTTATCAAGGAACTTCTGAAAACGGCACAGGAAATCACAGAGTTGTACAATAATGGTAAGAAACTGGGGCTGACGCAGGAAGAGCTGGCGTTTTACGATGCTCTGACCAAGCCGGAGAACATCAAAGATTTTTACCAGAACAACGAACTGATCGACCTTACCAGAGAACTAACCGAGATGCTGCGTAAAAATCGGACGATAGACTGGCAGAAAAAAGAAACAGCGCGTGCCAGTATGCGGAAGATGGTGAAGCATCTTCTGAAAAAGTATAAGTATCCCCCGGAAGATTACGACACAGCAATCAGCACGGTTATCAGCCAGTGCGAGATGTGGACAGATAACATGACAGCGTAAAATGCGAGAAATATCGATGATTTCCTCTTGACAACACACAGCTCAGCCCTTAAAATAATCTTAGAGAATACTATTATTGAAAATACGAAAGGCTATTTTATGGGAAAGATGATCTTAGATGACCTCCGCAAGCGTTTGGAACGTCTGGACGAAGATGCCGACCTGATGATCGACAACGACGACCGTTACCAGATGGTAATTGTTGGCGGAAGTGCGTTTATTCTGCTGGGCAAGCTGACCCGTGCCACCCATGATATTGATGCGCTGAGCGTTCCGAAAGAGCTGTACGGACTACTTGGCAAGTACGACATCAACACGGATGTGGAAGCCTATATTGATAATTTTCCGTACAACTTCCAAGATCGGCTTCAGCCGCTGCCTTTCGGTGGTACAAAGGTACAGTTCTACACACCCAGTCTGGAGGATTTGGTGATTGCAAAGCTCTGCTCTTTCCGCGACACCGACAAGGCGGACGTGGAGAGCGAGGCTGTGCGGAACTCTTTGGACTGGAATTTGCTGGAACACCTTGCAACCGATGAGGATGAGCTGAGAGCCAGCATTTTGAACGACTGGCGGTATCGAGATTTTTATATCCGTTATCAGGAGTATGTGGAGAGGTGGAGACCGTGAGAAAGCTGACATTTGAGGGTTTCTTGAAGCAGTATGTGACAGAGCTTTCCGGCGTTCAAACCGCCAGCATTCACAAATTAGCGGACTGTTTACAGGATAACCCCCGCCTGAAAGAGCCGCTGTATCTCCATGCGCTGGCCTTTGATAAAGTGGATTTGTTGCTCCGCTATACCGTAAACAGGGCTGTTGCTGCGGAGTATGAGCAACTTTCCAATCGCTATTCGCTGGCGCAAATGCTGCTGCTTCTGGAAAACCAGTCGTTGGAATTGCCGGAAGGCTATTTGAAGGTTTGGCGAAGCTATTGCTCCGTCCGAGATGCCGCTCTCGCAGATAATGACACAAAAGAGCTGATTCACCGCAGGGTGGTAGAGATTCAGCAGAAGAAGCATCTGACGAATTATCGCATTTATGCAGACCTGAAGCTGAATCCCGGCAATGTGAATGCGTGGCTCAAGCACAATGATTCCAGCAAAATGAGCCTCGACTGCGCACGACAAATCTACAAGTATGCGAAAAGCTATCAGGCGGCGCGTTAAAAGGGAGGTGAATCTGTGACTGCTGTTATCTATGCTCGCTACTCCTCCGACAACCAGCGTGAAGAATCCATCGAAGGGCAGATTCGTGAGTGTACTGCCTATGCGGAAAAGAACGGCATCACGGTCATCAAGCACTACATTGACCGTGCGTTCTCTGCCAAAACAGACAATCGCCCGGAGTTCCAGCAGATGATCAAAGACAGCGGCAAGAAGCTGTTTGATGTTGTTCTTGTCTGGAAATTTGACCGCTTTGCCCGGAATCGTTTTGATAGCGCAAACTACAAGATGATCCTGAAAAAGAACGGTGTCCACCTGATTTCCGTTATGGAACCCATTGCCGAGGGCTCACAGGGCATTCTGGTGGAAACACTGTTGGAAGGTATGGCGGAATACTATTCCGCAGAGCTGTCCGAAAAGGTGATCCGTGGTCAGACCGAGAACGCCCTGAAAGGGAAATGCACTGGCGGCACAGGAACCATCGGCTACAAAATCGACGAGGACAAGTTTTATCACCTTGACCCGCTGACCTCGCCGCTGGTGCTGGAAGCCTTTCAACGGTATGACAACGGCGAGAAGATGGTGGAAATCGTAAACTTCCTTAACGACAAGGGTGTCCGCAATATGCAGGGCGGCAAAATGACTCACAGCAGTGTGAACACCATGTTGAAGAACCGCCGGTACATTGGAGAACTGTCTTTCCGGGATATCGTTGTGCCGGATGCGATTCCGGCTATCGTTCCGAAAGACCTGTTTGACCGGGTGCAGAAGCGTATGGACAAGAACAAGCGCGCCCCTGCCTGCGGCAAAGCCGACGAAGAATACCTGTTGACCACCAAGCTGTTCTGCGGCAAGTGCGGTGCACTGATGTTCGGCGAAAGCGGAACCAGTGCCACTGGGCGCACCTACTATTATTACAAGTGCGCCAACGTCAAGCGGCGCAAGGGCTGCAACAAAAAGACCGTGCAGAAAGAATGGCTGGAAGATCTGGTCGTCCGGGAGACCATGAAGCTGATTCAGGACGATGTGGTGATCGACAAGATCGTTCAACTGGTCATGGATGTACAGAATCAGGAGAACACAACGATCCCGCTGCTGGAAAAGCAACTGCGAGAGGTCAACAAAAAGCTGGACAACCTGATGAAGGCCATCGAGGATGGCTTGTACACCCGGACAACGAAAGAGCGTCTGGAAGCGCTGGAAATTCAGAAAGATGAGTTGACTGCAAAAATTGCAGATGAAAAGTTGAAGAAGCCCAGCTTCAACGAAGATTTTATTCGATTCTGGTTGCTGAAATTTAGAAAGTTCGATATATCGCAGCAAAAGCAGCGGAAAGCGCTGATTGAAATTTTTGTGAATGCCATTTTCCTGTATGATGACCGAATCTTGATCACGTTCAACTACAAGGATGGCACCCAAACCGTCCGATTTGAGGACACTTTGACCGCCGATTCGGCAGAGGAAAAAAGTTCGGATTTGTCCAGTCTTGCTGGACCAGAGCTCTTCAGTCGAGAGACTGAAGAGCTTTTTGTTATATCTGAAACTTTTGCAAACAACAGAGCCGCAGTCTTTTGTAAGACTGCGGCTCTGTTTTATACTGCTTTATTTACCCTCTGCGCGGAGTTTCGCGTCCTTTTCCAGCAGGGGCTTGAGGTATTGGCCGGTAAAGCTGCCCGGCGCCTCGGCCACCTGCTCCGGCGTACCCTCGGCGACGATGAGGCCGCCGGCACTGCCGCCCTCGGGGCCGAGGTCGATGATGTGGTCGGCGCACTTGATG
>SKED01001175.1_pt1 | contig 24289 bp, 10 predicted proteins | sample 4826651 | NCBI WGS metagenome assembly SKED01 (sample SAMN11008818, study PRJNA524170) | human gut metagenome | biome: Human fecal sample; material: Feces; isolation source: fecal sample from pouch patient p19 | host: Homo sapiens | place: Israel: Tel-Aviv | collected 2016-06-28 | reverse complement strand
GTCCATAGTTTTTCCCCCATTCGTTTGTTCTCCTTGTTTTTCTTATAAAATAATCTTAGTATTATAACATATGAAAGGGAATTGGGTTTAAGGGTTCGGGGTTGAGGAAGCGGCTTCGCCGCGAGTATATATGGGCGATGCCCGCTTGAGACGTTAGACGTTAGACGTCAGATGTCTCCTAGTCTCTTAGCCTCCCAGTTACGAGTCACCGGTCACTTGACACTTCTAATCCCTAATCCCTAGCCACTAGTCCTTCACATCCAAAGGAGCCTCCTATGAGCCTGCATTTTATTTTCGGCCGCGCCGGCACGGGAAAGACCACCCGCTGCTGCCGCGAGATCCAAGACTATCTGAAAAAAACACCGGGCGGCCGCGCCTACCTTCTTGTCCCCGATCAGGGCACCTACACAGCGGAGTACCTGCTCGCCAAGTCCTTCCCCGGCGCCGGCTTCATCGATGTGACGGTGTGCGGCTTCTCGCGCCTTGCCTACCGCGTTTTTCAAGAGCTGCACTCGCCGGTCGCCGATGCCCTTTCGCCGCTGGGCCAGCAGATCATCCTGCGCCGCCTTCTGGATGCACACAAGGACGAGCTGCAGGTGATCCTCCGCGCTGCATCACAGCCGCATTTCTCAGAGAAGCTGACCGCCTTCTTCCATCAGCTCGACATGTTTCTCGTCACAGAAGACGACCTCCTTGCCGCCTCGCAGCGGGAAGGCGAGACACCGCTTGGGAAAAAGCTCGCTGACCTCTCCCTCTTATATAAAGCATACCACGACTATCTGCGTATGCATTTTGCTTATGAAGGGAGCCTCTTCGACCTTCTCGCACGGGAAATCCCCAAATCAGAGAAGCTCCGTGGCTCCCACATCTGGATCGATGGCTTCAACGGCATGGCGCCGCAGAAGATCCGCATCGTGTCCGCGCTCGTTCACACAGCTAAGGAAGTCACCATGACACTGCAGATGGACAGTCCGGAAGAGGCGGCGGAAAATCCGAACTTCGCCCGGCCGTATCAGCTCTACAGCCAGCTGCAGGGCGCGATCCGCCATTCCTCCTCCATCGTGCTCACGGAAGAAAAACGCTTCCGCACCAGCGACCTTTCTCTCATGGCACGCCATTTCTTTGAACGCCACGCACGCCCCCGCCCGGAGGACGGGCGCGCGAAGGAGGGGCTCCACCTCATCACCGCAGAAAGCCCGAAGGAAGAAGTGGATCTCATTTCACGCACCATCACATCGCTCGTCCGAGACAAGGGCCTTCGCTACCGTGACATCCTCGTCCTCTCGCGTACGCCTGAAAACTACAGCGACCTCTTTACCCGCTCCTTTGCCACTTACGGCATCCCCGGCTTCATCGATGAGAAGCATCCCATGAATAACCACCCGCTCGTGATGCTCACCTCCTTCCTGCTGCAGTTTCTCGCAAAGGAAACAGGCAGAAGGAACGCAGGCTGGCAGCGTCTCACACTCTTTCGTCTTTTGAAGACCTCGCTCCTGCCTCAATTCTCACAGGAAGAGATCGACCGACTGGAAAACTACGTCCTTTCCCGCCGCATCCGGCCCTGGCAATGGCATGACAGCTGGGAGCAGCGCAGCTGCCGCGATCTCGATGAGACGCCCCCGCCGCTGTCCGAGGCCGAGCTCGCCGAGCGCCGCCGCGTGAATGAATGGCGCACGCGCCTCACCTCCCTTTTAGATCCCCTTTCCGAAGCGTGGAGATCCGCTGTCTCCGCTAAAGACCGCGCGGCCATACTCTACCGCTTTCTCCTCAGCGAGAAGGTGCCTCACACCCTGTCGGCATGGGATGAAGCCGCCTTTGAAAAGACAGGCCTTCGCCCCCACCTGCAGGTCTGGAAGAAGGTACTAGGTCTTCTGGATGAGCTCGTCCACGTCGCAGGGGATGAAGCGATGACAGCGGAAGATTTCCGCGCCCTCTTCGAAGACGGTCTCTCTGCCCTCACCTATTCCACCATCCCTCCGACACTCGACCATGTGACCGTGACAGGCATGGACCGCGGCTATGCGATGGAAGCGAAGGTCGTCTTCATCCCCGGCGTGATCGAAGGCGAATTTCCCAAGCGCGTCGAAGAGAGCGGCTTCTTCTCCGCATGGGAAAAGCTGGCTCTCTCTGAAAACAGTCAGCTCACCTTCGGGAATGATCTCATGCAGATGATCCATCAGGAGCAGTTCTTCGTCTATCTCGCCCTCACCCGCGCCTCCGATGCACTCTACCTCACCTCCCCATCGCTCGGAAGTGACGGAAAAGAATGCGAGCCCTCCTTCCTGGCCCTCCAACTTTCCAAGCTCGGCTACAGCTCAGAATGCGCCGCCGCTCACGCTCCCACGCTGGAAGATCCCGACCACAGCTTCTTTGCCAACCCCGAGGAAGCCCTCTCGCTCCTTCCCCGCCTTCTGCAGGAAGGCCTGCCTGAAAGCACCTCCCCCTGGCTCGCACTCGCCCGCTGGGCGATGGCAAGCCCCCACTGGCAGCGCATCCTTTCCGAAAAGCTTCGCGCCCTCTCCTACAGCAATACCCCCGACGCCCTGCCGCAAGAGCTCGCCCGCGCCCTCTTCCAGCCCGGCGGGCGCTACGTAAGCTCCATGACACGTCTGGAGACCTATCGCAGCTGCCCCTACAAGTATTTCCTCCAGTACGGCCTGGCGCTGGAAGCCCGTGATGAAGGAGAGCTCCAAAGCCTGGACCTTGGCAACTACCTTCACGCAGGCCTTCACCAGTTCGGTAGCACACTCACCCGGCAAAAAAGGCAGTGGCGCGACGCCAGTGATGAAGACATCCGTGAGATCTCCTCCACCATCGCAGGCGCCCTCTCCGAAAAGATGAAGTACGGCATCCTCTCCTCCGATGCCACCTCCCGCTATACGAAAAGAAGCCTCGACCGCACCTTCCGGGAAACGCTCACCTTCCTTCGCTCGTGGAGCCGACGAAGCGAATTCGATACCAAAGACCTTGAGAAAGCCTTCTTTTTCCACCTTGCCAAGGAAGACGGTGAGACACTCACCATTTCAGGAAAGATCGACCGCTTCGATATGAAGGACGATGCCGTCGCCATCTTTGACTACAAGACCGGCCATACCGAAGCCACGCTCGCAGAGATCGTCGCCGGACTGAAGCTCCAGCTCCTCACCTATCTTCTCGCCGTCGAGCAGGAACATCCCGAAGAGCAGCTTCTCCCCGCCGCGCTCATGTATATCTACCTGTCGGGCAATGTCACCAAGGTCGAGCAGGTCCCGCCGAATGAAAACGTCAACCTTTCTGAAAAGGATCACGCCTCCGGCTACGTCCTCGCAGATCCATCCCTCCTAAAGTCCCTCGACAAGGACGCCGGCGAAAGCAACTCCTGCCTGCCCGTGAGATTCACCAACGACGGCAGCCTCCACAAGGGATCTGCTTCTGCCCTGACGCAGGAGCAATTCTCCGCCCTCCTTACTATCGTCAGAAAAAACATCCTCTCTCTCCACAGCCGCATGATCGCAGGCGACATCTCCATCTGCCCTGCCAGCTATAAGGGCGTCACTCCCTGCAGCTACTGCCCCTACCACACCATCTGCCGCTTCGACCCTGGCCGAGAGGAAGAGAATTACGACTACGTGCGCCTGCCGAAGGACAGCGAGCTGAAGAAAGAGCTTGAGGAAAGGGCGAAGAAATAAGGATTCAGGTTGATGGGTTCAGGGTTCAGGTTGGCGGTGCGGCGCAAAACAATAAAAAGCGCCGCGAATGAAATAATATAAGTATTTCGCACATATCGCAGAGCCCCCTTCCTCAGGAAGGGGGCGCCCGTAGGGCGGGGAATAGGGCAACGGTTGCGCAGGCAGTCAGCCAGTACAGATGGGACTGACTACGGAATAAGAAGCATCGTCAAAGTTGTTTCTCTTGCATAGCGTAGTCAGCCTCATTCATAGCGGTCGACTACCTGCACACTGGTCTCCCTATCCCCCCTGCCTCCCTTTCCTATGGAAAGGGAGCACGATACGGGAAAACCCGCCTGTTTCAAAACTCCGCGGCGCTTCTATTTTATGATGCGCCGCTCCACCAACCTGAACCCCGAACCCTGAACCCGTCAACCTTTCACACCCATTTCTCATTTCTCATTTCTCATTGTTCTAAAGGAGTCATCATGAGTTGGACACCCCAGCAGGAAGAGGCCCTGCGCATCCGAAATAAAAACCTCCTCTTATCCGCCGCCGCGGGCAGCGGAAAGACCGCCGTCCTGACGGAACGCATCACCCGCCTCGCGGCAGACCCCGAAAGTCACACAGGCATCCATGAGCTCTTGGTGCTGACCTTCACAAAAGCCGCAGCCAGCGAGATGAAGTCCCGCATTTCCGCCTCTCTCACCCGTGAGCTCGAGGCCGCAGATGCCGCCAAGGACCTCCCGCTCGTCCGCCACCTGGAGCAACAGATCTCGCTCCTTTCGAGCGCGCAGATCTCCACACTGGACGCCTTCTTCCAGTCCCTCGTGCGTCAATATTTCTACCTGCTCGATCTTGACCCGAAGACACGCATCATGGCCGATGAAAATGATGCGCGTATTCTCGCCGATGATGTACTGACAGAAGTCCTCGAGCGCTGGTATGAGGAGGGAAATCCTGATTTCCTCACCACCTGCGACCTCTTTGCAAGCGGCCATCAGGACCAGGCCCTGCGCCAGATGATCCTGCGCATGCACAGCTACGCCTCCTCCATGCCCTTCCCAGACGTCTGGCTCACGCGCCTCCCTTCCGCCTATGAGATCCCCGGGGATGCCACGCTCGACACCCTCCCATGGACGCAGCCCATCCTATCCGAGCTCATCGACACCGCCGGAAAGATCTGCGACCTCTACCGGCAGAGCTTCTCCCTGCTGGATCTGCATCCCATCGCACGCGATGTCTACGGCGAGATGCTCAGCCAAGAGTACGCCTTCTTCTCCTCCCTCGCCCAAGTCACCACCTGGCAGACACTCTACGCCATGCCCTCCTTCACCCCGAAAAACATGCCGAGACTCTCCGCTGCCAAAGCCAAAGCCTACGGCATCAAGTCCACAGATTTTAGCAGATCTCCGGAAGCGGAAGCGATCAAAACTCTTCGCGACACAGCCAAAGACATCTATAAGAAAAAGCTCCTCCCCTTTCTCTCCATTACGCCCTCGCAATGGATCAAAGAGACCCGCGCCATGGCCCCGGAAGTCAAAGTCCTCTCTGCGCTCGCGCTCGACTTCGGACGCAGCTACCTAGCAAGGAAGAAACAGGAGGGCGTGATGGAATTCAATGACCTCGAGCATTATACGCTCTCCCTTCTGCTCGATACAAAAGATCCTGCCTTCACCCCCGAGCACGCCGAAGACTTCCCCTCCGAAGCCGCACTCTCCATCCGAAGAAACTACAAGGAAGTCATGATCGACGAGTATCAGGATACGAATGGCATTCAGGAGCTCATCACCACCCTCCTCTCGAACGGGCATAACCGTTTCCTTGTCGGCGACATCAAGCAGAGCATCTACCGCTTCCGACAGGCAGACCCCACGATCTTCCTTTCCAAGTACCACCGCTTCCTTACAGACGGGAAAGGCGGTCAGCGCATCGACCTGAACCGCAACTTCCGAAGCGATGCCGCCGTCCTCTCCTCCATCAACTATCTTTTCCGGCAGCTCATGACAGAGAAAAATCTGGAGCTCACCTACGGCGACGCCGAAGCCCTCTACCCGGGACGATACGAAGAAACGCGCCCGGAAAACTACGTCGGCGGCCGCGTCACGATCGAGCTCATCGATGGCAGCGAACTCGCCGAGACGGACCGGCCCGAGCTCAAGGAGATCTCCACGATCGACACCGAAGGCCGCCTCATCGCCAGCCATATCGAAAGCCTCATGCAAGAAGGACGACAGGTGATGAATAAGGACGGCACCTTCCGTCCCATCCGATATGGAGATATCGTGATCCTCCTGCGCTCCATCGCCTCGAAAGGCCCCGCCCTGCTCAAGATCCTGAAGGAGCATCACATCCCTGCCGTCTCCTCCCGAGAAGATGACTATGTGAAGAATCTGGAAGTACAGACACTCATCGCTCTCCTTCAGATCCTGGATAACCCGCTGCAGGACCTGCCACTCACCGCCGTGCTCCGCTCCTTCTTCGTAGGGCTCACGGAGACAGACCTCGCCCGTCTCCGTCTCTTCATGAAAGAAAACGGTGCAGACCATCTCTTCCCGCTCCTCGAAAAAGCCGCGCCCCTGCTCTCCAGAGAAAAGGCCGACGCCCTGTCCGCCTTCCTCGCCCACTTTAGCGCATGGCGCGAGCATGCCGTGCAAGGCGGCATCGCACCACTCCTTCAGGAAATCTGGGAGGACACCGACTACCTCACCTACGTCTCCGGCCTTCCCGGCGGACATGCCCGCCGCGCCCACCTGCTTTCCTTCTATGAGCTCGCCCGCGCGCGCGACACAGGCACGCACAACGGTCTCTACCCCTTCCTCACAGAGCTGTCGAGCCTGCTCAAGGGCGATGGCCGTTTCCAGACAAAGACCGACGCCGTCTCTACCGATGCCGTCCGTATCATGACCATCCACAGCAGCAAAGGACTGGAATTCCCCGTCGTCTTTCTCGCCAACCTCGCGAAAAACTTCAATGCCTCGGACATGACCGGCATCGCCCTCTGCCACAAAGGGCTTGGCCTCGGTATCCAATACTTTGACATCGAAAGACGCCTGCGCTGGCCCTCCCTCTACTGGTACGCCGTCCGCGCCGCCTCCGAGCGTGAAAGCCGTGCCGAAGAAGCACGCCTCCTCTACGTCGCCATGACCCGTGCCCGCGATACCCTCTACCTCACCGCTTCCGTCAAGGACGCGGAAAAAGTGCTCACCGCCTGCATGACCCCGCTCGCCGGCAGCGGAAATGATACGCCGCTCCCGCTCCCCTCGCACCTCATCTCCCATGCCCGCTCCTACCTGGACTGGATCCTCCCCGCCGCGCTCCACCACAGAGACCTCTCCCCAGTCTGGAACCGCCTCGAGAAGATTCCCTCCTTCCAAGGCGATGCTGCGGGCGACCACTCCCACTTTGATTTCCGCATCATCTCCCAGAAAGACCTGCTCACAGAAAGCGAGAAAGCCCTCCTCGAAGAGAGTGAGAAGCCGGAAACGGCGAAGGAAGAAAAGGACGCATCCCCCGCCTTCGATAGAGAGGCCTTCCTCGCCCATCTTCCGGAAACCGTCCCGGACTGGCTCTCCCGACAGCTCACCTGGCGCTACGCCTTCCCCGGCGCGACAGCGACCCCGGCCAAACTCACCGCCACCGCCGCCGTCAAGCTCCGCGAAGAGGCAGAATATGCCGGGGGCGAGGCGCCCTACGCATCCTCTATCCTTGCAGGCGACCTCGAGAGCGCCGCAAAGACAGAAGATCTTCCTGCTGACTACAGCACGCCGCCCGCCTTCCTAAGCGAGGACGCCCCCCTGTATAGCGGCACCTCCTTCGGCACCCTCATGCACAAAGCGATGGAAATGATCGACTTCACCGCCCTTTTCCCCACCGAAGACGCCCTCAGAAAACACATCCGCACACTTTCCGACAAGCACGTCTTCACCGAAGAGGAGACGAAGGTCCTCCTCTCCCATCGAAAAGATCGCAATCCCGTAGAAGCTCTCCTCACCTTTGCCCAAAGCCCCCTCGCCGCTTTGATGCGAAGAGCCGCTGCCGTAAGGAAGGAAATGCCCTTCTCCATCCTCCTTCCCGCCCATTCCTTCTACCCGCAGTGCGAAGAGGGCGAGACCCTCTTCCTGCAGGGCATCATGGACTGCCTCGTGGAAGAAGCAGACGGCCTCACCATCATCGACTACAAGACCGACCGCACCATGACCGAAGAAGAGCTGAAAGCCCATTACAAGATCCAGCTTCAGGTCTACGGCGAATCCGCCGAGAAATTGCTTGGAAAGCCCGTCAAGCACCTCTACCTCTGGTCCTTCACCTTCGGGAAAGAGATCGAAGTAGCGCGATGGGAGCCTGGGGACGAGTGACTCGTGACTGGTGACTGGTAGCTAGGGATTAGGAATCTCAAGTGCAGGGAAGACTAAGAGACTAGAAGACATCAGTCTCTCTCGTATCGTCATTGAAAGCGTTGCCGAGAAATCTTTGTCATTCTCGTTCAAACGGTTCCCATCAGACAAACTCAAACGGGAAACCTGCTGCCCGCTCACCTTCGAGCATCGCCCGCTTTTAATCAGCGTTTTCCTAGAAACGCCAGTCTCAAAACTCCCTCTGTGATTTCTCGTGGACAAATCGCATACCGCTTTATATAATATGTACATCATTTTATGATTATACATTTTAGAAGAGGCGATAAGAATGAAAACTTGGAAAAAAGGATTGGCATTGGCCGCAGCGGCCGTGCTCGCACTCGGACTTGCATCCGGCTGCGGCAGCGAGAAGAAGGCAGACTCGGCATCGGGCAAAGCCCCGCTGAAAGTGGCTACGAATGCGACGTATGTGCCTTTTGAATTTAAATCCAAAGACGGAAAAGACTATACCGGCTATGAGATCGACGTAGTACGCGCGGTAGCGAAAGAATTAGGCCGCGATGTAGAATTCAAGAACATTGCATTTGACGGACTCATCCCGTCTCTGCAGTCGCATGAAGTCGACATGACGGCTTCCGGCATGACAGCCACGAAAGAAAGAGCCGGCAAGATCCTCTTCGCCGCCCCCTTCTATGCGACAAAGCTTGCGGTCGTGACCCCGAAGGACAGCCCGATCCACTCTGTCGAAGACATGCAGGACGGCACCGAAGTCGCCGTACAAATGGGTACGACAGCCGCGTACTATGCCCAGGATAAGGGCATGAAGATCCGCGGCTTCGACCATGCATCAGATATCGTGATGGAACTCAAAGCAGGCGGTGCGAAGTCGGGCATCCTCGACAAGCCTGCCGCAGACTACTTCGTCGCGACAGACGGCAAGGACAATTTCCGCGTGGTCGATGTGCCGGACTCCAAAGTCCAGTACTTCGCCTTTGGCTTCAATAAAGACAACAAAGAACTGCAGCAGCAGGTCAATAAAGCCATCGCCGACCTGAAGCAGAAGGGTACCCTGAATGAGCTCCATGAAAAATGGTTCAAGACGCCCGTACCGGAAATGCCAGCCACCTGCGAAGAAGCGCTGGGAAACACTGATTAAATCGTTGTCAGATTTCATTCTTGGATTTTTATACAGAGCAAGGAATCATCTGACGAGAATAGCGAGCTATTTAAGGAAGATGATGACGAAGCTATATATAAAAATCCATATGAAATCCGACTCTGCGATTGAATCAGCGTTTCCCTAGGGTTATAAGACATATAAGCCAATAAAAAAGACTCGTGAGATCTCACGAGTCTTTTTTACTGCCCAGTGACAGCGACTATTTGATCGCCACACCTTTGGTATCCTTGATGAAGAAAAGGACATTGAGTGCTGCCGCGAGGTACACGCAGGACAGCAGAGCGAAAGCCGCAGAGAAGCCATTCGCCTGTGCCAGCGCACCAATGATCGCCGGGGCAAAACCGCCGACCGCACGGCCTGTATTGAAGATGAAATTCTGCGCCGTCGAGCGCGCATCCGTCGTATAGTTTTCAGAAAGCAGCGTACCATAGCCGGCCATCATGCCATTGCAGAAGAAGCCGAGCATCGCACCGCCGAAGAGCAAGAGGAGCGGCGTGCCCAGATTGACATACACATACACCATCGCTGCCGCGCACACGTAGAAGAGCAGGTACGGTTTCTTACGGCCGAAACGGTCCGAGAGATAACCGAAGACATAAATGCCTGCGATCATACCGATGACCGTGACAACCATCCAGCCGGACATCGACTTTGTGGAAAGGCCGTGCTCCTTCAGAAGGATCATCGGCAGCCACACCATGATGCCGTAATAGCCGAAATTCTGCACACTCGTCATGATGGTGAGAGAAATCGTGGTCACCGTCTTCGACGGGCTGGAGAACAGATGCGCGAGAGGGAACTTGCTTGCTTCCGCGAGCTCCTCCTCTTCTTCCGCCGTCAGCGTCTCTCCAGCCGCCTTTCTTGCCTTCAGCTGCTTCTTCAGCTCTTTACGCTTCAGCCACATCGGTGGTTCCTTCAATCCATGACGCGCCCATGCCGCCAGCAGCGCCGGGATAACGCCCACAAGGAAGAGGCCTCTCCAGCCGTAATCAGGAAGAACGACAGCCGCCAGGATCGCAGCGAGTACAGCCCCCGCCTGCCAGCCCATCGCCACGCCCGCCGTAGCACGCGCACGCTTCGCTGCCGGCCAGGTCTCCGTGACCAGCGTCATGCCGATCCCGTATTCCCCGCCAAGGCCGAGCCCTGCGAGGAAACGAAGGATATTGAGATGCATGACATTGTCTGCAAAAGCGCAGGCCCCTGTGAAGATCGAGAAAATGATGATGGTCAGTGCAAAGGTATGCACACGACCGAAGTAATCAGCAAAGACACCGAAGAGATATCCGCCAAGGACCGTACCGATCAGCGTGTACGTCGCGATGAGACCGCCTTCCCCGAGCGTCAGGCCAAACTCTGCAACGATCGCTGCCATGGCAAAGGACAGGATCAAAACATCCAGTCCATCCATCGCATACCCGACGATCGAAGCCCACATGACCTTCCATCGTTCCTTCCGGGTGACGCCAGTTTCCTCAAATTCCAATTCTTCCAAAGATTTTTCCGACATAATACCTCCCCTGCGTGTCTGATCTTGTGCAGACAATGACCCTGAAAATCATATAGTGCGAAAGACGCACAAAATTATCTAATTTTATAATAGGGATATGTCTTTGAAAAGAGGGGAACGGTTAATTTTAGAAAAAGTTAAGAATTCAAAGAGTTATTATGATGAACCGATTCTACAGTCTGAATTGTTCTACGAGCGTCAGGACAACTGATCATTTTCCCTACTTGCTAAGCTTTAGCAAAAGCTGTAACATATTCTCTAAAGAAAGTAATGAAGATCTATCATTTTGAGGAGGATATGGGAACATGAAAAGAAGTACATCGATTCTTATAGCCACTTTATCACTATCTATACTTTATACGCTGCCGGTTTCTGCCATAAAGGCATCTGAGCCTTTTATACAGCAGGAACAGCTGAACCAAGCTCGGCAATTGGAACAATGGAAAAAAGACAGAGCCGTTCTGCCCCGCATAAAAGTAGAAAAAGCAGTCCTAGAGAGAGACACACAGGAGATCTCTCCCTCGATGGCTGCTTTTTATGTGGACGAAATTCAGCTAGAAGGTCTACCGGAAGAACTGGATTTCTTGAACGACAGGATGCATGCCTACGAAAAGCAGAAATTGAGCATGAACGACATAGAGAGACTGGTGAGAATACTCAATCAAAAACTGCAAGATAAAGGCTATGTGACCACCCAGATCGTGATTCCTGAGCAGAATATTTCTGCAGGCACTCTTCATTTATTATGTTTGCCCGGTAGACTGCATCAGGTCATCTACAGCCAGGGCAGTAAGAAACTTCCTTGGCAGAACGCATTCCCTATCCGGGACGGAGACCTCTTGAACCTTCGCATGCTGGAGGAAGGCCTGGAAAATATGAAACAAGTATCGTCCCAAGAGGTGTCCATGAAAATACTTCCTACGGCTAAGGCCGGCTATTCGGACCTAGAACTCACCGTGCAACAGGGAAAGCAAGTCCATGGGATGCTATCGTTAGATGACTCCGGCATGAAAGAAACAGGGAAATACCAATGGAATGCAGGCATTGTTTTTGATGATGTATTTCATGCCAATGATACCTTACAACTATCTGCTGTATTGGATGGAAGTCGGAGAGGCTCTGAAAAGGGGAGTCGGTACCAGAGTTTTTCCTATACGATCCCGAAAGGGAAAGACCGTCTGACTATCAGCCACAATCGCAGCCGCTATCATCAAACCGTTGCCGGTATCCCTTATGACTTTATCAGCAGCGGGAAGACGCAGACCACCCGCTTCACCTATGACCATATGATTTCTCGTTCCCAATCAGAAAGAAAAGCACTGGATATTTCTATGATCAAGAGAGACTCCCATTACTTTATTAACGACATGGAAATCCCCGTACAAGCCATGGATACCACTGCTTTAGAGGTTGGTTTATCTGATCGCATATATATATATAGGAAGAAATACCCTCTATGTACGACTGGGGCATAAACAAGGAACCGGCTGGATGGGTGCCCAAAAAGAAAATACCTATCCCGATTCTCCAAAGACAAGGTACCAGATGTGGCTCTTTGACATCGACTGGCAGCAGCCGTTTACAATGGGGCATCGTCAAGCATCCTTTTCCAGCTCCCTTCATGGACAATGGAATACAAAAGGAAATAGGCTATACGGCGTAGATGCCCTGAGTATAGGAAATAGATATACCGTCAGAGGCTTTGATGGAGAATATACCCTAATGGGAGAAAGTGGATGGTACCTGAGAAATGAACTATCTTCCAACATTCCCACCCTTCATAGCGATATCTACCTGGGACTGGATGTAGGCAGCGTATACGGTGTATCTACTGATGTTCTGGTGGGCCGCACCATAGCAGGTATGGCATTGGGCCTTCGTGGAAACTTTTCCTCAGGGCTTTCCTATGATGCCTTTATAAGTCGTAGCCTGTACAAACCCGAAGGCTATCACACCAAGAAATGGGTTCCCGGATTTACTGTAAGCTGGAAATTTTAGTATTAGTTAGCAAGAATTAGTTAGTGGTAGGCAATTGGTACTCAGCAGTATATCAATGACGGCTAACTGCCTACAGATATAAAGGAAGCATCATACCATGAAATCCATACCATCCATGTCTCTCAAAACAAAAGCCATGAAATCCTTAGGACGGAAGATACTCTGTGTCTTACTGAGCGGTGTCTTTTTCGGTGATACCATCGCATGGGCAGAAGCCCCCATTCTTCCTGATACAAAAGCACCGGGAAATCGGTATCCATTAGTGCAGGAAACAGCCAATGGGATCCCCTTGGTCAATATTTCTGCTCCCACTGCCGGTGGCGTCTCTCGGAATGACTATGAACGATTCAATATACCTACTAAAGGGACCATTCTGAACAACTCCTATACCCTATCCAAAACGGAACTGGCCGGTTACGTGCAAGGCAATGCCAATATGGCACAAGGTCCGGCGAAAATCATTGTGAACCAAGTGACCAGCGGAAATCCTACGACGATGAATGGATTTCTGGAAGTAGCAGGCCATAAAGCTGATGTGATCATTGCCAATCCGAATGGTATTACCGTCAATGGTGGCGGATTCATCAATACAGCTCGTGCCATTTTGACCACGGGCAAACCGGAGTATGACAACAAGGAACGACTGAAAGATTTCCGCATAGATAATGACGCTACCATTCTTATCACCGGAAATGGGCTCAATGGTAAAAAAGCAGACACATTGGAACTTTATACCAGAGCCGCAGAAATCAAAGCGGCTATCTTTGGGAATACCGTACATGTCACCACCGGTGCCAATGTGATTGATGCCAATACAGGGAAAGTCACTGCTATCGAAGGAAAAGGAAAGAAACCGGAGATTGCCATTGATGTGAAAGACCTAGGCGGCATGTATGCTGGACGTATCTTCCTTATTGGCAATGAAAAAGGCCTTCCTATAGACATTAAAGGTGCCATCGAAAGCCAGCATATGGTGCTGGATAACCAAGGAAACTTATACCATGCCGGCACCACCCACAGCACGGAAGACATGACCATCCATGCGAAGACTATACAAAATACAGGAACCATGGCATCTTCTGGACATATGAGGCTGCAGGCCGATGGACAGATCACCAATGATAAAATCATGGGAAGCGTTGGAAATATGGCAATCACTGCCAACCAAGTCACCAATCACAAGACCATTGCTTCTGAAAAAGACTTGTCCATTACCACAACCAGTGAAGAAGAAAATGCGCTGGACAATTCCAATAGTGAAATCCTTGCCAATGGAAATGTGACTATCCAAGCCAGTCATACGGACAACCTGAATGGTAATATCGCTTCTGGTGGTACCTTGTCTATCCAAGGAAAAACACTAAATAACTCTCAAGGGAAACTAACTGCTTATGGGAGCAATACCATTTCTGTATCAGACAAACTGGAAAATGAACAAGGTCTAATCGCTGCTAATGAGAATATTTCTATTTCATCTGATCTGATTCATAATGCCCAAGGAACCATCACGGCTGGGCAGAATGAAACTATCACAACGAAAGATATTCAGCTGGATGGGAAATTGGCAGCAGGTAATAATCTGACTATCACCACAGATCATGACATCACCAATGACAGTGCGAAAGAAAACTACGGTATCACCCAGGCAGATGGAAATCTGACCATTTCCGCCAAAGGTAACCTGACTAACAGCAAGAAACTGGAATCCAAAGGGACACTTACACTCAGTGCCAAAGATATTTCCAATAAAGAAAGTGGTGAGATCAACGGTGGCAGTGTTTCTATCACGTCCACGACTCTGACAAACCATGGTTTAGTGAGTGCTGACCAAGCAAATACAATCACCACAGATATATTACAGAATATAGCTACCGGTCGCATCTATGGTGAAGACATTACCCTTCATGCTAAGACGCTGGAAAATAGAAAAGACAAAGCGCTGGAAGACAAATTGGCTACTGCCATGAAAGATTTACAGCAAAAAGAAAAAGACCTGGATGATGCCTTTGCTGTTGACGTAACTGCTTTCAAAAACGATACCGAAAAAGGAACCTATTTCCAGACCATCAAAGACAAACAGCAAGCCTATATCACCTCTAAGGAAACAGTGGACGCCATCTTGGCAGATATGGAAAAGGTGAAGTCGGGAACTATTGCTGCTCGCAATACCATGACCATCACCGGCGATACCTTGCTGAATAGTGCCTCTTCCCTACTCTATGCGGGTGGTGACATGGCTATTTCCGAAGCCAAAGACATCACTAACCGAGGAGCTGACATCAAAGCACAAGGAAATATGTCTCTTACGGCTCCCACCATCACCAACGAAAACGAAGCCTTCTCGGCCAAGCGCGTATGGACAAGCGAAGTCACCAATCCTGACCTTATCCGTATCGATGAAAATGGACATCCAGAAATAGGGCAATCTTTCACCAGAGATGAATTTTCTGCTCTGGATAGCGGTTATGGGGCGTACCATAACAAAGGTATCACCCCGAAAACACTCTACGAAGAAGCCGGTTATGACAAGATAGAGCAAATCACCGAGGAAGAACGAAAAGACGGTGAAATACCAGTCCCCGATGATTTAGTAGGCAAAGAAGCACCAAACTATGACTACAATGATCCCATTTTTAAAGAACTGGGTGTCAAATCCATGGACACCCCACGACCGGGATACGATGACCCGAAGCAAGCCGATTGGGATAAACAGTATAAAGAAATTCTGAATCAACTCAATGAAAAGATCAAAGCCTATAACGAAGAAGCCAAGGCTTACAATGATTCCATCGGTGCTATCGAAAGTAAAGCCATCAAATACTACACCATCATTCGCACCATCACCCACACGTCAGAAAAACAAGTGCAGGAAACGAAAGCGGGCAACATTTCCAGTGGTAAAGATATGACACTGACAGGTAACGTGACCAATGAAGACAGCCGCATCACTGCTGGGAATACCCTCACAGCCACTGGTGGCACACTGAATAACGTAGCTGAAAAGAACCAAGTACAGAAAATCACCTTCGGCACCACTCAAGAAAGCTATACCAAGAAAAAGCACTGGCCTCATAAAGCATGGAGACGGCATTATCGCGACCCAATCTTCATGACACCACAGAAAGAGCTGGATAACCCCACCTCTCTTGATGTTGGATCCTATGAAGGAAACACAGGAAAGAACCCAAATAAAGAAGACATCACCCAGACCATGCGTGACAACGTCCAGCAGAATTTGAATCCATTTGCTACTGGGAAAGAAACCAATCCAGGCAGTACAGCCGGAAAAGAAACAGGTGGCACGCTGTCCTTTATCCCAGATAGCTCTCTCTACAAGCTCCATCCAGAAGAGAAGGCAAAATATCTCATCGAGACCGATCCGGCCTTCACAAACAAAAAGACATTTCTCTCGTCTGATTACATGTACAACCAGCTTCTCTGGGATAACGACAAAGTAAATAAACGGCTCGGTGACGGATTCTATGAACAAGAACTCATCCGGAACCAAGTGACCCAGCTCACTGGTATGCGTTATCTCAATGGCTATAGCAATGACGAAGAAGAATACAAAGCCCTCATGGATGCAGGTATCGCCTATGCGAAAGAATACAATCTGAAACCAGGCATCGCCCTCACCAAAGAACAGATAGCCGCTCTCACCAGCGACATCGTCTGGCTTGAGACCACCACCGTCACCGTGAATGGCAAGACATACACGGTTCTTTATCCTCATGTGTATCTCAAAGCCAGCACGGCAAAAGCCCTCACCGAAGACGGCAGCCTCATCAGTGCCAATACCTTGATTACAGATACCAAGGGCACTTTGACGAACCAAGGCACACTCAAAGGAAATACCATCATCACTAAGTCCAAGAACATCGTGAACAAAGGCACCATCTTCGGCAATGACATTTCCCTCAAAGCTAGCCAGGATATTGTACATAGTGGTATCATCGAGGGAGAAAACAAAATCTTACTCGATGCAGGTAGAAACATTCTTATGAAAGACACCGTCCAACATGGCAAAAACCAAGATATCCTAGATACTACCGCTGGCATTGCTGTGAAAGGGAAAGAAGGCGTACTTCTCATGCAAGCAGGACAAGACATCACCATGACTGGTGCTACGCTAGCAGCACTCGGCGAAAATGGCTCTATGATCCTCTCTGCTGGGCACAATCTCACTATGGATACGGATAGTCTGGAAGCCAAGAAAGATATGACTGAGAATAGTGACAACTATATCCGCACCTATCGCAAGACAGAAACAGTGAATACTTTGACCGCCGGGAAAGATATCTCGCTCATTTCAGGCAATGATATGAAAGCGAGAAGTACCATTGTAGCTAGTGAAAATGGGCAGATTTCCATGAAAGCTGCTACTGATGTAACCATCGAAAACGGATATAATGAAGCTATGGATGACTACGGCTTAAAGTACAAAGAAAGTGGCTTCCTCTCTCATAAGACAACAACCATAAAAAGCCATGACGAAAGCAAGACGGCAATTGGCAGTATGCTTTCTGGAGACAAAGTAAGCATTACTTCTGCTGGAAACACCACTATCACCGCATCCAATGTGGTAGGTACGAACGACGTGTCTATCACTTCTGGTAAAAATACGACTATCACCAGTGCAGAAGAAGTAGAACAGCACGACTATGAGAAACGCGTCAAGAAGAGCGGACTTCTTAGTGGCGGATTAGGATTTACTATCGGCAGTGAGAAACGGAACGATCAGTATGCTGACACTGATGTGACGCAAAAGGGTTCTACTGTTGGAAGCATCGCAGGAAACGTAACCATCGAAGCGAATAAAGACGTACACGTGAATGCATCTGACATTATTGCTGGGAAAGATATTTCCATGACTGGTGAAAATGTAGATATTTCCAGTAAAGATAATGTATATCACAGCGATGAAAAGCATGAGTACAAGAAGAGCGGACTCACGGTCTCTGTCGGTGGTGCGACCATTGATGCCATCAATAGCGTCATACAACCTATTACCCGAGCTAGTGAAGTGAAGGATAAACGGTTGGCTGGATTGTATGCTGTCAAGGCAGGTCAAGAAGCCAATCAAATTTCTAAGACATATAAAGGGCAGCAAGACGTTATCGATAGTTTGTATGACAAAGCTGGTAAAGAAAGTGATCTTTGGGCTAAAGGTAAGGATTGGAAAGAAGCGGATAAAGTCAAAGATAACCAGCTGGGCGGAAAGAATACCTTTACCCTGAATGTAGGTGTCGGAAGCAGTCATAGCCATGCAGAAAGCCATAGCGAAAGCACGGTAGCACAAGGCAGCCAGATCCAGGCTAGTGGAGATGTAACTATCAAAGCCACCAAAGAAGACATTCAAATCAAAGGAAGCCAAGTCAGCGGAGAAAATGTCAATCTGCAAGCCAAAAAGGATATTACTATCTCTGCTGCAGAAAACAGCAATAAGACAACAGAAGAAACCAAGTCCAGTGGCAGCAGCATTGGTGCTTCTATTGGTATTGGCGGACTGCAAGGCATTCAGGCCAGCTATAGCAAAGCCAAAGGCAATGTAAAAGAAAATGCCACGACCTATGAAAAGAGTGACATCCATGCCAATAAAGACCTGACCTTTACCAGCGGAAAGGATACCACCATCACAGGAAGCACTATGGCGGGAGATAGAGTCACCGGTAATGTGGGTGGTAATCTCTCCATCGAAACCAAGCAAGAAAGAAATACCTACGAAGAAAAGAACACCTCAGCCGGCGTGTCTATGAATTATGGTGTAAAAGAAGGAAAAACAAGCCTTAGCGGTGGAGCTAGTCGAGGCAATACCAAGAGCAACTACGAAAGTGCTAAAGACCAGTCAGGTATCCGTGCAGGAAAAGAAGGCTATGACATTACCGTGAAAGATAACACTCATCTCAAAGGCGGCCTTATAGACAGTGACGCAGCCAAAGAGAAGAATACCCTCACCACCGGAACCTTAACATGGGAAGATATGGACAACAAAGCAGACTATAAAGCAGGCGGAGCAGGGATTTCCTATACGCCAAAAGATACTAATACGCAGCTGAACCAGAAAGGGCTGACCCCATCCATGACACCTACCGTCAAAGGAAAAGCAGATAGTACGACCAAGTCGGCTGTAGCAGATGGAACTATTACGATTACAGATAAAGAACACCAGAAACAAGATGTATCCACTCTGAATCGAGATACCAAGAATGCATTGAATCAACTGGAAGACATCTTTGATAAAACCAAAGTAGAAGAAAAGCAGGAACTGATAGGCATGCTGGAAAAGTACGGCAATCAGGCAATCCATACATATGCCGAAAGCAAAGGATGGGAAAATGGCTCAAGTGAAAAAATGCTGCTTCATGGAGCCTTTGGTGCCCTAATGGGAGATATGGCAGGAGGCAGTGCGGCTTCCGGTGCCTTATCTGGCAGTGTGAATGAGTATGTGATGGGATACTTAACCAAAACAAAAGGTCAAGACTGGGTACAGAAACACCCGGATACCGTACAATGGATCAGCGCTGGAGTAGGAGCTGCTATAGGAAAACTTAGTGGTAAAGATGTATCTGATGCAATTAATATTGCCTTGACTGCAACTAAGTGGAATGAATTAGCCTACGAAAGACTTACAGAAGACGATGTAAAAAATTTTCTATGCAAAAAGAGCGGACAACAAATGACTGACAAAGAAATTGAAGGACTGCTACTGGATATCTTAGTCAAAGTCCGCTCATTGGATCCGGAAGCAGACCAATCAAAATATTGGGAATATGGTAATAAAGAATCCGAAAATGCCGTGGTAGATTGCTTAAAGGAACATGGCATTGATGATGAGAATATAGCACGCATTATGGATGTGTATTTTAAAGAATTTCTGGAAGCACATCAGGAGGATTTGAATGTAATCAGGAAAACACATGACTTTAATCAATCCAAGTCAGATACACTAGGGAACATCTATGAACTACCTGGCATTAATGTGACTGCCAAGAAAAATCATTCATTATCAGAAGAATGCAATCATTCAGATTGGTATGAGGCTAAGATGGATCTAGAAAGAAACTTGGCTGCTGACTTGGCAGATTCAAGAGAGAACTTTCTTACGAAATTAGCGCTAAAATCGCCGGAAGTTTCTATGATGAATTATAGTGGGCTGAAAACAGTAGGATTTATTGGTGCAGAAGCTTCGGAACGGACATTGCATACACCGATTGCCTCCCAATTCTTAAAATATAGCTTAGCTGGAACTGGAGAACCATTGTCCTTTGGCTATGGCTCTGATGTGTCAAAAGATTTGGAAAACTCCGAAATATTAGCGACTAAAGTAAAAGAATTAGCGAGAAACATAAAACCCGGTGAGAAAAAATATTTTTATTCTTCTATGGATTTTAATGGAGGGATAGGAAGAAAACAATCAAGCAAAGATCAACAACTTGCCTATGGCAAAGTAAAGTTGGCAATTAGCATAGAGAAAGATAAAAGTGGTCATGTTTCTTATATGGGAGAAGTCGGTGATACCTATAATTTTGATTGGCATGAACTCACTAGGTCAAACTACCAAAATGAACATATTAAGCTCGTCATGAATAATGGTGCAGTAATATACCAAAAAATTGGGGCGTTACAACCATTTAATTGGACTGCTTCCATAAAAGGGCATATATAAGAAGGAGTCAAAACAATGAAGAAATTGACACAGAAAAAGATAATTATATGGCTACTTATGGTTGTTTTGGGATATCATGCCATCTTTGGTACAGCTAGGGTACTTATAGATTTTAAATATCCAATGGGAAGTAATGATAATACAATAGCTGCATTTGGAACACATCTTCGAACAGGAATACTCTATGAATACGAGCCAAGAAATACCCATAAATGGTTTTTATCAGATATTCAACCAGAATTACAGTCGGATACTAGATCTGATTTTATCGCAACGCCTTTAGAAGATAATGTATACGATTATGAAATACAGATGGGGTGGTTTTATCAATACAAGGTATTATATGTCCTTGGACGAAATGGTTTTTGGATTATAAATGCGGATCCATTTCATATTACTTTGTTGCGTAATAAAAATATTTCCCCAAAAAGTAGCAAAGATTTGGATGAAGCTCTTGAAAACTACGAAAAGTATGAAAATCAATTCACCCAGACTTATTCCGCAGCTGAATTAACACCAGAAGAACAAAAGGCCTACATTAAGTTGCAGGAAAAAGCACAACCTAGAATTCAAGAGCTAAAGGAACTGGGGTTGTATCCATAAAATTTTGACCGGTGACAATGTCACCATCACAAGCAAAGACAATGTATATCGCAGTGATGAAAAGCACGAATACAAGAAGAGTGGGATCACTGTCTCTGCTAATGGTGGAGTTGCTGACATACTAGCAAACGCCATTGATTATGCAAAGAAGGCTTCCAATGCCAGAGATAAACAGCTAAAAGCACTCTATGGCGCAGAAGTCTATGAAACCATTGCCAAGGGGAAAGACTCTTTGAACAGCATCCTGTCCGGTGCAGCCTCCGGAGCCACTATGGAAGGCTTGCAGCCCATGTTTGACACCTTCCTGAAAGACCATCCGGATATGAGTATGAGGTAAATCAATCAAGCCCAGAAACAACACCATTTATACCTTTATTCAAAAACACGCTTAAAAATTTTTTCGGCGGTCTTGACATTGGGCTCATTATAGTTTGCGATCTACATTGGCATATTTCCGTGCGATGTATTATAATGTATACGACAAATTGTAAAAATTATTTTTAGAGATCTTACTATATGTATCGCTGCAACGCTGCCCTGCCGTGATGCCTCTGAAACTATGGGTGGCCAAAGGGTAGAGCATGGTAGATGAATATAAGAAATTCATCGGGGTACTGATCCTGGTCATTGCGGCCGCGGTCTCTGTATTCGTGATGAAGACGTACTACCCGGAATTTTATGACCAGACGATTCAGCTGACACTGGCGGGGGATATTGATGGCTTAGGTGATTATATCTCCTCTTTTGGCTATGGAGCCTTTGCGGTGAGTATTGGGCTTTTGATTTTCTGTAATGTCTTCGGGATCCCGACGATCCCCTTTCTTACAGTGAACGGAGCTCTTTTTGGTCTGATTCCGGGACTGGTGATCTCCTGGCTGGGGGAAGTCTTGGGAATCGAGCTGAGTTTTCATATCGGGCGTATCTTCTTCAGGCAGGAAGCGAGAAGCTTCATCGAGAAGCGGCATATGCTTGAGAAGCTCGATAAGTACAGCAGCGTGAAGCATATGATACTTACGAGAGCGATCCCCTATTCGCCGAATATTCTCTTCACGGCGGTCGCGGTGGTGTCGAAGCTGTCATCGAAGGAGCATTTCAAGGCGACGCTCATCGGAAAGATCCCCTCGGTCGTGATCGAGGTGGTCTTGGGACATGATCTCATTTATTTTCAGGAACACAGCACGCGTTTCATCCTGCTGTTCCTTCTGCTGATCGGCGGTTGTGTGTCGCATCGGATGTATAAGAAGAAACATCCCAACAGGGATGAATAAAAGGATGCCGAAAGGCATCCTTTTTTGACTGGGGCTGATGGGAGAAAAGAGAGAGATTCCCGTTGATTTTCTTCGGCCTCTTCTGACTGTGGGAGCGTGCGTCCTTGACTCGGGAAGAACGAGGGCGCAACGCCATGAGCGGGGCTGGCTCCCTTTCCCTTCTTTCTGATAGAGTATATAATACAATCAGTGATACGAAAGAGAAGGTGAAACACGTGGGACTCTTGCATCGGATTTCTTCCTGTTTTACGAAGAGCTCTTTTGCTTCCTGTTCTTGTGATGAGCGGGGGCAAGCTATAGATGAGGGGGCTCGGCAGATCCTAGAAGCACTGGAAGAAGCGGGGAAAGAGGGCTATATCGTGGGCGGGTGCGTCCGCGATCTTGCGATGGGGAAGGCGCCGCATGACTGGGACATCACCACGTCGGCGCGTCCGGAGGAAATGCTCTCTATCGCTGCTTTGCGTGGTTGGAAAGCGGTCGATGGCGGCGGACGCCGGTTCGGGACGGTCATTATTGTCCTGGGCGGTGAAAATTACGAAGTGACGACATTTCGCAGCGAGAGGTATGGAAGGGATGCCCATCGGCCGAGCGAGGTGTCTTTTGCAAAGACGCTGAAAGAGGATCTGATGCGCCGCGATTTCACGGTGAACGCCATGGCGATGGATCGCAGAGGGCGGCTTCATGATGCGTTTGGCGGTCTTTCCGATATCGCGAGGAAACGTCTTCGGACGGTAGGGGATGCAGGAGAGCGTTTCTCAGAGGATGTGCTGCGTCTGTTTCGCGCCTGCCGGTTTGTGGCTCAGCTCGACTTTATGGCGGACAGCTCGTTGGTAGAGGGGATGGAGAGCGCTTTCCCTCGGGTCTCGGGGCTGTCGCTTGAACGTGTGCGCCAGGAGATGGACCGGCTGCTCGTTTCGACGCATGCTGCGCGCGGTATGGATCTTCTGGTACGAAGCGGTCTCGCTCGCTGCTCCTGCCGCATCAAGGAAAAGGGAGGATATACGCAAGTCCCCATCCTGCCTGAGCTTTCTCATCTGGTGGGGCTGCCGCAGCAAAAGGAATTTCATAAGTATGATGCATGGTATCATACACTTGCAGTGCTTGAGGCGGTGAGCCCAGAGCCGCTTTTACGCTGGGCAGCGCTGCTTCATGATGTAGCCAAGGGGATGCCGGGGATCCGCGCGATACGGAAAGGCCGGCTCACGGACTATGGTCATGATAAGAAGGGGGCAGAGATGGCAAGGGATATCCTTACGCGCTATCGCCGGTCTCCTGCTTTCAAGGAAGAGGTGGTCTGGCTGGTGGAGAATCATATGCGTTTTCATTTTTTTGCTAATTCACCGGAAGCGGATGCAGAGAAATGGGTACGCCAGCTCGCAAGAGACCATGTATTCTCTTCTTCTGAAGCGATGGCGGAGAGCTTTCTCCATCTCAAAGACCTTTGCAAGGCTGACATCATTGGCTGTGGACGGCCTCTTTCCGCGACAGAAGGTCACGAAGCATTCGGCAACTATATGGCAGAACTCTCGCGGCGTATGCCTGTTACCAGCAAGGAGCTGCACTATCCGAAGGATGTACCCGCTATTCTTGCTCCGCACGTGGCAGAGGGCATGAATAATCTGCTTTTCCGCGTGCAGAATGGCGATCTGGATAATACGGAAGAAGCGCTTCACGAGGCGGCACTGCGATTTGCGAAAAGACATAGGGATTAGAAGGGACTGGTGACTAGTGGCTGGGGATTGGGAGACGAGTAGATATCAGACTCTCTCGCATCGTCATTGAAAGCGTTGCCGAGAAATCTTTGTCATTCGCGGTTCATCGGTCGGTGATAGGAAAGCCTAAACGAGAAACCTGCTCTCCAGAAACTTTTCGGGCATCGCCCTATTTATACTCCGCGGCGCTTCTGATTTTTATGCGCCGCACCAACCCCTTTGAACCTCTTGAACCCGTAGAACCCATTGACCCCATTCATCCCATTTCACGAAAGGAGCTCGCATGAACCAGGAACAGCCCAGAAATAAAATGCGCATGAGAAGCGTCAACATCTCGAAAGCCATCAGTG
>SKED01001167.1_pt1 | contig 24411 bp, 20 predicted proteins | sample 4826651 | NCBI WGS metagenome assembly SKED01 (sample SAMN11008818, study PRJNA524170) | human gut metagenome | biome: Human fecal sample; material: Feces; isolation source: fecal sample from pouch patient p19 | host: Homo sapiens | place: Israel: Tel-Aviv | collected 2016-06-28 | reverse complement strand
AACCGGAGGTATATAGGGTTATAAATGCAATTTTAGAGACAGAACAGTCGGATATTACTGTTGCACAGGCATATCTTCAAATTGTGTTGGCACGCTGCATAGGAAAATTAAATTTGGTAGAAAAAAGCAGTGTGGGGAGTAACGATCTTATTTACCAGACAGTTTCCTATATATCAGCAAATTTCAAGAAGAAGTTTTCATTGGAAGAGATGGCAAAAGACCTGGGCGTGAGCAAATATGTTTTATCCAGACTCTTTTCCAAGACATTCCATAGAAACTTTAATCAATATCTTAACGATGCAAGGCTGAACTATGCATGCCATCGTTTGGAAAATACGAGTGATTCTATTACAAATATTTGTCTGGATAGTGGATTTGAAAGTCAGAGAACGTTCAACCGAGTATTTAAAGAAAGATATAAAATATCACCAAGTGATTATCGAAGTACTTGTGTGAAAGAGATGTTGTCATAAAAGGTTCTGTTGATCGAAATATTTACTTTGATTTTACAGTGCTATGTATTTGATTTCATGTGTGGATGATATAATATAAAAATATTTGTAGAAAAAAGAGTTTTATTCTATTATGAAAAGAGTAAGATGTATTCTAAAGAAACTTATACCAGTGCATTGGCAACAGCCGCATTTTTAAAAGAACAGGCGGCAGGCTGTTCGGCATTTGTGATAGGAGAAGCCGGCCTGTTCAGATGTTTCCGGACCGATTGAGAACGGCATTGCTCCTGCTTGTCGTGCATTGATTGCACCTATAGAAATGGCAACAGGTACACAGGCATATTTCTGTGGGAAACCGAATCCACTGATGATGAGAACAGGATTGTCAAAGTGATAAGGAAGCGCAGAAAAAGTATTTGGATTTTCTTCGAGTGTGGCTGAAAGATAAGGAATATGTGGACCTTGCTTACATGACTGGGATTTTGCCGATCAAAAAGTATGGATCTCATTCGGCGCTGAATATGTTTTCTGAATATTCCATGACAAATCCACGGGAAATGGCAGAATTTTTCGGCTTTACAGAAGAGGAAGTGCAGGAACTTTGCAAAGAGTATGGAAGAAGTTTTGAGGAAACGCAGGCCTGGTATGATGGGTATGAACTGACTACGATGAGTGGGAATGAACTGAAAACATACGCAATGTACAGCCCCAAATCTGTAGTGGATGCTATGTTGAGCGGAATTTTCGACAATTACTGGAACAAGACGGAGACATATGAAGCGTTGAAAGCTTATATTCACATGAATTTTGAAGGATTGAAAGACGATATTGTGAAAATGCTGGCCGGAGAGCGGATCCGAATCAATATTGGTACATTTTCCAATGATATGACCACGTTGCAATCAGTACAATGGACTGGAAAGAAGTGCTCCGATCAGTCTGGCGTTCTATTTTGCAAGGGAATATTACACGGTGATCCGGGAACTTCCGACAGGAAAAGGATTTGCAGATATTTGTTTTATACCGAGAAAAATGTATGCAGATAAGCCTGCGGTTGTAGTTGAACTGAAATGGGACAAAAGTGCCCGGAGAGCACTGGAGCAGATAAAAGACCGGGAGTATGTGGAGGCGTTGAAGGAATATAAGGGAAATTTGCTGTTGGCAGGAATTAATTATGATAGGAAAACGAAAACGCATACATGTGTGATTGAAAAATTCCAGAAAGTGTGAGTTATCAGTATTGGTTTGAGAAAAAAGCGAAGAGGGTCTGGCGTGATGCCGGACCCTCTTTAGTAATACTATCTTTGTCTGACAGAACCTCTTTCTGTAACAGTCACATGAATTTTATCCCAGAGTCTGTTGCAAAGAACCGTATAAGCAGCACCGAAGATGTTGGTTCCGATACGGAGAACCAGGGCGTAAGGAAGACCGAAAAGTGTGGTGGCGATGGAGAGGGCACCAAAGGTGTTGAAAACGGTCTGCCATGGATAGCTTGCAGAGTATCCAACTCCGATTCCGCCGATCATTCCGATATATGGGTACATACTCTCGGGAAGCAGAAAATAGAGCACCAGAAAAACAGCGCATCCGATGATATTGTATAATCCTCTCGGAACAGCACGTTGTTCACAGTCTTTTGTAAAAGGAAGACATACGGACATACAGGCGATTCCTGCCCACATGGCACGGGGAAGACCTGCCAAATTTATAAAAAGCATGGCACTCGAAACGATAAAAGTCAGTTTCAGATACCAGCGGCTTCTTGCAGAGTGCAGATCGAATTCGCGGAAAAGATCTGAAAAAGTTCTGCGGTAGGGACGATTTTTCTGATTCTTATAGAAAATCCCCATACACAGGAGCATTCCCACGAAAAGACCGATGACGCGAAGCAGATAGGCATGTCCCTGCACATCATATCCGGTCAGAAGAAGATAACCAAGAACAAAAGTGGAATGATTATACATAATAACATTGTGGCATCCAAAAATCATTAGTAACAGGATGCAGACAAGATGCACAAGAAATCCTGCTAGTGGCGGAAGCATATTTGCGAGACGCGGTCCGGTCATGAGAATGGCAAAGAGGAGGACGATAACACCAAGTCCATGTGTGGTTCGAATCCCGAAATCGGCCTGCCGGAGTACCAGAATAGCCAGAAGTACCGTAACACCTACGACGCTGTTCTCGGGTTCAAGAAATTTGCTGAAAAGAGAAACAACCGCTACACAAAAAGCCATGACCAAATATACTTTAAAATTGTAAATCAGAATATGGCGCCTTTTTTCTTTTGGGGTGGTAGTTTTGTGAATCAGTTGCTTGGATCCGGCAGAACTTAACTGCAGTTCCTGATAAAAAGTCATAAATTTTCATCCTTTCTATTTACAAAGTAAAATGTAGAGGAAACTATAACGCAAAACAGGAGAAAGGTCAAGAGAAAAGAGCTTCGTTATAAAAATTTAATAGTGCCGGATACCAGGCGGGCATAAAACAGAACCTGTGGTTCTTTTTGTATAGCGCTTTCGCAATCGCCACACCGCCAGTCACAGAAACGGTTTGGGTGCATATATTAACCAAAACGGTCATCATTGAGAGGAACTCTCAAAATGTCATCTCCTGTTATAAAATCCATGCAGACCGCATCCGACCGTGGTCAGCTTCAGATCCAGATTGTGTCTCAGATTCAGAACCGACCCATCCGGGGAGCAAAAATCAGTATCAGTTATACCGGAGCGCCGGGGCAGCCGTTAGAACAGGTACAGACGAACAGCAGCGGGCAGACGGAAATGCTGGAACTTGCAGCACCGCCGGTGGAGTACAGCCTGCAGCCTTCGGTGGAACAGCCGTATTCGGAATACAATCTGAATGTGGAGGCAGAAGGATACGAACCGGTGGAAGTATCCGGAAGTGAGATCCTGTCCGGTGAGATCAGCAGACAGAAAATAGAACTTCGACCGCTCAGCGACGGTGCCTATGAAGATGTGGTGATCCCGGATCATACGTTGTTTGGTGATTATCCGGAAAAAATCCCGGAGGAAGAAGTGAAACCGGTGAATGAGTCCGGGGAAATCGTACTGAGCCGTGTGGTAATCCCGGAATATGTAGTGGTTCATGATGGCTCTCCGTCAGATTCAACCGCCAACAATTATTATGTGAGATACCGGGATTATATCAAAAATGTGGCGTGCAGCGAAATCTATGCAACCTGGCCGGCAGAGACGATCAAGGCAAATGTCCTGGCGATCATGTCGTTTACACTGAACCGCGTGTATACCGAATGGTATAGAAATAAAGGATACGATTTTACGATCACTTCGTCCACCGCCTTCGATCACAAATGGATCTACGGCCGCAACATTTTCGACAGTATCTCCAACATTGTGGATGAACTTTTTGAAAATTACCTGTCCCGTCCGAATGTCCGGCAGCCGATCCTGACGCAGTACTGCGATGGACAGAGAGTGACCTGTCCGCAGTGGATGAGTCAGTGGGGAAGTAAGTATCTGGGAAATCAGAACTATACTGCGATCGAGATTCTCAGAAACTATTACGGGGACAGCATGTATATCAATTCCGCGGAGGAAATCTCCGGGATTCCGGCATCCTGGCCGGGATATGATCTGGATATCGGGGCGAGCGGTGTGAAAGTGAGACAGATCCAGGAACAGCTAAATACGATCGGAGAAGTTTACACGGAAGTTCCGCAGGGACCGGTGGACGGAATTTACGGAGAGCGGACAAAAGAGGCAGTCCGGCAGTTTCAGTCCGTGTTTGGACTGGGGCAGACGGGAATTGTCGATTATCCGACCTGGTATAAGATTCAGGAAATCTATGTGGGCGTTACGCGGATTGCAGAACTGTATTGAAGAAAGTTCAGTGATTAGCATAAATTTTATGGATAAAATTTGTCAATAATGCCAGCATTACAATTTTGACAGGAAAACTATAAAGGATTATAATAAATAATTAGGGGAATATACGTGACGAGAAGCAACAGGAGGAAATACCAGAAAGTGATAAGAAAAGAATGGAAACGCATGCTGGCACTGTCCATGGCATGTACGATGACAGTATCTATGGCAGTGCCGGCTGTGGCTGCACAGGAGGGAGAAACCAGTTTACAGACGGCAGAGGCAGCAGAATTACAGGAGACCCCGGAACAGTTTGAGGCAAGAACGGGATATCATTTACCGGATGGATATACATATGTATTGAATAACGGTTTTGTGATCATACAGGCAGATGGTTCGCCACAGATTACACCGGTTGCAACGCCGGAACCAACACCGGAGGAAACACCGACGCCAACAGTGACACCAACGCCATCGGCAACACCGGATGTGATAACACCAACTCCGGCACCGACAGAGACAACCACACAGCCATCTGCGACACCGGAAGCAACCACAACACCGGAAGCGGCAGATCCGGCGCAGGAGGCAGAAGCGGAAAATATACCGGTTATTACCGCATTTCCACAGTCGGTAGAAGTGCCGGTGACCGTAGAAGATTACCGTTTCTGGACGGTATCAGCCAGCAAAAAAGCAGCACAGGCGAAGGCAAATCTGGAGATCAAAGAAGAGATGTCTGAGGATTCCCGGAGCGTGGGAAGTCTGGAAGAGGGCGGTATCTGCTATATCTTAAAGAAAGAAGAAGGCTGGTACTATGTGGAGTCCGGAAATGTTCGTGGCTTTGTAGAGAAAAAAGCGGTGAAAAAAATCGGAGATAAGAATGAAGCACTGCTGACTCCGGTTTATGCGGTGGAGATGATCGCACCGGCGGAAAATCAGGCGTACACCTATTATCGTGCGACGATTCAGCAGACCGAAGCAAAAAAACGCTATGCACTGTGCAAAGGTGATGAGCTGAATATCCGGGCGGATAAGAACACAGACAGTGAGATCGTCGGAACGATGAAAAAAGGAAATCTGTGCTATATTCTGGCAGATGAGACGGAAGAATGGGTGTATGTGGAATCCGGAGAGGTCCGTGGATTTGTAAAGAAAGAATACCTGCAAACCGGCAAGAAAGTAAATAAAAAAGTGAAAAAGACCGGGGAGGATCAGTTTACACAGGCAGTTGCTCAGGTAGATCCGAAGGAGAATCCGGCACTTTATTATACAATTACTTCCGTGAAAGCAGGAATTCCGGACGGAGCAATCCGTGATTCGATCGTGGATTACGCCAATGGGTTCCTCGGAACAGTCTGGGAGAAAGAAGGAACCAGTCTTTGCGAGGGAATCGACACGAAGGAATTTGCCGAGCAGGTTTATGAGGCGTACGGATATGATGTTACGGATAAAGATGGAAATGTGCAGGAACAGGGAAAGGTTTCTGTGGATCAGGCAAAACCGGGCGATGTGATCTGTTACGGATCCGGGGAGGAAGCAAGTGCAGCCGGTATCTATGTGGGTGACGGCAAGATGGTACAGGCTTCTGAGACGAGAGGAAAAGTAGCGACGGTAAAGGTAGATACCACGCAGGAGAGTTTTGCACTGGAACTTTTTGAAGATACGAAAGTGATCGCAGGAAGTAAGAATATCAGCGAGGTCAATGCAACAGAAGCGATGTACGGACAGGATCTGGGGCTTTTTAAGCTGACATATTACTGTGCCTGTGCAAAGTGCTGCGGAAAGGCAACCGGAATTACGGCTTCGGGAGCGAGAGTTGCGGAAGGAGAAACGATTGCGGTGGATCCTTCGGTGATTCCTTATGGAACGAAGGTTATTATCAACGGACATATTTTTACGGCGCAGGATTGCGGCAGCGGAGTGAAGGAGAATCATATTGATATCTATGTGGATGATCATGAGAGAGCACTGGCGCTGGGATGCAATTATGCGGATGTGCATTTGATGAAATAAAGAGAAGGAACTGTCACACTCGGGTGAGTGTGGCAGTTTTTGTCTCTATACAAAAAATAAATTTCGACAAATGTATACACAATTGAGTGAATACAGCGAAGAAATGGGAAAATAAAAAGGATTTTGCAGGAGATGGGTGGAATATATTTAACAGAATAGGTGAAAAAGAAATGGTTTTTGGCGTTTTTTGTAATGGAAGGGGTGGTGTGTTTGAATATCAGGGAACGGGCAGAAGAACGGGAGTATCAGTATCTGAGTCCATATGCTTCGCACAGCAGGGAGTCGAAGGGACGGGCGCGTGTGGAGGAGGAGTGTGATATCCGGACGGTTTATCAGAGAGACCGGGATCGGATTATTCATTCGAAGGCGTTTCGGAGGCTCAAGGATAAAACGCAGGTGTTTCTGGCGGCGCAGGGGGATCATTATCGGACCCGGCTGACGCATACGCTGGAGGTGTCGCAGACGGCGCGGACGATCGCGAAGGCACTGGAACTGAATGAGGATCTGGTGGAGGCGATTGCGCTGGGACATGATCTCGGACATACGCCGTTCGGGCATGCGGGTGAGTCGGCGCTGAATGAGATCTGCCCGGAAGGATTTGCTCATTTTAAGCAGAGTGTCCGGGTGGTGGATCGGCTGGAGAAGAATGGGGAAGGGCTGAACCTGACCTGGGAGGTACGGGATGGAATGTTGAATCACCGGACATCCGGTACACCGCATACGCTGGAAGGACAGGTGGTGCGGCTGTGTGATAAGATTTCCTATATCCATCATGATATGGACGACGCACAGAGAGCCGGGATTTTTCAGGAAGATGATATCCCGATTACAATCCGGGTGACACTGGGAGATTCCTGTAAGGAACGGTTAAATACATTGATTCATGATACCATTCGAAACAGTTACGGCAAAGATAAGGTGGAAATGACGCAGGAGATCGGAGAGGCAATGCGGGAACTGCGGGCACTGATGTTTCGAAGTGTTTATAATAATCCGGTAGCGAAAAAGGAAGAGGAAAAAGCAAAGACCATGCTGCAGGAGATGTACCTGTACTACAGCAAACACCCCGAGCAGATGTCCGGAGAATATCAGAAGCTGATCGCAGAAGGTGAGAGTAAGGAACGTGTGGTATGCGATTATATTTCCGGTATGACGGATCAGTATGCGATGGCAAAATTCAAAGAACTCTTTATTCCAGCAGCCTGGGCGGTATATTGATCAGACCAGATATCTGCCAAAGAAAAGAAATTATATAAAAAGACAAAACAGTAGCGAAAAACGCGAATTTTGTCGAAGAAAAAGAGAAGCCGGACAAATAAAAAAGGATATTGTCGCCGCACGGGGAATATATATATACGTGGGTAAATGACAACAGTGGATAAAGGAGAGAGAAAACATGCGTTATTCGGATGATCTGATCGAAGAAATTCGAATGAAAAACGATATTGTAGATGTGATTTCCGGCTATGTGAAATTGCAGCGAAAAGGAAGTTCTTATTTCGGACTTTGTCCCTTTCATAATGAAAAATCACCGTCATTTTCCGTAAGTCCCGGAAAACAGATGTATTACTGCTTTGGATGCGGAGCAGGTGGTAATGTATTTACCTTTCTGATGGAATATGAGAATTTTACATTCCCGGAAGCACTGGAGATGCTGGCGGACCGCGCAGGAGTGGAACTTCCGAAGCTGGAATATTCCAAAGAAGCAAAAGAACAGGCGGATCTGAAATCAGCACTTCTTCAGATTAATAAAGAAGCGGCGAAGTTTTATTACTATCAGCTGCGTCAGAAAGTCGGGGAACAGGGGATGGCGTACCTGAAAGGCAGAGAACTCAGCGATGAGACAATCAATAAGTTCGGTCTCGGGTATTCTGATAAGTTCAGCAACAACCTGTACCGCTATCTGAAGGGAAAAGGATATTCCGATGATCTGCTGAGACAGTCAGGACTGTTTAATGTGGATGAAAAACGTGGCATGTACGATAAGTTCTGGAACCGGGTGATCTATCCGATCATGGATGTAAACAACCGCGTGATCGGATTTGGCGGCAGGGTTATGGGGGATGCGAAGCCCAAATACCTGAACTCCCCGGAGACGAAGATCTTTGACAAGAGCCGGAACCTGTACGGACTGAATATGGCGCGTTCATCGAGAAAGAAAAATCTGATCATCTGCGAGGGTTACATGGATGTGATCTCCATGCACCAGGCAGGATTTAACAATGCAGTGGCGTCTCTGGGAACGGCGCTGACCTCCCAGCAGGCGAGTCTTCTGAAACGGTATACTGATGAAGTCCTGATCATCTATGACAGTGACGAGGCGGGTGTGAAAGCGGCACTTCGGGCGATTCCGATGTTAAAGACCGCCGGACTTTCCACAAAGGTGATCAATCTGAGACCTTACAAGGATCCGGATGAATTTATCAAAAACATGGGAAAAGAAGCGTTTCAGGAGCGGCTGGATCATGGAATGAACAGCTTTATGTATGAACTGAAAGCACTGGAGGGTCAGTACGATATGGAAGACCCGCAGGGCAGAACGGACTTTTTCAAAGAGACGGCAAAACGGCTGCTGCGTTTTGAGGATGAGCTGGAACGGAGCAGTTATATCAAAACCATTGCCCGAACCTATCAGGTGGAGCCGGAGGAACTCAGAAAAATGGTCAACCGGCTGGCGATGAAAGGTGCGGGAATGACAGAGAACGTCAAACCCAAATCGGGTCAGAACCGTAACAAAGAAAAGCAGAACGGATACGAGGTATCCCAGAAACTGATGCTTACCTGGCTGACATCTTATCCGGAGATTTTCGGGGAGGTGAGCCGGTATATCGGACCGGATGATTTTACCAGACCCCTCTATCATCAGGTTGCCGAACTGTTGTATGAACAGTACTTGCAGGGGGAACCGAACCCGGCAAGACTTCTGAACCAGTTTACGGACAGCGAAGAACAGACCGAGGTGGCAGCTGTATTTAACGCCACGATACCGCTGGATTCGGAACAGGAGAGGGAGCAGGCATTACTGGATGTGATATGCAGAATGAAGGAAGACAGTATCGCGCACCGCACGGAGCATCTGGTACCTACGGACATGCAGGGACTGATGCAGCTGATGCAGGCGAAAAAAGAGCTGGAAGAACTGAAAGCCGGAAAGCTGCATTTGCATATTTCTTTTCGTTAAGGATAAAATATAAACAATATATGGAAGGATGGAAAAACAGATGGAAATGGATAAAGCCCAATTTGCAGAACAGTTGAAAAACCTTGTGGAATTAGGCAAGAAGAAGAAAAATGTGCTGGAGTATCAGGAAATCAATGATTTCTTCAAAGGAATCACCCTGAACAACGAGCAGATGGATCTGATCTTTGAATATCTGGAATCCAACGGTGTGGATGTACTCCGGGTAACCGAAGATGACGCACTGCTGGATAATGAAGACATGCATATGGAAGAAGAGGAAGTGGATCTGGAAAATATTGACCTTTCCGTGCCGGAAGGTGTTAGCATCGAAGATCCGGTCCGTATGTACCTGAAAGAAATCGGTAAAGTACCGCTTTTGAGTGCAGAAGAAGAGATCGAGCTGGCAAAACGAATGGAAAACGGAGATCAGGCAGCGAAAAAACGTCTGGCAGAAGCCAACCTTCGTCTGGTAGTCAGCATCGCAAAACGTTATGTGGGACGTGGCATGCTGTTCCTGGATCTGATTCAGGAAGGTAACTTGGGGTTGATCAAAGCAGTAGAAAAATTCGATTACACCAAAGGATACAAGTTCAGTACCTATGCAACCTGGTGGATCCGTCAGGCAATCACCCGTGCGATCGCCGATCAGGCGAGAACGATCCGTATTCCGGTGCATATGGTAGAAACCATCAACAAACTGATCCGTGTGTCCAGACAGTTACTGCAGGAGTTAGGCCGTGAACCTACGCCGGAAGAGATCGCAGAAGAGATGAACATGCCGGTAGAGAGAGTCCGTGAGATCTTGAAGATCTCTCAGGAACCGGTATCTCTGGAAACCCCGATCGGTGAAGAGGAAGACAGCCACCTGGGAGATTTTATCCAGGATGATAATGTTCCGGTACCGGCAGATGCGGCAGCATTTACCCTGTTAAAAGAACAGCTGGTAGAGGTGCTGAGCACGCTGACCGAGAGAGAACAGAAAGTACTTCGCCTGCGTTTTGGTCTGGATGATGGAAGAGCCAGAACGCTGGAAGAAGTAGGAAAAGAATTCAATGTCACAAGAGAACGTATCCGTCAGATCGAAGCGAAAGCGTTAAGAAAACTGCGTCACCCCAGTCGCAGCAGAAAGCTGAAGGATTACCTGGATTAATGGAATTATCCAGAAGACTTCGGATGAATGCTTCTTTTGTGACACCGGGGAACCGGCTGGCAGATGTGGGAACGGATCACGGATATATTCCGATCGCTCTGCGTCTCGAAGGCGTGATCCCGTCGGCGCTGGCGATGGATATCAATCCGGGACCGCTCGAGCGTGCAAAAGAGCATATACGACAATTTGATCTGGAAACAGATATACATACCCGCCTCTCCGATGGTGTACAGGCTCTGTGCCCCGGGGAGGCGGATTCTGTCCTGATCGCCGGTATGGGCGGGGCGCTGACGATAAAGATCCTGGAAGCGGGGAAAGATGTACTTTCTTCCGTACAGGAACTGATCTTACAGCCCCAGTCGGAGATCGACAAAGTGCGGTTGTACCTTCTGACCCACGGCTATGCGATCACCGGAGAAAAGATGGTGTTCGAGGACGGAAAATATTATCCCGCCATGCGGGCAGTACATGGGGAAATGCCGCTGTGGCAGGATGTGGAGTTACAGTATGGAAAGTATCTGCTGGAAGAGAAACATCCGGTATTACAGGAATATCTGAAAGAAAAAGAGAAAACCTGCAAGAAAATACAGGAAAAACTCGCAGCAGACGGAAAGAAAGCAGAAAAGATCACCGCACGGCAAAAAGAGCTGGAGGACGAACTTCGGCTGATCGGGCAGGCACTGGAGGTGTATGAACGATGATATGTAAAGAAGTTATGAGAAAGCTGGAAGAACGGTGGAATCCTTCCTATGCACTGGAATGGGATAACGTAGGACTTCTGGTGGGAAGAGAAGACAAGGAGATCAAAAAGGTTTTCACGGCGCTGGATGCCACGGAAGAGACGATTGCACAGGCACTGGAATTCGGTGCGGATCTTCTGATCACGCATCATCCGATGTTGTTTTCTCCGGTAAAGAAGGTGACAAGTGCAGATTTTATCGGTCGCAGACTGATCACGATGATCCAGGCGGATCTGTGTTATTATGCGATGCATACAAACTTTGATGTGAAGGGTATGGCACAGCTGAATCAGGAATGTCTGGGACTTACGGACTGTGAAGTGCTGGAAGAAACCGCTCCCGGGGAAGGCATCGGAAGAGTAGGTGCGCTGAAAGGGACGATGGATCTGAAACAATTTGCCGGAAAAGTAAGAAACGACTTTGAGATCCCGGATGTACGGATGTACGGAGATCCGGCAGCGATCATTCATCGTGTGGCAGTGAGCAGCGGATCCGGAAAAAGTATGATCCGTGGTGCAATTGAAAAAGGTGCCGATGTGATCGTTACCGGAGATGTGGATTATCATTCGGCAATTGATGCCGTTGCGCAGGGAATCGCTGTAATCGATGCCGGTCATTATGGAACTGAATATGGATTTATCGCATATATGAGACAGGAACTGGAAACTATGTTTCCGGAGCTTGCGGTAGGCACTGCCAGAGTGCATCATCCGTACCGGGTGGTGTAGTGGCAGCTGAAAGGAGTGGTGAAGATGGGACTTAAGATGTGTAAAGTAACAGTGGGTTCCAGGGAGAAAGCATATCCGGATGGAACACCTTTTGGAGAAATTGTCAAAGATTTCGACCAGGATTGTAAGTATCCGGTGGTTCTGGTAACGGTAGACGGAAAACTTCGCGAACTTCATAAAAAGATTCACCGGGACTGCCGGATCTCACTGGTGACGGTGGCGGACAGTATCGGTCATAAAACATACAAAAGAAGTATGAATCTACTGCTGTTAAAGGCGGTATATCATGTGGCAGGACATGAGAAGATCCGGAAGATTGTCCTGCATTTTACGGTGGGAGAGGGATTTTACTATACGATTGATGGAGATGTGACGATCGATCAGCCATTTCTGGATCAGGTGGAAACGTATATGCATGAGCTGGTGGAAAAACATGCACCGGTGATGAAACGGAGTGTGTCTACCGCCTCTGCGCTGGATCTCTTTCACAAATATGGCATGTATGACAAAGAAAAACTGTTTCGTTACCGGAGAAGTTCCCGCGTAAATATCTATAATCTCGAGGAATTTGAGGATTATTTTTACGGGTATATGGTATGGCATACCGGATATCTGAAATATTTCAAATTGTATCCGTATGACGAGGGCTTTGTGATGCAGATGCCGACCCGGAAAGAACCGGAAAAACTGCCGCCGTTTACGCCGTCACCGAAGATTTTTCAGGTGCAGAAAGAGGCGGAAAAATGGGGCGAGATGATGGGAGTTTCCGTGGTAGGGGAACTGAACGAGAAGATCTCGAAAGGAAAAATGCAGGAACTGCTGCTGATCTCGGAAGCTCTGCAGGAGGGAAGAATCTCAAAGATCGCAGAGCAGATCATCGAGCGTGGCGGTGTAAAATTCGTTATGATCGCCGGACCATCCTCCTCAGGAAAAACCACATTTTCTCATCGCCTGTCAATCCAGCTGGCGGCTCACGGGATGAAACCGCATCCGATCGCAGTGGATAATTATTTTGTAAACCGGGAAGATACGCCGCGGGATGAAAACGGGAACTACAATTACGAGTGTCTGGAAGCTATCGATGTGGAACTTTTCAACCGCGATATGAATGCGCTGCTTAAGGGCGAGCGGGTGGAACTGCCACGGTTTAATTTCAAACTGGGAAAACGGGAATACAAAGGGGATTTCCTGCAGATGCAGCCGAACGATATTCTGGTGATTGAGGGAATCCACGGACTGAACGACCGGCTGAGCTATTCGCTTCCGACGGAGAGCAAATTCAAGATCTATATCAGTGCGCTGACGCAGTTAAATATTGACGAACACAACCGGATTCCGACGACGGACGGACGATTGATTCGCCGGATTGTCCGGGATAACCGGACGAGAGGAACGAGTGCGAAAGCAACGATTGCGATGTGGCCGTCGGTTCGCCGTGGAGAGGATGAAAATATCTTCCCCTATCAGGAACAGGCAGATGCAATGTTTAACTCGGCACTTCTGTATGAACTGGCAGTGCTGAAACTGTACGCGGAGCCGGTACTCTTCCAGATCGGTCCGGACGAACCGGAGTATCAGGAAGCGAAGCGGCTGTTAAAATTCCTGGATTATTTTGTGGGAATCCCCAGTGAAGATATCCCGAAGAACTCTATCCTGAGGGAATTCGTGGGCGGCAGCTGTTTTGATGTGTAAAATAATGTAGAAAAAATATATAAAATGTATATGAAAAATGTCAGGGATAGAAGCGATTCTGTTCCTGACATTTTGAAAAGAAAGGGTGGAAACTATGAAAGTATTGATGTTAAATGGAAGCGCAAAAAAAGAGGGAAATACATACCAGTCTCTTCTGGAAGTGGGAAAAGAGCTGGAAAGACAGGGCATCGAGTATGAGATCTTTCAGATCGGCGGTCAGCCGGTGAGAGACTGTATCGGATGTGGACAGTGCAATGAAAATGGCTGTGTGTTTGCGGATGACAAGGTCAATGAATTCGTGGCAAAGGCGAAAGAGGCGGACGGATTTGTCTTCGGTACACCGGTCTATTATGCACATCCAAGCGGACGGATCCTGTCATTTCTGGACAGAGTATTTTACAGCAGCGGCAGAGCATTTGCCTTCAAACCGGCGGCTTCTGTAGCAGTGGCAAGACGCGGTGGATGCAGTGCTTCCTTCGATGTACTGAATAAATATTATGGCATCTGCCAGATGCCGGTAGCCGGCTCTACTTACTGGAACATGGTACATGGCTGTGAACCGGGAGAAGTGAAGATGGATGCAGAGGGAATGCAGACCATGCGGAATCTGGCAAAGAACCTGGCCTGGATGATGAAATGTTTTGAAGCCGGAAAAGTAGCAGGTGTGCCACTTCCGGAGACAGAGAGAGGAAATCAGACAAACTTTATCCGATGATGAAAAAACAATATTCTAAGGTTATAAAAATTGTAATCCAGATTCTGTTTTTTCTGTGGATACCGGAGTCTTTTGCTGCCAGTCTGTATGCGGTAAAAAAGCTGATCCATGCGGTTTCGGTGATGGATTTTACTTATGCGCGGGAACCGGTTCTTCTGCTGCTGGAAACTGTTGTAACAACAGCGGTTTTCGGACGGTATTACTGCGGATATATCTGTAGTTTTGGTGCGGCACAGGATCTGAGTTATGATTTGGGAAACCTGATACGAAAACAGACAAAATACCGTAAGAAACGTATGCTTTCGGTGAAAACAGACAAAATTCTTTCCAAACTGAAATATCCTGTTCTGGTGATTGTGGCAGTGAGTGCTGTCTGGAAGAAAAATCTGCTGGATGTCATCAGCCCCTGGAAGGGATTTGCCAGTCTGCTGTCCCTGCTGAGAGGAAATTTCAGCAAAGAGAATCTGATTTCTGCAGGTGTCTGGATCTGTATCATTGTTCTGGTCATATCGGCAGTATTTTTCAGAGCGTTTTGCAGATATCTGTGTCCGATGGGAGCAATTTATACACTGCTTTCCTTTTTCTCTTTGGACAGAAGAAAGCGAAGCTGCAAAAACAGCGGAGATTGTTCAATCTGTCCGTATCAGTGCAAACAGCAGAAAAGTAACCGCTGGGGTCTTGCGGTGACCATACTTGTCTTTTCCTGCATGAATCTGTATCTGTTAAAAGCAACGGGAAATGAAACGGCAAGCGGAACAGCAGATGTAAAAGTGACAGAGAAAGGGTCGTATACAGATGGAACGTATACAGGAACCGGTAATGGATTCCGTGGTAAGATCGATGTGACGGTCACTATTAAAAATGGAAATATTTCTGATGTGCAGGTGCAGGATTATGAAGATGATGCTACTTATATGCAGAGCGTTATCAGAGAGCTGATTCCGAAAGTGCTGAAAGAACAATCAACAGAGGTGGATACGGTTTCCGGTGCGACCTACAGCAGCAAAGGACTCCTGAAAGCTGTAGATCAGGCGATTTATCCGGAAAAAACAGAAAACGGGACAGATGTCACGAGTCAGATCCGGCTGAAAGACGGTAACTATGAGGGAACAGCCAATGGCTTTCGCGGAGAAATCAAAGTAGAAGTTACGGTAAAAGATCAGAAAGCAGAAAAAATCAGAATTCTATCTTATTATGACAATGAGGAATATCTTTTCCATGTGGCACCGGCAGTGATCACAGAAGTGCTGGAAAATAAACCGCTGGATACCGATGCTGTTTCGGGCGCGACATACAGCTGTAATGGTCTGACCAGAGCCATAGAAAATGCGTTGCAGGTAGAGGAAGATACCTATACCATTCTGGAAGCAAAACCACGCGCCGAAAAACATAAGAAAGCGCACCATCAGGTTCAGAAATTCGTAGAATCGGAGGAACAGTACGAAGAACTTGTGGAAAAATACAAAGAACTGATTTACGATTCCAACGGAAAGAAAAAAGAATAAAAAGTGATAAAAAGGAGTTTTCAAAAAACGTTTGTATGTTATTGAAAACTCCTTTTGTGTTTTGTTCGGTTGTCAGTTATCAAACATATGATCTTTCAGCTCCTGATACCAGTTTTCTGCCTGTATTTTTGTCGGAGCCGTAAGAAATACCGTGTATTCATCGGTCTGAATGGAAAGAACCGGGGATTCATCCAGCTCTACATACATTCTGCACGGACCGGTTTTCTTTCCTCTAAACACACCGAGCAGCTGATGCCCGTCAGCGGATCCGTTGGAGCGGACGAAGGAATCGTCCGGCAGGCTGTCCAGAAGCTGCAGATCCAGGATCTCGTCTGTAGAGAAAGAAGTGTCGGTGTAACCGGAGGTGATAGAAACCTGTGTACCATCTATGGACATCTGCACCGGAACAAAATCCATACGTAAGAACAGTCCGCACATCCAGATCAGCAGTCCGGCAACCACAACTGCCAGACCGGCGGTGAGAATCTTTCCTGCGGGTCTTCCCATATTGGTAGTAAAGTTCGTCCCGCAGAAACGGTCGGGAACTATAAGCCGGGGATCGACAGGATTGTTATACCAGCCGTTTCTCCAGTAATAATCGTCATCCACGTATATTGGTGCATCGTCTGCTGCAAGAATCTGTGCCTTTTTCTTCTTTACGCGGAAGTAGATCACGAAAATGGTAACGATCGGAATCGTCTGGAAGATAAAAAAGAGCAGATGCGACCACCAGTACCATTCTAGATCGTTTGCCAGGAAAATCAGTTCACTGATAAAGGCCAGGCTGTTGCACAGGCTGTAGAAGAAAAACATCCAGGACCAGGAACGATGTTCCTGCATGTTGATAGCAAGATTAATCTCCGAATGGGCGCTGTAGATCTGGTTGCCGGTTTTCGAATAGCACCATGCGATCAGAAGAAAAAGCAGCCAGACGGCGATCCAGATAACCAGAAAGAGTAAGCCGGTAGTATCGGCGTGGATATAGTTACGGACAGAGGAGAAAAACAACGGTATAAAAACCATCACCAGCGGAAGCAGATGCCAGTACAGAGGGAGTTTTGCCTTTCCTGTCTGTGTGGCAGTGTGAGTATCAACAGCTGCTGTGAAAGGTTTTTCTGCCATATTACACAGTTTCAGGTCCTGCTTCAGAAGATACAGCTGACGGTGGACACTGTACAGCAAAGAGACTGCACGGATCAAAAACACACAAAGCCAGATACACCAGAGGATCATAGCCACAGAAGTCCGCCAGAAAAAAGGAGCGGCGACTGCAACACCCAAAAACAGATGCAGCAGATAAAACTGTCGGATACGTTTTTTGTAGCTGTCAGTCAGCTGAACTACAGGAGGGAGGGATGCAGCAGACTCCGGCAGATGAATGCCAAGGAGCATCCCGTCCCGATAGGTTGCCGAACTTCCATAAACCGCCCAGGTGATGCCGACCATGATCAGGTCCGTGATCGCAAGAATCCAAAAGAGTATCATTCCACAGCCACCTCCATTTCCACAAATACTTTGCTGCAAAGACTGAGAAAATCTTCCAGGTTCATTCCGCGGATCCTGGCTTCCGCACTTAAAAGTTCCAGTTCGTCCTCCAGTTTTTCCTGAAAAAGAGAAGAAGGTTCCTCGTTTTCCGGAATATGAACGATACTTCCCAGACGGCGGTCAGTATAGAGAAAACCTTCATTTTTCAAAAGCTGGTAGGCTTTGCTCACTGTCATGGTATTGATACCAAGATCGGCAGCCATCTGTCGCACGGTGGGAAGAGACTCACCCTCGGTCAGTTCCCCTTTGCCGATGCCTTTTACAATCTGGTTGCGAAGCTGCAGATACAGAGGAATCTGCGAGAGTGTATTGATTTTTATGATCATGAAAACACCTCCTTGTATTTTGTATTATATCACACGATACAAATAATACAATAGAAAATGTATTTGACGAAAAGTTTTTCCTGTGGTAGACTGATTCGGTAAGTAGAATAAATGGTCGCGGCTGACAGAACCGAAAGGGGTCAGGTGAGGAAAGTCCGGGCTTCAAAGGGCAGGATGCCGGATAACGTCCGGTGGAGGTGACTCCAAGGCCAGTGCAACAGAAATAAACCGCCAGGTTCGCCTGGTAAGGGTGGAAAGGCAGTGTAAGAGACTACCGCCTGTCTGGTGACAGAGAGGGCACATGTAAACCCCATCCGAAGCAAGACCGAACAAAAAACTATGTGGCTGCCCGTCACGTTTTTAGGTAGGTCGCTGAAGCCTGCTGGCAACAGCAGGATTAGATAGATGACCATTCAAGACATAACCCGGCTTATCGTTCTGCTTACTTTCACAGAATATGGCTGTCGTCCGGAACATGAAAAGAAGTGTTTCGGACGGCAGTTTTTTTACGTGAGCAACGAGTCAAAGTCTGTGCTTGCACAAGACCTTGACGACTGCTGCGATAATGAGTAAAATTCGCGAAGCGTATTTTATGTTACTGTTCACTGGTAATATCCCACGAGGTGTTTTTTGTGAGCGAAGGTCACAGAAAACCCGAGACATATCGCGCGAATTTATGCGATTAGCATAAATTCTGTGCATCGCGCAGCGTGTTGCTGGGCACGGAGTGAACAGTAACTATTTTATCTCGTTACTGTATTGTCTGAATGAAAAACGATTCACAAAAAAGAGAGAATATGGCATAATAATAGAAGAAAATACTGCCGCGGAATTGTAATTGCACAGGAACGGCAGAAGGGAGAAAACGGAGAATTATGAAAAATATTATACTCGCATCCCAGTCCCCAAGACGAAGAGAACTTTTAACACAGATCGGATTAGAATTCGAAGTGCATCCGGCAGGCGGTGAGGAAATCATCACAAGCACGGATCCGGTAGAAGTGGTAAAATCGTTATCGACACAGAAAGCAGCTGCGGTAAAGGAAGAACTGGAAGGTCAGTTACCGGAGAACTGGCTGGTGATCGGGGCGGATACGATTGTGGTGTATGACGGAAAAATCCTTGGGAAACCAAAAGATGAGGCGGATGCGATTCGTATGCTTACGATGTTACAGGGGCAGACGCACAGTGTATATACGGGTGTGACACTGCTGGAGGAAGGAAAACAGACAACCTTTGCGGAAGAGACCAAAGTAACCATGTACCCGATGACAGAGGAAGAGATTGCATGGTATGTCAGCACGAAAGAGCCGATGGACAAAGCAGGAGCCTACGGGATCCAGGGTCTTTGTGCACGATTTGTAAAAGAGATCCGGGGAGACTATAACAATGTCGTGGGACTTTCGGTAGGACGGATCTATCAGGAACTGAAAAAAGAAGAATCCTTTTGAAAATAAAAATGTTGAAGTGAGAGAAAACGATTTGCGATGGTGCATTTTAAAATTGAAATCGCAAAAATGTGGAGAAAAATGACAGAATGGAAATGTATGGGACAGAAAGGGAAGAGACACAGATGGAAAGGACAGAACAATACCCGGGGTATAACCATCGGGTGCAGTATTATGAAACCGATCAGATGGGATGCGTGCATCATTCCAATTATATCCGCTGGTTCGAGGAAAGCCGGAGCGATTATCTGGCATATCTCGGCATGGATTATGACAAAATGGAAGCCGCAGGTGTGATCAGCCCGGTACTGACGGTGGAGGCAGCCTATCACTCCATGACACGGTACGGGGAAGAAGTATCTATTGAGGTGACAGTGAAAAAATATAATGGCGTAAAAATCTTTCTGGGATATCATATCAGGGATAAAAAAGACGGAACCCTGCGTTGCAGCGGACAGACCAGTCACTGCTTTCTGAACAGGGAAGGGAAACCGTTATCCTTAAAAAAAGAAAAACCGGAGTGGCATGAGATCCTGAAAAGAGAATGTGAACGGGCACAGGAACAAAACGGATAACAGAGCAAAGAACCGTCCGGAAAATGGAAATGCAGAAAAAACATGGATAACAGCGTACATGAAAATCTCCAAAATTGATACAGCACGCAACGAATCCACAATTACAGGAAACAAATCCTATATTTTTCAGTTTTGCAGCATGGTATACTGAGTATAGTCTGTGAATAGAAAACAGACTGCAAAACATAACGGTGAATGTAAAAAACAGTGATGTAAAAACAATAAACTGTGATGCAGACAGAGCGATAAAAAGGAGGACGAACATGGCAATTTATATAGACGAACAGAAAAAACTTTTTACGTTGTCAACAAACAATACAAGTTATCAGATGATGGCAGACAAATATCTTGTGCTGAATCACCTGTACTATGGAGAAAATATCGGTCAGGAAGATATGAGCTATCTTTTAGACTATCAGGATCGGGGATTTTCCGGAAACCCTTACGAGGCAGGAAATGAGAGAGAGTATTCTCTCGATTCCAGACCACAGGAATACTCCACCAACGGCGTCGGCGATTACCGGATCAACAGTGTGAGCGTGATCAACGCGGACGGAAGCGATGCCGCAGACTGGCGTTATGTGGGATATACCACCTCAAAAGGCAAATATGCGATCCCGGGAATGCCGGCACTGTACGGAGAAGAAAAAGATGCCGATACCCTGATCGTGGAACTGGCAGATAAAGTAACCGGACTGCATGCATTTTTATACTATAGTGTGTGGGAAGAAAGAGATATCATTACCCGTTGCGTAAAATTCGTAAATCAGGGAACCGATGCGATCGTGCTGACAAAAGCTGCTTCCATGAATCTGGATCTGATGAGCGGTGACTGGGAACTGATGCATTTTCACGGAAGACACAATCTGGAACGCCAGATGGAACGGGTACCGCTGATGCGCGGAAAGATGACCGTGGAAAGTGTCAGAGGAGCATCCAGCCACCAGCATAATCCATTTGCCATCCTGTGCAGCAAAGATACCACCGAAGAAGCGGGACCATGTTATGGAACAGCACTGGTTTACAGTGGAAACTTCTCGATCGAAGCAGAAAAAGACCAGATGGGACAGACCAGACTGACTGCCGGCATCAACAGCCAGAGATTTGCCTGGACACTGGAAGCCGGAGCAGAGTTCTGGACACCGGAGGCTGTCATGACCTACAGCAGCGAAGGATTTGAAAAGATGAGTTCTAACTTCCATCATACCTTCCGGGAACATCTGTGCCGTGGCAAATACAAACATGAGAGACGTCCGGTGCTGATCAACAACTGGGAAGCAACCTACTTTGATTTTGATAAAGAAAAGATCCTGAACATCGCAAAAGGCGCATCCGAACTTGGCGTGGAGATGCTGGTTCTCGACGATGGCTGGTTTGGAAAACGTGAGGGAGATGTCAGCGGACTGGGTGACTGGTATGTCAACACCGACAAGCTGGAAGGCGGTCTGAAACCGATCGCAGACGGAATCAATGCCATGGGCATGAAGTTCGGTCTCTGGTTTGAGCCGGAATGCATCTCCGAGGACAGTGATCTCTACCGCGCACATCCGGACTGGGCGATCCAGATCCCGGGAAGACAGCCGAACAGAAGCCGTTACCAGCTGATCCTGGATATGGGAAGAGAAGATGTCCGGGAGTATCTGTACGAACGCATGACGGCGATCCTCGACAGTGCCAATATCGAATATGTCAAATGGGATATGAACCGTCACATCAGTGATGTGTACAGTGCCGTTTTACCAAAAGAACGCCAGGGAGAGGCAAGCCATCGCTACATGCTGGGTCTGTATGATCTGCTGGAACGTCTGGTGAGCCGTTATCCGGATCTGTTACTGGAGGGCTGCAGCGGCGGCGGTGGACGTTTTGACCTTGGTATGCTGTATTATTCCCCACAGATCTGGTGCAGTGATGATACCGATGCAGTAGAACGTCTTAGTGTCCAGTACGGAACATCTTTCTGTTATCCGATCTCAGCGGTCGGCTCCCACGTATCCGCTGTTCCGAACCACCAGACCGGTCGTATCACTCCGGTAGAAACCAGAGGAACCGTAGCCATGGCAGGAAGTTTCGGATACGAACTGGATCTGAACCTGTTAAGCGATGGGGAAAAAGAAGAGGTCAAAGAACAGATCAAAACCTTTAAGAAATACTACAACCTGACCCATGAAGGCGAATACTACCGCCTGACCAACCCGATGGAAAACCGTCTGTACGCAGCCTGGGAGTTCGTATCCCAGGATCAGAGCGAAGCTCTGGTACACGGCATGCAGATCCTGGCACAGCCAAGCGGCCCGTCCATTCACATCCCGGTAAGAGGGCTGAAAGCGGATGCCATGTACGAAGTAAACGGCGAACTGGTAAGAAGCGGCCGCGCCCTGATGCACGGTGGCCTGAACTTCCCACGCCAGACAGGGGATTTCAAAGCGGTGGAGTTTTATCTGAAGGAAGTAAAATAAAGAAGTATAAGAACCATAAAAGAGCTGCGAAGTGGATTCGCGGCTCTTTTTTACTTTACAGGAAATTGCTTTCCTGTAAAATAAAAACGCTCCGCGAGGATGCGCACTGCGACGTATAAGGTAGATGTCGCAAGCGACCGCCGCAGGCGCGAGAATGTGCCAAGGCACATTCTTTATTCTACAAGCAACAAGCCAAAGTTTATGCTTGTATGAAACAAACCTTGGGACATACCGATTTCATACACATCCGGGAAACACATGACGAAGTGAACCGCGACTTCTGTTTTGTAAAACATGCAACAAATCAACAATAAAATGGAAACAAAACAGATAGGTTTTTTTCCATCATAAACATATAATAAACCCATAGCAAAACCGTAATTTATCCAATCGGGGGAAAAGACAGGGATGGATTACGGAAGACAACAAAATACATAGATTCGTACAGGAGGTATGAAGATGAAAATTGCTTTTATGGGGGCTGGCAGCACCGTATTTGCCAGAAATGTACTGGGGGACTGTATGTGTACACCTGCGCTTTGTGAGGCGGAGATTGCGTTGTATGATATCAACGAGGAACGACTGAAAGATTCAGAGATCATCCTCGGCGCGATCAATAAGAATGTCAACGAGTCCAGAGCCACCATCAAAACCTATCTCGGTGTGGAAAACAGAAAAGAGGCCTTGCGGGATGCCGACTTTGTAGTGAATGCGATCCAGGTAGGCGGCTATGATCCGTGCACCATCACCGACTTTGAGATCCCGAAAAAATACGGTCTGCGTCAGACCATCGCAGATACACTGGGAATCGGTGGTATCATGCGTGCACTTCGTACCATCCCGGTGATGGAAGAATTTGCCAGAGATATGGAAGAAGTCTGCCCGAACACCCTGTTTCTGAACTACACCAACCCGATGGCGATGCTGACCGGCTATATGCAGAGATACACAAAGATCCGTACCGTAGGTCTTTGCCACAGCGTACAGGTATGTTCGGAGAAACTGCTGGAAAAACTGGGGATGGAAGACAAGCTGGAAGGCAGAAGAGAACTGATCGCCGGTATCAATCATATGGGATGGCTGTTGGAACTGCATGACAAAGACGGCAACGACCTGTACCCGGAGATCCGCAGACGGGCAGCAGAGAAGAATGCAACCGAAAAACATGACGATATGGTGCGTTTTGAGTACATCAAACATCTTGGATATTATTGCACCGAATCCAGCGAACATAACGCAGAATACAACCCGTTATTTATCAAATCCAGATATCCGGAAATGATCGAAAAGTATAACATTCCTCTGGATGAATATCCTCGTCGCTGTGTAGAACAGATCAAAGGCTGGGAAAAAGAACGGGAAGATATCCTGAAAGACGGAAAAGTAACCCACGAAAGATCCAAAGAATATGCTTCTTATATCATGGAAGCAGTTGCCACAGGCAATCCATATAAGATCGGTGGCAATGTGTTAAATACCGGTCTGATCGACAACCTGCCATCCGATGCCTGTGTGGAAGTTCCGTGTATGGTAGATGCCAACGGCATCAACCCATGCCACGTAGGAAGACTCCCGGTCCAGCTGGCAGCCATGAATATGACCAATATCAACGTCCAGCTCCTGACCATCGAAGCCGCAGCCACCAGATCCAAAGAAAAGATCTATCAGGCCGCCATGCTCGAACCACATACCGCAGCAGAGCTGAATATCGATGACATCAAGGCAATGTGCGACGAACTGATCGAGGCACATGGGGAATATATGAGTATGTATAAATAAAAGATAAGGTATGACAAAAAGGAAGGGTCTGCCGCACTGATTTGGTGCGACAGACCCTGTTTGCGTCAGACTGGAATCCAGTCTGTAAGCCAACGATTAGTTTTTGAATTGTAAAGACGTTTATATTTTTTTCCATTGACTGTTTTATAAATCCAAATAGTATCTACGCTACGTTCGTCGGATTCCTGGAGTAAAATATCAGTACTAATAGTATCAGCATTAATTGGAATCTGAGTGAAATTTAATATAGATATAAGA
>SKED01001153.1_pt1 | contig 24682 bp, 25 predicted proteins | sample 4826651 | NCBI WGS metagenome assembly SKED01 (sample SAMN11008818, study PRJNA524170) | human gut metagenome | biome: Human fecal sample; material: Feces; isolation source: fecal sample from pouch patient p19 | host: Homo sapiens | place: Israel: Tel-Aviv | collected 2016-06-28 | reverse complement strand
AAATATACCGTTCATTCAGAAAAATATCGCGGGATGGAGCAGTCTGGAAGCTCGTCGGGCTCATAACCCGAAGGTCATAGGTTCAAATCCTATTCCCGCTACTTATGCCCAGATAGCTCAGTTGGTAGAGCAGAGGACTGAAAATCCTCGTGTCGCTGGTTCGATTCCGGCTCTGGGCATTTTGAATGCGATGGCTGTTTAGAAAAAGCCTGAGCATTTTAAATGTCAAAGGCTTCTTCTAAACAGCCCAGACGTTTAAAATAAAAAATATAATATGGAGCATTAGCTCAGTTGGTAGAGCACTTGACTTTTAATCAAGTTGTCCGGGGTTCGAATCCCCGATGCTTCACTAAAAAAATGCCGAAGACCTTCAAATAGGTTTTCGGTCTTTTTTTTGTTTGAAAACATGACTTGCATAATAGAAAACTGTCCTGTACAATTATAAAAAATAATAAAAATTACGGGGGCATGTTATGAAGAAGTTAATATGGGGAATTATGATTGTTTTTCTATTTTGCTTTCCTGTTTCAACAGAGGCACAGACTTATTCGTTTAGTGCCTCCAAGGTAGTAATAAAGACTGGAAGTAAAAAAGAAATTCCTGTATATTCTGGAAAGAAGAAAGTGAAGGCTGATCTTTTTAAATGGAAGTCTTCTAATAAAGGAATTGTTACCGTCTCTTCTAAGGGCATTATACGTGCCAAGAAGACTGGAAGTGCGTATATTACAGCCAGCAGGGGTAAGAAGAACATTCGCTGCAAAATTTTTGTATATTCTAAGACTGTAAAAACAGGATTTTATTCATACGGCAGTAGCGTTTCTATGAAAACGGGTGAGGGCATTACACTTGTTCCGAAAAAGAAAGGCTCTGTAACAGTTTATAAATCTTCAGCACCGAGTATTGCCAGTGTTTCCTCGAATGGTACCGTATATGCGAAGAAAAAAGGAAAAACAAAAATTACCTATACATCTTATGGAAAATATAAGTATACAGCATCTGTTACTATTCAGGTAAAAGCACGGGGAACTTCTTATACATATACGAAGACAAATTTCATTATGCATCGTGGGCTTCTAAGAGAAGCTCCTGAAAATACGCTGCCCTCCTTTAAATTAGCTGGTTCACGAGGTGCAAAATATCTGGAATGTGATGTACGAAAAACTCTTGATGGGGTATATGTAGTAGCTCATGACAGTAATTTGATGCGCATGTGCGGTGTTGATAAAAGAATTGAGAAGATTACATATGCTGAGTTGAAATCCTATCCCATTATTGGCGGTATGAATGCAGAATTGTATCCAGGTAATTATACACCGACTTTGCAGGAATACATTAATGTTTGCAATCAATATTTTGCAACTCCGGTCATTGAGCTGAAATGGACTTGCAAAGATGCTGAAGTAGAGCAAATGAACAAGATTTTCCTAACTTCCAAACGTCAGCCAATAGTTATTTCTTTCCGGGAAAAGCCGTTAATTAAATTGAGACAGATTAATTCAAAAATAGGCATTCAGTATATTATGAGGGAGGGAATTACAGAGTCTGCGCTTCGAGATGCTAGGGTTTATGGTTTTCAACTTAGCGTAAGCAGTGCGTATGTGAACCAAAAGACAATAGATGATCTGCATAAACAGGGAATTAAAATCGCAGTCTGGGATATAACCAGTGAGCAGATCATGCGGCAGTATGTAGGCTGGAAGGCGGATTATATCACAACGGAAGAAATTTCCTGGGCCACAAAGACTTTATAAAGGACATTGATTTTTTAATAGATAAATATCTAAGAGGTGTATAAAAAATCCAAGCTTTTAAGTAGTAATATAAATACTTAAAAACTTGGATTTTTTTGTAATATTATTTGCGCAGCAAACGCTATTTTGGGGTGCACAAGATGATCTATCTTTGGTGGCTTGCAATCTCGTAAAAGGTATTGCTGTGTACAAGCTTTATAGTAATGAATTATGGGCGTACAATAGTTCCGGCGTTTTCCATGATTTCTACGATTTCGTACATGTTTGTAACGCCGCCTACGGCTAATTTCTCTTTCAGACCATAGAAGTCAAGGCAGGTTCCGCAGGTGAGGATTTTGACGCCTTCTGCTTCCAGGGACTTCAGATCTTCGAGAGAGTCAGAACCTTCGCAGGTAAGGTAAGCGCCGGAATTATAGCAAAGGATGGTTTCCGGGAGCTGATCCTGTTTGGTAAGGGCAAAGATAAAAGATTTCATAAGAATCTTGCCAAGCTGTTCTTCCCCGTTTCCCATGGTGTTAGCGGACAGAACTGCTACAAGGCCATGCTTCTTGGCATCTGGAGCACAGGTTGGTTCAGATGCGGCTGTGGGCTGAGAAGCTGTAGCTGCATTCTGTGCGCCTTTTTCTGGAATCTGGAAAGTTACAGCGTAATCTTTTTCGCCTTTTTTCTCAGCGGTAGACTGGAAGCCTCTGCTTGCTGCAAATTTAGTCAGGTTCTGAACGGCGATTTCATTATCCACCAGAACGGTAAGAACACCGCCTTCAGTCATTTCTTCAGATGCTTTCTTGGCATTTACTACGGGAAGAGGGCATGCCATGCCTCTTGCGTCTACAGTTTTGTTCTGCATATAAAGTTCCTCCTTATAAGCACTTGTCAGTATTCTGTTAAATGATGCATTCATAAATTCCCTCAGGCTGTAGATCCTGCTGTGAAAGCAGTTTTTCAAGAGAGCCACGACTGTCGAGATCTGCGCACCAGGAAAGTCCGCAGCTGGCGGAAATCGCCCTTGGAACAGGAATTAACCGCCCAGGTGCCTGGGCTGCCTTGCAGGCTTTTTCCATAGCGATGGCATCTGTGGTGCAGCGAAAGGTTATGATAAGTCGTTTTTCTCTGGATATCATTCTATACCTCCTGAGGTTTTGTGTTATATTCAGTATAGTATTAAAATTGCAAATTTGCAAGTTTTGTTGACAAAGTATTACTACAAGTGTAGAATTAAAGTAATTATTCACTGGCTGCATTCTGCGTTACTGTGCATGGTGGGACCAGCAGCTAATTACCATACTATCTATTGTGGGAAATATAGATAGAGAGGATGTACAAGGAGAACTTAAATAGGAATATGCGTGTTTGATGTGTCAATAAGGAGGGATAGAGTAGGATGAAAAAAACAATTAACCGTCTTCCAGATTCGGAACTGGATATTATGCTGGTTTTGTGGAAGTATGAGCCGCCGATGACCAGAATTGAGATTGAACGTGTGGTAAATGAGAAAAAAGCTTTAGCGCCAACAACCATACTTTCACTTCTTACCAGACTGGAGAAAAAGAATTTTGTGAAAGTGACAAAACAGGGAAAAATGAATCTTTACACGCCGCTGATTTCCCAGGAGGAATATCAGCAGAGTGAAAGCAAAAGTGTGCTGGAGAAGCTGTACGGCAATTCTCTGAAGAAATTTGTGGCTTCTTTGTACCAGGGCAAAAAAATGAATCAGGATGACATTAAAGAACTTCATGACTTTTTAGAGGAGCTGGAGGATAAAGAAGAGGATTTATGACATCATTTATGTTTCTGATTTTGAAGATGAATGTGATTGCAGCATTGATAATCTGCGCAACTGTGTGGATCGGACATTTTACGAAGGGAAAATATTCATCGAAATGGAAATATTATATGTGGCTGATTGTTATGGTTTTTCTGCTGATACCCGTGGATTTCTCAGGAGGAAGTCTGCTTAGGATTCAGATCGGGCAGAAGGAAGCAAATAGCAGTGCAAGCAGTTCCTGGAGGGGAAAACAAAATGCCAGCAACCAGGCGGAGAATAAAAATGAAGCTGGGGAAACCTCCACAACAGATGCAGTACTTTCGGGAAATCTGATCAGTACAGTTGTTGATGAGAAGTCTAATGCTGTAAATAATGCAGCTGAAGAAAGTGCTAAGAGTGGACAAGTACCTTCTAAAGGTATTTCTACGATTACTCTCAGTTACGGCACGCTGCCGCTCGAAAAGCTTCTGAATGCGGCAGGAATCATCTGGCTGTGCGGAATTCTTCTGTTTGGCTTCACCAGGGGTATGCGCTATTATTTTTCCTTGCATAAGATGGAGCGTTGGAGTTACCCCGCAGATAATGAGGAAATGCAGGAATTGTATTTCAGGCTCTGCCGTAAGAAACATATCAAAAATCCGCCAAGGCTTCTTGTATGGGAAGGGCTTACCTCCCCGATGCTGGCAGGAATTCGCAATCCCGGACTTTATGTGCCGGAAAAGGCATTCACGCTGGAAGAACTGGAATTTATCTTTTCCCATGAGCTGTCCCATTATATGAGACATGACCTGTGGTATAAAATGCTGATGCTCATCGTTACAACCATCTACTGGTTTAACCCGGCCCTTTACCTGATGCAGCGGGAAGCGGAGAAAGATATTGAAAATCTTTGTGACGGAAAAATGGCAGCCCATTATACCATGAAGAATCGGATGAAATATGGGGAGCTATTGCTAAAGATTGCGGCGAGCCAAAATCACATTCCTTATATGTCAGTGGGATTCAGTGATGGCAAGAAGGTTTTTAAGGACCGTATTTTGTATATGAAAAATTTAAGGTGCCTGAAGGAAAATGTTTTTCCGGCAGTATTGCTGGGAGCTATTTTGGTGGGAGCTCAGGTATTTGTAGGAGTTTCCTTCGATGCGGTTCAGGCGGCTGTAGGTGACCTGGTGGAATTTCAGCCAGATCGGGGAGCTGCAGGAGAATATGTAAACCTTATAGCAGAAAACAGTTCTGATAGCTCTTACGGAGCAGGAAGAGACAAGGATTCCATTGCAGGAAGAAATCAATCTGCTTCCGGGAATATAAATGCAGATGGCAGCGAGACTTTGAACAGTGAGAGTACGAGTAAAGCTGATTATTCAGAGGGCATAGATACTAACGATGGAAGTACATCAGACAGTACTTCTGAATCTGGAAATTCAGGTACGGATTCAAGTGATGACTCCGTGACAGGCAGTGCCGAAACCAGAGGAATTACCTTAACGGATGAACAGGTCACAGTTTGGGCGAAGGATGGTTCCTGGGCAAATTATGTATATCGTGCCACAGATGGAAACTGGTATGATGGCAGCGGAAGACTGTATTATGAAAATGGCGGCGGAGAATGGACCCAGGCTGCAACTGGTGAACAGGGGTCAGAAGATGCGCCGGAAACACCTTCTGAGAATGCGCAGGCGTCTTTGGTTGTTGTGGATGAGGAAGGGCTGAACTATCAGACTCTTTATCAGAACAGTGCCGGAGAATGGGAAAATAATGCTTCTGGTGCGTATTCGGATAATGGAGACGGAACGTTTACAGGGCCGGATGGAACCTTGTGGTATGAGAATTAAGTTAAAAATAAAATAATGTGAAATGTGGAAATCCCACCGAAATATTTGAGTATCTGACTCAAGGTATTTCGATGGGATTTTTAATTTCATTCCTGCAAATCTTTAGCTGTAGAACCCGCAGGTTCAGCATCGTCAGCAACGGATGCAACTACGCTTTGGGCACCAGGTACTTCAGCATTTTCTTTCTCAAGTGTTCCTTCTTCAGAATCCCCCGGATCTTCCTCTTCTGTCACCAGATATCCATGTGAGACCGGTTCAATGGTCTGTTCCATAATGCGGTGAAGCAGTTCCAGGCCGCCGGCACCTTTGAAGGTGCCATAGAGGAAGTTTTTGGAGATTTCTTCCGTGATAGATTCAAGTCCTTCCATAATCATGCCTTTTCCCGGAGTCTCGTACCAGCGAATCTGAAGTTCATCCTCTGGCAGGAAGAAAATATGGATTTTTCTGCGCACGCATTCTTCCAGAAAAGTAATCTCAAGCTTCAGGACAGCGGTGCCATTTTCGTCAGTGGTAAATTCTCCGCAGGTACCAACCAGATAACTCTCTTCATGAAGCGTAAGCCAGGATTCCTTTGCCTGCCCAAATCCAACCGGGAGGGGATGCCACTCTCCGGATTCCAGGAAGTTTACAGAGAACTCCCCTTTTTCACAGGTGAAAGAAAGCTTTTGCACACCCTCCGTCATATTATTGTGGAAAACCTGGATAAACAGAGGAAAAAGTCCAATGCTCTGTGGAGAAAGTTCAAAAATTTTCCCATTCAGTTGTAAGGCTGCCTGATGGGGATCAGGTGAAGGAATTCCTTTCACATAATTCCAGATATTCTGGCGGGCACCGGTGCTGCGGCGAAGTCCGGCAGGATTCTTTTTCCAGCCGCCTTTTCGAAGGGATGAAAGTGTCTGGGCAGTGGCGGTGCCGTTTTCTAACTGGGCAGTAAGGCGGTTCAACAGGCTCTGCGCGCATGGATTCTCAGGGAGAACGTCTGCAGGGTGAAATTTCCGTGGAAAATACTTGCGGATAATATTCAGCATGACGCAGTTCTGAAACAGCTCGTTGTTGCCTGCATTGGTGACGATTACCATATTCATGTCCGGATAAACAATTACGTTCTGCCCCAGCATTCCGTTAAATTCAAAGCTGCCGGGGCGGGCCTCCATCCATATCTGGTAACCGTATCCGTAAGTGCCCTCGATGCTCTCCTTATGCTTGGCTGTGGAAACTTCCACCCAGAATTCAGGAATGATCTGCTGGCCGTTCCATTTGCCTTTCTGCAGATAAAGCTGTCCAAGTTTAGCCATGTCTTCCGCACAAAGGAAAAGTCCCCATCCTCCCTTGGTAATGCCCTTAGGACAGGTTTCCCAGAAATAACGGGTAATGCCAAGGGGAGCGAAAAGCCGCGGCTCCAGATACTCTGTAAGTGTCTGACCAGTGCGCTCTGTGATAATTGCGGAAAGAACATAGGTGTTCAGACTGTTGTATAGGAAATTTTCCCCAGGGTTTCCGGTGATGGAAGAATTCATGTAGCTGGTGAGCCAGTCGTTGCCAGACACAATGCCGGATTCATTGAAGGTGATGCCGCTGGTCATGGTGAGAAGATTCTCCACGGTGACGGTGGGACGGAAAATTTTGGTGAAGGTATTCAAATTCTTCTGGAAAATATCATAAATATTTTCGTCCAGGGAAAGCTTGCCCTCTTCTACAAGAAGTCCGATAGCCATTCCTGTGATGCTTTTGCACATGGAATGGGTGACATGCCAGATTCCGCTGCGATAAGGCGCGAAGTTGGCTTCGCAGATGACTTTCCCGTTTCGAAGAACCATGAAATGATGCATGTCTGTATAGTGGGAAGCCACCAGATCACGGAGCAGATCCGCCAGCATATCGGAAGAAATGCCCTGGCTTTCCGGTGTTGCTCTGGAAAATGGCTGCTCATAGGGCTTGTCAAATGGGAACTTGGGCTTTTGCGGGAAAAAATCTACTCTGCTTGCGCCATCGGTTTTTCCAAGAATGATATTGGTGATCAGTTCTGCAACTGCAATTTGTTCTTTTGCCATAGGCTGCTCCTTTCTGGTGAAGGGAATATTAGGTAACTGCTATATTAGTATAACCAAAAGTTGATTGAGCTTATTGTAGCAGTGGACAATTGCGGTGTCAATAAGGCAAAAAAGGAAAGTGCGGCTGTGATTTGGCAAAAATTTTTCAGAAATCAGGTTCTATCCTGCAAGCGGACAGGCATAAGAATAACTATACCTGCACAATCATGGAAAGTGCGCAGTTCCATCGCGGTTGTGGACAGGCATGAAAAAAAGGAGGACCTTTATGAAGCATTTTTTTGATATGATGATGACTGTTATGGTTGGCTTTGTCACAGGAGTATTTTGTGGAAAAGGTAATGCACTTCAGTTCGTAAAGGTACTTGTGAGCGGACAGGCTGCAGGCGCCCAGACTTGGTTAAGATCAGGATGCAGTGAAGGCCCCTGTAGTGTCCGTGAGAAATCAATTTCAGGAAAATTATTGCAGAAAATGACATCAGAAGAAATGCATGCGGCAGATGCGGAGAAAAGAAAAGTGACGGCCGCAGAAATGCGCGGAAAAAATAGCAATCGGATACGAGATGTTTTTTATAAAAGAAGCAACCGAATAAGGGATGTTTTTCATAAAAACAGCAACCGGATAAGAGATGTTTATTTCAAAAAAGGACTGCCGTATATGCGGCAGTCCGTGTGCAGAGGCAGTCCTTTGTGAGGAAAGCTATAAGGATTGCCTGAAAAATGTTTTGTAAACGGTGTTATTTCGTAAAATGAATGGTGATAGGACAGATCTCGCTGTCGGTTCCTACTCTCATGCTTGGTCCCCAGATTCCGGCCCCGGAAGTGACAATGTTGTGCATGCTTCCTTTCTGAAGGTAGCCACAGGAATTTTCCCAGAATAGATGGATAATGAGATTTCCGGGGAAAATCTGGCCGTCATGAGTGTGACCGCAAAGGTCCAGATCCACACCGGCAGCAGCTGTTTCTGAAAGCTCTTTCGGCTGATGATCGATAAATATAATTGGTTTGCTCTGGTACAGCGCTTGGGTAAGCTGGGCCGGAGTCTGACGGGAGCCTTCTACTTTTTCACAGCGGGAGGCGTCCCGGCGCCCAACTATGTAAAACTTGTTGTCAATCAGTACAGATTCGTCATCCAGCAGGTGAATGCCAGCATCTGTAAGAAATTCTTCCATTCTTGGATCGTTGTAGCTGTCTTCTGTTCCATTAAAGGTAAATCCTGCAAGAATCGGCTCGTTGAGATCGTGATTTCCCCAGCAGGCGTACACCCCATATCTGGATTTGATCCCTTTTAAAATTTTCTTTAATTTATTCGGTTCAGAAATTGCATCGTATTCGTTGTCGAAAATATCTCCGGCAATACAGACGACATCAGGATTTTCGGCATTGATTTTTTTCACAATGCGTTTTGCCTGGGCGGTGCCCATGCTGTAGCCGAAATGAGTGTCTGCAAGAAGAACTACTTTCAGGGAATCCATGCCGTCCACTGATTTTTCCACAGTAACCTCATAAGGCGTGGTTTTCACATTGGCGACATGAAGAATTCCGTAAATGCTGACTGCAATGATCAGAACCGTGCAGATCAGTCCGGTGATCACAAAGGTGCTCCGCTGTCCGATAAAGGGCGCGTGGAAAACGTATTTCAGTATCAGGCGTCCGAAATCCACAACAGCGATTACAAGAAGAATGTAAATAAAAGTACCGAGAAAGTAATTTCCAATATGCTTCAAAATGCGGTGCAGGCTGAGCGGTTTTTTCACAAGAAAACCGGTGAGCAGTGCAGTGGCAAGTATAATATAAATTCCCACAAAGGAAACGCGGAATGCCATAGTCTGGAAAAGCCTGTGACATGCGCCCATCCAGCGTATCATCCAGCGGACCACATAAAAGTTGATCAGGATGTACACAGGTGCAAGAAGTATTGCTCCCATAGAAACCTCCATTATTTATAAAATTCTGTAAAACAGGTTCAGTATACTACGGTTCATAAGTTTTTGCAATTGTGCATATAATAGGGAGAAAATGATAAGGACGAGTGTGCCGCAAGTTGCGCCTGGACGATACTGGGGAAAAGGCGGCACGGGGCTGGCATGAGAAAGTGGTTTCGGAAGTTTTGTTCTTCGGGATTTTTCATTCCCCTTGTTCTGTTGATGCCTTATGTGTGTACGATTCTGTTAAACGGTGCGGATAAAGCACTTTTACTTTCTTCTCTGGATGAGGAGGTTATGGTTCCACTGCTGCTTATGGTGCAGCTGAAAGGGGATTATGAGGAGGAAGCGGTGAAGGCTCAGGCTGTGATCGCCAGGTCGAATTTGTACAGGCGGCTGGCAGCAGGGGAGCAGGCGGGGAAAATTATGGAAGAAGTAAGCGGGGAAGTTACCGGGAAAAATACGGACAGAAATAGCGGTGGAGAGTATTCGTTTATTCTAGATGGAACTCTGTCACCAGGACATTTGTCCCAAATCTGGGAGATGATGAAAAAGGCTGATACGCTGCAGGAAAATAAAAACGCGGCAGATGCAACTGCCGGGCAGGTGCTTACTTATCAGGGAGAACTGAAGCTGGTGCCGTATCACCAGATCAGCAGCGGAATGACCAGGGATGGGGCGGAGGTTTTTCATAATGAAGAATATTCCTATTTGAAATCTGTGGACAGCAGCCAGGACAAGGATGCTCCGGATTATGTAAACAGTACATATGTGTCAGCAAGTCAGCTTCCAGCCAGGCTTGTGATCAAAAAAAGGGACAGCGCAGGCTATGTGACTGCTTTGACAGTAGATGAAAGCTGGCTGGAGGGAGAAAGCTTCCGGCAGGGAATGCACCTGGCTTCAGCTGATTTTTCCATGCAAAAAGTGGGAAATGCGGTGCGGTTTCTGTGCAAGGGAAAAGGACATGGGCTGGGTTTTTCCCAGTATGGGGGAAATGAGATGGCGAAGGAGGGCAGCAGCTGGGAGGAAATTCTGGAGGCTTATTTTCCGGAGATGGAGCTTCAAAATATAAATTCCGTGTAGATTTTTTACAAATCTGGCAGATAAAATGAATAAGCCTGTTTATTCTGGACACCCTATAAATACAGACGGTACAACAGCTGTGAACAGAATGTATGTAGAGGTGAAAAGAATATGAGGAAAAACAGAACAGCAAGATTTATTTTTAATGGTGCGCTTCTGGCAGTGATGGCAGTTTTGGGCGTGACAGCTTATCAGGTGTCAAACAAACAGGAACATATTCAGGAGGTGCTTCCCCTGGAAAGTACACAGGAAAACGATACGGCGAATGGGGAAAGTTCCGCGGATTCCGGAACTCTGGCAGAGGCAGGAACCAGCCTGGTTGAGGCAGATATGGACGAAATGTCTGATACAGGAATTTTGGATGAGGAAGCTGTAGTGAAGGAAGCTGCCAATGAGGTGGATAATGCGGCTGATCTTACAGGTGTTGAAAATTCTGCGGACATCGGAGAGAGTACCAGCGTGAATGCCCAGGTTTCCCTGAATCAGAGTCCGGAAATCAATTTTTCTGAGGATACATTGATGGAATGGCCAGTGAACGGACATGTGTTGATCGACTACAGCATGGATCAGAGCGTTTATTTTCCAACTCTTGACCAGTATAAATTAAGTCCTGCGATTTCCGTACAGGCAGTGGAAGGGGCACCTGTTGTGTCTGCCGTGAACGGCACTGTGTACTCCATTGAGAATGACGCTGAGACAGGAACTACCGTGACCATGGAGCTTGGAAACGGCTATCAGGCAATTTACGGACAGTTGACAGATCTGGATGTGGCAGAAGGTGACTCGGTTGAAAAAGGAGAGATCATCGGCTATGTTGCAGCGCCTACCAAGTATTACAGTGAGGAAGGCAGCAACCTGTATTTCGCAATGAAGAAGGACGGAGAGCCCATTGATCCGATCGCATATCTGCCGTAAGATGGGAGCTTAGGCTCTTGATAGTAACCGCTTATGAATAACAAAGCGGTTACTGATCTCGGTGTGAGCAGTAACTCTTTGTATGCTATAAATTGTGTTTATAACAGGATGGCAGCATTCACAAAAGAGTAAAAACAACGTATAATAAAGCAGGTGGGAAAATTCGCAGTCGGTGTTGTGTCCTACCTGCTTTTTTCCGGCTCCGCAGGGAAATGATGGGGCTTGTTGGTGAAATACTGTAGTTTGGACCGATTGCTTTTTATAAAGATAAGGGGTGCTGACCGTTGGGAAAGACGAAGGCGGTGCTCCTTTACATAGAATGAAATTGACGCTGCCAGAAGCCAGGAAATACTTATCAACTGGAAAAAACGTGGTAATGCTCTATAAAAGATTCGGGAATTGGAAAGGATAAAAATGAATTATACTTATATTGTGCAGTGCGCGGACGGAACCCTTTATACCGGGTGGACAAACTGTCTGGAGAAGCGCCTGAAGGCGCACAACAGCGGGAAAAACGGAGCGAAGTACACGAAGACGAAGCGGCCGGTGACCCTTGTGTATTATGAGGGATACGCGACGAAGGAGGAGGCGATGAGCCGGGAGTATGCCATTAAGCAGCTGACGCGGGCTAAGAAATTTGCGCTGATGGAATTTTGAGATGACAGAGGGCAGCAGCCGTCTGACTAGAGCGTGTTTGAAAAATCATTCCCGCAATCTGCACGCCCCACTTTGCGGTATATTTAGTCCGAATTCAGTTGCCGTAGACAGAATGGGAAAAAATATTTCGACCTGTATACCTGATTTGCGGTATATTTTACCCGAATTCGGGCTCCAGCTACGAGTCCCTCATCCGGGTAAAATGTCTCACAAATTATTGCAGAAAGCCTTTTTCAAATATGTTTTAGGAAAAAGCCATTACACTGGCATATTTGCCACAAAGCAATACATCACAATAAAGTGGCAGGCACTTCCCAGCATAATAAATACATGGAAGATTTCATGTGATCCAAAGTTCTTGTGTCTGGCGTTGAAGATGGGAAGCTTCAGTGCGTAGATGACACCGCCGATGGTGTAAATAATGCCGCCTGCCAACAGCCATCCAAACCCAGCCTTGGGAAGTGCGTGAATAATTGGAACGAAGGCCAGAACACACAGCCAGCCCATGCCAATGTACAGCACGGAAGATACCCATTTGGGACATGTGACCCAAAATCCTTTGAATACAATACCAAGGATTGCAGTTGCCCAAACAAGAGCGCAGAGTGCATAACCAATCTTGCCGTGAAGTACGATCAGGCACACTGGTGTGTAACTGCCTGCAATCATTACGAAGATCATCATGTGATCCAGCTTTTTCAGACGTCGGTTCACCTTGTCTGTAGAATCAACGGAGTGATAAAGTGTGCTGGCCGCGTAAAGCAGCATCATGGTAAGAATAAAAATGCTAAGTGCCAGAACATGAATGTGGTCGCTCCACACTGAGGAACGAATCAAAAGCGGCGCAGCTCCGGCAGCAGCCAGAAGAAAGGCAATACCGTGGGTAATCGCGCTTCCGGGATCTTTTAATTTGAATTTCATAAACAACACCTCCAGACAAATGGAAAACGAAAACTAATATACATAGTATTAAAAACTATGTCATCAAGTATGCAATAACTATACCACTTTTTTTCGAAAATGCAAGGGGGTTTAGAAAAGTTTTATAATAAAAGTTTTTGGGGGTTGGGGGCAGCCAGAAATTGTCTGGAAGACAAAAATAGATAGCACTTAAGTTTGCAGCATGGTATAATGAGTTTCAAGAAAGCAGCATATTTAAGAGAATGCTGCGAAGAATTTGCAGGGGGTAACTAATTGTGAAGGTAACAGAAGAGCTTTTACAGAAAGCTGATCAAATCCAGAATTTTTCAGATGGAATCATTATGCCGGATGGAGATTACAGGCTGATCGAAGAGAATGGACATCTCCAGACCATGATGGCGCTTTTGCCATATCCGGAGAAAGAAATCTGGAAAATGATACCGGAGAATGACTCCGCACTATTCTGGATGATCGAGAGAACCGGATGCGTGCTTACAGATTACAATTCCACAGTAGGAATGGCCATGACGCCAGAACAGAAAGAGGTTTTTGACGCGCTGGTGAAGCATGGGATTATTTCTCCAGAGTATTTCGATATTACCAAACAGAGACAGAAGATGAGAGAGCAGGCGAAATAAGAAAAAATAAAACTGCTGTACCGACTGGCATATAAAAAATATACCAGGGTGCAGCAGTTTTTTTGTCTGAAAAAGTGTGTGAAGCGTTACTGCTCCATCTGCCGTCCAAGGAAACCGGCGGCGGTCTGGACCAGGAGTTTTACGTTGGTACCCATGATGTCTTTGTCGCCTTTTCCCATGAGGATGACACTGCCGATGGCGTCGCCTGCGGCAATGATGGGGTGGATGACCTGGGAACTGGAAACGTCAGGCTGTTCGTCCACTACGGGGATTTTGCCCCGGTCTTTGGTGTTCAGGCATTTGGATTCCCTGTCGTTGATCACGCCTTCTAACTGGTGGCTGATCATTTTCCCGATAAATTCTTTGCTTCCCGGTCCGGCAGCAGCCACTACCTGGTCGTGGTCGGTAATGCAGGAAAGCATGCCGGTGGACTGGGAAAGGGATTCGGCGTATTCTTTTGCGAAAATGCTCAGCTCTCCGATTGGGGAGTACTTTTTCAAGATGATTTCGCCTTCACGGTCGGTAAAGATTTCAAGGGGTGTGCCTTCTTTGATTCGCAGAGTCCGGCGGATTTCTTTGGGTATGACCACCCTGCCCAGGTCGTCAATTCTTCTTACAATTCCTGTCGCTTTCATTTATCTGTTCCTCCTGTATATTTCATCTGCTTCCATATTTTGTACTGTATGGATAGTATGTGAAAAATTGGGGGAATTATGCCTGACATTTAATGTTTTTTAGCGTTTCCAAAACATTAAAATTTCCATTTTTCGAAACCGCTGGCGGATTTTGTTTTAACGGGAAAATCCAGATATTCTTCCAGCGTCATTCCGGTAAGGGTCAGATATCCGGAAAGCTCCCGTGTGACGTAGCGGATATGCCAGGGCTCGTATGGAATTCCGGTAATGTCTTCTTTGTTCTGGGGATAGCGGAGAATAAATCCGAAAAGAGATGCGTTGCGGGTAAGCCATTTGCCTTCTGGAGTTTGGGCAAATTCAGGAATCAGTTCCAGGCCAACGGCAGGACAGGAAACATCCAGTGCCAGTCCGCTCTGGTGCTCACTGGTGCCAGGCTGGGCAACATAGGGATTGCCTGTGTAAAGCTCCTGCTGGCGCTTATAAGAACGATATCCGGAGATTCCATAAAGGCATAATCCTTCTTTGCAAGCTGCATTTATAAGGCAAAGGGCAGCGTGAGCAGTCTTTTTTTCCAGAAGACGTTTCGGATCCCCGGGACGGGTATCGAATGGAATTCCAATATCAACAAGATTTTCGGGAACATAGTCGGGTGGAAGCGGGTGATTGCGGTTGATCAGGCGAGTATAAATATTCTGCATAAAAAAGTCCCCCTTTCTGCAACATCCTTTTATATGTATGCAGGAAAAGGGGGAAATATTCTTTAGTCCTGTCCGCCCCAGAAATCTACGGGTTCGTAATCCTGCAGCTTGGCCAGGAAACCGCGCTGACGAAGTTCTTCCTGGATGGCGTCCAGGATCTCTTCACTTTCGGCGTCTATGGTGTGGTAGTGGTAGCCGGAGGTTACATTTTTCAGAAGGCTGGACTTGCCGGTGCTGATTTCTTCCATGTAGGCACGGATGTCACGGCGGGATTTAATTCCCATGTCTGCTTTGAGGACGCCGTAGACCTTGTGATAGACAAACACATCGCGGATCTGTCCGCCTGCATCTACAATGGCACTCAGTTCTTCTTCCACCTGGTCATCGGTGTGATACACCTTAAAAACTCTGGAATATTTCTTCTCTTCCTGAAGCAGATAACCCTTGTTTGTGGAAAAAATAGTGGAACCGTTGGCACGCAGGAGAGAAATGTCCTGTACAATAATCTGGCGGCTTACATGCAGCTCCTGTGACAAAGTGCCGCCGGAAACCGGACCAGTGCTGGAGGATAAGATCTTTAAAAGCTGTTTTCTTCTTTCTTCACCCTTCATAATTTCATCTCCTGTCTGCTTGTTATGCGAAGTTACTCCACTGCGTGAAGATTCTTCATAGATAAATCCATAATAGGAGCAGAATGGGTAAGTGCTCCGCTTGATACATAATTTACACCCAAACCGGTAAGTCTGGCAATGTTTTCTTTTGTAACATTTCCGGAAACTTCGATTTCGGCACGTCCGGCAATGTAATCAATGGATTCCTTCAGCTGTTCGGTGGTCATATTATCCAGCATGATAATGTCAGCACCAGCTTCTACAGCCTCTTTTACCATATCAAGATTCTCTACTTCCACTTCGATTTTGCGGACAAAAGGTGCGTAGGCCTTTGCCATGGAAATTGCCTGCTTCACTCCGCCAGCTGCGCCGATGTGGTTGTCTTTCAGAAGAACGCCGTCGGAAAGGTTGTAGCGGTGATTATTTCCTCCGCCGATGCGTACGGAATATTTCTCGAAAATACGGTTGTTCGGTGAGGTCTTTCTGGTATCCAGAAGCTTGATTCCGGTACCTTCCAGAAGGGCTGCCACCTGGCTTGTGTAAGTGGCGATTCCGCTCATTCTCTGAAGATAGTTAAGGGCGGTTCTTTCGCCGCAGAGCAGCACGCGGATGTCTCCGTAAACTTTTCCAATCAGCTGTTTGTTTTCTACATGGTCGCCGTCTTTTACGTAGAATTCAGCCTTTGTGGATGGATCCAGAAGTGTAAAAACACGCTCAAAAACCTGCAGTCCGCAGATGATTCCGTCCTGCTTGCAGATAAGGTCTACCACGCCTGGGGTAGGAGTTGGCATAACGCTGTTGGTGGATACGTCTTCGCTTGTGATATCTTCTTTTAATGCGCTTAAAATAAATGGGTCAACATTTAACCCAAGAGTTACCTGATCAAACATATAAAAATTCCTTTCTGTTGGCTGTATTTGCGCCAAGTGTGATGGCTTCGGTTGCAAGGTGATGGTAAGCTTCGGCAAGGGCCTGCTGGTCTTCGTACTGGTGAAGGTCTACATGGGAAGCTAAGTAGTCTGCAGTAATTTGTGTATCGTGAATATCTGCAGTATTGGCTGCTGCATATGTATTGGATATCTCTGTGATGCTGCTATCTGTGCCGCAGTCTGCCGCGTCATCTGTCTGTGAAAAAACATTTTTTGCCATATCCTGTGCTGCCCGTTTGGCGAAAACAAGGCTTTCCAGCAGGGAATTGCTTGCCAGTCGGTTTTTGCCGTGGACGCCGTTGCATGCGGCTTCGCCTACTACATAAAGATTTTCCATGGAGGAACGGCTCTGGTGGTCAACCTTTACGCCGCCCATGAAGTAGTGCTGTGCTGGAACCACAGGGATGCATTCTTTGAAAACATCATAGCCCATTTCTTTGCAGTGTTCAACAATGTTTGGAAAATGGTGACGGAGAGTTTCTTCCGGGATGGTACGCAGATCTTCCCACACAAAATCTGTGCCATCCTTTGCCATCTGCTCGTGGATTTTTTCAGAAAGAAGGTCGCGGGGCAGAAGCTCGTTGGTGAAACGGTTCATATTTTTGTCGTATAATTTGGCACCTTCGCCTCTGACAGACTCGGAAATCAGGAAGCTGCGGTCTTCCGGGCGTCTGGTATAGAAGGTGGTTGGGTGAATCTGTACATAATCTGGATTCTGCAGTTCAATTCCATGCTTGCGGGCAATGGCAAGAGAATCGCCGGTAAGGTGGCGGAAATTGGTGGAATGCCGGTAAAGTCCGCCTACTCCACCGCTTGCCATAACTGTACAGGAAGCAGTTACGGTATCAAGGGAACCGTCCGGGCGGCGGATCACAGCACCGTAGCAGTGGTTGTCTTTTTCCAGGATATCTACCATGGTGGTGTATTCCAGAAGCTCAACATTGGAAAGCTTCTGAACTTCCCGGAGCAGGGAACTGGTGATTTCTTTGCCGGTGACATCCTCATGGAAAATAATGCGGTTGGTGGAATGGGCGCCTTCTTTGGTGTAGGAAAGGCTGCCGTCCTCATTACGTTCGAAACGTGCGCCGTAGGAAACCAGATCTTTGACTACTTCCGGGGAAGTTTTGATCATGATTTCTACTGATTTTTTGTCATTTTCGTAATGACCGGCTTTCATGGTGTCTTCGAAAAAGCTGTCGTAATCGGATTCTTCTTTCAGCATACACATACCGCCCTGTGCAAGGTAGGAGTCGTTGCTGGTCAGATCGGACTTGGTGATAATGGTAATTTTTTTATCGCGGGGAAGCTGGAGGGCACAGTAAAGGCCGGAGCAGCCGGAGCCTGCGATGAGAATATCTGTTTTCATAGTTGGGTTCCTTTTTTGATAATTTGAATTTGGGGGCAGACGGCAGACGCGAAATGGAAAGTGTTCTGGCTGCCTGCAGCGTTTTTTGCCGGGTGACATGCCCTGTAGTATAACACTAAAGTTTACACTTGACAAGATATCTGTAAACTTTTTGGTTGACAGTGAGGAGGAAGGAGAATATAATCCTAAGAAAATGCCCGAAAACAGGAGAAAAAATAATTATGATGACTACAAGACAACTGCAGGATGAAATTCTGCGTTTAAAGAAAGAAAAAGACATCTGCATTCTTGCCCACGCATATCAGAGCCAGGAAATTCTGGAGGTGGCAGATTATACAGGAGATTCTTACGGACTGAGCCAGCAGGCGGCCAAAGCGCCTCAGAAAAATGTGCTGATGTGCGGAGTTCGTTTTATGGCAGAGACGGTGAAGATTCTTTCCCCGGAGAAAACGGTTTACCTTTCCAACAGCGGCGCCGGATGTCCAATGGCGGAGCAGCTGGATGTGGAGATGCTTTCTGCGCTGAAGGCGTCCAACCCGGATTATACAGTTGTGGCTTATATTAACACCACCTCAGAGCTGAAAACGATTTGCGATGTGTGCGTAACTTCTTCATCGGCTGTGAAGATCGTGAGGAACATTGATAACGATAAGATTTTGTTTATCCCGGATTGCAATCTGGGAGCCTGGGTGGAGAAGCAGGTGCCTGAGAAAACATTTAAGTTTGTTCACGGCGGATGTCCTACCCATCTAAGAATGTCTGTCAGAGATGTGAAAAAGGCCCGGGCAGCGCACCCGGAGGCGAAATTCCTGGTTCACCCGGAGTGCCTGTCAGAAGTTTCCGCCATGGCAGATTATATCGGAAGCACAACCGGAATCATGAAGTATGCCAAAGAAAGTGATGCCAAAGAGTTCATCATCGGCACAGAAAACAGCATTGTCCAGCACCTTCAGTTCGAGTGCCCGGACAAGAAGTTCTACCCGCTTTCCAAAGACTGCGTATGTCACAACATGAAGCTGACCACTCTGATGGACGTCTACAACTGCGTCCGCGGTCAGGGCGGTGAGGAAATTAATCTGGATGAAAATGTGAGGGTGAAGGCAAAGGCTTGTATTGATACTATGCTTACGCTGGGGGAGTAGCTACAACTCCCCAATCAATTTTTCCAGCCTCTGCGCAAACTGTCCAATGTGCAGTCCATCTATAAGGCGGTGGTTTACCTCTATAGAAATGCCAAGTTCCAGGCGGTCGCCGTTTGGGACGTATTTTCCCCAGGCGATGCGGGGGATGGAGTCGTTTTTGCTGTCAGGAGAGGAAAAATCGTGCTCATTTGTGAGAGCGGTAAGGTCTACCCAGGGCAGGCAGGAGAAGTAGATTACGCGGTCGGTTTCCTGAGTAGTATCCAGGAAAAACTGCTGAGCGGCACTGCGCTTTCTGGCTTCTGCATTGAATTCTGCAAGGGAGTTTATAGTCGGCATGGTGACAATGTGGAAATATTCACTGTCTTTTTTCAGGTCTGTGAAGCTTGGGATGCGCGGATCCAGGTAAAATACCTGCGTCCCTCTTATGGTATATCGGAATGCATCCACTTCATTAATCGCCTGGGTGCACAGATAGACCAGCGAATAATAAAATGACAGATGATGTTCTTTCACGTAGGCGTACAACGGTGCGACATCTATGCGGAAGGTTACCATATAATAGGGATTGGATGCGTGGCTGAAAAAATCAAAAATTTCTTTTCGCTTCCAGGAAGAAAGGTCGATCTGTTTTTCCATGGGTGTTTACCTCCGTAGATTATTGGGGGAGGCTGCAGTTTGGTTGAACTGAGAAGCCTCCCTTTGATTTTACGTTATTTAGCTCTGCCTCTTTTTACCGCACTGGATGGACCATATATTGCTTTTTTGTTGACTACACGGTATGGGAGCAGCTTATAGCTATAAACAGTGCCTCTTCTGGTGCTAACTGTGTACGTAGTAGTTCTGGAAGAAAGTTTCTTTATTCGTTTGAAAGAACCATTTCCAGTCTTTTGATACAGTAAGTAGCCGCTGGCACCGGAAATTCTCCGCCAGGAAATGGTTTGCCTTCTTGTGGTTGTTTTTAAAGTAAGTGCTGGTCTGGAAAGGGTTGGTGTTGCGGATACAGCTCTGGCATAGGCGCTGTAAATGTAACTGGAACCCACTTTTCTGCAGGCGCGAACTCTGTAGGTGTATTTGGTACCTACCAAAACTTTTGTATCTTTGTAAGAAAATGTTCTGGAATTCAGTGTTTTAAGCTTGGTATATCTGCCAGAACCAGTTTGTCTGTAAATAATGTAGCTCTGCGCATTTGCAACTCTCTTCCAACTGATGGTGACGCTGTTCCATGCCGTTGCCAGCTTCGCTGTTGGCCTGGACAAGGTTGGTTTCGGAGTTGGAGTGGCGGTTGGCTTTGGCGTCGGCGTAGCGGTCGGCTTCGGAGTTGGCGTAGCGGTCGGTTTCGGAGTCGGCGTAGCGGTCGGTTTCGGAGTCGGCGTTGCAGTTGGTGCAGGTGCCACAATTTTGAAATTCACTGTCACGCTTGCGAAGTAATTATTCAATCCGGTAATCGTAACCGATCCGGTTCCCACCTTTGTATTATTGCTCCAGGAAAGGGTATAATCCGTTCCTTCCTTCAGTACAGTAGAACCAAATTTTACAGTCGGCTTTGGATTCAGTGCACTTCCTTTATAAGTCTGGTTTCCAATCGCAGAAACTGCACATCTTTTCAAAGAAGTCATATTTCTGGATTCTCCGGTATAATTTCCTGTATATTCAATGGTAAAAGCAAGAATCTCATTATCAGAAGATCCCCAGACAGAATAAAATTCCATGCAGTCAGACGGAATCTGAGTGCCCTTGTAAGTAACGACTACATTATTTTTCAGGAAATCCAACATGCTTCCATTGCCGAAATTTGTCTTTGTAACTTTGACCGTCTCGCCTGAAACTTTAATCGGATTGATGGTAAAATATTTTCTCACACCGCTTCTGTAAAGACCAATTCCGCTAATCTCTACATAAGGCTTGTTGTATCTGGAACTTGCATTCTTATTATTGCCGTAAGAAAGGACGTAATCTTTATCCTTTTTCAAAAGCACGCCGTCCAGGGTAACGGTGGGCTCCGGCTTAAACTCTTTTCCAGGAGCATAGTCATATGTAGGAATATTGCCGATTACAGCGGTATGAATCGGTGTGGTATCAATATAAAAATGGCTGTTTTTCTCGTCTTTGAAGTTTCCCTTGCCAGTAACAGTAATGTATGCGTTACCCTGCTGATTATTATTGCTCCAGGAAAGCGTATAATCTTTGCCCTCTGTCAGTGTTTTTCCCTTCCAGGTGACAGTTGGCTTGGGAGTCAGCGGCGTTCCCTTATAAATATAAGAGGACTGGTCAAAAGTAATTTCTGCATCTCGGATTGAAGCATTGTAAATGAAAAAATAGGAGGTCAGGGTGCCTTTGTAAAGACCAAGACCTTTAATTGTGTAGCTGGCTCTTCCGGCATTCACATTGTTTTCAAAAGAAACCGTGTAGTCCTTTCCCTGTGTCAGCGTCTGACTGTTGAAAGTAACTGTTACAGCAGGTGTTGCTGCGCTTCCCGTGTAGTTATAGGAACGAGGGGAAATATTGTAATATGCATTATTCAGATCAAAATATGCATTCAGCTGTGCCGTCAGGGACTTGGTTGGTGCAGACTTCATAGATGCTGTAACCGTAGTAGTTCCTGCATTTTTCAGCTGAATTACGCCGTTCTGGTTTACAGAAGCAATTGCGGAATCTCCGGTTGACCAGTTAAAGGATGTTGGATCCAGAACGGATTTCATATAAGAAAATCCTGCGCATGTCACATAGATTTTCATCGTTTTCTGTGCTTCGGTAAAGCTTACAGGGGAAGTTTCACTGAAACTGATATTTACCAGATCCGGAAGTGCGGAAATGGTGGGGGAAACCTTCTGATTTCCCGGCTGTGAACAGGTCTGCGCAGCATGAGAAGAAAAGCACTGTATCCAGTAAAGTGCCCCATTCTGGTAAAAGCATCCGATTCCTGCAGATACATTTCCAGAAGCCATAATATTGGTACGATGGCCAGAGGAATTCATCCAGGAGTTCATAACATCTTCCGGAGATACCTGATTAATTGCCAGGTTTTCACTTGAGTTATACCCGAAATATGGAAAAGCAGTCATACAACTGGTGCCGTTTGGACGGGTATGGGACGCGTAAAGAGTCAGTTCCTGGGCTCTTGTCATGGCGCATTCCAGAAGATTTTTGTCCATAGTTACGGGCTGCAGGTTTGATTTCGCACGTTCCTGGTTCACTAGATTCAGGACCTCATACGCGTAATCGTAACGTCTGATTCCTTCTGCCAGCTTCACATCAATCAGGCTGTTGTCAGTTGCCGCCTGAACTTTAGTTGCCTGTCCCGGAGTCAGTAATAGCAAAAGAAGCAGGCAAAAAACTGTTCCAAGAAGGTAATGATTTGTCTTTTTCTGTTTCATAAAGCTCCTCCTTCGTAAACATAAATTTCTTTGCTTTCATTTTACACAATTCAGAAAAGTTTTCAATTATAAGTTGAAAAAAGCCGGTAAAAAAATTTCCCTAAGCCCCACAGAATTGAGCTGCACAAAATTGACACCACCCATTGGATGAATATAATAAAATTATATTTACAAAACGTTATAACAAGTAGAATTTACGGAGGCAGAGCACCTATGGAACTGAGAGTACTGCGTTATTTTTTGACTGTGGCAAAGGAGCAGAGCTTTACTAAGGCTGCGGAACAACTGCATATAACCCAGCCCACCCTTTCCAGACAGCTGGCGGCGCTGGAGGAGGAGCTTGGAACTGCGCTTTTTAACAGAGGCGGACGCTGCATCACGCTGACCGCTGCAGGACTGCTTCTGAAGAGGCGGGCGCTGGAAATTATGGATCTGGAAGATAAAATCATTGACGAAATCAAAGGGAACGAGGACGTGATCGAAGGCGTTATTACCATCGGTTGCGGCGAGTTTGCGGCAGTGGAAATCCTTGCGCAGATCAGTCGGTCCTTTAAGGAAAAATACCCACTGGTTCAGATTGCCCTGCATACAGGAACCGCGGATACCATTCTGGAAATGATGAATAAAGGTCTGGTAGATATCGGGCTGTTTCTGGAACCGGTAAGTACGGAAAATCTTGAATATATCAGAATCCCGGACAGCGACCAGTGGGTGGTGGGAATGCGCCCGGATGATCCTCTTGCGGAAAAAGAAGTTGTCACAAAACAGGATCTTCTGAATCTTCCCCTTATTCTTCCAGAGCGTCTTGGAATCCAGAGTGAGCTTGCCAACTGGTTCGGAAAAGATTTTGAAAAGCTGAACCTATCTTTTACCAGCAATCTGGGAACCAACGCGGGAGTGATGGCGATGTACGGGCTGGCCTACCCTGTTTCCATCCAGGGTGCCGCAAAATACTGGCGGGAGGATCTGCTGGTTCAAAGACGCCTGTATCCGGAAATAACGTCCAGCACTGTAATCGCCTGGCGGCGAAACATCCCCTATTCCAGGGCAATCCAGCTGTTTATAGAGGAGATAAATGCCTTTTAGGCATAATATAAAATACATTATAAGTATTAGTAATAATTTAAGAATGGCATTATAATTGTAACTGTAAAGAAAATGAACAGCTACCTATGATTAATATGTGATGACAGGATGAAACAGATTTTTCCTGGCATAAACAGGTAAGCAGAGAAAGCATGCTCAAAGGAGGCAGCAATTATGGAAAAAAAACTTGTGGCATATTTCAGTGCAAGCGGCACAACAAAGAAAACAGCAGAAATGGTTGCAGAGGCAGCCGGAGCTGATTTATATGAGATCACACCTGCAGTTGCATATACAAAGACTGACCTTAACTGGATGGACAAAAAATCCAGAAGCAGCGTGGAAATGAACGACAAAAAGATCAGACCTGAGATGACAGACACAGATGCCGGAATTGAAAATTATGACGAGATTCTTCTGGGATTCCCTAAAATGGAGTACAGTTTATAATGGTGTATGAAGTGTATACAGTTTGTTTTTTATGATAAATAGGTACACGATACACAACTAATAGAAAAAGATGTGTATCTAGTTAAATATAGAAATCTGTAGTAGGTATGAAAGAATAAGGTTCTTCCATGCCATTTTTTATTATAGCGAAAGAACAGATTGCACAGTATCTGCCCGGTCATTTCAGTAGATTTGCTGAATAGCTTTCTCCCAGAAGTGTGGTATAGTCTTGTGCTTGGAATAGAAGAAACTACACAGAAGGGAGAAACCGATATGACAACACAGCCAGATATCATCTGGAACGAGCAGTGCCTGGGGATACGGATAGGAGAACAGGTATGCACCTATCTGAAAAAGCACAATGCGGAATACCAGAGACTGCAAAGGAAAATACTGCAACTTACAGAGAAGTATCCAGTGATAGAAACATTTATGGAGTCGAAAGAGTCAATCAGCCTAACGACAGAAGAGCATAAGGCAGTGCACCGATATTTCCAACTGGAGAGCGAAAAGGAAATGATAGAAGAAGAGTACCATTTTTATATGGGACAGGCTCAAATGATTTCTTATGGAGCTATGCTGGGGAAAATAAAAAAAGCAATACTGGGAAAGGATGACGGTGACACACAGAAACTGCTGGAATTGCTGCTGGATACCTGGATTGATGAGATCGAAGAACAGCTGAAAGAAAATATAGCGTACCAGGGAATGCTGGAAAAAATATCAAAATATGAAGAACAGGTTCAGACAATGGGATTATCAAAAGAAAAGCGAAAAACGATAGACGCATATGTTACTGAAGTCAGTGAAAGATGGATATTATATGCGGAATCTTTATATCAGGCCGGTATGCAGAAAA
>SKED01001147.1_pt1 | contig 24746 bp, 23 predicted proteins | sample 4826651 | NCBI WGS metagenome assembly SKED01 (sample SAMN11008818, study PRJNA524170) | human gut metagenome | biome: Human fecal sample; material: Feces; isolation source: fecal sample from pouch patient p19 | host: Homo sapiens | place: Israel: Tel-Aviv | collected 2016-06-28 | reverse complement strand
CTTATAAAGCGTTCGGACATCATCATAACAAACCCACCAAATTATAAAGATAAGAGATGACCAAACAAAAGACGGTACAATCAATCTTAAAAATTTCTTTTTTATCAACAAAAAAAGAGGTTTCTTCAAGCTATGGTAAAAAAAATAACCACTTATGAAAATAAATAAAGGCATATGGAATGTATATATGACATTAAATAATGGATTTTCCCATACATCGGGAACATCGATGCCATATAATCCTTGAATTACATGACCAACAACTACCAAAATTATCAATACTCCTTTAATGAAATCAAAAGATAAATCTCTACTCATATTACAAATTGTTTAACAAAAACCGTTTACTTTTACTTCTCAGTATTTCCAATATAGAATCCACCTTATTCCAAGGTATATTATCATTATCGATTAGCTCTTTATAAGAAGTATTTCTATTGTATACGTGCCCTTTTATATCTAACATATTCAGCAAGTCCAAAACTCTGTTGTTGCCTCGGGAAAAATTCCCTTGAAGCGGTATGTAAACAAATGGGGTATGAAACAACAAGGCAAAAACTACTCCATGAAAAGATGGGGTAATTAACAGCTTAGAATTAGCAATTTGAGCTACCCAATCTGGAATTGTCAAATATTTATAAGTCACACTACTTCCAAATAATTCCCGAGCAGGAACATATCCACTAGCTGGTGTCACTATCACATTATCCAATTTACCTCCTAAGGTTTTCACGAGATGGCTCCATCCTATATCTGATGAAGATTTTATATTTAAAGAATATATGAAAATGTCTTTCCTCGCAGATAATTTTATATCAAAATATTTTTTATAAAAAACACTATCAAACAACATTGTTGGATCAAGGACGACTTCAGCTTTTATACCAACTTTTTCACAAATCATTCGCCCTGTTTCTTCACGAACAGATACTGCAAGAAAGCGGTTGAGATTTCTTTGTAATCGTTTTTGAATTTTCTTCGGATATTCATTCACTGAAAAACTTGGAGCATAAGCAATTCGTTTGATTTTTTTATCACCAAACCCTAGAAAAAAGACTTCATTCTCCTTCAAATACAAGAATTTAGACCATACTTGATCACTTCCAACAATATAAACATCCGCTTGAGGAGGATTCTTTTTTAATTCTCGCAAAGAATAATACACGCGCTCACTAACATTTAAATTTTCAGATTTAAATTGTTCAAAACATCTATTCTCATCATGAGCTTGTTCTTCAAACAACAAAGATTTATTTCTCTTGAAATTAAGATGTTTAATTCTACGCAAAAAATTTAGCACTACATCTTCTATCTGGCTTTGTTTTGCTTGAGAATGCGCATACCTAATCAAATAAGGACTATGCCCTAAGGATAACAAATATTGTTGAAGTGCTAAATTTTGCAACATCTGACCATAATTATCCTTAGTCTGCCAAAATGTTATGATGCCAATTTTCATAATATTTTATTAATTATTTTAGACAAAAATACTTTCCACTTCGATTGTTTTACACATTTATTTATCAGGACACTTATCTCATCACTATATAAAGACAAATGATTAAAAAAGTATTCTCTTTTTGAATGGGGAATAACCTTCTCTGATAATCCTTTATTACTTAGAGTATCTTTAAAAGAAGTTTCTATCATGTCAAATACAGACTGTGATATATAAGGAAAAATTTTATCAGAATTTACAAAAACCATACTTACTCCCATTGGGTCAAAGAAGCCTGGACTTACTCGCTGAATAGCCCAATAGTCTGCTATAGTTATATCACTAGTACTTTGAAAACGCTTAAATTTACATTTGTAGCATGAGGGTCTTAAATAGAGATCATTCAAGAATCCTCTCATATAAATATTATCATTATGATTACTAGAGGACAAAACGGATTTTTCTTCTCCTTTACCCATCTGCTTAACAAAATGAAGTGCAAAACGATAATTCTGCCACCCATCAGACTTATCTCTAAAATTAATATTCTTCAGCAGCCACATTGATTCTTGGGTATGCGAGATGGTTGTTCTGCCATTAGCTTTATAGGCAGACAAAAACTTATTTTTTTCTTCTTGTAAGTATAATCTCCATACTTTTGGACTTGGTACTCCATGACACAGAAAATCCATGGTTATGAGGTTGCTATATGGTTTTCTCAAGTATTCATATAAACCTGCTACCTGACAAGGTGTGCCTGTAAACAAAACCTTACGTCCTGAAATCAAAAATGCCTTTACTTTTTTATAACTTTCACCAACACGACTTTGTACATATTTTGATGTCATGAAGCGAGAAACACCTTCAATACTTTCTGTATAACTGTGTATCACTTCCCACTCTTTGTTAAAGCATGCACCAAATACAACCCCACCATCATTAATAACTTGTTGAGCTAAATGAAAAAAAAACACCTCCAGAAGAACTTTTTCCTACAATGTTCTTGTTCTTGTTTTTCACAGCCAATACTTTTAATGGGGTTCTATTTTCCTTAGTATTCAGAATTGGACATACTTTCTCACACAAATGGCAATCTATACATTTTTGAATATTTACAGTAGGATATAGAAAACCTTCATTATCTTCATTCATGTCAATACATGATTGAGGGCAGGCGTTCTGACAAGCAGAGCAACCACAACACGAAATTTTATCTATTATCTTTATCATTTTATTTTCTTACAAATTACTGATAATATCTTTTCTCTAACAAACTTCCTTTCATGAGGCAATAAAGCTATATAATAACTTGATAATACAACCATTATAATTGAAAAAACAGAAATCACGAACAATCTCAACATTGAGGCATCCATCTCATACTTCAAAAGCAAGGAAATGGTAGTACAAAGACAAATTACCATAACCAACCTAGATAAAACATTCTTCCAATATAGAGATATAGAATAATCTATTAACTGCTTTACTAAATACAAACGAATAACAAAAGCCAAAAATGATATAACTATATGCACTATAAACACAGAATAAGGAGCACCACCTAACTTTAACACAACATAAGAAATAGGAACTATCATAAGAAGAAGCCCCCCAACAATAATTTGGTATTTTTTTATATTTCCCGTCGCATCAACAGCCCTCATAAAAGGATTAGAAATTCCATCAATCATAGAAGTAATAATAATCAACCTAAAAAATAATGGAGTATATTTAGGTACTTCTTTCAACCACAAATTTAATAAAATTTCAGCTTCTATCATCACGGGTAATGATATTGCAAACAATAAAAGAAAAGAGAATTTTGAACTCGCAAAAATCAATTTAAACATATCATCTGTTTTCCCCTTTGCATAAGACTTTATTATTTGTGGATTTATTGCTGTCTGGAAATTTAAAACGAAACCATTAATTATATTCTGAACTTGCACAGCCACACCACGTGCAGCATTTACTACTGGATTAAAAAACATATTTAGTAAAACATTCAAGCCTTGTGTAAAGCCTATACTCGCTAGTCCTCCCAACATAGCCCACCCTGTAAAACTATATATTTCTTTAATTTTGCTCCAGTTGAACATAAATATAAACTTACTTTCTTTAAAATTTTTTCTGCAATAAATACTATATATTACACGTACAGACAATTGTACCAAACACAGCATTAACGCATAAATTATAAGTTTATCATGCGACGTTTCTTGAATTTGATATGCAACAACTAGTTTTGCTAGAGCTTCATAAATAGATATCCACGCAAAAGCTCCCATTCGTTCATGCGAGATAATCAGCGCATTATAAGGAGTACTAATCATACCTATGATAAGAGTTATAAGCGAAAATTGAAACACCCATCTCGCTGCAATAAGTCTATTCGAAGGTATTGTCAGTTTATTCTCCAAAAACCATACACCTACAATTTCTGCCACAATAAAGACTAACAGCCCTATCATTATATATATGTGAACACACGAGGAAAATGTATCACTCATTTTTTTTAATTCACCTTTTCCTAAATCAAAAGTTATAAAACGCTGAGTTGCTGAAGAAAGACCTGCCATAAAGATAGAAAACATAGCAATAAAGCCTCCGACAACATTATAGATTCCATAATCTTCTGCACCTAAAGATGCCAATATTACCCTTGATGTATATAATCCAATTCCTAAAAGGAACAGCATTCTTATATATAATAAGAGTGTATTCTTCGCTATTCGCTTATTATTATCTGTTGCTTGATTTAACATATTACTCACCAAATTCTTTAATTCTCTGCTCCTCTTTCAAGGAACAAACTAACAATTGTCCATTCTTCTCGGCTACGATATAACCATCCAAGCCTTGAACTACGACCTTGCTTTCATCGGCTGCATGAACCACGCAGTTCTTGCATTCATACAATCGGATGTCCTTACCTACCTTGGCATTGCCATCCTCATCTTGTGGGAGCAAGGTACGGAGGCTGCCCCAGCTACCTAAGTCGCTCCAGCCGAACTCAGCTGGCAAGGTATAGATTTCCTTCGACTTCTCCATTACGGCATAGTCGATACTTATCTTCTCGCAGGTTTGGAAGAGCTTACCGACTACCTCTTTCTCCTGTTCGGTATAGAAAGAAGGTGCCATCTCGTCCATGATACTGGCAAGGTTTGGCTGGAAGGTTCGGATAGCCTTACTGATGGTATCAATGTTCCATACGAAGATTCCGGCATTCCAATAGTAATTGCCAGCGGCAAGGTATTGCTCGGCTGTCTCCAGGTTTGGCTTTTCCTTGAAAGCCTCAACCTTGTAGATTTCATCTACGGATGTTGGCTCTGCTGCAGCGATATAGCCATAGCCTGTTTCCGGGCGGCTTGGTTTGATACCGATGGTAACGATAGCGTTCTTATCGGAAGTATAGCTCAATGCCTTGCTGAGTACTCGCTGATATTCCGAGGTATTGATGACTAGGGCATCGGATGGTGTCACCACGATGTTGGCATCACGATGCTTCTTCTGGATTTTCCAGCAGGCATAAGCAATACATGGAGCAGTATTGCGAGCCTCCGGCTCTGCTAATATGTTATCTACTGGCATGTCAGGGATTTGCTCCTTGACAATGCGAATGTATTTCTCGTTTGTCACTACCCACATATTCTCAACAGGACAGATTGGCTTCAATCTATCTACCGTCAATTGAATGAGGGAACGGCCCACACCCATCACATCAATGAATTGCTTTGGGTAATCGGGGGTTGACATGGGCCAGAAGCGGCAGCCTACGCCGCCGGCCATGATTATAAAATGTGTATCCATCATAAATCTCTCTCTTTAATATTAAAGATTTTCTAAAATCATCCTTCAATAGTCTTTAAGACCCTTTCGGTTCCCCTTACAGGGGACAGAAACCTTCTTTACCATTAAAGAAGGCTCCACCTCTCTTCTCGGTCTTCTCCCCTCAAGGAAGAAGAGGGAAACCGCCCTACTCGGTGCTCAGAACCGCTACGCTCTAAGGTTGGCGGACCATCAAAGGTCTACGCCAGGTTATGCGGGATGGAACCGCCGGGAGCATAAGCACTGACGGAAAAACGACATTCCAATTACAAAAATACGATATCTTATCATTGGAGTATTATTATTTTCTTACTTTCCTATCACAATTTATCTAAAAAATCATCATAATTCAAGTGCTGATCTAAAACTTTACTCAAACGTATCAACCCAAGATAAAAACCTTGAGCCGTAGGTAAGAAACAAGCCATATCATTATTACGAATAGAATCAAACACATCAGGCCATAATGGATCAACTTCTTTAATAATTGTAAGCATACTATTCCATGATTTATCCTCTAAAAGATAATCATATCGCTCTAGAATATCTTTCTCTATAAAATCCGCATTAGGAATATAAGAAATTCTATGAACAAAATCCGTATGTTGTAAATACAAATAGTCAAGAGAAGACATTTTTAATATACCGGTTCTAAGGGCATCTATACCTTTAAAGCATTCTTTTAAATCTTTAGTATCTTTACATTCTGCTTTCAATCCTCTAAAAGCCAAAAATGCCAACATATCAACCTGAGGTAGAGTCAAATTGGGAATTCCTTTACGAATCTTATCTAACAATATAGCTTTTGTTGAGACATCATCTACTTGTAATCGTTCCAGCAAAGAGTCTATTAACAGTGTTTTATGTTCTTCAGAGCATCGTTGAGAATATCCCATCAAGGATTCGCTTAAAGCAAACTGTATAGCAGGATTGGCAAACTTTTCCAAAGTTTCAACTTTGCCTTCCATTTTGACTATTCGTTGAAATAACTCATTGGAAAAAGATGCAACTTGTGCTTTTAATGCCTCATGAGCATCTTCTCTCAACTGCTGAAGCTTATCATTAACTAATTTCAGACACAAATCAGTCATTTTTCCTTCATCCATGGTAACGTAATCCCCATTAATCTGGTTTATTGTTGAATTACAAATACCGACGGCTTTCTGATTATTTGGAGTTTTTTCCATTCTCTGTATAATTTCCATTAACCTGCGTTATGTGACTACCTATATTAAAAGAACTTGACTGATGGTTTCCTGTGTTCTTATTTCTCTTTTTGAACAAACAGAGCACAAAGGATAATACTGTCACACCAATACCACTAAACACCCATTCTTTATTATCACATAACCACTCTAATATTTTATTAAGATGTTCCGAAGTCATAAGCAACAAATTAGTCTCTTCTGAAGATATCTCGTGTATATACCTTATCCTTTACATCATCCAGACAAGCATCGTAGCGATTGGCGATGATGGCATGACTCTGTGCCTTGAAGGCTTCGAGGTTATTCTCAACTCTACTACCGAAGAAAGTGCTTCCCTCTTCCAAGGTCGGCTCATAGATGATTACCTCAGCACCCTTTGCCTTGATACGCTTCATGATGCCCTGGATGGCAGACTGGCGGAAGTTATCACTGTTTGACTTCATAGTCAGACGATAGACTCCAATCACGCAGTTATGCTCCTTGCTTGCATCATAGCTGTTATCATCAGCATAGCTATAGTAACCTGCCTTCTGAAGAACAGCATCTGCAATATAGTCCTTACGGGTACGGTTACTCTCAACGATTGCCTCAATCAGGTTCTCTGGAACATCGGCATAGTTGGCCAAGAGCTGCTTGGTATCCTTTGGCAAGCAATAACCACCATAACCGAAGCTTGGGTTGTTGTAATGGGTGCCGATGCGTGGGTCAAGACCTACACCTTCAATGATAGCCTTGGTATCAAGACCTTTGACCTCTGCATAGGTATCAAGCTCATTGAAGTAGCTTACTCGGAGTGCCAGATAGGTATTGGCAAAGAGCTTAACAGCTTCAGCTTCCTTCATACCCATAAAGAGCGTATCGATATTCTCCTTGATGGCACCTTCCTGAAGCAGAGCGGCAAAGGTCTTGGCTGCTTCTTTCAGCATTTCTACATCTGTTACTGCATTGATAGCCTCATTCTCTTCTGCAAACTCAGGACGATCGATTACCTTAGGATAGCCTACGATAATACGACTTGGGTAGAGGTTATCATAGAGAGCTTTGCTCTCACGAAGGAACTCTGGAGAGAAGAGAAGATTGAACTTCTTCACGCCCTTCTTGGCATACTTCAAGTAGAGGTTGCGGGTGTAACCTACCGGGATGGTACTCTTGATGACCATCACTGCATCTGGGTTTACCTCCAGAACCAGGTCGATGACTTCTTCTACATGGGTTGTATCGAAGTAGTTCTTCACTGGGTCGTAGTTGGTTGGTGCAGCAATCACTACGAAGTCTGCATCAGCATAAGCTGACTTTCCATCGAGAGTTGCTGTCAAGTTCAATGGCTTCTCTGCCAAATACTTCTCAATATAATCGTCCTGGATTGGAGAAATCTTGTTGTTGAGTTTCTCCACTTTCTCAGGGATTACATCTACTGCTGTTACATGATGGTGCTGAGATAACAGGGTTGCTATACTCAGACCTACGTAGCCTGTTCCGGCTACTGCTATTTTTATATTCTTAAAATCATTCATAATGATATTGTGTTTTTATTATATTCTTATTTTTTTCGAAAACCTACCCGTCCTTCCTTACCGTTAAAGAAGTCATCTTTTCGAATCCCTCCGTCTCCCTTTAGCCAAAGGGAGCTCCACCTTTCTCACCAAGCCTCTCTTTCCTCAGGAACGAGAGGATGTAGCTGGCTACGCTATAGCTCTGCCAGAGTTTTTGTATCGGCAGCGAAGCCTGTGCCCTAAAGGGCTGCCGATGAGTGCCTACGCAACAGAGTTGCGATTGTTTGTCGGCTAGCGCATCATCAAGATTCTATCAATCTGCCGCTCTCACGCAAACGTTTCTTGAAACCTTGCATCACTGTATCTGCCCATTCATGAAGGTTTTCTTTCATCAACAGCTTTTGCTTTTCATCAAAACTAGAATAGGCAATCTGTTGCTCCATACATGTCTGAGCCGTTTCCTTAGCTAAGTCCAGTGTACGTTCTGTCACCTTACCATTGGTAAGTCTCTCGCCTAATTGGGCGTAGAAGTAGCCATCACAAAAGGCTATACAATATTCTTTTGCTGTCATAACGCTTATATTATTATATATATTGCATCAATCAATGCACTTAGAAAATAAGTTAATATAAGAAAACATACGATAAAACAAGTAATCGATTTCGTCAGAATTTTCAATGGCAATTTTGCCTTTTTCTAAATGACGAATCTGATAATCATTACCTATTTTTGTCAATACAAGGCATTTATCGTTCAGCAACTGTCTGAAATTAGCATCATTGCCAGACAATTTGTCTAGCACTCTATCAACAGACTTTCTTTTATCAACTTTTCCGTCTTCAAGAAAATAGGTCTTAGAACGTTCAAATGCATCCCAAAGTTTGTCCAACGCCAATTTTCTATCCTCTAATTTTGGCAATCGTATTTTGCCTGCAGCATCAGAGACAAGCTTATTAAATTCTGAATCTTTTGTATTCACAACTCGATGAATAATAAGATTAAGAGGCAACGGGACTACTCGCTCTATCTGCCCAGCGACTGTCAACGTATAATTTAAGCCATTGCGTTCGAACAACTCATTGATTTTCTCTTGGAATACTTTTCTGTTAGCTCCCCTATCATCTATACAGTAATGATAATGTTTGAAAAATGTATGGTAATTTCCTATAGTTAAGTCTCCATAACCATTTCTTAATATAAGTTATTGATTTACAAACGATTAAATATTAATTTAACGCAGTATTGTTATATGAAACTTACGCATCTTTATAACGAATTGTTTGCAATTCTGCTTCAAGATGATTCATTTCATCTGTCCAAATATTCAGTTGCTGTAAGTTTGCCTTTAAAGATGCATACAAATCATCACTTAGCAGGGCTGTGGCTACAACTGCCGAATATTCTTTATCCTTTGTTCCTTTAGATAAAAGCGCTGCAGTAGAATTACGCAGCCTACCCAAACCTTGTGATGTCTGATTACGAGTTCCATCCATGAACTCTATAGAATCTTCAAGAAGTTTCTCTAGCTCTTCGGTAATGACTTGCCCGATGGCATATCTTACCTTACAATGATGTTCTTGGTCATTCAAGTTCAATACGACTATCGTCTTTTTTCCCATATCGTCAATACCTCTAAAGCGCACGCCTCTAAAAAGAATCATATGCTCTTGAGGAACATCAACAGAAGGGTTGATTATTGGTTCCAAGACCGTATTATGATCACCTTTGCTAGTATTGCATTTTTTACAACTAGGAAGCAAATTATTCCACAACACGACTTCATCCGGAAAGTCTTTCTTGTCATGGAAATGCTCCACTTCCATATATTTGCTTTCTTCTCCTAACTTACACTCACAATAGGCGCACTTATTATGAAACATATTCATCAGTGCATCAACAATATATTTATCACGCCATACAACTTTCTTAGGGTCTGCCTTAAAAGCTGCGGTCTTTGAATGAACGACATCTTCTGTCAACTCGCTAGGAGCATCACCTCTATCAATATGTATCATACGCTATTCCAATCCTACCATTTGAATTTCCAATACCTTACGTAAGTAATTATCAGGATGGAGCATCTTACATAATACATCGTATGCTTCATGTGCCTTAGCTGCATCATCTGCATCCAAAGCCTGATTAAATTTATCAAGTTCCTCCATGTATTTGTTTGACTTTGTATCTTGCATCCCCATAACATCATTTAGGATTTCTTCGATGGTCCAACCTTGGCAACCATATTCTTTATTTACTATCGGATTAACTACCAACGAACCATTTTCTTGTCTTACCAATGGTATCATCTCATCTGGTTTAGCAACCTGAATGACATGAGGACTATGAGTAGAGGTAAATATCTGTGCCTTTGGAAACAACTGATTGAGTGCATAATATATCCTGGCTTGCAACTCAGGATGCAAATGAACATCCATTTCATCTATTATCAAAATACCATCAAAGTCTTCTACCTTAATATGTGGCTCCTTAAATCGATATTCAATATCTTTAATCAATCCCAAAAGAATGATAGCAAAAGAGATAAAGCCTGATGACAACTGCTCGAAAACGATTTTGCCTGTTGGCGAATTCAAAACAATATCGTTAGTTTCATGGTCAATCTTGTCAAAAGAAAAGCCATCCGACATTATCTCGAACACTCGCTTTGCCGCATCAAGATTACTCATTTGTTCCTCTGTCAACTCACCAGGATGTCCAGACCAAAGAAAACGATTGATAAACCACTTTTTTATTTCTGCATAGTTGCTACCATTTTTAAGTAGATTTGCGTAATCAAAATTACATTGTTCTGGATCTTTTGATATTGCATCAACAGCCATGTAGTCAATTGCTCGATTCGTTTTGTAATACAATACATAACGTGAATAATCTATTAATGACCAAGATTCTGTTTCTGTCTTTTTATTAGGTCTCACAGAGTCAATCTCAATTGTTTTAGACAAAAAGGATTGATTCTCCCATAATCCAACCATCCACTTACCAAACTCAGAACAGCTATTTTTACGCAAAGTATACCGTTGCCCACAAAAACTTTCCGCAAGACACTCCAATATCGTTGTTTTGCCGATACCATTAGATCCACAAATTATATTGAAATGAGGATTGAACTTCAATTTCAAATTACGAATTGGACCTATATTGGTGATTTCTATATTATCAATTTTTACCATAACTAGTTGTATAAAAAATCAAAAACAGAGTTAGAATTTTGCCAACATGGCTATTGTTATTTATATTTTATCTCCTTATTTGTTTAACGACAAACTCCAAATAGTCTGCAAGTCTTTTGAAGTCTTCAAACTGCTTGACATACATACTTGACTCCACTTTAAAAAGTGGGTTAAATTTGAATTAAACATATGCCTTGGAAAGTTTTTACGCAATCCTTGGCGTTAACTGACTTTGGCGACAAGTTGACAAACGACCAGTTTATACAGCGTCAAAATACCTCTTATTACCTAAATATAGCCCCAAAGTGGGGCGATTGATTCGGTCTTTGAACTATTTTTGTTACCATCTGGAGACCCATTTCGAGGTCATACAAAAAAAGTCGGCGCATATTGATCCAAGCACACCTTGCGATTCTCTTTGCTTTGGTATGAGGTGGGCGCTGGAAATGCAAGCCTCGCATCACACCATAGCTACCCATAGGCTCGTTGTCCTGGCAGAAGTGAACAGGGGTTACTTTCTCTTCAAACCCTGCAACTCCATTTCGATCCGGACAACTTACACAATAGCCAAAAACGGTTGCCTTGTTATTCTGCTCAGCATCTACTACAGCCTGATGCAACATCTTGTTCAATCCTGCACCATAGAAGATATTGTCGCCAAGTACGAGGCAAGCGGAATCATTACCAATGAATTTCTCTCCGATAATGAAGGCTTGGGCTAAGCCATCTGGTGATGGCTGCTCTGCATACTCAAACTTCACACCTAACTGGCTTCCATCGCCTAAGAGGCGTTTGAAACCTGGTAAATTAAATGGTGTTGAAATAATGAGTATCTCACGGATACCTGCCAACATCAATACTGATATTGGGTAATATATCATCGGTTTATCAAAAATTGGAATCAATTGTTTGCTAATTCCTTTAGTGATTGGGTACAGTCGTGTACCGCTTCCTCCTGCTAATACTATTCCTTTTATAAATGTTATTTTAGTTTCATCGGCAACTTATTACACCTGCCATTAATCTCGACAAAATAATGATGCATAATATTTTCTGTTAAATTAATGGAGCTAAATTTATCAAATAGTCTATACACTTTTGTAACTTTACATTAGCTGTATCTTGAGAGTTGATAATCGACATTAGAAATGTCATATATTGATATTTTATCATTGCATTCTTACTTACCAAGTTGAGCATCTTTCTAGAATAATCCAGCCAAGCCAAGAACATATTGTCGTCAAAGTATGGATTCTTCATCAGATTAATGCCATCTTGTATTACTGTAATCATCTCATTATTCATGCTCAGCCTCCTTTCTTTCCTGCTCATTTTTTATTTGGGCATTCATTATTTGTGTATGGAAATCAGAAGTTATCGCTTCTTTCTCTTTTTCGTATTTACGTTTCTTGATACTAATTCCAAAGCCCTCGAAACTCTCAAACATCGGGAAGATGAGCAATGCCAACCAAAACAAGAAGATTAAGTTCATCCCATTAAAGTCTTCGGTAAATGACAATGCTATACACTCCTTGAAGTGATAAAACACAAATACCGTTGCAAGAGTCAAAATGAGGCCAAACCAGTAATCTACCAACTTGTAACGAAAGTTTAAGCCAAACATCTTCAACCTATCCTTAAGATTCTTCAATCCAGAATGAAGGAAATAGCCTATGAGAGCTCCTATTGCAAAGGCTGCAAAAAGAGACAGTGACAATATGGTTATTGAAATATACATAATTTAATCTCTTTAATCAACAGAGAATACACTACATCATCATGAAGTGTTTCCAGTACAAAGAAAAAGCATGCTATTCGCTATTTGCTCTTAATTTTAACTGATATTGTAAGCATTATAATGAAAATAATTAATGGTTAAAATCATTACGTGTCAAAGTCTCATCACCATACATACAAAGTGCTTCTCTGTTAGCAATAAGTATTGATTGCAACATAATATTATTATTTCTTGAGCAGTTTTCAATTTGCGTATCATAATAAGCAATAGCCAGTTTGAGAGCATCCTTTAAATTTACATTATCATTTAAGAAGGCAAATAAACAAGCTTGATCACAATTCATTATAACATTTGCATAATCTGAATCGCACAAAACTTGGGACTCATTATTAAATCCGACAAAAGCCAAGCAGCCATCATCTATCAACTGTTTTCCTATATCCCTAGCTGTCAAACAAGCTGTAGAATAAACAAATGTATCCTTAAAATGCAGAGTATTCTCCTTGGTTATGTAAGACTTTCCATTTGCCATAAATGCAAAAGAGTTACCATGAGTATAAACTGCACATATACATTTATTATTCACATTTGACATTATCTGATTAACATCACACATTGTGCAAATCTCAGAGCCTACCTCTTTAAGGATACAAACATCATCTAGCGATCCGATATTATCTGTTAGGCTATTTTTACTATCTTGAAAATACGTACCTAATCTTTCATCTTTTTCGTCAGTAAAGCTAATTACATCTATCATTTTGCTTTATATTTTTAGTCAAACTATCAACTGCTACTTGCAGTATCTGCTTTTCTAATTTAAGTCCCAACGATGTTCTCATCCTTATTCGACCTAAAACATCATTTAAGGACAACACTCCTTCAGAAGTTACCATATATGGTTTGCTTCGAACTTCACTATTGTGATTCTTAACCCATTGCTCCAGAACGCAATCCAATTCAGAAACCCATTTTTTTTGAATTTCAGCAACGAGTTTCTCTGCTTTCTTTAAATCTCCATTTTTAATAAAATACAATTTATCAGAATTAATCATTGCTTCCAACTCCAAATTTTCCATTTGATTAAGAGAATTTGCAGACATCATGACAACACTTATAAGAGAGGTCTTTTCACGAATTTTCATCAATCCGTCAACACCTTGCAGGCCCATATTAAACTTGCAATCTAAGAATATTATCATTTTCTCCTCCAAATGTTCAAAGATGAAACTCAAAGCTTCTTCTACAGTTCTAAAGGACACTACTTCTGCATTTAACACCTTTTTCTTCATCCACATAATGAATGCGTCCGTTGGTTTCATATTGTCATCAACAATAATTATATAGAATTCTTTATCCATTATTTTTTATTTTTAAAAGGCAACTCTATGCGAATTGTCGTACCAATATTTCCAAATTCACTATCAACAACCTTAACATTTCCTTTTAAAGCTTGCACTCTTGATTTTACTATATATAGGCCAACTCCAGCTCCACCCATATTTTCTGTAGTTGTGTTATATAAGCCAAAAACCCAATCCCATTTTTCCTTTGGAATTCCGATTCCCGTATCAGAAACTTCAATAACAAGATTATTCCTTTCTATAAAAGATGTACACTTTATTATTTTAAGTTTCGTATTAGCCAAAGCCTTAATAGAGTTGTCTATTATATTAAGCAAGATATCTTTTATAAATAATTTATTACATTTAACAATCAAATTATTCGTAAAATGACATTCTAGTTTTATACCCTTAGAGGCAAACTTTAACTGATAGCCAGAGACAATACTATCAAACAATGTTTTTGAATCAAAATCTTCAAATGCAAGATTTGACTGAGAATAACTAAGCATATAATCTACAACCCTATTTAGGGTATTCATCTCCTCATAAATATCTTTAGCATATTCTTTAAACAACTCTTCGTCTTCTGAATTTGGAAAGAACTCAAAAAAATATAAAGCCATTCTCTCTATTCGTGCTAAAGAAGTCCTAACAGCATGCGTCACTTGAATAGCATACTCTTGCATTGACATAATGCTCAAATACATATTCTCTTTGCGCTTAAACTCTATCTGCTCTTTACTCTGTGCCTTCTGTAACTTTCTTAATTTTCCTTCAACCTTGGTTGCTTTGATATATAATGGCGACAGCACTTTTCCCAACTGCGGTTGTTGTTTTATCGCAGCATCAATTTCACTAACAAATTCATTGACTCCTACAGAAACATCTTCCATTCTACGTGAAGATTCATTTTGTTCCTTTTTCTTAAGATATCTTTTATATTGAGAAATCGAATCTAATTGAACTAAGATAAAATTCTTCAATTCACGATATTCTGGAGTATCAACAAAATCTTGTCTATTTGTAGCATCAATAATTTTAGGATTTCCATCCTTGGTTATTTCCACAAAACCGATGATTTCTCGGGTACTTACCTTATAAAACAAGTCTTGCCATCTATTTTTCTCTATGCCTAAGATGTCTCTTTGCTTATCCACATCTGCCTCAGCCTCTGCAAATGGTGTTGTTATAAGTCCATCTCTATAGATTTTAATACCGTCAATATGACTATAGCGGTATGTTCGTCCATACACTTTTCTAGCATTGCCATCAAAGTAAAACAAGCTCATCTTAATTCCGCCAAAGGATTTCAACGGAACTCTCTGGACTACTAACTGCTCTGATTTCTCATCAAAAAGAAAACTTTCTTGATAAGCATCAGTAAAGGACAAATGTCCAGAAAGAGTTGCAAGTTTATCTTCACCTATATTCAAGCATCGATCAGTTTCGTTATCAATACCATACTCATCAGCATAAACCTGAATCAAAAAAGGATATATTTGAGGATAATATGGAGATGTTATTCGAGAAGATTCACGTAGAAAACGTTCAACATCACTCTTGGTCCACGCTTCTCGAATATGGGAAATCGTAATTTGAGTTCCAGAAATGCTATCATCATCACACAATAGATACTGAAAATTATTATCAACATCAGTAAACAATAAATCTTGCGCTCCTTCTAGCATAGCCTGGTCTTCATATTTCGTCCAATCTATTGTTACAACAAGCCATTGTTTCTCTCCCTTTTTCTTTGTCTTGATTGTTATATAATCTCCTAGCTTATCAACGGCAAAACGCCCAATTCCTTTTTCACCGACACATCTTCTTAAATATGGTGATGGAGAAATCTTGTTTCTACGCTTACTTGATGTTCCAATTACCATCCATTTATCACGGACATCCTCAAAAGACATGCCATATCCATCATCGTCTATGACAATAGAACTAACGCCTTTACTATCAGGACTAACATTATTAAAATGTACAGACACCACGTTTGCATTGGCATCATAGCAATTCTTCACTAATTCAAATAAGGCAGTTACTCTATCAGTAATAAGATCACGACCAATCAAACGAAAGGCGCTGATGTCAAATTTCCACCTAAGTGTTCCCGTATCCATCATATCAATAATATATGCTTAAATGTTCCAATATACTTTGTGCTACCACCTCACCTAACACAGGAGGTACTGCATTACCTATATATCTAGAAGCTTTTACCAATGAAACTTTTTTTTCATCTTCAAAAAATCTATAAGACATAGGAAACGTTTGCAACAATGCAGCTTCTCTAGCAGAAATAGCCCTATCTTGTTCAGGGTGTCCAAAACGACCATTACCATAGCCTGTACATTGGGTTGTCATCGTAGGACTTGGCTCATCCCATTTCATTCTTCCATATACACTTCCAAAACTTCGTCCAGATTCTGACTTATGGCATTGAAGCTTTAAGTCCTCAGGCCATTCCTTCCAGCTTCCACCTTCTCTTGTCGCTTGAATACGACGTAGATTCAAAGGAGTTAATGCCGAAGATTGATGTAAATGATCTTGAAGGTTCATCCCCCCAGCCACTATAGGTGGAAGTTCTGCTATCGTTTGTCTTACAGTTTTATAATCCTTAGGATTCGTTATTATTGGCGGAATCAATTTAATTTCACCCAAACGAGAGGCAAGAAGAACCAGTCTCTTCCTTGTTTGAGGAATTCCATATTGAGGACAAAAGACTATATTGACGGATACATGATAACCCTTGCTCTCTAATAATGCCACAAAATCACCCAAGACATCTTTCAACTTGAATGCTTTTATAGCAGGTACATTCTCCATCGTAACAATATCAGGTTTTACTTCGGATACCAGTCTTCCAAACTCATACAACAAGTCATACTTGTTTGCATCTTTTTCTTTATTCTTAAATGCATAAGATGAAAAAGGTTGACATGGAGCACAACCAGCCAAGATTCTCACAGAATTCTCATGATATAGCGAAGTTATATCTTTTTTAGTTACCTCTTTGACATCCTTATAAAAGAAAGGTGCCTCATTGTTATACTCATAAGCGAAGCGACAGGTCTTATCCAAGTCGAAACCACCCTGAATATGAAATCCTTTCGATTTCATACCATAGCTTAATCCACCAATACCACAGAATAAATCTACCACATCTATTTCTGTATATGGTTTTCTTTTTCGCCCCCTACGCATTGCTTTACGATTTTAATAGAACTAATCAATCTAGTCATATTGGTTTCCCTATCTTTTGGGGTATAACCTAACTTAGCACATAAGTTTTCTATTTTTGCACAAAATAAATCTGCATTAAGTTTTGTCATGGAAACATTACCATCTTCATCTACAATGGAAGTTTGCCATGTCACTGTATCATCCAATGGCTTTTCTGGTCTAAAATTAGAGACATTGATGATCTTATGATCAGCTTTTGTAATCCAAGCAGCTCCAATTTCCGCCATAGTTCCAAAAGAACCTTTAATATGCTCACTTGTAATAAAGATGACATATATCTTCTGATCAGAGTAACTATTAACAAAGAAATCTCTTAGATAGTCAAATATAGGCACATCTTCAGGTATTCTTGACACTGAATCATCACAATTTGAATAAATTATCTCTTTTGCAGGAACACCATTAAATAATAAAAAATTATAAACCAGATCTGACAAAGATTTATCTGCACTTGTCTGACTAATCAATAATTTCTTTTTGGCAGAATCAACTTTCTTTTTTATACCAAAATCAGGAATATTATCATTGATTGCCTGTTCTACAACTTCATGCACTTCTTGTGCAGTATATTGAGAATTCTGTTTAATTTTATCAGAAATAGCATTGCCAGTTTTTCTCCTAAAATTATCAATAGCTCTTTTAAGAGTCTCCTCTTTTTTCTTCTGCTCATTCAATTGTTTTTTTTGAACAGAAGCATTTTTAAGTGCTGCATAAGTAGCCCTTTTATTAATGATTGCAGGCAACAATATCTTTCGAACATACTCTATAACTGCTTCATACCTTAAGTCATCGCTTTTATACCCCTGTCTATTACTTAAGGCCATATCTGGCAATTCAGAAAGTTCAAACAAATCAACATACAACTGACCTACAATGAAGGATTCTATCAGGGAGTTTTTACCAACTTTTGGCAATATATTAAACTCACCCATTTTCTTGTGAGCATACAAAGATATAAAATTATCGGGGAAATCAGACGTATCTTTCTTTCTACCTCTAGTTGTCTCATAGGCTCCAATCCAGCCATCTATTATAAGTTCGTATGTTTTTAATTCACCTTGCGAATTTTTCATCATAAGTGGAATCTTATGACTATCTCTAACATCTATAAGGAAATCTTTCTTTTCCGCATAAGAGACTTTAACTTTTTTTGCTAATTCCTTAAATCCATCACCCAGAGTAATAATAGAGCATAAGCTCTTGGCAAAAACCTCATCTAAGCGTTCTATAATGTCATCCTTGCCATTAGTATTTACTATATGGATTCTAAAATCCTTGTCTATCAAAGGAAATATGTTAACTATATTTCTTTTTATTGCATCATTGGTTTTATGAAGATGATATTCTGGATTCTTCATAATAATGGCAGTACCATGATTTTCAACCTTTTTGAAGACAACATTCTGTTCACTTATTGCTTGAAGCGTCCCTCCTTCTTGGGGGTGACGAGATAAAACAAAACCCGATTTTTCACCATCTGAAATGGTCAAAATATCGACATTCTCCGATACCGAGAGTGCAGCAAGCTTACCAATTCCTTTGCGACCCATTTTTTGCCTTCCAAGTTCTGTCAAAGAATCTGTTGCATTGGTTCTCGAAAGTTTTGCTACACCCAAATATTTTGCAATACCACCTTTACTATATGACATACCATGACCATCATCTTCAACACGAATGGCATTAGGTTCAGAGATTATATAGACATTGTGGGCATCAGCATCATAAGCATTGGCTATCAACTCTGCTAACACATAGTAAATATTGGTATACAAATTAGGACCCAACAGCTCTAATATTCTTGGATCTATCTCTATTTTATACTTTTTCGTTTCCATACTTCGATACTCAAACATTTTAATAATACTACATCGTAAGCATCCAACCCCTATGACAATACAACTCCATCCTCAGTGCTTACTGGGGATACAGAGTATTTTAAGGAATTGGACTTTTCTGATTTTCAAACAGATTTAACTAAAAGTGCCTCTGTCATCAAGGCATAATCCCTTCTTCCAGCTACAATCATGTCAAAGAATCCCCTGAAGAAATTCTGCCATTATTCTTGCCATGCATCTTACGCCTACTGGCTTGCAGTTCTCCTGTAAGTTTGTCAACCTGAGCCTGCAAATTGGCAATCTTACGATCTGACTCTGTCTTTTGCTCCTTCTGCTTATTACCCAAGGTAAGATTGGCATCCAATAGCATTTGGACAGTCTGAACTAATTCCTTTATCTGATCTAATATTGCTTACGTTCCATATCTGGTATATTACCAACACAGCGTCCCCACTATATTACAAGTAGTTACACGTATCTGTTTTTGAAAAAAGTTATATTTGTTCCTCATTGCAGTATCGCTCTGCACTTGTCGTCGCTCGAATGAGGTTTTTCGAAAATCACCCCGTCCCTCTTTCCAAAGAGGGCTCCACCTTTCTCACCAAGCCTCTCTTCCCTCAGGGACGAGAGGATGTAACCGCCCTCCGGTGCTCGGAACCGCTATGCTTTAGGGTTGGCGGACCATTCAAAGGTCTCGCCAGGTTTGCGGGATGTGACCGCCTGAATGTTCCTCATTGCAGGAATGGCTGAAGGAAATCGACTTCCATCTCTAGAAAATGTTCCTCATCTGAAAACAGATGGGGAGTTTTTTTATAAAATATATTAAATGGTTTCAACTGCCGGATACAGCTCTGCTTCCCCTGAGAAGAGGTAGCTTCCCGAGTTATGAGAGTTGTGATATGTATCACAGCATTGAAAAACCAATAGACTCACTTCCACTAATCTTCAATACTATTATGTCTTTCTGCCTGCTGCATACGAAATGCAAACCGAGCTGCTTGAAGCAAATTATATATCATATACCATTCTGCTTACCTGAAAGCCACCTTTTAAGTTCTTAAATCGTCTCGTTCTTCTTAATCTCTACTTAAGAGATACTGAATCGCGCTGCAAAAATACAAATTTTATTGTAAATAAGCGAATTATGCCTGTTAAATTTTTGATTTCATTCAGCAAAAAGCAACTTTTTTTTGAGTTGATTTTGGATGAAATCTGATAAGTCTCTGATTGAAAGGAAGTTCTCCGTTTTTCTGTATCTCTTAAGTAGAGATTCAGAAAAATGGTTCAAATTGGTTCATTTTAGCCTGGAATAGTTTTTTCTTCTCTTTTTTAAATTATAGGGCGGCTAGGTTTCTGGCGGTGGTATCATCTACTTCTATCATATTGTTTTTCTAAAATCATCCCGTTCTTCTTTACCATTAAAGAAGTCATCTTTTCTACCTCTCCGTCTCTCCTGCAAGGAGAGCTCCACTTTCTCCCCAAGCCCCTCTTCCTCAGGAAGCGGGGATGTAACCGCCCTACTCGGTGCTCAGAACCGCTACGCTCTAAGGTTGTCGGACCATCAAAGGTCTCGCCAGATTGTGCGGGATGGGACCGCCTGGCTATTACTTGCTGATGAAGAACGCCTTGCTAATGTTCGGGTTTCAACATAAACATATTAACAGTATTGTTGAATTCTGACACGTAATCTACAAAATGCGGATTATCTTTTCTTAGAACTATTCGTTCTCAGGTGGTAAATCCCACTCTGCTCCTATGGATTCTATCACGAGTCTTTGGAAGCTCGCCTTGTAGCCGCCTTCCATCGGGCAGGGATCGTCGGGATAGGACTCGTGATAATCCTCTTCCATGTTGTCCAGATAGTCCATTATCTGCATCATCTTGTCTCTGGTGCTGTGACACTTCTTCAGTGAAGAACGAAGCAGACAGTAGGACTGGGTGTTACGGGCATGACCCTCTTAGACATGCTTGACTGAATTCTCATTCATGTGGCCAGCTACCTTGAGGGTGCGTACCACATTGGTACTGTCGCCGAGGATGGTATCCGTTAAAGCGTTCAGTGCCTTTGGTGTTTTTGTAAACCGTTTCATTTCTTAATATATTTAAAAATTCTAATCTCTTCTGTTAAGCTATCATAAATTACCGCATTTTTGTACCTATATATGTAGGTACAGGATTCCCGGCGGTTTCAACCTTTTTTCATATCTTTGCAGCAGCTTTCAAGAACGAGGGCTGAAGCTGAACTTTAGCGTTTCACTCTTTTTATAAGCAGCGTATGCTAAAGAATATAAAGAAATATGTATCAATGGGTTATAACGGATTTAAAACATCCCTAAAACGCTGTTTTTACTCCATTTTCAGTGTTCAGAGTTCAGTATTCAGCCTGATGTTCAGCCTCATGAGACAAAGTGTAAACAATTACAATCAAACATAAAAATCATCACAGTATGGCAACATCATTAATAAAACCAGAGGATCAGGAGGTTTTGCCTTCTTATGTCCAAAGCATCCAGTCGTCGGAAAACCATCCCGTCGCTTCATGGGAATCGGTGAAGCAATTCATCACCGAAGACCCTATCGTCAAAAACCTCACGCTGCTCTATCGACAGCGTCTGCAGGTCAGCAAGAGCTTCGCCGACGAGCTGAAGCCGAAATGCCCTGCCATCACCATCTCTGCCCAGATGGACGGATATGGCAGAAAGTTGACTAATTTCTTGAAACCTACCCTCAAGCTGATGGTGGAGTTCGACACCGTGCCAGGTGACCAGATGGAGCACATCAAGCAACTCATCGTGAAGGATGAGCATACCATGGTGGTGCATCGCAGCATCAGCGGCAGGGGTTTCCATATATTCTGCAAGTATTCGCCTTCTGACAACGAGGACATCGCCATCCTTGACCTCTTCCACCTGATGCTGGAGAAAGCGCAGAGCTACTACGAGCATCTGCTGGGACTGGAGTGCGACAAGGCTTGCGCTGACATCACCCGATGCGCCGGACTTGCCTACGACCTTGAGGCTTTCTTCAACTGGCAGTCTGTGCCTTTCTCGCTGGATAATGGCGACCTGAAGAAGTTTTATACCCAGAAGGCGGTGGAGGCGAAATCGATCAAACGTGCTGCCAAGCGAAAGACGAAGAGAGAGCAGCAGGGAGGGAAGCAGATGGCTGCCATCACCATCGAAGAGGCTGCACCGCACATCAAGGAGCTCCTGAAGCAATGGGGCTACGACTTTGAACCTGGCAGGCACAACGAGTATGTCTGCCACTTCGGCAAGGTCTGCGTGAGATATGGCATCGACAAGGACGAGGCGATGAAGTATGCCGACAAGGAGTTTGGTACCAACTATGCCGACACCGCCAGCGTGATGAAATCGTGCTACAAGCATACCGACCTCTTGGGTACCTGGCACTTCTACCGTCCCGGCGAGGCATACAGCGGCAAGCCGAGGGTGAAGACCATCAAGCAATGGCTGGATACCCACTACGAGTTTCAGCACAACATCGTGACGGGCTTCTTCGAGTTGAGAAGCCGCATGGTCCTCAGCGGCAAGTATCCTCACTTCACCCGCATCGACGACAACATCGAGAACTCGCTCTGGGCGGAGATGGACGAGGCAGGGCTGCATCTTTCCGAGAAGGTGCTGCACTGCGTCATCAACAGTGATTTCTGTCCCCCCTACGATCCCTTGGAGGAATATCTCCGGAGTCTGCCGGTATGGGACCGCAACAAGGATCCCGACTATATCGACCAGCTCGCCGACCGCATCCATGTGGTGGAGAAGCCGGGCTATGAGCACAACCAGAAGCTCTTCCGCTATTTCTTCAAGAAGTGGCTGGTGGCGATGGTGGTGGCATGGGTGATACTGAAGGTGGTGAACCAGTTCATCCTCATCCTCGTGGGAAAGGGTGGCATTTTGAAGACCACGTTCTTAGCCTATCTCCTTCCACCGGCGCTGCGCCAGTATTTCTTCAACGATTCCACGGGCAACTATACCGACAAGGACTTCATGGAGGCTTTCAGCAGCAAGGCGACGATATGCCTCGACGAGTTTGAGACGGTTTTCGGCAAGAACCTGAGTGCCTTCAAGAGCAATCTCACGAAGCTCACTTTCTCCATCCGCCGTCCCTACGACAAGTATCGCACCGAACTGCCCCATCGTGCCTCGCTCTGCGGAACCACCAACAGCCAGCAGTTTATCACCGACGAGGAGAACCGCCGTTACTCTCCCTGGATAGTGGACAGCATCGAGAGTCCGATAGACTACCCGATAGACTACGACCACGTCTATGCCGAGGCATTGGCTCTGGGTCAGGAGGTGATGAAGCGCAAGAAGAACTCGCCTCTGAACTGGACATTCTGGCTGACTCGCGATGACATCGAGCTGATGCGCCTCCACAACCGCCTCTTCATGGTTGCCAACTATGCCGAGGAGCAGATACTGAAATATTACAAGGTGCCATTGCCCGAGACGCCACTGGAGTACATCAAGTTCCGCTACACCTCGGAGATTCTGGAGAAGATTGGTGTCAACCCTGCCCTGCGCCAGAATCTGAACTCTCACAACATCGGTGCCGTGATGTCTCGTCTGGGATTCAAGAAGATTCACAAGGAGCACGGCAACGGCTGGGCCGTGATCGAGAAGGAGGGTTGCGAAATCAACAGCGATGCCGTGTTCGATCCTAACGATACCGTGGAGGATTAAGTATCTTGGTTACGATGGCTAAGTATCTTGGTTACGATGGCTAAGTATCATATTTACGGATGGTATTTAAGTCGCACACGGATCTCACGGATCTCACGGATTTATTTTTTCGTTGCAAGCAACGGGTATTCACATTTGGTCTCAATGGAAAAACTCCGAAGGAGTCGAAAATCCGTGAGATCCGTGAGATCCGTGTGGGAAAAATCAACATTCAACATTAATAATAAAGTCTATGGATTTACGAAGTTACACCAAGCAGGAGTTAGCCCTGCTCTATTTTCCGGATTCCGACCCGGACGTGGCAAGATCTCATCTGATGAGATGGATAGTAAGATGCACCCAGCTCTATGAGCAGCTGCTGAAGAGTGGATACACCAAGAACAGCAAGGAGTTCAATCCCCTGCAAGTATCCTATATTTTCTTCCATTTGGGAGAGCCCTGATATTTATCAGTGATAATCGGTGAGTATCGTGGAGCAACATTGAGCATCGGTGAGTTGGGAATGAGAAATGTTGTATCTTTGCATTGTGATTCAGAAAGAGAAGTCCCACACGGATCTCACGGATCTCACGGATTCTTTTTCGTTGCAAGCAACGGTTATTCTCATTTGGTCTCTCTATGGAAGAACTCCGCAAGGAGTAAAAATCCGTGAGATCCGTGAGATCCGTGTGAAAAAACAAAAACACTTAACATTTAAAAACTATGTTGCTTTACGT